>Ga0206848_1103_pt1 | contig 20502 bp, 10 predicted proteins | sample Alteio_BWOrgCont_18_FD_152635 | JGI IMG/M metagenome (GOLD analysis project Ga0206848, IMG submission 152635) | Enriched cells from forest soil in Barre Woods Harvard Forest LTER site, Petersham, Massachusetts, United States -... | ecosystem: Environmental > Terrestrial > Soil > Temperate forest >...
ATGAAGGGGCTCGTGGCATAGGAGGTGAAGCTCGTCGTGGTCGTTGGCGCGCATGTCCCCACCACCACACCATCCACCAGGATGTTGAAGGAGATGGCTCCATTATTATGGGGAGGCGCCCTGAGAGCCGACTGAAAGGTCAGCGTATAGGTTCCGGCCGTATTGAAACTGACCGTCTGGGATATGCTCCCGTTGGTCCCCCCCGTCGAGCTTTGCAAAAAGGCTGTCTGCGTTCCGTTGGGAGCCGTGGGCGCTCCCCACGCGCTGCCGTTGCTTTGGATGCCACTGCCGCCGCTGAACGTCCAGGTGCCTCCGGTGGGGTTGTACCGGTAACCACCCGCCCCGACACTCGGCGTCTCAAAGCTGGCGTTGGCGAGACCAAACGATGGAGTGACGCTGGTGGGCCGGAAATAACCGGCCTTCACGACTCCGTAATCCGGGTCACCGCCAAAGGTGGAGGGAGTAAAGACGATTGTTCCGGTTACGCCATACATGAAGTAATACTTCCCATTGGCGCCATAGGCAACGTTGGTCGGGGTTGTGAAGGTGGCCGATCCGCCTTCGCCGGCACATTGCGTATAGGGCATGTAGTAGCCCGCTTTGACCACTCCGTAATCCGGATCGCCCCATCGGGTAGCGCTGAAGGTGACCGTTCCGGAGATGCCCTGGTTATAGTAGTAGAGTCCATTTGCGCCGTAGGCGGCTTCGACCGGAACCGTGAAGGTGGCCGATCCACCTTCCCCAGCGCATTGCGTAAAGGGATTATAAAAACCTGCCTTGACCACTCCAGGATCCGGATCACCGAAGGTGGCGTCGTTAAAGGTAACGTTGCCGGCCAGCGCATATTTGTAATTGTAGAGGCTGCCCGCGCCAAAAGCGGCGTCGACTGGCGTGCTAAAGTTCACCGTGCCATTTTCAGGTGTGACGTAGGTGTATGGCTGATTACCCAGTCCACTCAGAGCATTGATCAGAGCTTGTCCCGTAGGTGTGCCGATACCGGTAACGAGATCATAGCCCGGCACGGCAGGCTTGCCATTACTGCCGGATGTGATGTCATGGAAGTCCATTCCATAATTCGATCCCTTGAGAAGGGCGTACACAGATGGATTAATAAAACCGGCTGTAGGTTTGCCAGCGGCAGCCGCCTGCTGGTTTACCAAGGCCATGAAGCCGGCCCATAAGGGAGCCGCTGCGCTAGTGCCGCCGACAATCCCGGTTTGGCCATTGTTGTAGGCAAACCAGATTTGCTGAGCTGCAATTATAGAGACGTCCGGAGTATTGCGCATCGTGGTCGAACCGCCGTTGGTCGACATACTGATGCCTTGCTGCCAGCTCGGAATGGCAAAGGTTTGGCTGATGGTACCGCCGCTGCCGCTCCAGGCGACCTCCGATTGCCACGCGCCGCCAGGACTATTCGTGGTCAGGGATGTTCCTCCTACCGAGGTGAAATTCGCATTGTCGTCCCAACCAAAAGCAGTGCCAAATCCACTGTCACCGCTGGCATCGAACATGGATTGCCCCTGTGCCTGCATTTGCTGCAAGATCTGGTTGAGAGTCGAGGGGGGCGGACTGACGCTGAACGAACAACTTGCAGACTTGCAGGTATTATCCACCGCTATTTGGTTCCAAACATCGACCGCATTATTTCCCACATAATAAATAATGGTGGCTCCCGGCGCCATGGAATGGGCCATCTCGACATCGAGAGACTGTTCGCCTGTATCGCCGCTGGCGTTGGCGGACACGCCGTCGAGCAAAACAGTTTGCATGACTATGGGAGGAGTTCCCGCCTGAGACGTGTAAGCGCTAAGATCGTTCGGAAAACAAGTCGTGCCAAGTTCAAATAGCGCGATTTTCTGCCCGCTACCGGTCAGGGTGACTCTAGGCGCATAGGCAGCACGAAAATCATTACCAATATACCCACTGCCAGGTCCCGAACCGGTGGAGTACTCTTGTACAACATTGGCCCGAACCAAATTTTTGGGATGGGGCACGACAAAGTTGTCAAGACCGCTAACATCCAATATGGGCACGCCCGCTTCTATCGATGGCTCCGTATTTGGCCCAAAAAACACGCGCGATTCCGTTGGATGAAGATAATTGTGCATTTTCACCTGGAAGGCCTCCTCCACCGCGCTCGTCGGTCCGCTCACGTCCACGATTAGGCGATTCGAGTAAATCTTGGTTACAGTCAGGCCGTGCTTCTGCACGAAACCCACCACCTTTGCTATATCCTGCTCCGTGGGGCCAAACTGCGTGACAAACTCATCTGACGTCAGCCACTGATGAAAAGCGGGACTGGTTGGGTCGTTAAGATCCGCCAGCGTCGCGTCCAGCGTGGGTTGGTTGTGCACGGGCAGACTGATGGCCAAGTTGAACACCTGGCCTGCCGGAAGCACTCCGCCCGGCGCTAGCATTGATTGAAATACGCCGGGATGAATGCTGCCATGCAGTGTTCGTCTTCCCTGTGTCTGGGCCGACGCGGTAGCCATGAAAAGCAAAGTTGCAATAACAATAACCAACCCTTGGACAAGCAGGAGTGGAATCTTTCCATAACATACCCGTGCTCGATAATGCATGTATTGATCAATTTTCATAGGAGTCCCATTTTGATTGTTACTATTTGGTAAAAATACGGGTTCCGAAACAGCCCTACTCGAAACGTTCTTTAATCCTGGAAGATTTCCAAGAACCGGGAAGCATGCGTTGTAATAATTGAAATAACAACTGTCAAGCGCATAAATTACAGTTTCCACATCTTCCTCAATTTAGAGCGTTTTAAGTAAACACGTAGCCGCGCTCGTAAGAGCGTGGTGCTCTGCCACCGCCTTACGGCGGCGGTTACACTTTTATTCTTATTCCTTCGGAATATGAATCAGAGGCTCTGATTAAAGGAAGATGGCAATGCCGGCGGCGAACATACCGGCCGTGGTGATTCCCACTGCTATCTGTGCTGGGAGCGAACTTCGCTGATGGCGCATCAGCACGTTGTCGCAGGCCACGAGCAGAATGCCAACGAGAACGAACGGTGCCAGCAAGCCATTGATGACTGCGCTCAAAAAAAGCGCATCCATCGGCTTGATCGAGGTAAAAGTCAGCGCCATGCCGAAGAGAATGGACAGGATCAGTATGCCGTAAAAGGCGCGGGCGCGGGACAACTTTTCGTCAAGTCCCTGACGAAAACCGAAGGTCTCAGAAAAGACATAAGCAGCTGAACCCGCCAGGGTCGGAATGGCGAGAAAACCAACGCCGATCAGGCCAAGGGCATAGAGCAGGGAGGCGAAATGACCGGCCAGCGGAGACAGGGCTTTCACGGCGTCCTTGGAACTATCCAACTGGGTGATCCCGTTCTTGTGGAGCGTGAGCGCGGTGGTGAGGATGATGAAATACATGATGAGATTCGAAAAGAAAGCGCCGACGCCGACATCGATGGCGCGTTCCTTCAATTCTTCGGGATCGGCTCCGCGACGACTGGCGGAAGTGCGCTGACCGCGGGTCTTTTCGATCTCAACTTCCTGGGACGACTGCCAGAAGAAAAGATAAGGACTGATGGTTGTGCCGAGAATGGCAACCAGCGTCGACCATTGCGCATGGTTCGTGGGCCACGAGGGTGAGAAGGTGGCGGCCAGCACGTGGGACCAGTCCGGATGAACGATGAAGGAAGTGATGATGTAGGCGAAGAGCGAGAGGGCCAGCCACTTCAGGATCGAGGCGATGGCGTTATATTTAAACCAGATCGTGGCGAGGATGATCATCGTGCCAAAACCGATGACAAAGAAACCTGAATGGATACCGCTGAGCAGGTTTGCCACATCCGCCATGCCCGACAGATCCGCCCCCACATTCACGGTATTGGCGGAGAAAAGTGCAAGTGCGACCAGAGAGAGTACCGGTTTCGGCATTTTCTTGCGCAGGGCAGCCGCAAGGCCGGTTCCAGTGACCATTCCGATCCGCGCGCACATCATTTGCACGGTTGCCATCAGTGGAAAAGTGAGCAGTGCGGTCCACAACATCGAGGTGCCCAATTGCGCGCCCGCGATGGAATAGGTCACGATCCCGGAGGGATCGTCGTCGGCTGCGCCCGTGACCAGGCCGGGTCCGAGGAGCGCGAAAAAGCGACGGACTGGACCGGGCTTTTTCGTTTTTGGATCTGGGATTCGTTTCAAATTTTACTCAGCCTTCAATCCTGGGGGCATCTATGCCCAGAGCGTCCGCCAGATCCGTCAGGTGATCTTGTTCCTGCGCGATGATTTTTCGGAGAACTTCACTCAATGCAAATTCACCGAGGGCGTCCGCCTGCCTGATCCGCTGACGGTAATTGAGAATCGTGGTCTTTTCGTTCTTCAGATCAAACCGAAGCATCTCTTCCGGCTTTTCCGACATCTTGATTTCTTTAGGTGTGTTGGTCGGAGTGCCGCCCAAATAGTCGATTTGTCTGGCGATCAGCAAGGCATGGCTGAGTTCCTCGGCAGCATGCAGCTCCAGTTCTCCGGCAATGTGATTGTAGGCCGCTCCTTTCATGGTTTGGCTGTAGATCACGTAAGCGATAATCGCCTGATATTCCCGTGAGAGATCTTCGTTCAAGAGTTTAATCAATTCTTTGCGGCTGACTTTTGTTTCCGTGCTCATTTTGGTTTTCCAGGGATTGAATGTTCCGCTCTTTTCCATCATCAGATTATTTTTGAAGACAATGGCTGCTGCGGAGTTTCCATTTTGATAGGTATGATTTGACTAACTGCTTTTTAGACGACGATAGGCTTCCTCATAAAGGGTCTGCCATTTGACGGATATCCTCTGAAGTTTTTTAACCCGGGCAGGATCGCTTTCCTGTTCTGATAAGACTTTGGCAAGGTTGAGGGCGTAATTGCTCGCCTCAATCTGGCTGACGAGCAGCGCATGGACAAAATCCGAGTCGGTTGTGCCAAAGAGCAATTGATGCTGCTTGGCGTCACGGATGGATGCGCGCACGTCACGCTCAACCTCGGGCAGCGGATTTTTGTCAAATCGCAACGATGAATCGCCTTTCTGCATTTGCTCCAGGGAGGCGGAACTTTCCTTTGCCGTTTTGGAAATTCGATCCACATAACCGGCAACTTCAGGCGGCGTGTGCTTAACCGCAATCAGCAGGGGAAGCTGGGATTCGTCATCACAGAGATGATGAAGAAGATAATACCCGCCATTCAATTTGTCCTGACGTTCTGAAGTCTCGCTTCCTCTTATTTGAGATGTCAGCAGGACCATCCCAGGCAAGAGACAGATAAGAGGTCCAAATCCAAAATTTATGAAAGATTTAGAATACATGTGGGGCCTTTAACTCGAGCAACCTCTAAACAAAAAGATAATGATAAGTATCGGCAACGGAATACCGAGAAGCCAAAGCAAGAGCAGCGAGACTCTACCGCTGATATTTTTTTTATGATGAAGAAGGGCGGGAGTTTTCATAATTCTCCTCTTTGCAACTTTCCTGCCACATTGATTCTGTGACGGTTTTACCTCCGTAGTTAAATTAAAAAGACGATTAATCGCAGGAAATTGCCAAGCATATTGCACGCCTGCATCAAGCGTTCGTGCGTAATGCAGCCACGGCAGTTTCGATCATTGATAAAATCTATAGCATAAATAAAAGTGTAGCCGCCGCCGCAAGGCGGTGGCAGAGCACCACGTTCTTACGAGCGCGGCTACGTGTTTACTTAAAACGCTCCAGCCATCGTTGGTTCCAAGCAAGGAATTGGACGCAAGGACAGGCCAGCGCCTGATCACGGGGCTTTCCATTACCATGACAAGAATGAAAAAATCTACAAAGCCAGAGCATTATTTTACCGTGTTTTCAGGGCCTTCAACATATCCTGAAGTGCAGGGGCTTGTAGCGGCTTACTCAGATAACCGTCGAATCCAAGATGGAGAAATTTTTCTTTATCCCCTTCAAGCGCTTCAGCAGTCAGGGCGAAGATAACGGGGCACTCCCTTCCTAGTTTCTCGCGGATAAGGGTAGTAGCTTCGATGCCATTCATTTCGGGCATTTGAATATCCATGAGGATCAGATCGTAACGAGCTTTCTCGATGGCCTCCAGCGCTCGATGGCCGTTGGCAGCCAAATCCGCTGTATATCCCAAACGGGAAAGCATGGTTAGACCGACTTTCTGATTCACGGTGTTGTCTTCGGCGAGCAGGATGTGCAACGGCCTTTTTATCGCTAATTCGCTGTCCAATTTCTTTTCCTGAGGCTTCTGCATTTGATTGCCCGCGACTCCGACCACTCTCAGCAAGGCATTAAAAAGACTCGAGTGTTTGATTGGCTTCGAGATTTGAAATTGAAAGAGTTTTGCCTCTTCCCCGACGACAATCTCTCCTGAAGAAGAAAGAAGGATGAGTGGGGTTTGGGTTCGTTTGCGAACCTCTTTGGCCAAGGTAACTCCATCCATTTCGAACATTTGATAGTCCAGCAACGCGACATCGAATGATTGTTCGGCTATTTTTTTCAGAGCTTTCTTGCCGGAGGATACGGCAGTCGGCGTCATTCCCCAGATTTTCAGTTGAGTTTCAAGGATTCGTCGATTGGTATTGTTATCGTCCACAATGAGAACGGAATGAGATTTAAGAAGAGAGGGCTCATTAACCTGAGATGCCGGAGCTGGTTCCGGGGAGGCTTTCATCACGACGCTAAAAAAGAAGGTCGATCCTCTGCCTAATTCGCTTTCAACCCACATTTTACCTCCCATCAATTCCACAATTCGTTTGCTGATAGCCAACCCAAGACCAGTTCCTCCGTAACGGCGCGTGGTGGAGGTATCGGCCTGTTGAAAAGCCTGGAAAAGTTTTTCGATACCTTCCCGGGAAATACCAATGCCGGTATCGGTGACGGAAAAAAGAAGATGGTAGCCGGCTTCATCATGGTTTTGACACTCGACATTGATAACGATTTCTCCTGTGGCGGTAAACTTGATGGCATTACCGATCAGGTTGACCATGACCTGGCGTAATCGCATGGGATCGCCAATCAAGCTGGGAGGAATGTCGGAAGCGACCAGATAAGCCGCCTCAAGATGGTTTATTCGAATTTGCGCGGCAAAAAGATCGAGCGCTTCTTCAACGCACTGGTGTAAACTGAAGGAAGTGCTTTCGAGCTGCATCTTCCCTGCTTCAATCTTCGAATAATCGAGGATGTCATTGATGACGGTCAATAATGATTCCCCGCTGGAGTGAATCGTATCGACGCAGTCCCGCTGCGCTTCGGTGAGCTCCATATCTGCCAGAATGCTTGTCATGCCGATGACTCCATTCATTGGCGTGCGTATTTCGTGGCTCATGACGGCCAGAAATTCGCTTTTAGCCCGTTCGGCCGCCTGGGCTTTTTCCGTCAGCTCCACTTGCCGGGCCATGGCCTGCTTACTTTCCGTAATATCCTGAATCTGCGAGATAAAGTGGAGGGGGTGATTCTGATCGTCGTGAATGAGCGAACGACTAAGAAGAACCCATACCGGATGTCCCAATTTATGAATATATCGCTTCTCCATGCATGAAGAGCGAACTTTGCCTGTCAGCAATAGCAGCCGATTTTCATATCCGATTTCCAAATCATCGGGATGGGTGATATCCTGGAAATTTTTGTCAATCAGTTCTTCATGGGTATAGCCGGTCAAGTCGCACAGAGCCTGATTGACCTTAAGCCAGCGTCCATCGAGAGATAGTAAAGCCATGCCGATGGGAGCATGTTCAAACGCATTGGTAAACCGTTCCTCGCTCAGCCGGAGGGCTTCTTCATGTTTCCTTTTTTCAGTAATGTCGCGCGTGATCTTGGCAAATCCGCGTAGCTTGCCGTCGTCATCCTGAATGGCTGTGATAATCACATTGGCCAAAAAGAGAGAGCCATCTTTGCGCACACGCCAGCCTTCTTCTTCATAACGGCCTTCTCGGGCTGCAAGACGCAATTCTTCCTCGGGATGTCCCTCCGCGATGGCTTTGGGCAGGTAAAAGCATGAAAAGTGTTTTCCGATAATTTCCGCTGCCCTGTAGCCCTTGATTCGCTCCGCCCCTGCGTTCCAACTGACCACATATCCCTTGGGATCGAGCATCAATAATGCGTAGTCCTTTACCGCATCGGCGATAAGCCGGAAGCGCTCCTCGCTGGCGCGCAGGGTCTGTTCCGTTTTCTTGCGCTTGGCGATGTCCTCTTGTAATTGACGTTCCGCCCGACGCCGGAACCGCAATTCGCGATTCGCCATGAGATTGGCCACGATGAGCAATAGGGCAGCCCATCCGCAGTCAAATATCAGGAGTCGGCCCAGATTATTGAAATCCTTTCGAGCAAGCGCGGCGCGCTCCTTGAGCAATTCGTGTTCGGCATCGGTAAAGGCGTTCAAATCCGCAACCGTATGATTAATTACGGCGAATCCCTCTCCCGTTATCTCTAGGGCAACGGAAGCCTGGAGCCCTTTGGCATTACGGGCATCAATTAACCGGTGGGAATAGGCGATGGTTTTGTCTACATCGGCGGCAAGAGACTCCAGACGCGCTTGCTGCGCAGGGTTGTCGCGGGTGAGTGTTTTGAGCTTGGCCAACCGTTCGGAGATTCCGGTTATTCCCGATTGGTAGACGGTAAGAGCGCTGGGCTGGCCCGTCAGCACATAGCCGCGCATCCCACGCTGAGAGTCCAGCAGATACCCCAGGAAAGTCTGCGTCTCGGTCAAAACTTGCGAGCTGTGCTCCCGCCAGGCAGTCGCGCTACGGAGTTCGGCGAAGCTGACGATGGAAATGACGCCGATCATGGCGAGCAGCGTCGCCGATCCGGCCACGGGCAGCCACCGGGTAAAATCAAATCGAATGAGATCGGCCGAATGTCGCGCCCAGCCCAGCAACCCCATGCTGAGAATCAAAAAGGTCGTCGCCGTATGCAGCGCGAGCCGCGTGTAGGCTCCCCATCCGGAGGCAGCTTCAATGCCCAAGGTGTAGCCGGCCAAAGCCACACTGGCTATCACGGCCACGATACAGGCAAGAATGCCTATGGCCGTCAAGCGCCCCTTGGATTGGTGGCTTTTCCCGGTCAGGACCAGCGCTATCCCCAGCAGGGTAAAACAGCTCGCGGCCAGTTGGGACATCCGACCGGAAAACTGTGTCGCGGTATCAATATAACAATTAAAAAAAATCTGATCGATGCCCAAGTCTCGATCAATAAGATATTCCGAGAGTGTTACTATCCCCAGAAGGGCGACAATTCCCCCCAGCCACGTCGCAAGTTTTGCATGCCGTGTTGTTAATAAAAGGAATCCTGTACCACATAGAATAAAGCCGAGTGCCGTGTTGTACTTCATTGGCGGCAGGTTCGGCAGCACTTGAATTACTGTCGGCCAATGTGCATGCCAGCCCATGATAACGATAATTCCGATGGCCAATCCCCACCCACCACTTGTCCTTAAAAATAAGGGCGCCCTATTCGCACAAGGAATTTTCGAGGCATATGTTTCTTGTGTGAGCATGTCGTTAACCTAGAGCATGTTAAACAAGAGTAAAGTGCTCTTTGTTGACTATGATTTTTACAAATCAACTAAATTATAATACGTAATAAAGCTTTATTGAGATCGGTAAACGGAAATGCAATTGCCCTTATGAATACGCTAAATTAACCGCGATCTGATCGATGTTAGGGTACGGGTCCCTCTCTGGTGGGTTAACAGCACTCGGATGCTCGGGAATGTTCGTTGCATTGCTCGCCGAGGAAATTTCTCGTCAAACTCCCTTCGTGACCGTTGCTCACCCGTGGCAGCATTAGGGGACAATTACGACCCGGATCGAATTCCGGCAAAAGCCAAGCGCTCCCAGCTAAGCCCATTGGGAACTGCAAGCGATCTGGCCAAGTGGAACGATATCAGGGGAGGGCACTTCCCAGCACCTCCCTGATTTTCGGGAAAAGGCTTGAACCCCCCTCGTGCTTCCGTTACTTTCTTTCCCCTGCAAGTATGCGGGTGTAACTCAGTTGGTAGAGTGCAACCTTGCCAAGGTTGATGTCGCGAGTTCGAGTCTCGTCACCCGCTCATTTCTTTATAGTCAATGACTTATGGGGAAGTGCTCTCTGAAATGAGAATGAAAGTGAGAATAATTTCTCTGAAGTCATGGATGTTTTCAAACGTTCAATCACGAAATTATTTCGAGAGAAGGTTTTTTAGACGAAAGAGGGTGTGACCGGGTCTTTTCGTCAGAGAGCATTCCCAAATCCTCAAAATTTTCCATTCGCGAGCTCACAATTCACGGTTGACCCGCTTATCCGCCGCTTATTCGAGTCCACTTTATTGCGCCAGAAGTCCAACTTCTGGACAGGCGCCATGTAACAACGGGGACATCCATGCCAAAAAATAGTTATCTCAAATGGGGAACTTCTGTTAAAATATCGAATATGGAAATCTTGCAAAACCCAACAATATTTTACCAGCTGATTTACCGCAAGCCGCTTAGCCGATGATTTCCTTCAAATTTCACCTCGTCGTAGGAATGACTCTGCTTTTCGCCTTGGTCGATTCGCGCGCAGGCAATGTCTCGCTCACTGCCTCCGATGCCAAAGGCGCGTCGAGTTTCAATTCCGCCGGACAGTGGATTAACGGAGCCGCGCCCAATGCGGCCAACAGTTATGTCACTACGAATTTCAGTCTGCGCTCGCCGGCGGACGCGAATGCCTACACCTTCGGCGGCCACTCGTTGAGCGTTGACTCGGTCGGACGTTTTCTGCTGAAGGGTCCCGGCGGGGCAGTGATCACCGTTACAAATCTCACCCTCAACGGCGGCCTAATGGATTACGCGAATGCCAGCGGGGACAATGGCGTCGAAACCCTCGCGGGTAACATCACCCTGAACGGCGGCACCACCAGTTATATGGGTGCGCTGATGTCGGAGACCGAGTTGGTCACCGCGCCCATCGGCGGCACCGGCAACCTCCAGATCGGCGGCACCAGTGTCAACGGCGGCACAGACATCGGCACGGTGATTTTCACCGGTATGAATTCCTACACGGGCACCACCACCGTTGCAACCGGCACGCTGCTTGTCAACGCGCCGCTGAACAACGCCAGCGTCACCGTCTCCAATGGCGGTACGCTCGGTGGGGCAGGCATTATTGCGCCCCGTTCCGGTGGGCAAATCTCCGTTTTGTCGAACGGCGCGCTCGCGCCCGGCGGGACGAGCATGGGCACGCTGACCGTTGACGGCAGCTCGGCCAGCGGGACGGTGTTGTCGTTCGCCAGTGGTGCGGGCTTGAGCTTTCGGTTGAACAGTGGGTTTCAGAATGATGGGGTGAGCTTGATTCACGGCGCGTCCGGCGACATTTCATTTACAAACAATACGATCAACTTCACCGATCTTTCCAGCGGGTCATTGAGCAACGGCCTTTACACGCTGTTCAGCGCCGATGCGGCGAATGTCTATTCCGGCCTGACCTTGGACGGCAACGGTTACATTACGGCTGGTCTGGCCATCGGTTCGGGTTTGAGCGCGTATCCCGGCACGAGATTGTGCGTGGTGGGCAATGACATTGATTTGGAAATCGTGACCAACATTCCCACTCCACCCACTGCCCAGGTCGTCGTGAATTACGCGGTGGACGAGGGCGCGTCCATGCAAGTGGCCAGTGGATTTCTGCACGGCATCAGTTCGAGCTATCCGTCGCAATACCTGATTGACGGCGTGAAGGTGACGTCCATTCGCGGCGCGGATCACATGCAGGCCGGCGGGTATTTGCCGTCGATGTTCGACGCTGCAACGCACGCGCGCATCGCCGCAGCCGGTTCGCCGGCGTTGATTATGGGACTTTACTACGGCCTCGGACTTTACTACAGCGGCAATAACCGGCCGGGCGAGAACGGCGACAATTTCGCGCCATGGATCAATGAGGTGACTGGAGTTTACAATGACGCGTTCACAAACAATTACGCTGTTTATTCCTGGATTCCGTGGAACGAGCCTGATCTCCAATGGACCGGCTCGCACACGACGGCGGGTTATTACGCCACCCACAAGGTCGCATATCAGACCGTCAAGGCGCTGAATCCAAACGCGCGCATCGAAGCGCCGGAAACCAGCAGCTTTAATTTCAACTACATCACGGCGTTTTTGAATTACTGCAAAAGCAACAACTGTGTGCCGGATGTCATCAGTTGGCACGAGTTGACCGATGGCAATCCGCCGGACATCGAATCGCACACGTTGCAGTTAAAAAACTGGATGCAAACCAACGGCATCAGCCCGCGTCCATTTGCCATCACCGAATATCAAGGCGTTACGTATGGAGGCACGGTCACCTACAATCCCGCGCAGTCGGTGATTTACATCGCAAAGCTGGAGCGCTCCGTCGCGAACGGGTTGGTATTCGGCCTGCACTCAGACTGCAACCAAAGCGGCAGCGATCCAACGTTCAAAGCCAGTCTTGGCGACACGGCGGATGCAGCATCGTCTTCCTATCCGCGCGGCAGTTGGTGGGTGTATAACGCTTACAAAGATTTGACCGGACGGCTGATTCAAACCACCGTGAGCGGCGCGTCGCTCATGGACGGGTTGGCCGGCCTGGACAGCGTGATGAACCGTTCCGTGATTCTCGTCGGCAACGCGACGAGTTCCGCGCAGGTCATCGGTCTGACTTTGACGAATTTCAACGCGGCGAATTTTCTCATTCGCAACGGCAACGTCCACGTCCGCGTGGAAGCTGTCGGAATGGGCGCAACCAGTGGAATCGTTTACAGTCCCGCAGTCTTGTTGGATGCCGATTACCCGGTTGTCAATGGCATCGTTTCGGCGGTTCTTCCTTCGCTTGCTCCGCAAACGGCTTGCCGGATTTATGTTTCTTCTGCGACGGCGGACGCAGCGGTGATTACCTCTGAGGCCGAGAGTTTGCCGTTTACCGTTTCCCCCGGCGATTCAGCCGCGATTGTTTCGCAAGCCGGCACGAGCGGTGGGCAGGCGGTCACATTTTCTGCGAACGCCATCGGCGATCAAATCAGCTTTGCCCTGAATGTTCCGGTGACCGGCGTTTATCAACTCACCGGCCACCTGCTCGCCGCGCCGACCAACGCAATGGTCCAGCTTTACATTGACGGCCAGGCCTGTGGCGGGCCGAAAGACGAATACGCGTCGGCGGCAAATGTGTTCACCGTCAACTTCGGCAACATCGGTTTGGTCGCGGGGACGAACCTGTTGAGCTTTTCCATCGTCAACACTAATCAGGCCGTTACTGCCGCCAATTTTACCGCTGGGTTCGACAACTTCACACTCACGCAATTGAACACACTCCAGACCATTCCTGGAAAATCCGCTGATGGAAGCCGATTCACTCTCACTTTCGACTGCTACGCCGATCCGACTTTGACTTATCAAGTTTTGGCCACCGACAACCTGCTGACGAATTCCTGGGCTCCGATTTGGAGCAGCACCGGCACGCAAAACGTCGCTGGCGTCGTCACCGTCCAGGACGATCCATTTTCAAGCCATTCCGTGCGTTACCTGCGCCTGAAAATTTCCCGCCCGTAGAAATTTTGAGACCGGGGCAATTGAAATGAAAAGACTTTGCTTAATCCTTCTGCCCACTCATCAACTCCAGCAGGCATCCGCATACCACTTTTAACAAATGGGGCACGGAACCGGATTCGTCAGAGGAGAGAGCTGTCGTTTCCTAGAGCATAATAAATAAAAGTGTAGCCGCCGCCGCAAGGCGGTGGCAGAGCACCACGCTCTTACGAGCGCGGCTACGGGTTTACTTAAAACGCTCTAGATAGCGTAGTCACGAAATGACGAAGTTTGGAGAAGCTATCCGGAAATTGATGGTGACCACACCAGAAAGCCTGTCCTTCCAAACGGAGCCGAGACATTCGGTTTGCGTGAGCGGAAGGTGTTCATATCCTGCATCGACTCCGAGGGTATGCTTCTTTGCATACCCTCGGCTCGGCCTAGCCACGATTATTAATCATCATCTTTCTTGGTTGTCGTCGTCGTGGTAGTCGATTTTTGGATCACGGGAGGAGCAGCATTCGGGTCCACCACGGCCGCCCTGCGAACGACCACGCGGGTAGCCAAAAGTTGGTCGCCCTCGCGATCATAGTAAACCGTCACGGGCAGACCCGATTTCACCGTTTCCATGGAGACCGGATTGCCATTTTCATCCACAAAAGTAGTGGTCTTTGAAGTGACGTAATGAACGGGCGCAGCGGAAGGCGACGTTCTTACGATGATGGCATCGGGATTGTATTCGCTGATGGTGCCATCCGAAGTAATGGTGGTCGTCGTGGTGGTGCTGGTTGTCTTTTCATCATCGGCTCGGACTAGGGAGGGAGCGGTCAGCGTCATGCTGAAAATCGCCAGAGTAATAGTTAAATATCGAATATTTTTCATAGTTTTTACAGGTTGAGGTTAGATTCGAATCAGAATGATCCGCATTCAAAACATAGAGGCATTGCTCATGCCAAAGGATAAATTCCATTCCCTTACCGCCTGTGGGACAAAGCCTTAAAATAAAGGAGCGCACTTTCGCCGGATCGGGTTGACCCGTGAATTGCCCGGAGAGATTCAGCCCTTAAAGGCAAAGCGCAATAATAACCATTGCCGTGTAACCTTCTCTTCCGACGGAACGTCTTGTTGATTGTGAGTACAATGTCCAAAAAACCAACCGCACCCCGACCAATGAACTTTGAGGCGGTTTTTACCCTGCTTCGAAGATGATCGCGCCGAATTTTTTTTGCTGGCATACACTAACCTTATGGTCCTTGCGGAAAGCCTCACCCCGGACGAACAACTCGTGGAAGAGACCCTGGCCGGAAATGACCGCGCCTTTGCCGAGCTCACCTGCCGACACAAAGGCCGGGTCTTCGCCGTTGCCGCCCGTTTTGCCCGCAACAAGGCGGAACTCGAAGACATCTGCCAGGAAGTCTTCGTCCAGGCTTTCTTCAAGTTGCGCCAGTTTCGACGCGACTCCCCCTTCACCCACTGGCTCCTGCGCATTACCACCTACAAATGTTACGACTACCTGCGCAGGCGCAGGCGAGATGGGGCTGGAATCTCCGTCGAAGCCATGCTCGAATCGGGCTACGAACCCTCCGCGCCGGAACATCCCGCTCCGCACCCGGATCTGGAGCGCCTTTATGCCGCCATGGCCCAATTATCACCCAAGGAACGACTCGTCATCACCCTTCTGGAACTTGAAGAGCGCTCCCTCCAGGAAATCGCCGATCTCACCGGATGGAGTGTGTCCAACGTCAAAGTTCGGGCCTTCCGTGCCCGAGCCGCCTTGCGCAAGCTCATGGAGAAAAGAGAATGAGTAATTCCATCCCTCCTCCAGATGACCGGCTCGATGCACTTTTTGCGCTGGCCCGGGCCCGGCGTCCCGACACCTCGGCCGCCGAATATGCCTTTGAAACCAGGCTCATGGCGCACCTGCGGACGGTGGAGAAAACCCAATCGATCTGGGCGAAAGTCTCGTGGCGGATGATTCCTTTTTTTGCCATGTGTGTCGTCATCCTGGCGCTGTGGCATGCGGAAGTCGCCTCGGAAACCCATGAAGCGGAGCAACTGGCTTACGCGGAAGATTCCGACACGGTCGATTTGTGGAGTAATCTGGATTAGAAACAGATTTTATTTATGACCAGCCATTGGAAAGTTGTTTTCGGTGTCATCCTGATTTTTCTTTTTGGTTGCGCATCGGGCTGGCTTTCGCGGTCTTTGCTTGCTTATCATCAAACAGCCGAATTTCTCCAACGCGGCCCTGAAGGAGTGACCACGCTCCTGGAGCGTCGCATGACGCATAATCTCGACCTCGATGCAACTCAACGGGAACAGATCCACGCCTGTCTCATGGAAAATGTGGCCCAGCGAAGGCAGTTGCAGCTCCAAATTCAACCCCAGGTTCAGATGCTGAATCGGCAGACCCTCCAACAAATCACCGCCCTGCTGCGGCCCGAGCAGCGGGAACAGTTTCGGGAAAATCTTGTTCAATTCCGCAAGCGTTTCGGTAAAAGCCCCTTTAATCCGAATGCAGAAAATCAATCACCTTCCCCGCCATCCAGTCCGGCAGCACTTGGGAATCCGGGCCCGGACCATCCGGCAGCGCCCTCGCACTGAAACAAAGCGGTAGGCCTAATAAAATCGGGCTAAGGGGGAGGCAAATTTTTGAGAATGGTCTTCAAGGTCTCGATTTTAATCGGTTTGGGAACGTAATCGTCCATGCCGGCAGACAGGCATCTTTCCCGTTCACCCGTCAGGATATCCGCCGTTAAGGCGACGATTTTCGGTCCCTGATCCCGGGGTAATTTTTTGCGGATTTCCCGTGTCGCCTCCATTCCGTCCATCTGAGGCATATGGATGTCCATGAAAATGAGGTCGTATTTTTTCTTGTCCACCGCGGTGAGGGCTTCGATTCCGTTGTGGGCGAGATCGATGTCGTATCCGAGGCGTTTGAGAATATGCTGAGCAACTTTCTGGTTGGTCAGGTTATCCTCAACCACAAGAATATTCAGGGGACGCAGGACATCCGGCTCCGGAGTGGGGCTGTCTTCTGATGGAGAAGCAGCGTCACGCTGAGTTTTGAATATTTCCCGCAAAGTCGAGCGAAGGAGATTATGACGAACAGGTTTGGCCAAAACGGCGGAGAAACCGACCCGGTGAAGTTCATCCATGCTGACATCACCGGCCTGGGACGAAACCAGCAGAAGGGGAAGATTGTCGGGACAGATTCGACGGATTTCACGAGCGAGCATGACTCCATCCGTATGGGGCATTTGAAAATCGATGAGGGCGGCATCAAATTTTTTCCCCTCCTGTAAAAATGCGAGAGCTTCCTGCCCTGTCGATGTCACCGTTGAGGTTATCCCGCAACGTTTCAGTTGCAGGGAGAGCATGCGGCGGTTGGTCTCGATATCATCGACAATAAGCACGTGATGCCCGGCCAGACCGGCGTCCAGTTTCAATTGGGCGGTCAAACTTAACTGGTGGGCCTGACGAAGTGGAAGTTCGAAGCTGAAAATGGATCCTTTATCCACAATGGTTTCGACATGAATCGTGCCTCCCATAAGTTCGACAAGTTTCTGGCAGATGGCCAGGCCCAGGCCGGTACCTCCATAGCGGCGGGTGGTGGAGGCATCAACCTGGCTAAAGACCTTGAATAACCGATCCAGCCTGTCGGGAGGTATGCCGATGCCGGTATCGCTGACGTAGAACATCAGTCGCCGGATATCGGGCTCATCGCCCAGCTTGGCCGGAGCCGCGTTGATCTCGATACGGACTTCACCGTGTTCGGTGAATTTGATGGCGTTGGCAACCAGGTTGATCAGGACCTGGCGTATGCGGGTCGCGTCGCCCTGATAATCAATGGCCAGGCCAAGATCGATATCATACTTCAATTCGAGTTTCTTGCTGAGCGCGCGAAAATTGAGCAGGCCGACGACATCGTGGACCAAATCGAGGAGGCTGAAGGCATGAAAATCGAGCTCGAGCTTGCCAAATTCAATCTTGGAGAAATCGAGCACGTCGTTGATGATCGTCAGGAGATTTTCCCCGCTGGAATGAATCGTCTCGAGGAAATCCTTCTGTTCGACATTCAACGGCGTACCACGCATCAAATCGGTCATCCCAATGATGCCGTTGAGCGGTGTGCGGATTTCGTGGCTCATGTTGGCCAGGAACTCGGTCTTGGCCCGATTGGCGTTTTCTGCGGCTTCCTTGGCGTTCTGCATTTCGATCTCGGCAAGCTTGCGGGCAGTGATGTCGCGGGAAATGCCGAAGGTGCCGACGATCTCGCCTTTCTCGTTTCGCAAGGGGAGCTTGGTGGTGGTGACCCAGGTGACTTTTCCATTGGGCCATGTTTCCTTTTCTTCCAGGCCGATGATCGGTTTGCCTGTAGCCATGATCTTTTGTTCGTCCTGAAAAGCAGTCTCGGCGTGCTCTTTCCCAAAAAAATCGAAGTCGGTTTTACCGATAGCTTCTTCCGAGGAGTTAAGGCCAAAAAGCTGGGCCAGCTTCGTGCTGATCCGAATGAAACGGCACTCGTGGTCCTTGAAATAAATATTGTCAGGAATGTTCTGAAGCAGGTTCCACAAGAGAAATTCCTGGGAGTGGGGGTAAGCCTCTATTTCGGACCTAATGGGCATGACTGTTTTTTGTTGTCGAACCGATATTTTTAAGAGTCACTGTCCATTTGAGTATAACAGGTATTGTCATGATTTGAAAGGACTATAGCGGAGCATCCCATCCGTTTTCCTCCTTTTACGCATCGTTTTTAAGATCCTCGTCCTCCAGTCTCTTCCTCCGGTTTTTTGGACGCGGTCGAAATTTCCTCGTCATCGGGCTCTGAATTTGTTTCTTTAGGAGAAGGTGTCAGCCAGGATTTTTCCGTGAAGGGCCGTAGCTTTAATCGAAGAGAAAATCGATGGCAGCGATTACTGGCAATCGCATTCTTTGGGAAAAATTCAATTCTGTGCTTTTATGAAAATGAAAATAATTGTCTTCCTGCAAGTCTTTGCTTTTCTGAGCCTTACATTGGAAGCACATGTGCCGCCGTCGACTCCGCCAGAAATACCCCCGGTTCCTTCAAAATCGAACGGCTCCATCGTACCCACGAAACTGCATTGCGAATACCGGATTAATCCGTTGGGCATCGACACCCCTCTTCCACGAGTTGATTGGACTTTGGAGGCAGCCGATACGTCCATGCGTGGCTTAAAACAGAGCGCGTATCGTATTCTCGTGGCCTCATCTCAGGATCTTTTAAACAAGGACCAAGGAGATCTGTGGGATAGCGGACAAGTGAAGTCTGACCAATCGTCACAAATCCCCTACGCCGGGAAGCCTCTGACCTCGGAAGCCACCTGCTATTGGAAAGTTCAGGTTTGGGATCAGGATGGGAAAGTTTCCTCTTGGAGTGAGCCCGGTTTATGGTCAATGGGACTTTTGGAGGCAAAGGATTGGACTGCACAATGGATCGGTCGCGACGATGCACAACCTGCTATTCCCGCCGACGATAAAAAGATTTATCTACCCGCGACGTTTCTTCGTAAAGAATTCACGGTAAGCAAACCAATCGCCCGTGCCGTACTTTATGTCACCGGTCAGGGTTTGATCGAACCGTGGCTTAACGGAGCCAAGGTAGGCAACGATTACTTCACTCCCGGTTGGACCGATTATCATAAGCACCTCTATTATCGGACCTATGATGTTACCTCTCAAATCAAATCGGGTGCGAATGCCTGGGGCGCCATCCTCGGCGACGGCTGGTATCGCGGAAACCTGAGCATTATCGGTCAAAATCATTACGGTAAAAAAACCCGGCTTCTGGCTCAACTGCATCTTTTTTATGAAGATGGATCGAGCGATCTTCTTACCAGCGACGATACTTGGAAAGCGGCGTTTGGCCCCATCCTCCAAGACGACATCCAGGCGGGTGAAACGTATGACGCGCGCCTGGAAATGCCCGATTGGTCCAAGGCGGGTTTTGACGATTCTGCATGGCATCCCGTCGACAAAGGCGCTGAAATCTCCCCCACCCTCCTGGCCTATCCGGAAGTTCCCGTCCGTCAAGAGATGGAGATCGTTCCCAAGGAGGTTACCCCGGCCGGGAACGGTTTGTACGTCTTTGACATGGGACAAAATTTTGCCGGCTGGGCGCGGCTGAAAATCACCGCGCCGGCCGGAACGAAAATCATCATGCGGTTCGGCGAATTGAAACAACCGAATGGGAAAGTTTACCGTACGAATCTTCGCTCTGCCCGAGCCACGGATACGTATATCTGCAACGGCTCGGGAGAAGAGATCTGGGAACCTCATTTTACCTATCATGGTTACCAGTATGTCGAGGTGGAAGGATTGCCTGATGCTCCCGGTCCGGACACTCTCACGGGAATCGTCATACATAGCAGTGTTCCTCCCACCGGGAGTTTCGAATGCTCCGATGAAATAATTAACGGCACGCGAAACAATATGGCTTGGACGATTGCTTCCAATTCTTTCGACGTCCCAACCGATTGTTGCCAGCGGGATGAACGCATGGGCTGGATGGACTGGCATGAGGTCTCCCGCAGCGCTCTTTATGAGTTCGACAGCAGCTCACTTTTAACCAAGTGGATGCTCGATATCGACGATGCTCAATTGGGAGGCGGACAATTTTCACAAATCTCCCCCGACGTACATCGTTTCGGATGGTCGCCCTGTTGGGCGGACAGTGTGTTGCTGATTCCCGGGATCATGTACCAAGTCTATGGCGATACGACTTTGGCCTCAAAATATTATGCCGACCTGGTCAGTCACCTGGACTATTACCGACAGGTATCGCCTCAATGGGTGGGTCCCGATACGGGATATGGTGATTGGCTTTGTCTTGAGAATACACCGAAGGACCTTATCGCGACGGCTCTTTTTGGTCATGAATGCGAAGTCATGTCGAAGATGGCCCAAGCACTGGGAAAAGGCGATGACTCTCAAAAATATCAATCGTGGTTTGAACAGATTCGGTCCGCATTCCAAAAAAAGTATGTGCATTCCGATGGCTCG
>Ga0206848_1104_pt1 | contig 20491 bp, 19 predicted proteins | sample Alteio_BWOrgCont_18_FD_152635 | JGI IMG/M metagenome (GOLD analysis project Ga0206848, IMG submission 152635) | Enriched cells from forest soil in Barre Woods Harvard Forest LTER site, Petersham, Massachusetts, United States -... | ecosystem: Environmental > Terrestrial > Soil > Temperate forest >...
AAACGAAACTCCAGCTTGATTTCCTTGCCTGGCAGGAAGGCGACGTGGACGAAAAGGCCGGAAAATATGGCGCGTTTCTTCCCCGAAGTTATTTGCCCGAAAGCCGCTGGCGGATGAATGGCTACCGTCGCATTGCCGAGGCCAGCAGCCTCGACGACCTGGAAAAATTGCGGCTTGAATGGCGCGACAAGTACGGTCCCTGGCCCCTGCCGGTCGAAAGACTCCTGCTGGCGACTCAGATCAAAATCGCAGCCTCGGAGGAGCGAATCGGCCTGGTCGAGACGCAGGAGGAAAAGCTGATGCTGCGACAGGGGCAGGATTACATCATGGTAAGTGGCAAGTTTCCCCGCTTGACCGTTCGAGACGCTATTTCTAAGCTGAAAGAAATAATTTCATGGGTTGTTTCGTTGAAAAGGGTGTCGTAGTGCGCTGCCCTTACCACTTTCGTTTACTCGCAGCTGCCCATTTAATGGTTTGGGCAGGCCTAGCCTTGTGGTTTGCACCACCGGTCCGGGCCCAGTTGCTCGCCGACGGCATCGCCGCAGTGGTGAACAATAAAGTCATCACCTACGTGCAGATCAACCAGCAGGTGGGTGAAACCGAAAAGCTTTTGCGTCAAACTTTCACGGGCGAGGAACTTTTCCAGCGGGTGAAGGAAGCCAAGCTGAACGTGTTGAAGGCGCTGATCGACCGGGAGCTGATTATCCAGGAATTCAAGGATAACATGAAGGGCGTCATCCCGGAGACCTATACCAATGAGCGGGTCAACGACATCATCCGAAACGAGTATGGCGGCGACCGCATGGCCTTCGTCAAAACGATATATGAACGCGGCGAGACCATGCAGAAGTACCGCGAGGAAATTCAGGATAATGCGATCGTCGGCTTCATGCGCAACCGGAATGTCGTCCAGACCGTCCTCGTTTCGCCTTACCAGATCGAACAATATTATCAGCAAAACCTGCGGTTATTCCAACAGGACGAACAAATCAAGATCAGCACCATCGTCCTGCGCAAGGCGCTGTTTCCCTCCCAGAGAACGGGCCCGGATGGCAAGCAAGTCAGCTACGATCCCCAGGAAGAAATTGCCAAGGAAATTCTTTATAAGCTCGATACCGGCAGTGATTTTTCCGAACTGGCCAAATCCTATTCGGAAGGCAGCAATAAAAATGAAGGCGGCGCGCTTGGCTGGGTGACACAGAACGGCAAGACCGCCATTCGCCCCGATCTATGGCCGACCATCGCCAAACTACAACCCGGCCAGCATACCGATGTGATTCCAACCTCCGACGGCTTCTATTACATCCTTCAGGTGGAAGATCGCAAGAAATCGGCGGTTACGCCGATGGAAGATGTCCGCGCCCAGATCGAACAGACCATCATCAATGAAGAAAGCCAGCTTCGGCAACAGCAATGGCTCGATAGTTTGCGTTCCAAGGCTTTCATCAAGATGTTCCTGTAAACGATTCGTCATCCCGAGCTTGTCGAGGGATATGCCTCCGTTGGTAGCCGCCGCTGGCTCAGCGGCGGTCCGTCGCAGGGCCTGCGACGGCTACCTCTAAACTGATCCCTCGACAAGCTCGGGATGACATATCTTTTGAATTGGTTAACATGCCCTCAAACGCATGAAATCCCCTGGCCCGAAAAAAATCGTCCCGACCATCGCGATCACCCTGGGCGATCCTGCGGGCATCGGCCCCGAGATCATTGCCAAAACCCTGCGCGATCCGCGTCTTCCCAAGGGATTCCGCTTCGAAGTGCTTGGCACAAAAAGCGGAAAAGGCATTCACCCCGGCAAATTAACGAGGACCTCGGCACGCGTCGCCCTGAAAGCCCTTGAAGAAGCGGCGGAAGGTTGTCTTCGAGGGAAATTTGCCGCGATGGTGACGGGACCCGTGCAAAAAGAAGCGATTGCGCAGCTTCAACCCGATTTTGTCGGGCAAACGGAATTTCTCGCGCGGGCTTGCGGATTACCGGACGATGCGGCAGCCATGGTCCTGACCGATCCGAAACTCACCGTGGCGCTTTGTACCAACCATTGCTCGCTGAAAAATGCGCTGGCTCGCTTGACGCCCGAACGGATCATTCATGTGACAAAGATGACGCGCCAATTTTTGCAGCAGCGTGGCATCGCCAGACCTCGCATCGCCTTTGCAGGAATCAATCCTCATATGGGTGAAGGCGGCATGTTCGGCGACGAAGACTTTCGCCTTTTCCATTCGGCGCGGGAAAAATTGGCCAAGGATGGAATTGCATTGATAGGCGGTCCCGCCGATACGATGTTTTATTACGCCGTGCAAAAAAAACTTTTCGATGCCGTCATCTGCGCCTACCACGACCAGGGGCTCATTCCTTTCAAGCTCGTGGCGTTTGAAACGGGAGTTAACGTCACGCTCGGACTGCCGATTATTCGCACTTCGCCCGATCATGGCACCGCCTTGGAAATCGCAGGCAAAAACGTCGCCAACCATCGCAGCATGCTGGCCGCCGTCCAACTGGCCTGCCAACTGGCCAAAACCAGGAGCAGGATGTGACTCCTCCCCTTCCTCTCAGCCGGGAAGACCAGCGCCAGCTCTCCGCGGCACTCGGTTATTTCGAGCTGAAGATGATCAGCGAAGCTCTGGAAGCTTTGGATGGAGTAAGTCCCGCCGCAGCCGACACCCGGAATGTCCTGGCACTTCGCCTCCTGGTTCTGCAAAAGGCGGAGAACTGGCCGAAGGCGCAAGCCACGGCGGCGCGACTCGTCACGATGGAGCCGACCGATCCCGGCTGGAGCATCGCGCTGGCCTATGCCATGCGCCGGGCGGAATGCATCGAGCGGGCCCAGGCGATTCTTCGCGACGCCATGATCGCTCATCCCGGCGACGCGCTCATCCATTTCAACCTCGCCTGCTATGCCTGTCAGCTTGCCCGGATCGATGAGGCGCGGGAATATTTACGCAACGCTTTTGCCCTCGATATTGATCTGCGCAGCCAGGCCATGAAGGACCCGGACCTTCAAGTTTTATGGCCGGAAATCAGCGCGCAAAAAGCAAAAGCGAAGTAGGTCTTCCTGACCCATCATCCGCACCAAGGCCGTTCCGATCTCCCTCACTGAAAAACGAGTAGAGCAAATTAAGATATCGTGCACACAGACTCCTCGCTCCCAAGTTTCACTTGGGAGCGTTTCCTGCACCTCGCGAAATTCTATTTCGCGCCAATTGGCTTCCCTCCCTGGTGTTGTGGGCTTGGAATCGGCAATGATATTGCCTCCACAAGTGCGTTCCCAAATGGAGTTTGGGAACGAGACTCTGCCATATATTTTAAAATGCTCTAGTGGTACAGTTTGAAGCATCCGTCATCCTAAGCTTGTCGAAGGATCAGCCCCCAATAAGTGCATACCGAACGATATAAGTGTACGCCTTCCGGAAGCTGATCCTTCGACAAGCTCAGGATGACAGGTTTGTTAAAGAGGATTTTACTGAAACCTCAAAGTGTACCACTACTGAAAAACGTCGCCCCTCGACAAGTTTGAGACGACCTGCTTTCTAATGGTCCGCATGAAAATAGGACGCATCACACTCAGCGACCGGGTCTCGCAAGGCGTTGACGAGGACAAAAATGGGCTTGAAATCGAACGTATCATCACCGCCATCTTCGAGAAACCCTCGGAATTCGTCCCAGTACTCATTCCCAATGACTCCGATCAGTTGCGCGCAGCCCTCATCCGCCTGTGCGACGAGGAAAAATGCCCGCTCGTCATCACGACAGGAGGAACAGGCCCAAGCCAGCGAGACATCACTCCCGAAACGACCTTGCAGATCCTCGACAAGGAATTGCCCGGTTTTGGCGAAATCATGCGTTATTATTCCTACGAAAGGGTTCCGACCGCCATCTTGTCACGGGCCACTGCCGGCATTCGCGGCAAAAGCCTGGTTATTAACCTTCCCGGCCGCCCCAAGGCAGTCAATTTTTGCCTGAAACTGCTGCGCGAAGCCATTGCGGAAGGCCTGGAACATATCACCGGCACGCGACCGGTTCTGCGGGTTGATCCCATCGAAATACCGTTGGAGAAATATCTCCCCTTCCTGAAATGGCTCAAGCCAAAGAAAGACCCAAGGGACAAGATTACCGCTCACAAATAGCAACACCCACTTACCAGTTCACCGGCACTCTTTCCCGGCGCTGGGTTTTCTTGCTGAAATAAAAGACGGAGCCGTATTGAAGTCCGAACTCATGGACGAGCCGTGTCGCTTTCACATCGTAGCAGCAATATTCCGCGATGGGTCTCAGGTTGCCCTCTTTCCACCACTTGAGCGCTTCCATTCCATCGGCGGTCTTGCCACAGCCGAGGGTCTGCTCGGCGATGGCATCCAGACCAACGCGAACGCCAATGGCCTTTTCCACATCCTGCATCAAATCGAGCACCGGCACCTGGCTTAAGTCGAAAACGGAATAGGGGGCCAACACTTCAAAATCGAAATTGACCACGTTATAGCCGACAACGCGGTCGGCGCGCTGGAGTTCCTGCAGAAGCTGGTGCACCTCCTCTTCGCGATAAATCTCGTATGTGCCGCGAGCGGTGCTGTAAGTCACGCCGAGGGACATTTTCATGGCCCGCTTGTTGTGCCAGCCGCCGACTTCCGCCGCGCTTTTCTGGGTTTCAAGATCGAAATAGACGTAATTGGGACCGGACATGAGTTAAGGCTCAATCATGCGGTTTCATGACGGAATGACAAGCCGGGTGGAACCTCGCTCTCAAATTTTCTGTAACTTTTTTTTCGGCGTTTCGTCTGCCTGGATATGAAACCCCACTCCATCCTGTTCTACAGTTCGCTTGCTTGCGCGGGAGCCCTGCTCTTCGCAACCTCAGCCCAGGCCCGCCCCCGCGGTGATCGCCCCGATGGCACGACCCAACGCATCGGATCTTACCAAAATCGTTTCGGCAGCGGCACTTTCAACCAGACGGTCAATCGTTCTCCCGGCAGTACCACGGGCTCAACCTCATGGACGAATGCCAACAGCGGTCAGGGCAGCCATACTTTCGACAATACGTGGAACAAATCGACCGGCACCGGAACCCACGAATCGTCCACCACCTACGCCAACGGCAAGACTTCATCCAGCCAGGGAGATTGGACCAAAACGGGCAACGGCGGCACCTATACCGGCACCCATACCAGTGTCAACGGACAGACCACCGACGTCACCAAATCAGTGACGAATGCCAACGGAGTGAAGACTGTTGACAACACTTATACCAACCCGACCACCGGCAAAAGTTCCACCGTCGACAAAACCATCATGAATGTGAATGGTTCCAAGCAAGTCGACACCACGGCAACGGGTCCCACCGGCAAGACGGTAACCTCCGACCAGACCTTCACCAAAGACAGCAACGGCTATACGCAGACCGGTACCGTCACCGGCCCCAACGGCGGCGTCAGCACGGATAATCGAAATGTCTCCTATACCAAAAATAGCGACGGCACGATCACCCGCACCATGAATGGATCGATCACCGGTCCCGGTGGCAATACAACTTCGATTGGCAATAGCGAAACCTACACCAAGACTTACACGCCGAACCCGACTCCAACCACTTCGTCCACGACCGATTAATCTTTGCTCTAGAAAAAGGTTTGAAGAGGCAGGTCATAAGGCCTGCCTCTTTTTTACTCCGTCATCCTGAGCTTGTCGAAGGATCAGCTCCCGGCAAATCATCATCCATTGAATAAGGTGTCTACTTTTCGGAAGCTGATCCTTCGGCGATCGCGGGCTACTTAAAAGCAACTAACGCGAAATGGAATTTCGCGAGGCACAGTCGGCGCTCCCAAACAGAGTTTAGAGCATAAGCTTTTTTACAGCTACGCGCACAAAATCATTGAATGCCGGAAAAATTGAGGCAAGCGACTCAAACGGATAATTGATTCGCTTCCTGAAACAATAGGAACTCCTACGATAATCATAGGGCAAAAATGATAAAAGTATCGAGCGCAATTTCTTGGCAAGGCGTCGCGCACGAGACGTTTGTAACAGGAAACCCAAATCTTCGGAAGGTTATAAATTACACCTAGTATTGATTATTAAAAAATACTATCGTATGTTTCTCTTCTGTGTATGTTTTAACTCTCCCTGCTCTTCGTCTCGGAAGCAAGCTGTTTCCCCTTCGGTGCGCTTGGATTTTAATGTTCGGCATTGCCGTCGTTTTGGGAGCCGGAACAGCACAAGCCCAGGCCCCCGGCACCCCGACCAGCTTCCAAGCCGGTGTGCAATGGAGCGGCGGCAATCCCTTCGTCGTCTTGCAATGGAACGCGGGCGCAGGCGCGGCTGCGACCGGGTTCGTACTGCAACGCGAAGTGTCCGGCTCGAACACCTATCAGCGGCTCACGGCGTTGAATGGCAGCACGTTATCCTTCAACGATTACTGGATACAGCCCAACACGGGCTACAGTTACCAAATTGCCGCCTTCAACACATCAGGCACTTCCCCCTTTGCGACCGTAACCTTCCCCGCGACGCAATCGGTGCCGTTGGGCTATGTGTCCTGGTCACAGTCCCAGTGGCCGGCGACCGGTGGAGCGCTGGCGCCTGCAGGCCTTTGGACCAGTGTTGGTACAGACGGGATTGCCAACTCGATCCTGTACGCTTTTTCCGGCAATCCCGCCTTGAACGACGCGCCCGGCGCATTGTCCATCCTCCCCGCGGCGTCCAACATGCTCGAAGTTTGGGGCGTTCCCTTTACGGCGCAAATCGACACGCATTATCAGTTGCAAGGCTCGCCCGACCTCGTCACTTGGCAGAAGTACCTGGATGAAACCAGCGCGCCGTTTGCGCAAATCGGCGACGGATCCGGCCCTTCGGTGGCGCTGCTTAGCGTTAACCCATCGGCGCCATCCGCGCCACATTTCTTCCGCTGGTCCATCAGCCCCAACACTTCCGCGAGCGCGACCCCCACGGGCATGCTGGTGAATGGATTGGCCGGTTCCAGCAATGCGACGTTGACGCAGAAGAACCCGGTCTTCAGTTGGGAGATGGGCAACGGCATGCAGACGGCTTACGAAATTCTGGTGGCCACCAGTCCTTCGCTCTTAACCGAGGGCACGGCGAATGTCTGGAGCAGCGGCAAGATCACGGGCACCGGCTCGATCGACATTCCCTACGCGGGGTTGGCGCTTGGCAATAATACCACCTACTACTGGACGGTGCGGGTTTGGAACGGTTCCGGCGCGGTTTCGACTTTTGCCCCGGCGCAGACCTTTATGACTGGCACGTTGACCAGCACTTATCAAACCAACCCGCCCAAGCTGGTGGAGGATTCCATCGCACCGGTACAGTTCGTCAAAAAAGGCACCGGCTGGTATTTTATCGACTTTGGGAAAGACGCGTTTGGGACCGTCACGGTCAACATCCCTACGCCTGTTGCCAACCAAGTGTTCACGGTGAAAATGGGCGAGGACATCAGCAATGCGACGACCGTCAATACGTCTCCCGGCGCGACCATACGCTACCAGTTGGTTTCGGTCACGATGCAGGCCGGTGTGACCACCTATACCCTAACGGTGTCGCAGGCGGGCAGCCCTGTCCAGCAGTCGACTTACGTCGGCTCGATCAAAGCAGTCACGCCCTTCCGCTACGTCGAGATCACGAATGTGCCGGAGCCGTTCGCAGCAAGCCAGATCAACCAGCTTGCCATCCATGTGCCGTGGGATGATTCCGCCGCGACGTTCACTTCATCGGACGCGCTGCTCAACTCCATCTGGGCCTTGTGCAAATACACAACCAAGGCCACGACGTTTGAAGGCACCTATGTTGACGGAGACCGCGAGCGCACGCCCTACGAGGCCGACTCCTATATCCACATGCTTAACCATTATTATCTGGATCGCGATTATGTCACGCCGCGGTATTCACACGAGTATCTGCTCACCCATCCCCAATGGCCAACCGAATGGAGAATGCATTCCATCTTCATGGCTTGGGCGGATTATCTTTACTCGGGCGACACGCGCTCGCTGCAGGCCAACTACGCCGTCCTCCAAGGGAAACTGCCTGCCGCCGCCCTCATTCGCTCGGACGGTCTGTACACGGGCTCGACCACTTCAGGCAGCGGTGCCTTCCCCACGGACATTGTGGACTGGCCCAGCGGTGAACGTGACAACTACACCATGGGGGACCCCGTCAAGACCGTCACGAGCGCGTTCCTTTATCAGTCGGAAATGCTGATGTCGCAGATCGCCACCGTGCTGGGGCATACCTCGGACGCCACCACCTACCAGTCGGCCGCCACACTGACGCTGAATTCCATCAATTCCAAATTGTGGGACTCGACGAATAATCGTTACGTGGACGGCTTGACTTCGGCAGGCGTGGCGGATACGCATGCTTCCCTGCACGGGAATATGTTTCCGCTGGCATTTGGCATCGTCCCCGCGAACCGGCAGGCCAGCGTGGTCAGCTACCTCGAAACCCATAGCGGCATCACCACCCCGGCCATACTTTGCAGCCCTTACGGCGCACAGTACCTGTTTGATGCGCTCTACAGTGCCGGTCAGGGGAACTACGCCCTTTCACTGTTTAATTCCACCGGCATCCGCAGCTGGTACAATATGATGCAAGCCGGTGCCATGCATGAAGGCAGCACCATGACCATGGAAGCGTGGGACCTGAGCCTGAAATCCAACCTGGACTGGAATCACGCCTGGGGGTCGGCGGCGGCCAACATCATCCCGCGCTGGCTCATGGGCGTGCGTCCGCTGACCCCAGGCTACCAGACATTTGTGATCCAACCGCAGCTGGGCACCTTGTCCTACGCAAGCATCACGGTGCCGACCATCCGGGGTACGATCGGCGTGAACGTCCAGACAAACACGTCCACCGACTTCTCCATGAGTGTGACTATCCCTGCCAATACTTCCGCCAACGTTGGCCTGCCGACGCTTGGCGGTACGGACACCACGGTTTATGTCGACGGGACGATCAGCGCGGGGACCATCAGCGGCAATACGATTTGGGTCAACAACGTTACACCGGGACCGCACTTGTTCGAGCGACTGCCTTGATTTGACCGCCTTTCTCGGTCGCCGCCATGTCCGATGAGATGGAGATGGATCACCCGATTCTTCCTTTATGGAAAGCACACGGCTATCGGCAATCATTCTCCTCTTCAGTGGAACTCTCGCCGTTCGAGCCGACGCCCTTGCGCCGGGCGAGGGATGACGAGAAAAAACCAATTTCCGTGCTTCTGTTCAATATAACTCGCTCGACATCAAAAATCTCCTTTGCTTTAATTGCCACCCATTTCATTGCCATTAGTTTTGCTTAACTAAGTGTTGAAACTTTTCATGATCTTGGACTTGCCTAATTCAACTTTCCCGCAATGATGTCCCCTCCCTATTTTTTGACCTAAGATGATGATTTCCCCTTTATTTGCCGACGCAGCAGCCCAGGAGGGCCTGACGCCCAAGCCGGTCGATCTCTTTTCGATCGGCGGTTTTGCCATCAGCAATTCCATGATTGCCGAAGGCATCGCAACCTTGCTCATCATCATTTTTGTCCAGATCGGGATGCGATCCCCCAAGCTTATCCCCACCGGCATGCAAAATTTCGTGGAATGGCTTGTCGAGCTCCTGAGTGATTTTATTGAAAGTCTGGCCGGCCGCGAGACCATGCAACGTGGTTTCTGGTTTTTCGGGAGCCTTTTCGTTTTCATCTTTGTTGAGAACGTCCTGGCCCTCGTCCCCGGTGTGGGAACCATCGGCTACGGTCACGTGGCCCCCGATGGCCATTTTGAAGTCACCCAGCCTTTCCTTCGCGGCGCCAATGCCAATGTCGATCTTACCGCTGCCTATTCCGCCATTTTCTTTTTTATGTTTTTCTACTGGTGCTTTCGTCATAGCGGTCTTTGGGGTTCCCTGGTCCACATTTTTGGCTCCAAGGCCAAATTCTCCAATGTTGCGGCCAACATCACGTTCATCGTCATTTTCTTCCTCGTGGGCTGGATCGAAATTTTTTCCATTTTCATCATCCGTCCCATCGCCTTCACCTTCCGTCTTTTCGGCAATATTTTCGGCGGCGAATTTCTCCTCGATTCCATGTACAAGATGGCGCCCAATTTTGGGTTCATCATCCTGGTCCCCTTTTACTTCTACGAATTGCTGGTCGCCTTTGTGCAGGCCTTCGTATTCCTCGCCTTGACTGCCGCCTTTACCGGTATCATCACCAATTCGGGAGATCATTCTTCGGAGGCAAAGAGCCACTAAAATACTTTGGCGCTGACTGTTGGACAAGGCGCCGAAAATCAACAGACATCAACAACTAAGGAAAATATATGAATATCTTGGCAGATTTAGCAGGGAACATGTCAGCTATTGAAGTCGGTCTCGCCGCCGGCGGAGCCGCCATCGGCATCGGCGCGGTCGGAGCGGGCGCTTCCCAGGCTGTGGGCCGCAACCCCGGCGCGATGGGCATCATTCTCGGCGCGTCCCTCATCTTCGTCGGTATTTCCGAAGGAACCTTCATTCTCGTCGCGTTCGTCCTGGCTGGCAAATAACCTTCACCGGATCGCCGCCTGTGGTCCACACCGGCGGCGGCCTTCACTCCCATGCTCTCCCCTCACCTGCCTCTGGCCGATATCGTTGAAAACCTGAAGAATGCTGGCGATATGACCGGCTGGAATACCCAACAGTTCTTTTCTCAATGTTTCGCCGTTACCGTTCTGTTTACGGTGCTCTACATCTTCGCCTGGAAACCGGTCCGCACCGTCCTGGAGCAGCGCCGCACGGCCATCGAGGAATCGATGACCAATGCCGCGCAGATCAAGAAGGAACTCGCTGACGCGGAATCGGCCCGCCTGGGCATCATCCAAAAGGCAAACGAGCAGGCCAACGCCATCATCGGTGAAGCCGAAAAAACGGCCGGGATTCGCACCGAGCAACTCGCCCGCGAAGCCACCCGGCAGGCGGAAGAGATCGTCAAGAAGGCCCATGAAGCCGCCGTCCTCGATCGCGATCGCCTCCTCGCCGAACTCAAGCAGCAGGTCGGCGCCCTCGTGGTTCAAACCACCGAAAAAGTCACCGGCAAGGTCCTCACCTCCGACGATCAGACCCGCTTGAATACAGAAACGCTGCGGCACCTCGGCGCCCCGAACAACTGATCCCGATTTCAAAACAATCCTGTTAATCTTGTTAATCCCGTCCAAAAGTTTTCCATGAAAATCGACCGCCAAGCCCGCCAAAGCGCCAAGAAATATCTTCGCGCGTGCCTGCGTCCCGACGGCTCCATCGAAGAACAGTCCGTCCGCGAGATTGTCCAGCTTCTCATTACGGAAAAACCCCGCAACTATCTTTCCGTCCTCACCCGCCTGCAACGGCTGGTCGAACTGGCCATCGAGGAACGCACCGTCCGAGTGGAAAGCGCCACCCCCCTCGCCGACCGCGGCGCGAGCGTCTTCATCAGCCTCGAGCAGCGTTTCGGCCCCGCTTCCCGCACCGAGTACTCGGAAAATCCGAAGCTTCTCGGCGGTCTCTGCATCCGTCGCGGCAGCAGCATCTGGGACGGCTCGGTCAGCTCCCGCCTGGAACGTCTCAAACAAGCTTTTTCCTGATTTCCAACCCCCATTCACTCCTCTAACATCCAGCCCTACTCATGAGCACACTCCTCGAAGAAATTAAATCCCAGATCATCTCCCTTAAAACGGACGTCGCTCAATCCAATATCGGCACCGTTCGCGAAATCTCCGACGGCGTGGCCAAGATCGAAGGCCTTTCCGGCGCCGCGCTCAACGAAATGCTTGAGTTCCCCGGCGGCATCATGGGTCTCGCCCTCAATCTGGAAGAGACCGAAGTCGGTGCAATCATTCTCGGCGAATTCTCCAAAATCAAGGAAGGCGACCAGGTTCGCACCACCGGCAAGCTTCTCCAGGTTCCCGTCGGCAAGTCCCTCCTGGGTCGTGTCGTGGATTCCCTGGGAGCGCCTCTTGACGGCAAAGGCGAAATTAAGAGCGATATCTTTTATCCGGTTGAAAAACTCGCGCCCGGCATCATCGCCCGCAAATCGGTCAGCCAGCCGATCCAGACCGGCATCACTGCGATCGACGCGATGATTCCCATTGGCCGCGGACAGCGCGAATTGATCATCGGCGACCGCGCGACGGGCAAAACGACCATCGCCATTGACTCCATCATCAACCAGGCCCGCATCAACCGCGAAAACGAAGGCAAGGCCGGTTTCCGTCCCCTCTACAGCATCTACGTCGCCATCGGACAGAAAAACGCCAACGTCGCCCGCGTGGTCGACACCCTCACTTCGACTGGCTCCCTGCCTTACACGATCATCGTTTCGTCCACCGCTTCCGACTCGGCCACCAGCCAGTATCTCGCACCGTTCTCCGGCGCCGCCATGGGCGAATGGTTCATGGATAACGGCATGGATGCGCTCATCATCTACGACGATCTCTCCAAGCACGCCGTCGCCTATCGCCAGGTTTCCCTCGTGCTCAAGCGTCCCTCCGGCCGCGAAGCCTACCCCGGCGACGTTTTTTATCTCCACTCCCGCCTGCTGGAACGCGCCGCGCGCGTCGGCGAGAAATACGGCAACGGCTCCCTCACCGCGCTCCCGATCATCGAGACGCAGGCGGGCGACGTCTCCGCCTACATCCCGACCAACGTCATCTCCATCACGGACGGTCAGATTTATCTTGAAACGGATCTCTTTTACCAGGGTGTCCGCCCCGCCATCTCGGTCGGTCTTTCGGTCTCGCGCGTCGGCAGCGCCGCCCAGATCAAGGCCATGAAGCAGGTCGCCGGGAAGATCAAGGGTGAGCTGGCCCAGTTCCGCGAACTCGCCGCCTTCGCCCAGTTCGGTTCCGATCTCGATGCCAAGACCCGCGCCAAGCTCGAACGCGGCGCGCGCATCGTCGAAATCTTCAATCAGAAGCATTACCATCCCGTGCCGGTGGAAATCCAGGCCGTCACGCTCTGGGCGGTCCAGAACGACTTCTTCGACAAGGTTGCCGTCGACAAGATCAAGGAGTTCCAGACCAAGCTCACCGACCACCTCACCACCCAGCACGACAAGGTGCTGGCTGAACTCCGTGAAAAAGGCGCTTTCGACGACTCGATCACTTCCCAGTTGAAGACCATCGTCGGTCGCTTCGCCGAAACCTACGCCTGATAGCTAAAGGAAGAAATAAGAAGGTAGAAGGATGAAGGATTATCCAAATGACCGCTTCTCTTCTTCCCTTATTTCTTCCTTCTAACTTCACCCTTCTTCCTTAACCCCATGGCCAATCTTCGCGACATCCGCCGACGCATCAAGTCGGTCAAGAACACATCCCAGATCACCAAGGCGATGCAAATGGTGGCCTCCACCAAAATGCGCAAGGCCCAGCAGGCCGCCATTGCCCTGCGCCCTTATGCCAGCCAGCTCGACGATATGGCGGGACATCTTTATGCCAGCGTGGGCAAGGAGGAAGTCAGCCATCCGCTCCTGCAAGGACAGAAGAAAAGCGGCAAGACCGCCGTCGTCGTCATTACTTCGGAAAAAGGGCTTTGCGGACCTCTCAATGCCAATCTTCTTCGCGATGTTTTGAAAGCGGATGACGCCAACAAAGTTTACGTCAGCGTGGGTCGCAAAGGCCGCCAAATCCTGGCCCGCCTCAAGAAAAACCTGCTCGCCGACTTCGAACTCAAAGACACTCCCACTTTCAAGAATAGCAAGACGATCAGCCGCTTCATCCTCCAAAAATTCGAGGAATGTCAAATCGACGCCATCGAAATCTACTATAACCGTTTCGTCAATACTCTCTCGCAAGTTCCGACCCGCTATCAGGTTGTGCCCATCGGCTCCGATGTGCTGGATGTCGCCAAGGCGCTGGGCGAAGCCGAAAAAGCCGAACGGATGGAAAACCGGGCTGCGAAAAAGGGAACCGCTTTCTACAACTTTGAACCCGACGCCGACGTCCTGCTCGGCAAGCTTCTTCCCTATTACGTTCACCTTGAGCTTTACTCGAAAATCCTTGAGTCCCGCGCTTCCGAGCACAGCGCCCGGATGGTTGCCATGAAGAATGCAACCGACAACGCCAAGCAGTTGGTTAAAGATTTAACTCTCGGATATAATAAAGCCCGCCAAGCCAGCATCACGAACGAAATTCTGGAAATTTCGTCCGCCGCCGCAGCCATGGGCTAGCCGAAAGATTGAAACAATTCTTCATCGACTTGCGTCTAACGTAATATGAAATCTGGTTTAATCTCCTCCTCAGCCTTCGTCATGACGCTTCTGGCAACCTCCCTGACCGCGTGGGCGGATCGCAATCCCGACTTTGACGACGACGCCAAGCCGATCCTGCGCATGCAGCCCGGCTTGCTCGCCTACGTCGAAGATCGTTTTGAAGTGAAAGACACTGGCATCGCCAAGGTTCCCGGCGACGACGACCGCCATGCCCAGCCTCCTTACATCTTTCAGGCCAAGCCCCGCGGCTATCCCGGCGCTTATTATCTCACCATGCTGATCCAGCCCGGCAATCCCGGTCACATTTTGAAGATTGTCGACCCGACCAAGCCGAATGGCGGTGCTTCGCAACATGGCTCCGCTCCAACCAGCTATAATTCCGCCCCGTCGTCATCGTATGCGCAATCAGCCCCGACGAATACGCCATCCAGCGCGAGCATTACCTCCCAGGCTTCAACTCCTGCCAAGGCACCCGCCCAGCCGAAAACTTCGCCCACAGCGGACACACCTTCGGGCCCCCTGACATCCAACAGCCCTTCGCTTGAGCCGCCGCCCGATCCGGCTCCCGCGACACATTAAGTAAGCAAAAAATCTCACCTTTTACTGGCAGCCCTTCCCCATCTTCCCCTATACTCACCCTCTTTCCCCGATCCCTTCAATAAACTAACAAAAACTCATCATGGTTGCCCCCGTCACCCCCACTGCCAACGTCGGTAAAATCGTTCAAGTCATCGGCCCCGTCGTCGATGTCGAATTCTCCGATGGTCACCTCCCCGGACTCTATAACGCCTTGACCGTCGACTACACCGTCAACGACAAGCCGGTCACATTGACCCTGGAGGTTCAGCAGCATCTCGGCGAGGGATGGGTCCGCGCCATCGCCATGGCTTCCGCCGAAGGCCTCAAGCGCGGCTGCGAAGTCCATGATACCGGCGGCCCCATTTCTGTTCCGGTCGGCGAAGGCGTTCTGGGACGCATCTTCAACGTACTCGGCGAACCAACCGACGAGCGCGGCCCGGTTACTTTCACCAAGCGCTATCCCATCCATCGCCCGGCTCCGGCCCTCCAGGACCAGGATACCCGCGCGGAAATCCTCGAAACCGGCATCAAGGTCATCGATCTCATTTGCCCCTTCACCAAGGGTGGCAAGGCGGGCGCATTCGGTGGCGCGGGCGTCGGCAAGACCGTCGTTATTTTGGAACTCATCAACAACATCGCCAAGGCGCACGGCGGTTATTCCGTTTTTGCCGGAGTCGGCGAGCGTACGCGCGAAGGCAACGATCTTTATCATGAAATGTCCGATTCCGGCGTCATCGACCAGAAGGACCTCTCCAAATCCAAGGTCGCGCTGGTCTACGGCCAGATGAACGAACCCCCAGGCGCCCGTATGCGCGTCGCCTTGAGCGGTCTCGCCATGGCCGAATATTTCCGCGACGAGAAGAACCAGGACGTTCTTCTCTTCATCGACAACATTTTCCGCTTCTCGCAGGCCGGTTCGGAAGTTTCCGCCTTGCTCGGACGCACTCCCAGCGCCGTCGGTTACCAACCCACCCTCTCGGCCGAAATGGGCCAGCTCCAGGAACGGATCACCTCGACCAAGAACGGGTCCATCACTTCCGTGCAGGCCGTGTATGTTCCGGCGGACGATCTGACCGACCCCGCGCCGGCCAACACGTTCGCGCACCTCGATTCCACCATCGTGCTCGAACGCTCCATCGCGGAACTCGGCATCTATCCCGCCGTCGATCCTCTCGCTTCCACCTCCAAGGCGCTCTCGCCTGAAATCGTGGGCGAAGAACATTACCAAGTCGCCCGCGGCGTCCAGAAAGTGCTCCAGCGTTACAAGGATCTTCAGGACATCATCAACATTCTCGGCATGGACGAACTCTCGGCCGACGACAAAGTCCTCGTTTACCGCGCGCGCAAAATCCAGCGCTTCCTCAGCCAGCCCTTCACCGTCGCCCAGGTCTTCACCGGCACTCCCGGCGTCTATGTCTCCGTCCGCGACACCGTTCAGGGCTTCAAGGAAATCCTTGAAGGCAAGCACGATGACGTCGGCGAAGGCGAGTTCTACATGAAGGGTGGAATCGACACGATCCGCTCGTAAATTTACTCCCATGGCCACGCTCAAGCTCGAAATCGTCACGCCCGAAGGTCAAATCTTTTCCGGCGACGTCGACAGCGTGCTCCTGCCCGGCGCTGAAGGCGATATGGGCATTTTGCCCCATCACGAAATGCTGGTCACCGAGCTTACGGCCGGGGAACTGCAGATCGTGCAAAAGGGGCAGACCCAGGTTCTGGCCATCGGGGAAGGTTTTGCCGAAATCACCGGCGAAAGCGTTGCCGTCCTCACCGATGGCGCAGTCAATGAGAAGGACATCGACGAAAAGATCGCCGAAGCCGCCGTGAAACGCGCCGAGGAACTTCTCAAATCGAATACCCTCGAAGGAGAAGAACTCGAGGCCACCCAGGCTGCCCTGGCCCGGTCCCTCGTCCAAATCAACATCAAGCGCCGCCGTCGCAGCAGTTAGGGTTAATCTCGTCCGTGTTCACCCACCCGTCTGCGTGCCCGAGATATTTCCGCTCCCGTCTTCCGCGCGAATAAACAGTGCCTGCCCCGGCGCAATCTTGGCGATAAAGCGTTTTATGCCGGAATCGAGAATCCCATCGACGGGCGGAAGCGGCTTGTAGTCTTTTCCATTGGTCGAAACGGTCACGCTTTGCAGGCCGCTGAGTTCATCCGTCACCGTGAATTCGACCGAATCGCTTTTCCGGGAGAGAACATGAATGACGGGCGGCGTGTTATCGATGACCAGCTCACGGCTGACCGATTCATCCTGCAAGCCTTCGCCCGGCGCGTTGTCCCCGGCATCGCTCGCGGTCACCTTCACTTCGTATTTGCCATCGACCCACCCGCTCGTGTCCCAGCTCAGCACCGTTTCCTTCAGGTTCTTCGCGAGCTCATGCCAGCCCGATTCGCCCTGCTTTCGCCAGGAAACGGCATAGGTCAATTCGTCATCGTTGGGATCGGTCGCCTTCCAGGTCACGGTGCGCAAACCATGCGCATTGTTGACCTGCCAGCGCGTCAGCGGCCTGGAATCGGCATCCGTTTTGTCCGAGCTCATCAGCAGCTGATCCGCACTGCGGGGGGAAGGCGAAGAAGCGGGCGATTGAAAGGGCACGTAGCCGGAACCGACCGGCAAGACACGGATGGTATCGAGATGGGGCGGCAGATTTTTCGGCAGGTAACAGGCGTCCATCCGGTCAACCGTCCCGCCGCCGATCTGCAACTGCACCTGCAAATAGCGCGCGGGGGGACTTTGCGATTCACCGTTGTTCGTGTCGAGCCACGGATACCAGGTCTTGTCCGGCTTGGCGGTATTGCCGCTGCGTGTCTCGATCTTGACCGAACCCGGCTGGGACGCCCCAACCGTCACAGCGCCCCAGCGCGCAAAGCTTTCCGAATCGATGACGTCGCTTTCATAGATGCCCGGCTGACTGGTCTCGCGACCGAGACGGAAAAGTTTCCCCGGATTGCTGCCCGCCAGGACGATTCCTCCATTGGCCGCGATCATGGCCGTGATACTGTCGCAATCCACTTTGCCGAGGCGGGTGCCCTCGCCATGGGACGTGACCGAGTAGACATAACCTTGATTGCCGGTGCCCACGAGCACGGTCGAATCGCGGCTATTCCAGGCCAGGGACAGAATCGTGTCCTTCGTTTCCCACAAGACTTGCGGATAGAGCGAGGCATCGAGCCGGTAAAGCCGGGATGCGCCCTCGGCGGAATTTCTCCTGGCGGACGCATCAGCCCCCGCTCCATGCTGACCGTCAGTCACTAGCAGATCCCTTAGTTGAACGATGGAATTATCAGGCGCGGAAGATTTTTTCTCGGATGAAGCCGGAAGGGACGATGCGGCTTTGGCCGTTCCTGTGGCCGTGAAATAAACCACGCCGTCGGGAGTCACCTGAATTTGATTCACCTCTTCCTTTTCCGTACCGACGAGAACTACGGCCTCGTCCTTATGGGTGATCCGGTAGAGATAACCGGAATCGGAACTACCCGCCAGAAGGGTTCCGTTTTTTTCCAGGGCCAGCGCGCGAATGTGCGTTTCGTTACTGGCATACCAAACCTCACCCTGCCCCTTGCCTGTCACGCGATAAATTTTACCCTTCGTGCCGGTACCGGCATAAAGCGTTCCATCGGGCGCGACAACCAGCGCCCAGATATACTTTTCCTTTGGTTCGAAATAAACCTGCGTTTTACCCGAGGAATTTACTTCGTAAATTTTCCCATCGGGGGAAGTTGCGACATAAATCTCGCCATGCGGCCCTGATGCCATGGCGTAAAGATGGGATTCATCGAACTTGGCAAGTTGCTTCACGGTGCCGTCCGGATCGACGCGCAGTAATTTTCCATCGGATGCGGTGCCGACGAGAATGGAGCCGTCCGGTTGCGCCAACGCCGACCACGCTTCTTCCGTACCGAGATCGGCCAGCTTGCCCATCGCAGGCCCGGCTGCGAGCACGCCATCGTCCGTCAGGCTCGCGCTCCGACAATTGCCTTGGGCGAAGTCGTCATAGCTATCCACAATAGCATGCTGAGGTTTGGTCGCGTGGACCAGCATGGGAAAGATAAAGACTAAAGCCAGGCATCGAAAGGGACGCATCGTGCCAGCATGCGCTTTCCTTTATCGCGTGACAATCGCGCTGTAGTCAGCCCTCGAAAAGTAGCGACGTCCGGTAGATTACGATTTTGAAATTATATCGTAACCTTAACCAAGTTATGTACGCTGTAAATACGGGTGTGCCCTACTCCATTTTACCATGACCGTTCTTATCGCTGACGATCACGATATCAATCGCAAGCTGCTTCATACCATCTTGTCCAAGGCAGGCTATGATATTATCGAAACGGGTAACGGTGCCGCTGCTCTCGATATCCTTAAAAACGCCACGAGCCCGCTGGTGGGGCTCATCGATTGGGAAATGCCGGAAATGGAAGGCGTCGAAGTGTGTCGACAAGCCCGTGCTCGCGCGGGTGCTCCGCCGATGTTTCTTATTCTGGTTACGGTTCGGGATAGCAAACAGGATGTCGTAGCGGGTCTTGAAGCCGGAGCCAACGATTACATTACCAAGCCCTTTGATCAGACGGAACTTCTGGCGCGGGTGAAAATCGGAGCCCAGATGGTCGAACTTCAGCAGGCCCTCACGCAGCATGTGCGGGAACTCGAAGAGGCGCTGACCAACGTGAAGCAACTCAGCGGCCTGCTGCCTATTTGCAGTTACTGCAAAAAAATTCGCGACGATCAAAACTATTGGGAACGAGTCGACGCTTATGTCACCAAGCATTCCGAGGCCCAGTTCAGCCATTCCATTTGTCCCCAGTGCTACGAGGACATCGTCAAACCGGAAATGATCAAGATGGGCGTCAAACCCAAGGAATAGCATTCCTTCTCTCCGGTCATCCTGAGCGGAGCGCCGTATGCGGTGCGCAGTCGAAGGATCAGTTCCGTAGGTAGCCGCCACTGTCCCTAGCGGCGAAAGGCAACAGAGTTGCCTCCGACAAGAACGTTCTCAAGTGCAACTTGGGAACGAGGAAAGCAGGCAGAACTGATCCCTCGACAATCCTTCGACGTCGCTTCGCTTGCTCAGGATGACGTTTTATCAGCGGCGGTTTTACCGCCGAGGAAAGGCTCGGGATGACAGATTATTTCAAACCACAACACTATCCAATTTTTGGATGGCTTCTAAAAAATCGGCCCGTTAGCCTTACTCATGCCGAGCAGTGCGGACTCCCGTCGCCCATCCTGGTCCAAAAACCTCGCCCAACTCCCGATCTTCAAGCAGGTCATCGGATTTCTCTGGGCATCGCTCTATGTCGTCACGCTGCTCTCCCTCGTTTCCTATGACCCGGCCGACATGGGCTTCAATGTCACTCCGCCCAATCCGGTCCCCTCGAACTTCATCGGTTACTTTGGCGCGGGCCTGGCGGGCATTCTCTACATCGCCTTCGGATTCGGCGCCTACTTTTTCCCGCTTCTTTTCGTCTGGTGCTGCCTCATCAACTTTATCGGCATCAACATCACATGGCGCTGGAAACCCATCTGGATCGTGCTTTCACTTCTCAGCGGTTGCAGCCTGCTTCAGCTCCAGCACTTCGGCGGCTGGCAATTGATCCAGCGCCTGACTTATCTCAATAATCCCGGCGGACTGGTAGGCGAGACGATCATTCGCTTTACCGTTCCCTATGCCTTGGGGAGCGTCGGCGCGGCGGTTCTCT
>Ga0206848_1105_pt1 | contig 20269 bp, 11 predicted proteins | sample Alteio_BWOrgCont_18_FD_152635 | JGI IMG/M metagenome (GOLD analysis project Ga0206848, IMG submission 152635) | Enriched cells from forest soil in Barre Woods Harvard Forest LTER site, Petersham, Massachusetts, United States -... | ecosystem: Environmental > Terrestrial > Soil > Temperate forest >...
TATTGGTGGTTGCAGCTTGCGATTGCGCTTGGTCAAGGGCCTTCTGCTGGTCAGACTTGCAGCCAGTGAGCGCTGCGATGGATATAAAGGTGCCCAGAACGAGCATGCGTGTGGATGTAATGCGGAACATTTGAGGTCTCCTTCCACGCAAGCGTTTATCGCTGGCTCGCGCGGCTTTCAGGGGGAACTACTCTGTGGTTATTGAGATGCTGAAAACGGCTTGCTGGTGTGTGGTGATGGAGAAGGTTTAGCATCAAATCACTATGAGTTCTGTGACAACCCCTTCTGAGACGGCAACATCCAAGCGACCCCAACTGGCACATCTTCGCGCTGTGCTGGACGACCTTCGCGAGCGCGGAACGTACTTCAAGTTGCGTGTGCTGGACGATGAACAAGGCCCTCTGTGCCATTACGACGGGCGCGAGGTGATCAACCTTGCGAGCAATAATTACCTGGGGCTGTGCGACCATCCAAAGCTGCGCGAGGCAGCGATTGCGGCGACGAATAAATACGGCGTTGGATCAGGCGCGGTGCGCACGATTGCCGGAACCATGAAGATCCATATAGAACTGGAAGAAAAGATTGCTGCGTTCAAGGGTGTGGAAGCGTGCGTGGTGTTCCAGTCCGGATTTACGGCGAATGCAGGAACAGTCTCGAGCATTCTCGGCAAAGAAGATTTCATCCTGAGCGATGAGCTGAACCATGCGAGCATCATCGATGGTGCGCGGCTTTCGCGGGCGAAGATTAAAGTTTTTCGGCACAAAGATGTTGCACATTGCGAAGAACTGCTGAAAGAAGTACAGAATGAGCCGGGAAGAAAACTGGTCATCACCGATGGCGTGTTTTCTATGGACGGCGATATCGGGCCGGTCGCAGCTCTGTGCGATCTCTGCGATAAGTACGGCGCGATCATGATGGTGGACGACGCCCATGCGAGCGGCGTGCTGGGAAGAAATGGTCGCGGAAGCGTAGACCACTTCCATTGCACGCAACGCGTGGACGTGCAGGTAGGCACGCTCTCGAAGGCGATTGGATGCTTGGGCGGCTATGTTTGTGGAAGTCGCGATTTGATTGACTTCCTCTACCATCGGGCGCGTCCGTTCTTGTTTTCGACGTCGCATCCGCCGAGCGTGGCGGCGAGTTGTATGGCCGCTTTCGATCTGCTGGAGAGTGAGCCTGAACGCATGGAGCGGCTGTGGTCGAACACGAAATACTTTCAGGAAGCACTTCGTGCTGTGGGGTTTGACATAGGCGGTGTCAGCACGCCGAAGAGTGAGACGCCGATCACGCCGATCATTATTGGCGACGGACGCAAGACGATGGACTACAGTCGCGCGCTGTTTGAGAAGGGCGTGATGGCGACAGGAATTGCTTTCCCGACCGTAGCGGAAGGCAAGGCGCGGATTCGCTGCATCATGACGAGCGAACATACGCGCGCGCAGATCGACCAGGCGCTGGAGACGATGACGAACGTGGCGAAAGGCATGGGGTTGGTGTAAGCGATGGTCGACGAAAAATATCTGACAGACGCTTCGGATTTCAAGGGATGGGCGGAGCGCGTGATCGTGGCGCGCACTGAGGATGAAGTAGTGGAGACGCTGCGCGAAGCGGTGCGAACAGAGACACCCGTTACGGTTGGAGGCGCGCATACGGGGCTGACTGGATCTGCGGTGCCGCAGGGCGGATGGGTAATTTCGCTGGAGCGGTTCAAGAAGCTGGAGATTGAAAAAGGTTTTGCGCGCGTAGGCCCGGGGGTGAGCCTGCTGGAGCTGCGCGACGCAGCGGCGAAGACAGGCCAATTTTATGCGCCGGACCCGACGGAGATTACTGCGTCAATGGGCGGAACAATTGCGACCAATGCGAGCGGGTCGCGCAGCTATATGTTTGGAGCGACGCGCCGGCATGTGCTGGCGCTGCGCGTAGCCACGATGGATGGGCAGGTGCGATGGTATCGGCGCGGCGAGGCCATCGACTTCGACGTGCCGAAGCTGCGGATTCCGGATGTGCGCAAGACGACTGCTGGCTACAGGCTTTCTCCGGGGATGGATTGGGTGGACCTGTTTTGCGGGTCGGAAGGAACGCTGGGTGTGGTGCTGGAAGCGGAAGTCGCGCTGCTTCCGATCCCGAAAGAAATTTTTTCAGGCGTGATCTTTTTTGCGAGCGATGAAGATGCGCTGGACGCCGTGAGTGCGTGGCGCAGCGTAAGCGAGCTGCGCATGCTGGAGTATGCAGATGTCGATGCGCTTGACATGTTGCGCGTGAGATATCCGGAGATTCCGAAGCAAGCGAAGGCTGCGCTGCTGATGGAAGCCGAGGGTGACGATGTTGAGGGTTGGGAGCAAAGGCTCGCCGCGGCGCATGCGCTTATTGAAGCAAGCTGGTTTGCAGTAGAAGCGAAAGACCGCGAGCGGTTTCGCGCGTTCCGCCACGCGATGCCTGAGCTCATCATCGAGACGATGCGCAAACGCGGGTTCCTGAACATGGGCACGGATTATGCCGTGCCGGTTGCGCGAGAGCGCGAAATGATGGCGTTCTATCGTGAACGGCTCTCGAAAGAGATGCCGGGCAGCTCGATGATCTACGGACATATTGGCGATGCACATCTCCATGTAAATATGCTGCCGCGAACCGACGAAGAAGCGGTAAAGTCAGCCGCGCTGGTGAAGGAGTTTGCAGCAAAGGCTGCGGAGCTGGGTGGGACGGTTTCCGCCGAGCACGGGCTGGGTCGAAGGAAGGCCGGTCTGCTGAAGTTGCAGTATTCCGAAGAAGAGATTGAGATGATGAAGGCTGTGAAGCGAAGACTGGATCCGCTGTGGCTGCTGGGCAGGGGAACGCTGTTTGGCGAGGGCGCCCTCTAAAGCAGGGGATAGGGTATTGAGGATAGTGAAAGACAGTTCCTCTGCGCAGTGCCAGCATTAAATTTTCTGGACGCGGTGGACGTCGCGGACGCCGGGAACTTTGCGGAGGTTTTGTGTCATCTTTGTGAGATGCCGCAGATCGACGGTTTCAATAACGAAGTCAACGTTGACGATGCCATCAACGGCCGGCTTGGTATCGAGCGAGCGAATGTTGGTGCCGTCTTCCGAGATGATGGCGGTAAATTCTTTCAGCAGGCCGGCGCGATCGTCGCAGACGACGGTGAGTTTGACTGGATAGGTAGTTTGCTTCGGCGCGTTCTTCGGTTGATCAGCGGATGCAGGTGCGAGAGCGGACCACTCGACATCAATGCGGCGGTCAGCTTCATATAAGAGGTTCTGCACATTGGGGCAGGAACGCGCATGGACCGCGACGCCTTTGCCGCGCGTAACGTAGCCGATGATTTCTTCGCCGCGGATAGGATTGCAACATCGCGCGCGATAGACGAGAAGATCGTCCTGGCCCTCGACCTGTAATGACTCTGAGCCGCGGCCAAAGAAGACGCGCTTGACGGCGTCTGACATGTGCGAAAGCGTGTTGCCGACTGTACCGGGTTCCGCCTGCGTAGCTTCTGCGGGTAACGTGCTGCCGGGCTCAAGCTTGTTGAGCACCTGGCGCGTGGAGAATTTTCCGAAGCCGATGCCGGCGAGAAGATCGTCCTCATTGCCGAGGCCGTACTCGTTGGCGATACGTTCGAAGTCAGCGGATTTGAATTTATCCAGCGAGACTTTATATTTGCGGGCCTCGCGCTCGATGAGCTTCTTGCCAATCTCTATGGCGCGTGTGCGCTGGTTCTCATTGAGCCAGTGCTTGATCTTGTTGCGCGCGCGGGAGCTGCGAGTGAAACTGAGCCAGTCTCGCGAGGGATGATGGCCGGCCTGCGTAGAAATCTCAACGATGTCGCCGTTACGTAAGCGCGTGCGAAGCGGAACGATGCGGCTGTTGACCTTGGCGCCGACGGTGGCGTGACCGACATCCGTGTGGATGGCGTATGCGAAGTCGATGGGGCTGGCATCCTTGGGCAGAACAATGACCTTGCCCTTGGGCGTGAAGGTGTAGACCTCCTCGGGGTACATGTCCATCTTGAGCGTGGACATGAACTCGTTGGGATCAGACATTTCGCGCTGCCATTCGATCATCTGGCGAATCCATGCGAGGCGCTGCTCGTCTTTCGCGGAGACGTCGTCGGAGGCCTTGTATTTCCAGTGTGCGGCGATGCCTTCTTCGGCGACGCGGTGCATGTCATCGGTGCGGATCTGGACTTCGAACTGGTGTCCGCCCTCGGCGATGAGCGTGGTGTGCAGCGATTGATACAGGTTGGGGCGCGGCATCGCGATGAAGTCTTTGAAGCGGCCAGGCACGGGCCGCCAGGTGCTGTGCAGAAGGCCGAGCGCGGCGTAACATTCGAGCTCGGTTTCCGTGATCACGCGGATGGCAAAGAGATCGTAGACCTGCTCGACGGGAATGGAGTGTGCTGTGAGTTTTTGCTGGATGGAGTAAAGGCGCTTGATGCGCGATTCAACCCTCGCGTGAATTTTCGCTTCGCGCAGCTTGTCTTCCAGGGTGTTGACGATGCGCTTGAGGAAGGCTTCGCCCTCGGCACGGAGTGAGTCGACCTCTGCTGTGAGTTGGGTATAAGCGAAGGGATCGATGTAGCGGAAGGCGAGGTCTTCTAGTTCGCCGCGCAATTTGCCCATGCCAAGGCGGTGCGCAAGCGGAGCGTAGATGTCGAGCGTTTCGCGCGCGATGCGCTGCTGCTTGGCGGGAGCGAGGAACTCCAGCGTGCGCATGTTGTGCAGGCGGTCCGCAAGCTTGATGATGACGACGCGAACATCCGTGACCATGGCGAGCAACATCTTGCGAATGTTCTCGGCCTGGTGGTCTTCGCGGTTGGCGAACTTAATTTTGTCGAGCTTGGTGACGCCTTCAACGATGTGCGCGACCTGGTCGCCGAACTTGCGGGCGATCTCGGCGGGAGTGACGTCCGTATCTTCGACAGCGTCATGCAGCAGGCCAGCAGCAATGGCCGTGGCATCCATCTTCAGATCGGCGAGAACCTGGCAGACTTCGAGAGGATGGATGACGTAAGGCTCGCCGGAAGCGCGGCGCTGGGTGCGATGCTTTTCCAGGCAGAAAGCCCACGCCGAACGGATGAGATTGAAGTCGTCCGAGGGGCGATTGGCGCGCACGGTTTCGATCATGCGCGTGAAACGGGCGTCGAGATCGGGGTCGCCGGAGATATTGTCTTCTGCGGAAGGCGCAGGGACCTGCAGCGAAGCGGGTGCAAGCTCGCCCTGGAGCTCCATCCCGGTTTCGCTTGTTTTAGGCGCGAGAATCTCCGTTGTGCCGGGTTGCGGTGTGCCCGACCGTGCAGCTGCCATAGGACATTATACGAAGTGAGCGAGAATCAATCCGGATTGCGTTGAAATGAGCGGCCAAGGAGCACTTCTTCCCGCGGCTAGACGCGGACCTAACGGCTGGTAGTGCCGTGCGATCCGAACGCCCAGGCTAAGCCCAGGGAGATGATGGGATAGAAGCGCAACGGTGCAATCGTGTTATTGATATCGGTGAGTTCTTGCTGGAGATTGGCTTGCGCGGTGGGGTCGGTTGCAATACTGTCACAGGCCATGCCGTTGCAGGCGGTGCCCATAAGAGCAAAATTTATTTTTGGCGCGCCGATGTATTGGAAGCCAACCTCAAAGGGCATGCTGAAGCGGCTGCCACTGCGGGGGACCATGTTTCCCCAGCCGATAGTAAAGCTGGGAGCTGTATGCCTGCCAAAGGTCATAGAGCCTATGCCGTGAACAGGGTCAGAAGGTGAAGAAGTATAGGTGCCATCGCCAAGATCGAAGTTTTGACCGCCGGGCACCGAGAGCGTGGCATTGAAGCTATTGCCGTTGTAGAGGGTAACGCCGGGACTCATGCGAAAGCCACTGTGGAATGGATACCAGTCCAGGCTGGCGGTTGCTGAGCGAAATTTGGCGTTGCCCTTGAAGCTAAGACCGTCGATGTCATAGCTGATATTGGGCGCAATAAAGCTGCCTCCTGCGCGTAGGTTGAAGTGCTGCTCGAGAGGCGTGGCGATATCGATTCCAATGCCGGCGAACCCGGCTTTGATCTGAACGCCGAGAGCTGAAAAGGGACGGATGCGTTGCGGCTGAGAAGGAGATTCGATTGTGGGATTGATTGCGGCACGGAGGGGAGCCGAGCCAAGGACGGGCGAGACGATGGGGGATGGTGTGCTCGATGAAGCAGCAGGTGCGGGCCGGTATGTTGGTTGATCGAGTGGAGAAACAGGCGCGGTTGCAGCAGGCGCTGTCGGCTGTACAGGCGTTATGTCACTTGCCGGTCGCGGAAGCGTTGTGATGGGGTGTGTTGAGTTTGTTGCGGGAGTTGGTGGCGCGTTGGTAGAGGGAGGCTTGGGAAGTGAGGTGATAGGTTGCGGTGTGCTGGTCTGCGCAAATAGCTGGAAAGGGCACGCCGCTGGAAACCAGAGAACAGCCATGACAATCTGAAGACGCAGCTGGCGAAGCATTGGTTCCTCTCGAAGGAGCCCTACAGCAGAAAGGCGAGTGAAGGAGAGACACCTGCAAATCTAGAGCAAGAGTGCGATTGGAAGATATCGCTTGTTGCATTGAGGAACCAGTGAGGGTACCCGGACGGTCACTTCGGGAATTTTCGGCGATGCGAGTCAGACGATGGCGCCTGATATGACAGGCGAACGAGGATTCACAGAACAGTATTCGGAGGAAGAAAAATGGTCGTGCTGCCAGTCTTGATCGAACCCCTCTCTCTATTTTAATTCCCGTTAACAGGGTATTTAACAGGGAATTCTGGATTATTTGAAGCCTCAAGATCAACAAATCCCAGTGTTGATGCAAGTTCTAATGGTTTCCTCGTTCTTTGGAACAGGGAATAACAGGGAAAGAACAGGGAACTAGTAAATGTGTCAGCGCCAGTTTGCTGCCGTTTTGCGCAGGGATCATCTTGATTATTTTGACTCTCCAAAACTACATTTATCGGCCCGGTGTAAAGGATAGTTTTCGTTAGAGGTTAAGGCGGCGAAGCAAATAAACATAACGTGGATCATTACGCAGGCTGTCCATCAACGGATCAATCTTCAGGTATGACATCCATTCTGCGTGCGATTGATAGGCTTCTTCTAAAGCGGCAAACGCGTCGTCTGTCCTGCCAAGAGTGGCATACACCGCCGCCCGGTCATAGCCGGAAACAAACTTGTCTCCCTGGGTGTGGAGACCATCAACCGTTGCTGCTGCTGTAGCGCGGTCGCCAACCAAAGCCTGAGCCCGGGCGAGGGCCAGAGTGGGCCATGGGCTAGGGTCGAGCTTTACAGCTTGCTTGCATGCCTCAAGCGCAGCCTTTGTCTCGCCCTTCACTTCAAGGGTCCAGCAAAGACCGACATAGCTCGGCATAAACGAGGGGTCAACGGCAATGGCTTGATGAAGCTCATTGATGGAATCGTCATATCGCCGTGCCCAGAAGAGTGCAATGCCGTAATACGAATTAATGATGTTCGACACAGGATCGAGCTCATGCGCTTTTCTCACTTCCGAAATTCCGCGATCGAAGTCGCCCAGCTGCATCTGATGTATGCCAAACCAAAGATGCGCAGTTGCGAGGTTGGGATCCTGAGCGATCGCCGTTCCCAATTCGCGCTCCGCCGCAGGCCAGTCCCAGTCATACATTGTTGCGATAACTCCGAGCGAGACGTGCGCAGCACCTAAAGATGGGTCGAGTTCGACCGCTTTTTGCGCTGCGATCTTCGCTCTCGGTATAGCTTCGTTGGGAGGAAGCGTCAGATTCGAGGAGTCGTAATAAATGTCAGCCAAACCGCTGTATGCCAATGCATAGCCCGGATCTTCTTCGATGGCACTTTGCATGGAGTGAAGCGCCTTATTGTATCCATCAAGATTGTAGAAGTTGGCCGCGTAATAAGTGCCACGCAGGTAATCAGCATACGCAACGGGATTGGCCGGGTGCCGTTCGTGCTGGATATTTTGCTGCTGACTACCGAGAGGCAGAGAGAGGGTGGATGCAACTCGCTCCGAGATTGAATCTTCCAGTGCAAACGCATTATCTTTGGCGACATCGAAAGTTTGGGCTAGCAAAAGCTTTCCGTCACGGACGCGCAACAGACGTACCGAAACTCGAATGCGGTCGGTTGCCGTCTGAATGGTTCCTTCTACGACCGCGTCGACGTCAAGGTCGCGACCGCTTTGGATCGGGTCCTTATCCGCAAATCGGCCAACGGTAGTCAGTGGACGCACAACGAGTTGCGCGTTACCAAGCCGCGTGATTAGAGCGTCCGTTAGACCGAGGCCAAGATAATCGTTCCCTGAATCCTTATTAATGATGTCGAAGGGCAGAACGGCAACCGAGCGAACTGGCTTCGAAGAAACCCTGTTTGAAAAATAAACTGCAATCAGTCCACCGGCTGCGAGCAAAACCGGAAGGACCCCGGCAGCAATAAGTTTGGCCGTCCGAGACCACCGAGTGGGCGCCTCGACTATAGAAATGACTTCCACTGGCTCGGCTTTTGGAGTGCGACAGTGCACCTCGCCGACGAAATTGTAGCCACGCCCGGGTATGGTGATGATCCATTTGGGGCGTGTGGGCGTTTCGCCGAGCGCTTTTCGCAAAGAAGAGATGGCAACCGTAATGTTGTTCTCTTCCACGATTGTGTCCGGCCAAACTTGGCGCATGAGGGAGTCTTTATCGACCACCTCACCGCGCTCCCGAAGGAGCACCACCAGGATTTCAAAGGCTTTACCGGACAAGTTGAGCGGTTGTCCTTCACGCTCGAGGTAACGCCGAAGTACATCAACTCGAAACGGGCCGAACTCAAATATTTCCATTCCGTCGTTCATTTTAGGATGTTTAGCTTCTTTTAGGAGGTGAATTAAGGATTTCTAACCACTCATCCGGGCAGTGTTGGTTCACGTCACCGGATAACCGGGATGAAATCAAAAAGGAGAACTTCGTTGAAGCCTAATTCAGTATTAAACATCGCCCGGGCCCTCGTAATTAGCTCTGCTCTGGCAATCCTCCCTGCCTTTTGGGGCATGGGTGGAAAGCTCATGGCACAAACCCCTGCACCGACCCCGGTAAAAAATATCGTTCTCGTCCATGGTGGTTTCGTGGACGGCTCCGGCTGGGAAAGCGTCTACAACCTTCTCAAGAAGAAGGGCTATAACGTCACAGTCGTCCAGAACCCAACCATCACTCTTGCTGACGATGTCGCTGTAACGAAGCGCGCGATTGATGCACAGGATGGCCCCGTGATTCTCGTCGGCCACTCTTATGGTGGCGTCGTGATCAGCTCAGCGGGCGATGATCCCAAGGTTGTCGGCCTAGTGTACATCTGCGCCTTCGCAGCCGACAACGGCGATTCCGTTCTCTCCCTTCTCAAGAACGCTCCGGCAGATGCTCCGCAGCCTCCGATTCTGCCTCCAGTGGATGGCTTCCTTTTCATGGACAGCCACAAGTTCGCCGGCTCCTTTGCCGCTGATGTAAAACCCGAGGTCGCAGATTTCATGGCCAACTCTCAGGTTCCGTGGGGACTCGCCGCCGCAACAGCCGGTGCCACAGCCTCTGCCTGGAAGACAAAGCGCAGCTGGTATCTGCTGACCACCGAAGATCGCATGATTGCCCCCGAGCTTCAGCACTTCATGTCAAAGCGTGCAGGTTCCAAGGTGACTGAGGTCAAAGGAAGCCATGCGATCTACGTCTCGCGGCCTGACGCAGTTGCTTCCATCATCGAGCAAGCTGCAGCTGGAGCTACCACCAAGTAGGCGTGTGGAGTTGCTAGAGCTTCGCCGGTCATAGGTTCGCGGCGAATACTCGTTAGCTCCGGAAGACGGGCGAAGCTCTAGCCCCTTCAACCCACACCAATTCATCTCAACCTACAAAGGAGAAAATTATGTCTACGTCTAAATCAATTGTGCTCATCCACGGCGGCTTCGTTGACGGGTCGGGCTGGCAGAGCGTGTATCAAATCCTGAAGAACGATGGCTTCGAAGTCATTGTTGTACAGAATCCGACAATCACTCTTACAGACGACGTTGCCATAACAAAGCGCGCCATTGCATCAGCCAAGGGAGACGTCGTTCTTGTCGGTCACTCTTATGGTGGAGTTGTCGTATCGGAGGCAGGCAATGATCCAAAGGTTAAGTCGCTGGTCTATATCACGGCCTTCGCTCCAGATAAGGGCGAGTCAGTTGCATCACTCATTGCTAATCCTGCACCCGGCGCACCTGTGCCGCCAATCCTACCGCCGGTGGGTGGCTTCTTGTCCCTTGACCGTGAGAAATTCGCAGCTTCGTTTGCAGCCGATGTTCAACCGGAACTCGCAGCGTTCATGGGAGACTCGCAGGTTCCCTGGGGTCTGAAAGCCTTGCAGGGAGCAGTGATCGAACCTGCATGGCGCGCAAAACCGAGCTGGTATCTCGTTGCGAAGGATGACGGAATGATTCCGCCACCGGCGCAGCGTATGATGGCGAGCCGCGCCGGCTCTCATGTCATCGAGGCGCGTGGCAGCCATGCCATCTACATCTCGAGCCCTGAGGTCGTTGCCGCAGTGATCAGGCACGCAGCCGAGTAGCGGAAATGAATAGAAATACAATGTGGAGCGTTACGTCACAATCGTTATGATTGCGACGTCGCGCTATGCATATGGCCTTAGATGAATAGCTATGCATATGGCCTTAGATGAATAGGTGAGATGTCTCCGACTGAACACTCAGTTCTTGAAAGACAGTCTCGGCATGTTGGCCCGATACAGCACCGAGGAGCTCTGTGCACTTCGTTTGTATGGACTGGAGACACATCCACCCGCAGAATCTGGGCGAAGGAACGCTTAGCAGAGTTGATTCGGGAGTGACCAGGTGATCAGTTCAGAGGAAAAAAATTCACATTTCTTCCCCTTCTTGTCGCGAAAGCGGGCTCGAGCCTCCACTACTAGTAGAAACCGCTTTTGGATGACCTCTCAATTTGATCGAGGATTGCCAACCAAGGTGCCATTTCTTGATCTAGTTGCCAGGATTTGCGGGTTAGTCCAGTTCGGGTTCGACCATTTGCAGGTCTGTCCCGGAATGGATTACGTGCTTTTGAACGTCCAGTGCTGCGAGCAGATGCGCACGCATGACTTGCCTAGCCCTCTTAGCATCCCGCTTTTCGATACATTCCAACATCTCAAGGTGTGCGGGCATTACTCTCTCGACTAGACCACTCTCCTCCGCAACAAGCTCTCGAATTCCGACCAGCAGATCATGAATCGAGTCCAGCAATAATGTGAGAAGCGGATTATGAGTCGTTTGAGCAAGACGTCTATGAAAATCGGAGTCTTTGGCTGCAAAAAGCAATGGGCTTGCTTTTGCTGCTTCCATCTCCTCTAGTATGCGATGGAGATCTTGAATGTCTTCTTCGGAAGCTTGTTCAGCTGCCAAACCGATATTCTCCACTTCCAAAAGAGATCGAACTTGATGCAGATGATTGAGGCTGACATCTCGACCCCACGAACGAAGAAACAGATTAAGCGGTGCAACCATCTCTTCACGAGTCAGGGCTCGAACTGTGGTGCCAACCCCGTGGCACGTTTCAAGCAATCCTTTTGCTGCAAGAACGCGCACCGCCTCTCGTAAGACGGTACGGCTGACACCTAAACGTTCAGCGAGTTCTCTTTCGGGCGGCAGTTTCGTGCCAACAGCAAGGCGTTCAGAAAGGATTTGTTCCTGGATTTTCTCAACAACCCTGTCGACCAATGCGCTCTTATTGCCGACTGCGCCGAAACGTAATTTCTGTGTGCGCTTCGATTGAGAATTTATCATCCGCCGGTCCGCATCATCTTCTTCACATCATAGATTCTTCTCAAACCAAGTCAAGGAAGAGTGGTAGGAGGTCTTACTCCCTGTGAACTTCTTCCATGAGCACATCCCCAAGCGTATTGTTGGTAGGAGGTAAGAGGTCATACCACAACATAAAATGTTCATTATAAACAACTTATTATATTCATATTGACATTAGTAAAGTTAATGACCTACTATTCGCTCGGTTTTACGAACCTGTTTGAAAACAGCAGAGTATCCATTTCGTCGTGGCGGACAGAAACAGATTTGAAGCAGCGCAAACTGCGCGCCGGAAAAAAGTGGGACAAGCTCTGGAGGACACTGCGGGACTTACGCAGGTCAAGTGAGGGAGAAAGCGATGGATAGTTTGCTAGTGAAGAAGCTTGTGACTAGGACAAGGAAAGCTGGAGCGATTCTGTATTGTGTCGTCCTCTTGGTCACTTTCGGATCCGCCATCGTTCCCAGGTCTATGGCTCAAACTGTTGCCGTGGCTGAAGTCACAGGCTATGTGACAGACCCCAGTGGCAGTGTTGTACCTGGTGCTCGGGTAACGATGACTGAGGTTAGCAAGAACGAGGTACACACGACCACTTCTGATTCGAAAGACGGCAGGTACTCGTTTCCAACTTTGGAAGTGGGAACATATAAGCTGACAGTCACTCACGACGGATTCAGTAGCTACATTGAAGCTGGCATCATTCTCCAGGTAGCCAGCAATATCAGCATAAATGTGCAGCTGAAGGTAGGTGCTGTCAGCGAAACCGTCGAAGTTAAATCGGACGCGACGATGATCGAGACCAAAGATAACTCGATCGCGGAAGTCATTGACTCTCGCCGCATGGTCGATCTCCCCCTAAACGGCCGCAACCCCACGCAGATCATTCTGCTGACTGGCGCCGCTTCGGTGCTTCCATCGAACCAGAGCCAAGATTTTGTCAGCAGCAAGAGCGTCGGCGGTTCAAATGCATCAGGGACGTTTTCAGTTGCTGGAAGCCAAGCCAACGGCGTGAACTATTTGCTTGATGGTGGAGACAACAACGATCCGGTCTTCAATCTCAATCTGCCGTTACCGTTCCCCGACGCGGTTCAGGAATTTAGTGTCCAGACTTCTTCATTGCCGGCGCAATACGGGTTGCATCCAGGCGGTGTAGTGAATGCCGTCACCAAGTCAGGATCGAATGCCTATCATGGAGACGTATTTGAGTTCCTGCGTAATGGCATTGCGGATGCCATCCAAGACGGAACCACTACCCGTGACAACCTCAAGCGCAGCCAGTTTGGGGGCGTCGTCGGAGGCCGAATCATCCGCGACAAGGTGTTCTTCTTCGCTGGATATCAAGGAACACGGCAGCGAAGCAGTCCTCCCACTACGATCAGCTACGTTGCAAATGCCGCTGCTCTTGCCGGAAACTTTGCTACACTCGATGGTTCGGCCGCCTCAGGTGGCTGCCAGGCGGGAGCAAGCAAGCAGCTAAAGAACCCTGCTACAGGCGCGCCGTTTCCAAACAATCAAATTCCGACGTCAATGTTTGATTCTGCGGCCGTAGCTCTCGTCACAAAATATATCCCGGAGTCAACTGACCCTTGCGGGAAACTCCAATATGCTCTGCCCGCAAACAATCCTGACGATCAGGTCATTGGACGCGTCGATTATGTTCGAAGTCAAAGGCATTCGATGTATGCCCGCTACTTCATCTATGGTTTTACGGCTGTATCACTGTACAACGGCAACGAATTGAACACTCAGAACGCTGGCGAGACGCAGCTTTCGCAGACAATTACGTTTGGGGATTCCTTTGCCTTCAATCCGAACACTCTCAATTCCTTCCACGCAACATTCGACAGACGTCGAGACAACCGAGGGAATGCACCGGGTGCCGTCAACCCGTCGACACTCGGCGTAAATATGTATGACCCCATTCCGAACTATCTTAACATCACGGTGTCTAACTACTTTGCCACCGAATGCCGCACATGTTCACCGGGGCACTTCAACGCAGATACATATCAGCTTTCGGACGACGTTATCTTGATCCGTGGCAAGCACGAGATGAGCTTTGGCGGCGATGTCCGGAGACTTCAGACCAGCATAGCGCAAAACGGCGCCACAAATGGTCAGTGGACGTTCAGCGGGGGTCGCTCAGGGGATGCGTTGGCAGACTTCCTGCTTGGCTCCATGTCTTCATTTACTCAGACGAATCCACAGTCTGACTCATTGCGCCAATCCGTTCTCTCTTTTTACGGACAAGATACTTTCCATCTTGCAAAAAAGCTGACTTTGAACTTCGGGCTGCGATGGGAACCGGCGGAATTTGAGTATGACAAGTTTGGAAGGACGCCACAGTTTTCCCAAGCGAATTTCAATGCTGATGCCGTAAGTAAGGTATATCCACATGCCCCCGCCGGCCTTGTCTTTCCTGGAGATTCCGGAGCCTACCCCGGAAAAAGCCAAGTTAAGTCGTACTGGTTGGATGTGTCGCCCCGATTCGGTTTGATCTACGATCCTTGGGGTGACGGGAAGACCAGTTTTCGCGCCGGATTCGGGCTCATGCATGACACAGGGATGATGTATTACCCGGAAGCTTGGACCTCGGATCCACCATATGCTTCGCAGGTAACTCTGACTAACCCAGTTGGAGACAGCTTCAGCAACCCGTGGGCAGGTCAGACTGGTGGAAACCCATTCCCTGGAGCATCATTCTTTCCCGTCGGTGGAACGTATAGCGTCATTCCCACGAACATGAAGCCCACGTATGAAATTCAGTGGAATGTGAATGTTCAGCAAAAGATCGGCGCGGACTGGTTGGCTCAGATCGGTTACCTGGGAACTCGAACGATTCATGTGTGGACCGAATACGACATTAATCCTTCGGTCTACATCGCGGGCAGTAGTGCCGCGACAAACAACCGCCGACTCTTGTACCTGCAGAATCCAGCGGTCGGCCAATACTATGGCGCGATCTATTCCGGTGACCCGGGCGGGCACGGACAATATGACGGTCTTCTCGTCTCCCTGCAGCACGGATTCAGCAAACATTTTCAAGTCACTAGCAATTACACCTGGTCTCACTGCATAAGCGATGCTGACCTCACCACCGAGGTCGTTGGAACGATTCGTGAAAATCCATATTCGCTCAGCTTTGAACGCGGGAACTGCGACTTCGATGTAACGAGTTTGTGGAACCTGTCAGGAGTCGCTACAGTTCCCAACTTGGGTTCGGGCATCGCGAAATCGATCTTCAGGAACTGGCAATTCTCGCCGCTGTTCACTTGGCGTAGCGGCAGCGTGCTGAACATCACTGATGGTGGCACAGATATATCGGGAACCGGTCAGCTTAATGACCGTCCAAACCAAGTCCTTGCCAATCCATACCCGGGCCAAAAGACAGTCAACGAGTGGTTCAATCCTGCAGCATTTGCTAAGCAGGCAGCAGGAACCTTCGGCAACGTACATAGAAACTCGCTCTATGGACCTGGAGCATTTGACGTAGACGCATCCGTGAGCCGACTCTTCCAGGTGGAGAAAGTCGGATTACAGTTCAGACTAGACGCATTCAACGCCACAAATCATCCCGTGTGGCAGAATCCTACCCTTTCAATTACCAGCGCGAATTTTGGCAAGATTATTGCCTTTGGCTCTCCCAGAATTTTGCAACTGGGTGCGAAGGTGATCTTCTAAACATATTGTTCAGTGGTTCTTAGTCACCCTGCATTGCACGATTACAGGCTTTCCGCAGGTACGAATGTGTCGTTCTCGGTCATGATCGCAGTCGCTGTTATCGTGACCGAGAACATTTACCTCAATCGTCCGCGTAGCTGTTGGTTATCAATAGCTACGTGGACGAATTTTTCAAAAGAGACAGGTCAATGAATCAGGTTATGAAGAGATTCTCCCAACTAGTCGTCGTCCTTTGTTTCTCTAGCACATTTGTATCGCAGGTGGTTCCCCATGCTGGTTCCGTGAGAAAAGGTCATCTGGTGATGTCGCGGGCCGAGTATTTGGATCGCGCTAAGGCCATATGGGAAGCTCAGATGGTCGGGCAGTTGACCGGTCTGCTTTTCGAGCACAGACCGGCCTCCGTCCTTAGTGACACGCCTCTCGTTCGCGGAGACGGATTCGCAGAAACAGATGATGATTACTACTATGAGATGGTGGCAATCCGTGCTTTCGAAAAGTATGGAATCAATCTTACAGTGGAGCAATTGGGAGCGCAGTGGCTTGAAAACAGTGCGGGTTCCTATGGTTCCAGCCGAGAAACGCTTGCTTTGCTCAAACGCGGAATAAAGCCACCTGACACAGGAAATCCGCGTTACAACCGATTGTGGTGGACTATCGGGCCGGAGTTCAGCAGTGATGTCTACGGCACTCTTTCCCCGGGCATGCCCAACGTCGCGGCTGGGATGGCTCGTCGATTGACTCATATTAATGGATATGCCGAGGGGACCGATGGGGCAGTGTTTATTTCTGGAATGATTAGTTTGGGCTTTGTCGAGTCGGACACCAAACAAATCGTTCGAAAAGCTGCGAGCCTCATATCGCCGTTGTCCCCATATCGTCAGTGTCTGGATATGGTCATCTCCATGGCCGAGGCGGGAAAGCAGCCGTCCGAGATATTTCGTGTTATTAACGAGCGCTGGGGCATTGAGTATCCGGCAACAAACAACGCAGTGCTCAACGGAGGGATTGTCGCTACAAGCGTTTGGTTCGGGAACGGCAATTTCCTGCAGACGGAGAACTTGGCATATACCGCGGCCGATTTTGCGGATACTGACTGTAACGGAGCAAATGCAGGATCGGTTGTGGGCGCCATGCATGGTACTGCTGCGCTTCCTGCGGAAGTGGTGGCCTCTTTCAACGATAGGGTGAGCGGTGCCACCATGGGTGGAGTTGCACTGACGCCGCCGGTTGATGAAAGTATTTCGGCTCTCGCGGAACGGACGGCAATCATCGGTGAGAAGATGCTTCTCGCGCATGGCGCCAAACTTGAAGGTGAGAACCTGGTTATTCCAATTGAACAACCCGTAACGCAGGAGCCAGAGTTATTCAAGCTGTCCGATTTTACTAAGATGTGGAATCCTGACTGGTCTTTAGAACGCGCAGGGTTTGGTGGAGGTGGTGGTGGGATCAGAGGAATCCGTGGAGCCACGTACTTAGACGGGGATGTGTTGTCGATCTTCCCGCGAGATGAGGTGCGAGGTGCTCTCCTACGCCAGACTGTTCAGCTTGGAGATAGCCCTTCATTGAGCTTTGATGCTGGTGTTGATCCGGGGAAAACCTGGCATCTTCAGATTTTCGTTAACAATGATAAAGTCCTCGACAAATTGATAGAAGGTCCACCAGCGACACACGTGACGGCGGGACCTCCGCCAATACATGCGAAAGGTACACCCCCACCGGAGCCGAAGGTGGATCCTTCTGAGCGTCATTGGGAACAGATCCATCTCGATCTGAGCGCCTACAAGAAAAAGTCGGTCGTTATAAGGCTGTATGACCTTATCTTGGTGCCAGGTCATGAGGCCGGAAGTTCGTATTGGAAGAAACTTCAAATTCAGTAGACCGCATGCTGAATGGGAGAGGGCGATATCTGAGTTAGTGCGTAGCTAGTATCTGGCGCCAATCACATTTCAGACTCGTAAGAGACACAAGGCTTTGAAAGGGGTCAAGAGGGAACTGCTTGATAGTATCCAGCGAATACGAAATTCTGCACACGGAAGCGAAGGAAATCTTCTTTGGGGCGCTGAAGGCTTGTGACATCGCATCGTCGCTAAATCGACGAATTCGGTTTGAGGGAGATGTGTTGCATCGATTGGCGGCGAATGGGGCCAGTTTGTCAACGATCGATGTCAGTCGCTTTAAGGAAGTTTTCGTGGTGGCGCTGGGCAAGGCGGCTGGGCCGATGATGGACGCGCTATTGAATGTGATGCAACGGCGCGATGGGTTACGCGGCATTTATTGTTCAAATCAGTCCCCGAGATCGACGGATGAGCGGGTTCAGTTCTTTGAAGGTGGTCATCCGGTTCCGAACGAAGCCTCGTTTGCCGCCGCACGCGCAGCCCTGACGCTCCTGAACACGGCTGGGAAAGACACCCTCATTTTCTTTTTGATATCAGGCGGAGGCTCTGCGATGTTAGAGCTGCCACTAAATCCAAAGATATCTCTCGACGAGACGATTGTATTTCATCAGCTTCTGCTCGGATCAGGTGCTCCGATCAACGAAGTGAATACACTACGCAAGCATTTTTCTGCCGTGAAAGGTGGACGGCTTGCGATGGCAGCGCCATTCGCTACGAAGGTAAATTTACTACTGCCCGATGTGCCCCTACAGTCACTAGATTCGTTAGCTTCCGGTCCTACATTTCCTAATTGTTCGACTCTTCCAGAAGCGCGCGATCTGATCGAACGATATGCATTGACTGCCAAGCTCCCTGAATCAGTGAGGGCATTCTTTGAAAAAGACCCCCTCGCTGAACTTCCTCACAATGAGGATTGCTCGTCAGGCTCTTCGATCTCTTTGAGAGAGGAACAATCACCATTTATAACCGCACATGATGGAGAGCTTCGCGATTCGTGGTTTGAGGTGTTGCTTTCGAGCCAGGACCTGGTCGAGAATGCGCGAGAGATTGCGGACAAGGCCGGCTACTACGTTGTGATCGACAACAGCTGCGACGATTGGGATTATGCACGAGCGGCAGATTACTTATTGAATCGGTTTCACTCACTGCGCAGAAGACACCCGCGACTTTGTTTGATCTCGGTGGGAGAAGTGACGGTAACGCTGAATGAGAATCCCGGCGTCGGCGGGCGAAATCAACAGTTCGTGTTGAAGTGTGCTCTAGAGTTGAATCGATATCGTGGCGAGCGGCTTGCTGTCCTGAGCGCCGGCTCGGATGGAATCGACGGGAACTCATTAGCGGCAGGAGCAATCACGGATGTAACAACAGTTGAACGAGCCCATGCGCTTGGTTATGACCCAGAGGCGGCGCTGAAGGCATTCGATACCTGCCCACTCTTTACTGCTATTGGCGATTTGATCGTAACGAAGCCCACAGGCCAGAACCTGAGGGATTTACGGCTATTCATTGCAGAAAGCTAACGACGTATCTCCAGAGCTGACAGGAAGGAGGGGTGACAATAGGGAAGCTTTTCGCTGATGTAGTTAATGGCGCGCGAGACAATATGTCACGCGCACCAGGAAGTAGGCCTTACGTTAGGCCTGATCCGAATTGTAATCATCGGCTTCGCCCGAGTGAATGAATCTCTCGGAGAATCGATTTCATATTAATTGAAATCATTCAAAAGATATTGAGCGATGCAATGCGTCTCGCAAGCAGTTAGCTGGCCGCTTGCATGTCTCCCCATGCCTCAAGACTTTCTAGCTGCGAGCTTGAAGCGAGCTATAAAAAAACAGTAAAAATCGAGCTAATTAGACAAGCATCACGGTATTCGCTTATTAGCTCGCATTTTCTGTTGACAGTGTTTTCCTTTCACGCTTACGATGCTTTCGGTACAGATTGAAAGCTTTCAAAATTTCTTAAAATAACGGCACGATAAAACCTTGTAACCCGAATAATCGAGGCTAGCCATGTATCGACGCATTCTCTTTTCAATGACCACGTTATTGTTAATCCTCCTTTCCAACAATTGCTGGGGCCAGTTTGCCCAACGTGGAGGCGTCGCCGGCACGGTGTTCGACGCATCCGGCGCCGTCGTCCCGGGAGCGGACATTGCCTTACTCGATCTGGCACAAAATCAAGATCGACACATCAAGGCAGATGCGGCTGGACATTTTGAATTCGATAATCTGACTGCCGGTCAATATGAGTTGTCTGCTTCATTGCAAGGATTTGAATCCGAAAAATCGGGACCGATCACTGTCAATATTGGCGCCAGTACCCACTATGATTTCAAGTTGCATGCAGGGGCCTTGACCGAAACGATAATCGTGACCGGACAGGGGGGAGGCGTTGATACGGAGCGTGCGAGTGTCGGTACCGACGTCTCAACACAGCAATTCGAGGATCTTCCGCTAAATGGCCGCAACTTCACGGCCGTGGCAGCCCTCGCGCCGGCTGTAAGCACATACCCACAGGCCAATGTGAACCCCTCAGGCACAGGCGCTGCCGGCGCTATGTTCGCCGCAGGTGGCACCCAATACACTGTCGGTGGCGCGTTCGAAGGCTCTCGGGACGGCGGATTTTACGTCAACGGCGTCAACATCAACGACAATTACGAGAGCAGCATCAGCTTCGAGCCATCGGCGGAGGCTCTAGGTACCGGAACTGTACAAGTGGCGGATTTCTCTGCATCCGTTGGTCACGACATCTCGGCGCTCTCGATGCAAACCAAGGGAGGGGCCAGCAAGTTTCATGGTGAGGCGTTCGATTTTTTCGAGAACGATGCACTCAACGCCGTAAACCCATGGAGCAACCTCGAACAGATTCTTACGTTCCAGCCACAGGTCAAGCCAACTCTTCGCCGCAATCAGTTT
>Ga0206848_1106_pt1 | contig 20267 bp, 12 predicted proteins | sample Alteio_BWOrgCont_18_FD_152635 | JGI IMG/M metagenome (GOLD analysis project Ga0206848, IMG submission 152635) | Enriched cells from forest soil in Barre Woods Harvard Forest LTER site, Petersham, Massachusetts, United States -... | ecosystem: Environmental > Terrestrial > Soil > Temperate forest >...
TTTATGCCTGCGGAAACGATTTCGTATCGGCAACACCTGTAGTTATACCTAAAATGGTTACAACTACCTTTACCAATCCTGCCGGTTGTGGTTGCACCGGAACAGCATCAGCAACGGTTTGCGACAATTACCCTTATACCTATAGCTGGAGCAATGGAGCTACTACTTCTTCCGTGTCAGGCCTTTGTCCTGGTAAATATCTTTTAACCGTTAAGGATGCTTCATGCAACCCACGCCAGGATACAGCCAGTGTAACCATTACAGGCTCTTCCGGGTTTACTGTTACATCAGCTTCAACAAATGTAAAGTGTAACGGGCAAACAAATGGCACCGCGACAGTTACCCCAACAGGAACACCCCCATTTACCTACAGCTGGAGCAATGGAAATACAACCACCTCGGATACAGGTCTTGCAGCCGGAACGTATACCTGTGTTATTAAAAATAGCGGAGGATGCATAGATACTGAGAAGATAACGATAACCCAGCCTGCACCTCTTACTTTATCTCTTACCTCATTCCCTGCCACATGCAGTTATCTTTGTAACGGACAAGCTACCGTAGTTCCGGCAGGAGGAACCAACCCCTATGTTTATTCATGGAGCAATGGTGCTTCAGGTGGAAACGTTAGTACACTATGTGTCGGCACTACTTATACCTGCGTTGTTACAGATAATCATGGTTGCACACGCGACACCACCGTAACTATCAGTGACCCTCCCCCTATTGTTCCAACTATAACATCTACCCCTGAACAATGCGGTAAGTTGAATGGATCTGCCACTGTATCGGCAACAGGTGGAACACCCGGATATACTTACGCATGGAATACAGGTGGAACAGGCACTACGTTAGATAGTATTGCATCTGATCTGTATTGCGTAATTATTACCGATGCCAACCATTGTACCGATACTGCTTGCGTGAACGTAGGATTTCTACCCGGAGACAGTATTAAAATAGTTACCTCAACCGATGAACCCTGTTTTGGTGGAAATACAGCTACTGCTACAGCGGCAGTAACTGCAGGTACAGCACCGTACACATATTCATGGTCGCCCAGCGGTGGAACAAGTCTTACTGCTACAGGCCTTAGTGCCGGACTTTATACTATTACTGTAATCGATAGTAATGGGTGCAAAAACTGGGCAGTTGCCAATATTACACAACCTACACCTGTTGCTGTTACAGTTCCGCCAGATACAATTTGCATAGGCCAAACGGCTACACTTACCGCTACAGCTTCCGGCGGCACACCAACATATACATATGAATGGAACGGCACCACCCCCGGTGCAACATTTACAGCCACTCCTGCATCAACAACAACGTACACAGTAGTTGGTACTGATGCAAATGGCTGTGTTTCGCCCTCAACACTTGTGACCGTAGTAGTAAGAAGTCCCTTGGTTGTAGTAGGTGGCCCTCCTGCCACAATTTGCCCGGGCAAATCGGTAGTTATAAGTGCAGTGGGTGCCGGAGGTGACGGTAATTATACCTATACCTGGAGTCCTGCAACCGGCCTTAGCGCAACAACAGGTAATACCGTAACGGCTAACCCTACTGTTTCTACTGTTTACACTGTAACTATAAACGATGGCTGCAGCCCTTCGGCACAGGATACCGTGCCCCTTGTAGTTTATCCTTCACCGGTAGTCGGTTTTATGGCCGATACTCTGCAGGGCTGCTACCCGCTGTGCGTCAAATTTAGCGACCAGTCAACAGTTGCAGGTGGGAATATTACCGGCTGGTACTGGAATTTCGGCAATGGAGATACAAGCACAACCAATCCTGCTACAACCTGCTATACTAAAGCAGGTAGCTGGACAGTGAGCCTTATGGTAACTACGAATGAAGGCTGTACCGGTTCGTTGACCAAACCAAATTACATTACCACCTTCAGCCATCCTGTAGCCAGCTTCTCATATGCACCAACTCCCCCAATCAGTATACTCAACCCTACTGTTTATTTTACCGATCATTCAACTGATGCTTACGGTATTGTGAACTGGAACTGGGCCTTTGGCGATGAGACTGATACAAACGGAGTAATTCAGGACCCTCAACACAACTATAAAGACACCGGTATCTATTGTGTTGATTTAATTGTTACCAATGTTCACGGCTGTACCGATACTACACAACAATGCCTGTATATAGAACCATATTACACCATTTACGTACCTAACGCGTTTACTCCTAATGGCAATGGCCTTAACGATATTTTTGCCGCGAAAGGTGTTGGCATTATTGCTTTCCAGATGTGGATCTTTGACCGCTGGGGACAGCAGATATATCATGGCAATCAAATGTATCCGTATGGCGGTTGGGATGGAAAAGTACAAAATGGGGCTTCGGGTGAAATTGTGCAGGAAGATACCTATGTGTGGCTTATTGAGTGTACCGATGTGTTCCATAAGGACCACCGACTGATTGGACGTGTAACGGTTATTAAATAAGGGCTTAGAATCTATTTATCTTCTTTGCTTTCCTTTTCATCTTTCTGATGAATCTTGAATAGTGCTTTTTGTGGTAGAAGTTGTAATACCTTTTCGCCGCAGCTGCTTTTCTTTTAGCGTATATGGCCTTCCACTGTTCTTTGGTCAGCCGCTTAACTTTGGTATTATTTACCGGAACATTATCCTGCGTTACGCCAAACGCGGGTAAAACTATTAACATAGTAATGATTACCGATAGCCTCATAATTGCCACTATACAGGCATAATGCAGCTACCTGAAAAAGATACACCTTATTGTTCATAAAAATGTAGAACCTCTCGCCTTAGAATTGCATAAATTCGCCATCCGATAAAAATTACCATACAGATGCCAAGAGACAATTCCATAAAATCGGTTTTAATTATAGGTAGCGGCCCCATTATTATAGGGCAGGCATGCGAGTTCGACTACGCTGGTTCACAGGCATCACGCTCATTGCGTGAAGAAGGAATTGAAGTAACACTCATCAATTCTAACCCGGCAACTATAATGACCGATAAGGTAACGGCGGACCATATTTACCTGCTGCCGCTTACCGTTGCATCTATCACCAAAATATTAGAAGAACGTAAAATAGATGCCGTATTACCAACTATGGGTGGCCAAACAGCGCTCAACCTTTGCATGAAGGCTGATGAAATGGGGATATGGAAAAAATATGGAGTTAAAATTATTGGCGTAGATATTAAGACCATTGAAGTAACGGAAGATCGTGAAAAATTCCGCCAGTGTATGGTTTCAATTGGTGTTGGCGTTGCGCCTTCAGCCATTGCAAACTCATTTTTAGAAGGAAAAGAAATTGCACAGGATATAGGCTTCCCGCTTGTTATTCGCCCTTCGTTTACATTGGGTGGAACAGGTGCGGCTTTTGTACATAAAAAAGAAGAATTCGACGAGGCCCTGAACCGCGGTTTACATGCATCGCCTATACATGAAGTGCTTATAGATAAAGCCATGCTGGGCTGGAAAGAATTTGAATTGGAGTTGTTGCGCGATAATAACGATAATGTCGTTATTATTTGCTCCATCGAGAATTTCGACCCTATGGGCATACATACAGGTGACTCCATTACCGTTGCCCCTGCCATGACACTGGCCGACACTACCTATCAGAAGATGCGTACCCTGGCCATAAAAATGATGCGCTCCATTGGCACTTTTGCCGGTGGATGTAATGTTCAGTTTGCAGTTAGTCCCGATGATAAAGAAGATATTATTGCCATAGAAATCAACCCGCGAGTATCACGTTCTTCAGCTCTGGCATCGAAAGCTACAGGCTACCCTATTGCTAAAATTGCTGCTAAACTGGCAATTGGTTATAACCTTGATGAACTGAAAAACCAGATTACCAAAAGCACATCGGCCTTCTTTGAACCTACACTCGACTATGTAATTGTAAAAATACCCCGCTGGAATTTTGACAAATTTAAGGGCGCTAACCGCGAACTTGGCTTGCAAATGAAATCGGTGGGTGAAGTGATGGCCATAGGCAGGTCATTCCAGGAAGCATTGCAGAAAGCATGCCAGTCGCTGGAAATAAAACGTAACGGATTAGGTGCCGACGGAAAAGAGTTGAAGAAACAGGACCAATTAGTGAAGAGCCTGGAGCGCCCGAGCTGGAATCGTGTATTCCACATTTACGATGCATTGAAACTGGGTATACCTGTTAAGACCATAAATAAACTTACCCAGATTGACCCCTGGTTCCTGCGCCAGATAGAAGAACTGGTGAACCTGGAAAAAGAAATTGAGAAATTTACCATTACCAATATACCTTACGAGCTGATGCTCGAAGCCAAGCGCAAAGGCTATGCCGACAGGCAGATTGCCCACCTGCTGCGTTGTCTTGAAAGCGAAGTGTTCAAGAAGCGCCGTGAGGAAATGAATATTAAGCGCGTTTACAAAATGGTAGATACCTGCGCCGCTGAATTTGAAGCGCGCACTCCATATTACTACTCTACTTTTGAAGAAGAGAACGAATCAATAGCGTCAGACAAGAAGAAAATAGTTGTACTGGGTTCAGGGCCTAACCGTATCGGACAGGGTATTGAGTTCGACTACTCATGCGTACATGGTGTATTGGCAGCTAAAGAATGTGGTTACGAAACCATTATGATTAACTGCAACCCTGAAACTGTTTCAACTGACTTCAACGTATCGGATAAACTTTACTTTGAGCCTGTTTTCTGGGAACACATTTACGAGATTATACTTAACGAAAAGCCAGAAGGGGTAATTGTTCAGCTTGGCGGACAGACCGCATTGAAGCTGGCTGAGAAAATGGAGCGCTATGGTATAAAAATCATTGGCACCGATTTCCAATCGCTCGACCTTGCTGAGGACCGTGGAAAATTTTCAGCCATGTTGCGCGATAACAATATTCCTTACCCTAAGTTTGGTGTGGTGCATACAGCAGACGAAGCCACAGATTTTGCCAAAAATTTAGATTTCCCTCTACTTGTCAGGCCTTCTTATGTACTTGGCGGACAAAGCATGAAGATTGTGATTAACGAAGAGGAATTAGAACAACACGTAGTTAGCCTGCTGGAAGATATTCCAGGCAATGAAATTCTTATCGACCACTTTTTAGAAAACGCCATAGAAGCTGAAGCGGATGCTATATGCGATGGAAAGGACGTTTACATTATTGGCATAATGGAACACATTGAGCCTGCAGGCATTCACTCCGGCGATTCCTATGCCGTACTGCCTACATTCGACTTAAGCGATACAGTAATTAAGCAAATTGAAGAATACACCAAACGTATAGCAGTTGCCTTGAAAACGGTTGGCCTTATCAATATACAATTCGTTATAAAAGATGAAACGGTATATGTAATAGAAGCCAATCCCCGTGCTTCGCGTACGGTACCTTTCATTTGCAAAGCTTATGACGAGCCTTATGTGAACTACGCTACCAAGGTAATGCTGGGCGCCAAGGTTAAGGACTTCAAATTCAATCCTAAAAAGAGCGGTTACGCCATTAAAATACCTGTATTCTCATTCGATAAATTCCCCGATGTAAAGAAAGAACTTGGCCCCGAAATGAAATCAACCGGCGAATCCATTTACTTTATTAAGGACCTTACCGACGAATATTTCCACGAGGTATATTCTGAAAGGAATTTGTATCTGAGCAGGTAATGGCCCCTCCAAACCTTCCCAAAGGGAAGGCCTAATGAAATGTTAAATACGGTTGTAAGCAAAAACGTTCAGGTTAATGCACCCATTTCAAAAGTATGGGATGTAGTCACCAATCCCGAATGCATTCGTAAATGGATGCTTGAAGAAGAAATGTCAGTTATTTCAGATTGGAAAGTGGGAAGCCCGATTCTATTTATAAGGAAATTGTATAAAGCTACTTATGAAGATAAAGGAGTTTTATTAAAAAGTGAAAAAGAAAAAACATTTCAATATAGCCACTGGAGCAAAATCACACGATTACCCGATATACCTGAAAACTATTCTGTTATCACTTTTACAGTTGAACCGAAGGGCAATGAAACGATTTTAACTGTTGTACATTCAAACCTTATTGCTGAAACAGGGTTTGAGCATGCTAATTTTTATTGGAATACTACTTTGCAGTTGATTAAACGAATGGCAGAGGGAGAGTAACGCATATAGAGGTTAACTAAACTCTTTATGTTAACTTAGCCATGTGAAACATATCCTCAATAAAACTGTCAAGGTAAAGCACGTTCTGGTAGTTGTTTTTCTTCCTATTCTTTTTGTCATCACCATTCTCACCTATATAACGGAAAAGAATGCATCAGTTCCTACTTTAAAAGTTGTAAAAGATTCCGTTTCTAAAAAAACTATTGCCGTAAAAGATACGCTGCAGAAAAAGGCAATTGATACTTCGGCAATGGGATTATTAACGGGCTATGTCGACTCCATTAATCACGCTGAGAAAATTTTTGGCGGTAGCTGGAGCTTTTACCTTACAGATGTGGATAGCGGGAAAACTATATGTAAGGTTAACATCGACCAGGGACTTTCACCCGCATCGGTAATGAAGGTAGTAACTACAGGAGCGGCCCTTTCCATACTTGGCCCCGATTTCCGATTCCAGACAGTACTGCAATACGACGGCAAGTTTGATTCCGTTACCAAAACACTTTTAGGAAACATTTATATACATGGTGGAGGTGACCCTTCGCTTGGCTCAGAAACTTTTGGCAGCAGCATTGACAATGTAACCAAAGACTGGGCAATTGCCATTAAGCATTTAGGTATTGACAGTATTGCAGGTGCGATAATAGGTGATGCGGAATCGTTTGAACGCGACCCTGTGCCTAACAACTGGACATGGGAAGACATACAGAACAACTATGGAACAGGCCCTGGTGGTTTGAATATACACGAGAATGTTTTCGATATGAATGTTTCTGTGAGAGGTTCGGAGACTGACATTAAAGTCATCCCTTCTATTCCGGGAATGAAGTTATACAACCAGGTAATTTTCAATCCTAAGGTATTAAAATCCTATGTTTATGTGGAGGGCGCGCCTTTTCAATTTGAAAGAACCGCTATGGGCGAAGTATCTGCCACTTTTAAAGAGCAGGGCAGTATTCCTGACCCTGCATTATTTTGCGCCCAGAGTTTAATGTCATCACTTAAAACAAACGGAATAAAAATCCGCGATTCGGCAACCACGGCCCGTTTAGTACACCTGAATCATATTAAGACCGAGAAAAACAGCGCGCGAAAAACAATCACCACTACTTTCTCTCCTCCTTTGGCCGATTTGGTTTACCACACTAACCAGGTATCGCAGAATTTTTATGCCGAAAGTATTTTGCGTGCCATTGCCTGGAAAGAAAATGGCTTTGGAAGCAATTCCGGGGCTATTGATATTATTTACAGCTTCTGGAAAGCACATGGTGTTGACCTGCGTGGGATATGCATGGTTGATGGGTGCGGGCTGGGGCGCATGAATTCAATTACTACACACCAGTTGGTTGAAATGCTGCGTATTTATGCTAAAGATTCTGCTGTATTCCCCACTTTCTATAAATCGTTGCCCGTGGCCGGTGAAAGCGGCACCATTAAAAAATTAGCCGATGGCACCGAGGCTGACGGCAACCTGCATGCAAAGAGCGGAACCATGGCCAGGATAAAATCGTATGCAGGGTATGTGAAAACAGAAAGCGGAAAGATGCTTTGCTTTGCCGTTATAGGCAACAACACTCTGTGGAATGAAACAGAGTTGCGTGATAAGTTTGCGAAACTTTTTGTTTTAATGGCAAGGCTGCCCTAACCACTTATTTCTTAACTACCTTTTGGGTATAGGTAATGCCTTGCTCGTCGGTAACGGCTGCAAGGTAAAGCCCGCCGGGCAATTGCTGAAGGCTATTTATAGTTACAAGTGTACTGCCGCCGCCTGCAACATGTTGCTCTTTTTGATATACAGCCTGGCCCAGCATATTGTAAACAGATATAACCACATTCTGATTGGTTGAAGAGAAGAATAAAATATTGATGTCGCCTGTAAAAGGGTCAGGGTAAACTTTATTGAGAATGTTCACCGGTTTATTTTCGGTAATACCCAATAAAATATTTTGTGCCATGCAGAAATTCGGGATGCCATAACCTATTGAATCATTCGGGTGGCTGAATATAGTCGCGCTTTGCTTTATGGAAGCCATAATCTGGAAATTACTGGCATTGGTATCTGATTGCCATAAGCTGGCTGCAGCGCCTGCTATAATGGGCGTAGCAAATGAAGTACCGCTTTCCTGCAGCACACCTCCGTATGGAGAAGCAACATAATCATAATACCCCATGGCCGATACATCGGGCTTTATCCTGCCATCAGATGTCGGGCCAAAAGAGCTGAATCCCGCATGCTGGCCATTACTCATAACTGCACCTACAGTAAGTATACTATCGGCATCGCCGGGAGAAGTAATATAGTACCATGAATTCGAACCCTCGTTGCCTGCTGCCACGCAAACCACTATACCTTTTTCCGTTGCAATGGTAGCAGCCCTGCTGCCAGCTGCTACTTTACCATTCATATCGGCGTATGTAAGGTTTTCAGCGGCATCGTCAAACTGGTCATATCCCAATGACGATGAAATAACATCGGCCCCGGCGCTATCGGCATACTCTGCTCCCGATGCCCAGTTTTCATCTTCAATGATATTTTCAGAATAATTATCTTCTGTACGCAACAGGTAAAAATCGGCATCCGGCGCATCGCCCATCATTTGCCCCGGTATAATACCCGCTATGCACGAAAATACCATTTGCCCATGCGTATCTGTATTATTGGTATCGTCGTAAACATCTTTTATTTTCCATACAAAATCCCATGTGGCCAATACTCCGCCCCTGCTGTAAACCGAATCGAAAGCAGTAAGCGTATGCGCTACTCCGAAACGGGTATCGAGTATTGCAATTTGCTTGCCTTTACCGCGGTACCCCATATTATTCAGGCAATCTACCTGTATCTGGTGCAACTGCTGGTATGCATAGCCAAAGTTCAGCGTATCGGGGCCCGATTCAGGCCTTTTTGAAGCCCCGGTAGGAAACCTGAAATTATCCTTCTTCGGACGTTTCTTAAGGTAAAGCGCAGGGTCAGCATAAGCAAGCTGCACACTTTTCACAAAAGGCAGTTTCCGTATAGCGGCAAGGTCGTTGGTATCGGGTGCATACACACTTATAGCATTCAGCCAGCGCGAACGGTTTATAGGTGTAACTCCCTTGGCCACAACACTGTCAACATAATTTGGGTTGGGAGGGAAATCGTTTATCTTAACAGGAATGCCATATTTAGTACGGCGGTAAATAGCCCTTGCCGAAAGGTACACTGAAGGATTGCTTATAGAATATGGGCTGCCATTTTTATCGGTAAATGTTACCCAATATTTATAGTACTGGGCATCACTATCTGCCACCGAAAAAACTATTAACAAAAGAAAAAGTATTCTTTTCATAATGTAATAACGCTTAACCTCTTACAAATATAGGAAAATAAAGTGGTTTTCGCCCATTACTGCCTTCTTTATACTGTCGAGACAAAGAAATTTGTGGTGGTGTGGGAAATGCAGTCCCTATTTTTTAAGTGAGTAAATTGACGCAGTCGGAGTTCATTTAATTTTACCATATTGCCCTAAATCTAATTTTTCCAACAGATCCTTCACTATTTTGAAACTTTTTTCATAGACTTCCTTTTCTACATCATTTGGGGTATGCCATGTGCTTTTATTCTCTTTCATCTGTTCGACATAGAACCCCTTATTACGCATATTATTTGCAGTTTCATACCACTCCTGAAGTTCTGGAAATCCCTTACCACTAATTAAGAAATTGAGATATTTACTAGTGTTCTTTCCAGCATTCTTAACTTCCTCTTCTGATAGCTCTTGGATTCCCTTCCGTTTTTGCGCCTTATTTAAATCCTTATCTATCGTGTAAAAGTATCTAGTATCTTCTTTGCGCCCTCTGCGGTTAAATGTACTCGGCCTTCGACCACCGATCCCGAGAACTCGGGAGGGGCAGGCAAGCTCAGGCTGACCTCCGTTGTAATTTGCTTTGCGCCTTTGCGCGAGAAAGTTTCTTGACAAATCTTGACAGATTTTGAGTATTTTTAGATTAAACCGAATTGAAAATCAAATACTTATACTTTTTACAAACCCAAAAGTGTCAAGAAACTTAAAAAGCGTGTTGAAAACCAGCCAATTACATGAATCGACCACCCAAAAGAGGCAATTTTCGGCATGTTTTGGCATAGTCTTAATACCTAATACTTAATACCTGGTACTGGCCCTTTAGGCAAATCTTAAACAGTTTATTATTTTTGTAGCTTATATATCGTTAGTCGTATGGAAAAAGTAGCCGAGAAAAAAAAGACAACCGAAAAATATACCAAGGAGCAATACCTGCATTGGTATGAATCGATGTTACTGATGCGCAAGTTTGAAGAACGCGCGCAGCAGGCATATATACAGCAAAAAATACGTGGTTTCTGCCACCTGTATATAGGCCAGGAAGCTGTGGCAGCCGGCTCGATAAGCGCTATTCGCAAAGACGATAATATGATTACCGCTTACCGCGACCACGCCCACCCCATAGCTAAAGGCACCGACCCTAAGTATGTTATGGCCGAACTATTTGCTAAGGCGACAGGCTGCTCAAAAGGTAAAGGTGGCTCAATGCACATGTTCGATGTGAAGAACCGTTTTTTTGGCGGACATGGTATTGTAGGCGGCCAAATACCGCTGGGTGCAGGCATTGCGTTTGCCGACCAGTATAATAAAAAAGACAGGGTTACCCTTTGCTTTATGGGCGACGGAGCCGTTCGCCAGGGTGCATTCCACGAAGCGCTGAATATGGCTATGCTCTGGAAACTGCCTGTTATTTTTATCATAGAAAATAATGGTTATGCCATGGGTACTTCGGTAGAACGCACCAGCAATGTAACCGAATTATGGGAGTTAGGTAGGGCATTTAATATGCCTTCCTTTCCGATAGATGGCATGAAATGCGAAACCGTTCACGAAGCTGTATCAACTGCGGCGGAACGCGCCCGCAAAGGTGAAGGGCCAACACTGCTCGAGATAAAGACCTACCGTTACCGCGGCCACTCCATGAGTGATCCGGCCACTTACCGTAGTAAAGAAGAAGTAGAAGAATACAAGGCCAAGGACCCTATTGAACATACACTCGACACCCTGAAAAAAAACAAGTGGATTACCGATAAAGAAGTGGAAGCTATGGAAGCCAAGATTAAAGCACAGGTTGAAGACTCTGTGAAGTTTGCAGAGGAATCGCCTTACCCAGATGTTTCAGAATTATATAAAGACGTTTACGTACAAAAAGATTACCCGTTCATTATTGATTAATGCTTTAATCTGATATCTTAAATCCTAAATTTTAAATCTTAAATTACCCTATGGCCGAAATTATCAGGATGCCCAAGCTTAGCGATACCATGACAGAGGGCGTTGTTGCCCAATGGCATAAGAAGATTGGAGATACAATAAAGAGCGGGGAGTTGCTGGCAGATATTGAAACCGATAAGGCCACCATGGAATTTGAATCTTTCCAGGAAGGAACATTGCTTTACATTGGAGTTGAAAAAGGAAAAACAGCACCGGTAGATTCTATACTTGCAATTGTTGGCAAACCCAATGAAGATGTTAAAGCGCTTATAGAGTCAGACAAGAAAGCACCTGCTACTGAACCTAAAAAAGAAGAGCCTAAGACAGAAGCACCCAAGGCGGAAACAAAAGTTCAGGAGCAACCTAAGGTTGCTGCAAGTACAAGTATACCTGCCCAGCAACCTGTAGCGCAACAAGTTACCGTTACACATTCTGCACCGGCAAGCTCAAACGGCCGCTCAAAAGTTTCTCCTCTCGCTAAGAAAATGGCTACAGAACGCCACATCAATACTGCTTTTATACAAGGTAGCGGCGATGGCGGACGAGTAATAAAACGTGATATTGAAAACTATGCCGGCGGCGGTGCATCGCAATTTACCGGTATTGAAAGTTATACTGAAGAGCCTGTTTCGCAAATGCGCAAAACCATTGCCCGCAGGCTGGCCGAAAGCAAATTCACTTCTCCACATTTCTACCTGACCATTGAAATGCTGATGGATGAAATGATGAAGGCAAGAGAGTCTATTAATAGTGTGGCTCCTGTAAAAATATCTTTCAACGATATTGTTGTTAAGGCCGTGGCAAGCGCTTTGCGCCAGCACCCTAAAGTAAACTCCTCGTGGAGGGGCGATGTTATCCGCTATAATAAGCATATACATATTGGCGTTGCTGTAGCAGTTGAAGAAGGATTGCTAGTTCCTGTTATCCGCTTTGCCGATGGCAAAACCTTATCGCAAATAAGCGCTGAAACAAAAGCATACTCGCAAAAAGCAAAAGATAAAAAACTGCAACCTGCCGATTGGGAAGGAAATACATTTACCATTTCTAACCTGGGCATGTTTGGTATTGAAGAGTTTACCGCCATAATTAACCCGCCCGATGCCTGCATTATGGCAGTAGGTGGTATAAAAGAAACAGCGGTAGTGAAAGGCGGCCAGATTGTTCCGGGCCATGTTATGAAAGTAACCTTATCGTGCGACCACAGGGTTGTCGACGGCGCTACAGGCTCGGCTTTCCTGCAGACATTCAAACATTTAATGGAAAACCCTGTGCTTTTACTTGGAATGCAGAATATTTAATGCTTACCTTTAAACTATAATAACCCTAAATCATCTAATAACTAAATAAAACCAACATGAAAAAACTCGTATTAACACTTGGTATCTTTTTTGCCGGCCTGTTTGCCGTGCAAGCACAAGATGCAAATGCTGACAAGCAAACCGAAAAACTTATGAATGACTACACAACTGTGTGTAGCCTTACTCCCGACCAGGCTGCTAAGGTTAAGCCAATGATACAAACCTTTGTGCAAACCCGTATGGATAACAGGCAGAAATACCAGGGCGACAAGGATGGTATGAAGGCAGCCAACAAGCAAAACAGGGAAAACCTCGACAACCAACTTAAGACAGTTTTAAGCGCTGACCAGATTCAGAAGATGAAAGACTATATGGCGCAAAAGAAACAGGAAAGAATGAATAAACAAGGTGCAGGCGGCGATGGTGGCGCTTCACAGGAATAATAAATTTTAACCTTACAAGGAAACCCCTGGCTGCATTGTCGGGGGTTTCTGCTTTATATATACCGTGTACAGATTGTGGTACATTTGTTTTCCGGCATGAAAAGAGTTTTAGCATTCCTTCTTTTTACAATTGGTACTGCAATATCATGCGTTGCTCAGCCCTATACCATTGAAGGCAGGGTTATAGATAAGAATACTGGGGCCTCCCTGGCATTTGTAAATGCTATAGTAACGGGAAACCCGCAAATAGGCACCACGGCTGACATTGATGGTACCTTTAAAATCACCTCTTCCTCTCGTATAACCTCGCTGAGTTTTACCTACGTAGGGTACAAGGACCTTATAATAGCTATACACGATACAGGCATTGTCATTAAACACCTTGTTGTTAAGCTTGAAGAATTAGCTTACCAGTTGAATGAAGTAAAGATATTGCCGGGCGTAAATCCTGCATTACGTATTATTCAGCGGGCTATTGACAACCGCGATAAAAACAACCCTGAAAAGGTACATTCATTTACATACGCTTCGTACAACAAGATGTACAGCACGGCAGATATGAAAGCCCCTGCAGATAGCATTAATTCCCTTGATTCCATTAAAATCAAGCAGGCGGCAGATACTTCTAAGAAACACAAAGGAGGCTTATCGAACTTCCTTCGCAAGCAATACATATTCCTTACTGAATCAGTAAGTAAACGGCGCTTCCTCTATCCCAATCATAATTATGAGGAGATTATTGCATCGCGTACATCTGGTTTAAAAGAATCTCCTTTTGCACTACTGGCCAATCAATTACAGTCATTTTCATTCTACCAGGATAATATTGAAATATTGGGTGAGAGTTACCTTAATCCTATAACTGATGCTGGGATTAAACGATATAACTATCACATAGAAGACACTTTATATACAGGAAAGGACAGTGTTTATGTAATATCATTTAATCCTAAAAAAAGCAAAAACTTCGATGGTATGAAGGGCGTGTTATATATTAATACTAATGGTTATGCCCTGCAGAATGTGCTTGCCCAGCCCGTCAGCGAAGATCAGACCGTAAGTATAAATATTCAACAGAAGTACGAGTTCATAAATAATAAACAATGGTTCCCTGTGCAGTTGAATACCGATTGGATATATAATAACATCCTGGTCAGCGATACTACAGTGTCAAGCGGCAACAAGGTTATAAACCCGGGCGACGAACATAACAAACTGAAAGTAGTTACCCTCAGTTACATTAGAGATATAGTTCTCGATACCGGTTTAACCCGAAAGGAGTTTGGCAAGGTAGAGGTAGAAATAGGAAAGAATGCTGCGAAGCAATCGGACTCTATATGGAACAAATACAGAATTGATACATTATCAACCAAGGAAAAGAATACCTACCACGTTATTGACAGCATTGGCAAGGCGCAGCATTTTGACCAAAAGCTGAAATGGTTCGAAGCCCTTGGCTCGGGGAAACTGGCGACCGGTTTTGTAAGTTGGGACCTGGATAAAGTACTTAACTATAATGGCTACGAAAACTTCAGGCTGGGTGCGGGTCTTCATACCAATGATGAAATATCGAAGGTTGTTTCGGTAGGTGGATACGGTGCATATGGCACCAGGGACAATGCATTCAAATATGGTGGCGATGTTAGTTTCCTTTTTAATCCATATTCTCATCTTAGGTTAACCTGCGCATATAAGAACGATGTGGTTGAAGCCGGTGGCGTGTTATTCTATAACGACCAGCACTTCCTTTCTACCGAAACATACCACGACTACTTTGTAAATAATATGGATAAGCTCATTGAAGAAAAAATATCCCTTTCATTCGACGCTCTCAGATATTTCCAGTTTAACCTGTTTGGCGATGAGCAGATGCGTACCGTTACCAATTCGTATGAATATGGCATTACAGATATAGTAAACTCATCGGAGAGTACTGCTTTTTACAACCAGTACCAGTTTACCGAACTGGGCATTAAAATGCGCTTTGCCTTTGGAGAGAAGTTCCTGAAAGGCCTTGGCAACATGATATCGCTGGGCACCAAATACCCCATTGTGTGGGCAAATATTACGCATGGCTTTGATAACCTTTTGAACGGAGAATTCGATTATACGCGTTATGACTTAAAGATATTGAAGGTGTTTAAAATACCAGAGGCCGGTAGCACATCAATTGAACTTATTGGCGGGTATGTAGATGGCAATGTTCCCTATACCCTGCTCTACAATGGTAACGCAAGCTTTATTCAATATTCAGTAGCGGTTGACAATTCGTTCGAAACCATGCGCATTAACGAATTCCTGTCAAGCCGCTATGCCAGTGTTTTCCTGTCGCACGATTTTGAATCATACCTTTTCCAATGGCCACACTTCAAACCACATCTTAAGTTGGTTACCCATATTGGCTTTGGCGATTTAAGCAACCCTGCTAATCATTATTTCTTCCCTTACAAAATAATGGACCAGGGATACTATGAATCGGGCTTTGAGTTAAATAATCTGCTAAAAGCAAGTTTCCTGGAACTGGGTGTTGGCGCCTATTATCGCTATGGGCCTTATACTTTGCCAAACATGAGCGACAATTTTGCCTTTAAGCTCACTATAACCCCCTCATTTTAGGCTAACTGCCCAAGCTTAGTAACTTTGCAGCCCATGAAAGTATTGAAAGCACTATACGCAGTTTATGGCATACTGGTCGTAATCATTTCATACTTCTTTGTATTGCCGGCTTACCTGGTGGTGTTTGCCTTCTTCTCTAAGTACCGTGCGCCATTTGCTGCTCACAAAGTATCAAGGTTCTGGGCTAAATTCCTCTTTACTTTCTTCTTTATACGGGTTGATGTAAAAGGCAAAGAACTTATTGATTCCACCCAAGCCTATATTCTTATCAGTAACCATAACTCCCAGCTTGATATACCACTATTTGCCCTGGCTTGCTCTAATACTTTCCGTTTCCTTTCTAAGATAGAGGTTACCAAAGTGCCGGTTTTTGGTTACGTAGTTAAAAGGCTCTACATAACTGTCGACCGCAAAAGCAGGAAGGACAGCATAGAGAGCGTGGAACGAATGAAGGATTCCCTGCTCAGGGAAAAAATATCGGTAGTGCTTTTCCCTGAAGGCACCCGCAACCGCAGTAATGAACCCCTGCTCAATTTCAAGGATGGTGCCTTTCGCCTTGCCATTGAAACACAATTACCCATTGCAGTACTCACCATACTCAACACCAGGGAATACTCTGCTGCCGGCAAGTTTGAGCTCAGGCCCGGAACCATACATGCTGCATGGAGTGAACCTATTGACACCAAAGGAATGACTGCCAATGATATTCCAATGCTGAAAGAAAAAGTCAGGGAGGTATTTCTCAGAAACCTTGGCAAAGCCTAGAACCTGACACCCATTACCAGTACATCGTCAAGTTGCTCGTGTGTGCCCTTCCAATCTTTAAACTCCTTTTGTAGCATTTCCTTTTGTTTCGGCATTTCATTGGTATGTATGCTTTGCAGGAACTCCCTGAAATGCGAACTTCTATATTTTTTGCCTTTAGGCCCGCCAAACTGGTCTTCGAAACCATCGGTGAACATATATATTACATCACCTTTCTTTACTTCTATTTCGTGGTTGGTATAGGGCTTATACTGGTCAATGCTTTGTAGGCCTATGGCTTGCTTATCACCGTCGAAAGTTAAAACCTCTTTATTACGTATCATATACATAACATGGTTGGCACCGGCATAATTAAGCTTCATGGTTTGCCTGTTAAACGCACAAACCGACATATCCATACCATCGTTAATGGCAATTTCTTCCTGCTTTTTATTTAGTGTTTTCTGTAGTTCGCGGTTCATATAGGCAAGTACATCAGCAGGTGTGTTAACTTCGGGTGAAGTAAGTGTTTGGTTGAGCAAGGTATAACCCACCAAACTCATAAATGCACCCGGTACGCCATGGCCGGTACAATCTACAGCGGCAATAACATCAATGCGTATGCCGGTATCTGCAAGGCTATTTGAAGTAGATGCCCTAACTGTATTGTACCAGTAAAAATCTCCGCTTACAATATCTTTGGGAATATATACTACAAACATTTCAGGAAAAGCCTGCTCCATTGAGGACTGTGAGGGCAGAATGGCGTGCTGAATATTTTTAGCGTAGGTAATACTATCGATAAGGTCTTTATTTTTCTGCTCTATTATTTCGCTTTGCTTTTTAATCTGCGCTTGTAATCTAAGCCTTTCACGAATGTCGCGGGCAGAGATAAATATTACCGCTTTACCACCGAAGTCTTCCACCTTAGCGCTGCACTCCACATCTATCTTTTCACCCGAAGCGTTTACAAAAGGCAGGTCAGTATATATTAATCCCTTTTGTTCATATACGGTGGCTATAACTTCTGAACTGCGCTCTAGTTGCTCCTTTGAGTGTATATCGAAAATAGTTTTGGTTACTAATACCGAAAGCGGGTAGCCCAGCATTTCCTGCGCCCCAATGTTGGCGTATTCTATTTTGCCGTCGAGAATATCAATAAGCAATAATGCGTCGTTGGTATGCTGAAACAGGTTGTGAAAACTCTTCACTTCCTTTTTCAGTTTCATGTTTTTGGCAAGGATAAAAATGGCGTAAGCCGCTATGCAAACGGAAAGTACAAAAACAATATCGTTGGTAGCATTCATCAGCTATGGGGGCTGTCAATAGTCTGCAAGATAGGGAATATATCGGTTAATTTTACTACTTCACCAATTTTGTCGGGGTGCGAACAGTAACGTATAATGCCGTTCCTGTCTATCAGGAAAGAAGCCGGGAGCGGTATTTCCATATCGTTGTTATACTTATTGGCATGCAACAAATGTTCAGCCTTTATTTTCAGGCGATACAAATTAGTTACGCTAAGGCCGGTATCAGACAGTATATGAAAATCTAATTTTAGTTCCTCTGCCATTTTCCGGTTCACCCCGGTAGGGTCGGGGCCAATAACCAACAGGAACACATTCTTCTCGCGAAACTTCGCACTCTCTTTCATATAGGTGCGCAACATTATATGACACATAGGGCACCATTCGCCACGCACAAAAATAAGCAGTACGTGGTTTTTCCCCTTGTAATCGGTCAGGCACACCTGTTCATTCTTTTCATTCTGCAGGCAGAACATAGGCGCCACCTCACCGGCTGCAAGGCCCAATCCTCTTTTTACCCTGCTTTTAATTTTCATACCGTCGTAAAACACATCCACAATCATAAAGCCATTGGCCAGGAAAAAAACAACCGGGAATATTTTTGCTGAAATATCCATCTCGTTATTCTTGCGGAATTCCAGCCCGAATAAGGTTAGCGCTATAAGCAGCATAAGGGGTTCTATCCACAGGCCTAATGTATGGGCCAGCTTATCCATAAAAAGGTTACGAACCATTAACGCCAGAAAGGGCAATAGTATATAGGGTGCCGACAACCACATTATGCTTCCGGAACGGTAAAGGGCAACTACACCCACTATATGGCAAATGGCTGCACCCAGCACCGAAATGGCCGATTGGGTGTAAATAAGGAATATATACATGGACAGAACGGCTAAAGAGCAAAAGGCGTATGCCCCGAAAAGCTTATCTTTCCAAATATACAGCCCCGCCATTATTAAGGCCAGCCCGCCTATAACCCCAAATACATTCGCTATTTTTTTCTTCACCGATACCGATTTCAGCAAAATTAAAAATTTAAGCTTCGTATGGGCTAAAACATTTGTACTCATACCGCTATATACGTTAAAATTATATGCTTTGGATTGGGGTGCAAATGCTGAGATTGGGCAATATTTCACTTTTAAGTCCATTATTTCAGTTTTAGGTCGGTCATTTTTATTAAATAATTGATTTTCAATATATTGCCATTTTTCATGAAATCTACCTTTAAAGACAATTTGGGTTTGGATGATGTCGTACATTTTCATACAAAAATCAATTTTCGTTTCTTAGGGTGGCTATATAAATACCTCATGGCATCAATGGCATGGTCGTATTCTTTTACGGGGCGGCGTATAAAATTGCCATCCTGGTTAGTGTCCCACATATATTCTCTTAATTCTTTTATCAGGTTCAGGCTGTCGGCGGTAACATTTATCTTTCTTTCAAGCAATAGGTTAATGCCATGCTCAACACTATCGGGCCCTTTTATGGCAGCCTTTAAACCCCTCCAACCCTTGTTGTATAAATACCATATTGTTTTAGGTTCATTGCAATCGGCAATGGCTTTTGCGTTCAGGTCTAAATTTTTGGCTGCAAAAGCAAACAGCGTATCGTTATGTATGCCTGTTTTATAAAGCAATTCTTTTACATAAAGTTCCCCTTCAAATTCGTTTACTTGTACAATCGCCGTAGGCGAATGGGTGAAACCAAAATCGATGCCGTAGCCGATTAATGTGCCGGGTAACCCTCCTCCGTCCCTATGGGACACCTCCTCCGAAGGAGGATAGTTCTCTGTCCCCCTTTGGAGGGGGAAGGGGGAGGGACCTCGGGGGATGATGGTCCAGTTTGAAAATATCACCCCTTCTGCAACGCCAACTTCTCCTTCTCCGTAAACTTTCCACCAATTGGCGTTTGAGCGCCTGCGCTCAATGTTCGCAATCTCTTCTGCCGTAAGGCAAGGGTTATCGAGGTAGCTACTCTTTAAAAACACATAATCGCTTTCCTGAAGCGAGGTAATTAATTTATCGTGTACCCAAAAACGGCGCACAGGGTTAAAATCTAAAATGGTGCGCTTTCTTGTGCGCACGTCAAGCTGCTGAAAAGCCTCGTAACTAACATTATTGCATTCGTTTATAAAAAGTATGTCGCGCCTTGCGCCACGCAGCTTGGCTGCGCTGTCGGCCGGAAAAAACTCTATTATGCTTTTATCAATTTTAAAATAAAAACTGCTTTTGTTTTCGCGTATTACACTGTCCCAGCCTTCATTTTCAATAATAAACCGCATATCGCGCATAGCGCCGCGCTTCAGGTGCGGCATGGTTTCCGAAACTACAGAAATTACAGAGCCTTGATATTTTCCGGCATAGGTCAGCAGGTATTGCAGGGTGCTGAATGTTTTGCCCGCGCCAGTACCGCCCTGGTGTATTACATATCTTTTGCCCGCCATGTTGACGGAATATATTTTGT
>Ga0206848_1108_pt1 | contig 20118 bp, 15 predicted proteins | sample Alteio_BWOrgCont_18_FD_152635 | JGI IMG/M metagenome (GOLD analysis project Ga0206848, IMG submission 152635) | Enriched cells from forest soil in Barre Woods Harvard Forest LTER site, Petersham, Massachusetts, United States -... | ecosystem: Environmental > Terrestrial > Soil > Temperate forest >...
TACAGAAAAGGTCTTACAAAGTCTCGGAATTCGTCCGCAAGAGTTAGCAAAAGGGGCGCTTAGCGTACATTCCCCCCTGGATGGTCAGCTTCTGGGGTGTGTCCACACGCATACTCCTTCTGATGTAGAAGCAAAGATTGCACAAGCCAAAGGGTGCTATAAAGCCTGGCGTCTTGTGCCTCCACCCCATCGGGGCGAGCTTATTCGGCTCTTTGGAGAAGAACTCCGCGCCCATAAGACTGAGCTTGGAACGTTGATCACTCTTGAGACAGGGAAAATCCTCCAAGAAGGTTTAGGCGAGGTTCAAGAAGCTATTGATATGTGTGATTTTGCTGTCGGGTTGTCACGCCAACTGTATGGCCTAACCATTGCCTCTGAGCGGCCGGGGCACCGGATGATGGAGACTTGGCATCCCTTAGGGCCTATTGGGGTGATTACTCCTTTTAATTTTCCGCTCGCCATTTGGGCTTGGAATTTTACGATTGCCCTTGTCTGTGGGGATCCAGTCTTATGGAAACCTTCAGAAAAGACACCACTCACTGCCCTTGCTGCAGCGAAACTCTTTGATAATGCCCTTAAGGAATTTGGAGAAGCCCCTGAATATCTTCTTCAAGTTGTTGTTGGGGAAAGCGCTGTTGGTCAGGCCCTTGTTTCAAGTCCTGATCTCCCCTTGATTTCCGCAACTGGCAGTACCCGCATGGGCAAATCGGTGGCTCAAAATGTTGCGGCTCGGCTAGGAAGGTATCTTCTTGAGCTCAGTGGGAATAATGCCATGATTTTGGCGCCATCTGCTGATCTGGATTTGGCAAGTCGTGCTATTGCTTTTGCTTCCTTGGGAACGACAGGACAGCGGTGCACAACCTTGAGACGCTTAATTGTTCATGAATCTCTCTGTGATAAGATCTTGAGAAGGCTTCAAATCGTTTACTCTCAAGTTAAGGTAGGAAATCCACTTGAACCTCAAACCCATATGGGACCTTTGATTGATGCCAGGGGCTTTGAGGCAATGCAGCTGGCTCTGGAAAAAGCACGTAAAGAGGGTGGGAAAGTCATGGGAGGAGAACGTGTCCTCCAGGATATCTATCCCCAGGCTTATTATGTAAATCCAGCCCTTGTCATTATGTCGCAGCAGACGGCGATTGTGCGAGAAGAAACCTTTGCTCCCATTTTATATGTTATACCCTATAGGAAGTTTGATGAGGCACTTGCCATCCACAATGACGTGTCTCAAGGGCTTGCTTCCAGTATCTTTACAAATGATGTGCGAGAAGCCGAAATTTTCCTGTCAGCCCGGGGAAGTGATTGTGGGATTGTGAATGTTAACATTGGTCCAAGTGGCGCTGAAATTGGCGGTGCATTTGGGGGAGAAAAGGACACAGGCGGTGGCCGCGAGGCAGGGAGTGATTCTTGGAAGGCCTATATGAGAAGATCTACCAATACGATTAACTATTCTTCTGAACTTCCCTTAGCCCAAGGCATTAAGTTTGATGTGGGGGAAGAATGAGTCAGTTCCAGTGGGATGATCCCTTCCTCTTTGAAGATCAATTAAGTTCAGAAGAAAAATTGATCCGGGATACGGCCAAAAGGTATGCCCAAGATAAGCTGATGCCACGGATTTTAGAAGCTAATCGTCATGAAACCTATGACCTTTCTATCTTTAAAGAATTGGGTGAGCTTGGGTATTTAGGAATGACCCTTCAAGGCTATGGATGTTCGGGAAGCTCATATACAGCCTATGGCCTGGTGGCTCGTGAATTAGAGCGGGTGGACTCCAGTTATCGCTCTCTTTTAAGTGTCCAATCCTCCCTTGTGATGTATGCCATCTCTACCTATGGGGATGAGGAGCAAAAACAAAGATATATCCCGCCTTTGGCAAAAGGGGACCTTGTTGGATGTTTTGGGCTCACCGAACCCAATCATGGATCAGATCCTGCAGGGATGGAAACCCGTGCAACGCCTCGCTCAGATGGGTGGGTTTTAAATGGATCAAAAACCTGGATCACCCATAGTCCTATTGCAGATGTCTTTATTGTGTGGGCAAAAGAAGAAGGGGAAATCAAAGGGTTTCTTCTTGAAAAGGGAATGGAAGGGCTGAGTGCGCCCAAGATTGAAGGGAAGTTTAGTCTCAGAGCCTCCCCGACAGGGGAAATTGTTATGCAAGATGTATTTATTCCCCGCAAAAACGTCCTTCCTCAAGCCATCGGATTAAAGGCTGTGATGGGGTGCCTTAATAATGCCCGTTATGGGATTGCTTGGGGTGCTCTAGGGGCAGCTGAGTTTTGTTGGCATCACGCCCGCTCTTATGTTCTTGAAAGATCTCAATTTGGCCGTCCATTAGCTGCCAATCAACTGATTCAAGCAAAATTAGTGCAGATGCAAACGGATATTTCTCTTGGACTCCTAGGAGTTCTCAGAATGGGCCGACTCAAGGATGAAGGAAAATGCCCTCCCGAACTCATCTCCCTCCTCAAACGCAACAATGCAGGCAAAGCCCTTGAAATTTCTCGAGTTGCACGCGATATGCTGGGAGCCAATGGGGTGGCTGATGAGTACCACATTATCCGCCATCTTATGAATCTTGAGTCCGTCAACACTTATGAAGGAACGTATGACATTCACACTCTGATTCTCGGCCGCGCCCAGACAGGGATCGGGGCTTTTTAAAGGTACTTATTGGGAAATAGGGGAATAACTGAATGATGGTAGTCAATCAACAATGTAACCATGTAGGATATGTTGAGGCCTAAATTTCCCCTCCTGAAAACGCAAAAGCACAATAACCCTTGCGACTTTGGTGTCTTCCGCCTACAAATTTTCTCATGATACAAATACCGCCTCTTCTTGCTTTAAATCATGCTCAACTGTCATTTGGTGCCAGGAGAATACTTGAGGATGTCTCCTTGTCTTTGTTTCCGCGGGATCGCGTATGTCTTGTGGGGCGAAATGGAAGCGGGAAAACAACTCTTTTAAAAGTTCTGAGTGGATCACTTGAACTCGATGGAGGAGAAAGGTTTGTAAAACCTGGCCTTAAAATTGGTCTTCTCGATCAATCCCTTGCTCCTTCGAAATCTATAACGGCTTTGGACTTCTTAAAAACCCAAATCAACTCAAACATTGAACCCCATGTTCTTGAAGAAACCCTCAGCCATTTGGAAGTGAACCCTCAATCCCTTCTATCCAATCTTTCTGGGGGTGAGTCTCGGCGCGTCATGCTCGCAAAAGCGCTTGTCGGCAAGCCTGATCTTCTCCTCCTGGATGAACCGACGAACCACCTGGATCTTCCCACCATAGAGTGGTTGGAAGAAACATTAAAGGCATACCCTGGCACAATCTTGATGATCAGCCATGACCGAACTTTCCTCAGCAAGATATCTCAGCGAACCTTTTGGCTGGATCGGGGACGTTTAATGACCCTTGAAAAAGGGTATCCTTTCTTTGAAGAATGGGCTGAGGATATCATCGATCATGAAATCCGCACCCAAGAAAAACTAGCTCAAAAAATCACTGAGGAAACCCATTGGCTTCACCGCGGGGTGACAGCGCGGCGCAAACGAAATCAAGGTCGCCTACGGGCTCTCCTTGATCTACGCCAAGAAAGGCGGACCTACCAAGCCTCCCAGGGAAATATTTCTTTTGTTTCCCAAGACTCTCCGATGGGAAGTAAGCTTGTTATTGAAGCTAAGCATGTTTTTAAGTCATTTGAGGAGAGGCCCATTGTGAAAGACTTTTCCTGTCGCATTCTCCGAGGCGATCGCATCGGCATTATTGGACCGAATGGTTCAGGGAAAACAACACTGATCAAACTTCTCCTGGGAATGATAATGCCCGATAAAGGGAACATAAGACGCGCTAAAAACCTTGATGTGGCAAGCTTTGATCAAAATCAATCCTCTCTAGATTTAGACCTGACGCCTTGGCAAACTCTCTGCGAACATGGGGGAGATCAAGTTATGGTCCAAGGAACCCCACGCCATGTCATGGGGTATCTTAAGGATTTCCTCTTTGATCGGAAGCAAGCCTTAACCCCTTTGAAGAATCTTTCAGGAGGTGAGCGAAATCGGTTGTTGCTCGCAAAAATCCTTGCAAAACCGAGCAATCTCCTTATTCTAGATGAACCAACCAATGATCTCGATATGGAAACACTTGATCTTCTCCAAGAATATTTATCTGATTACCAAGGAACACTCCTTCTCGTGAGCCATGACCGTGACTTTTTAGACCGGACTGTGACCCATATTCTCTCCTTTGAAGGGGAGGGTCACATCCAACTGTATATGGGAGATTACACCGAATTTGCGGCTCGGCAAAATCGCCCCCTCCCTGTTGCTATTTCTGAAAAAAAGAAGCCGGTACTCCTTGAAAAACCAAAGCCTCGCGAAAAGTTAAGCTATAAGGAAGCGCGAGAGTTGACCCTTCTTCCTGAGGAAATTGAGGCTTTAAATCAAAAAATTACAGACTTAGAAACCAAACTCAGTGATCCTTCCTTTTATGGACGCGATCCAGAAGGATTTGAAAAAACAAGCCTCACCCTTCAAACATCTCGTCATGACCTACATCATAAGGAAGAAAGGTGGCTTGAACTTTTGGAAAAAGAGGAAGCCCTTGAGAAAGGAAAGCCCTCATGAATATCATTCAAGCCCCCTGCCCCCATTTTAATGAGCGCGCTCTCCCCCTTGATTCGATCATCCTTCACTATACGGACATGCCCCATATGGAAGAAACCCTGGCTTGTTTTGCAAGCCCTCATTCGAAAGTGAGTTGCCATTACCTTATCTGTGAAAAAGGACAAGTCTATCAATTGGTTGATGATGAGAAACGGGCTTGGCATGCAGGGGAAAGTTCCTGGCAAGGCTGCACGGATCTCAACAGTTGTTCCCTGGGGATTGAACTTGCGAATCCTGGTCACAGCCATGGGTATCTTCCTTTTCCTGAAATTCAAATTGAATCCCTTATTCGTCTTTGTCACATGCTCGTGAAACGGTGGAACATATCTCCATCCCGAATCCTAGGCCATTCTGATATAGCCCCACGGCGGAAGCAAGATCCCGGCCATTTATTCCCCTGGGAAACCCTTGCCAAGGAAGGCCTCGGGCTCTGGCCAAACAATAAAGAATTGCGTAGTCAAAGAGATCTTACCGAAATGCTCGCTGGCATTGGGTATGAAACGATCTCACCATCCCATGCCTTAATTGCCTTTCAACGTCATTTTCAGCCCCATAAAATCGATGGGATTCCTGATGAGGAAACATTCCGGCTTGTGCAAGGAGTGTTGGGAGCTTAGAGTTGACAAGAAAATCCCCCAGATTGATGTAGCGACTTTTCACAAAACCCATACCGGCGCTCACTCTGAAGTACAAAGTTTTCATAAACACACTTCAGGCGCCTTGACTTGCCATCAAACTCAACTTGGGGATTTATCAGTGCATTGGACGTAAACTTCCCATTGATGAGCCTAAAATTAATCTTTGAAATAGAATTTGGATTCCCCTGTGACACAGGGATTTCGCATTTCCTGTGTGTGCATTGACTTGTATAGGAGGCGACCTGAGGGTTTTTCAGATCAGGACATCCCCCTAAGATGTTTGTGTTGAGGCCATTTCCTACTCCACTGGTTTTTAAAAGAGCCAAAACAAGAAGCGTTGGGTCCTGCATTATTTCCTCATTTCTTTAATAAAACCGTTTGTAATATTATTATTCTATAAATCATAATATTTAATTAAATAAAGCGATAAAAAATATAGTCTATTGTTTCTCTTTTTAAAAATGGTTATATAAAAGATGAAGATGGTCGGAGAGGTGCTGCGTCCGCGCAGAGGAAAGTCCGGGCTCTCCAAAGACACGGTGCCGGATAACGTCCGGCAAGGGTGACCTTAGGGAAAGTGCAACAGAAAGCAAACCGCCTGGAAACAGGTAAGGGTGAAAGGGTGCGGTAAGAGCGCACCGCGCCTTTGGTAACAAAGGTGGCACGGCAAACCCCACCGGGAGCAAGACCAAATAGGGATAGCATATGACCTGTCTTTGGGTCGTTATCCGGGTCGGTCGCTTGAGGCGTCAGGTAACTGCCGTCCTAGATGAATACCTCTCCCCTTGGCTTGCTAAGGGACAGAACCCGGCTTACAGACCATCTTTATTTATGAGCTTTATGAAAGTTTAGACCCTTTTTTTCAAGACAATCTTGATTTTTCAATAAAATCAATAACCTCTCCCTTGTGTGCTTTGTTGAATAAATGCTTCGATGTGCAGGCTTTTGATTTTATTGAAAAAAACATCGTCATTGCGAGCGGAGCGAAGCAATCCAGACTTTTGTTGCGAAGCAACAATCATAAGCAACTTGTTGATAATATTAAAAATTGCTACGCAATTTTGCCTGGATTGCTTCGTCGCTTACGCTCCTCTCAATGAAGACAACTTATTGTTTTTTAACAATAAAAAATACGGCAGCATTTACTCAACAAAGACCCCACAAGGGGAGAGGTGAAACTATTTGATTTCTTTCTAATTTTTCTGAGATAACCCTATTCTCCTCTCTTGCCCCCTATACATAGATTTCCCCATCCTGTAGAATACTCAAAAAATTGGGGGATTTATGCTAAAGTTAAGATCATTCTTTTTCTTCCTTACTTTATTTCTTTTTATTTTCTCCTCTTCAGATGGTGTTATTGTCGTTGATCTTGAAGAGTTTGCTGAACCTAAAATGGTTCGCGTGATTGCAGTGAATACAGACAGAAATAAACTTGATTTGTATCATGAAATTTCAAGTGACTCCCAACAAGAATTTACATTTGCTGGATATTCAGTTGCCTGGAAAGGAGCTGGCGGCGTTGAAATAAAGGTGGCTCAACAGCAAAAGATTGAACCTCTTTTAGTCCGCTCAAAAAAGACCATTGTATCGCAACTTGCAGGCCATACTTATGATTTTGATCCTTCCTATACCTTATGGTCCTCAACACCTATTGTTGAAAAAACCCCTACTGAGATTCTACAATTCTTTCCTACGCCTAGAGAGAGAGAGCCCGTTGGGGACTCCATGCCTATTACACGTTTTAATGAAAAAGCTGGATCAACCTTGGCTACTTTAAATAAAGAAAAAGGAGCTTTAGGAGAGCTCGTCACAAGACTCACGATGCTATCCTTTGGATATAAACCTTTTGAGACTAAATATGGGGGAGATAACGGGTTTGATGGGGTCTTTGAAAGCCTCTCAAAACAATACCTTTTCCTAACCTCTACAAAGCAAGAAAAGAAAGAACGAACCTCCGATAACATTATGAAACATGAGTTGAATGAGGATAAAATTCAAGACACAATTCAAGAAATGAAAAGTAAGGGAACAAAAGAGGTCATTAAAACAGCAGATTTAATTAATAAGTATAAACTCGAGCATCCCAATGCTCTCTATAAGTTATCTCAAAGAGTTATGAACAAAGGGTTTGTCCAAACATCAGTCCAGATATTTAAAAACAAAACCCAATATCTTGAAGAAAAACTAAAGGCTCTTAAAGAGAAAGAAGGTTTGACTGAAGAGGAAATTCTAAGTGTTGTTAAAAGGCTTTATACCCCAGATGGAAAACAAGAAGCGAAAGCCCAAGCCAATGCAGGGAAAGAGAACGTTAAACAAGAACCCAAGCAACCTAAAGCGGAGAATGGAGCTAAAAAGAAACTTGATTTTGAAGGCCTGGAACCACCAAGTACAGGCTCAGACAAAGATGAAATATCCAAAGAATATTCTCGAAATAATCTTTATGAGTTTCTTTGGCATCTGCGTAAAGAACAAGGAGTTCCTGCAATTGCTAAAAAGATGGATAAATTTCCCAACAGTAGTCAAGCCACACTTCAGAGACTTACAAAAGATAAAAACTATGCCGCTGCTCATGACTATTCGGCCCTTTGGACTAAGCTTACAGAAGTTTATTTTAATGACTATCGAAAGTGGTCACTTAAGTCCTAATAAGCAGAAGGAAGGCACCCATGGAATTTAAAGAACAATTTTATGACGTTCTGAATTTTGTAGTGACTGGAATTAATCTCTTTGGGATTGCTGTGGTCCTGTGGGGATTTGTAGTGGCTGCCTTTGGTTTTATCCGAATGAAATTGCATCGGCATGAAGTTGGTTATTTCTTTGAAGAAGCCAACAAGATCAGGTCAGTCCTTGGAATTTACATTCTCTTTGGTCTGGAATTCATGATTGCAGGGGATATCATCCATACTTTCATCAAACCCACTCAGGAAGACCTTATTGTGCTTGGGTCCATTGTCGCTATCCGAACTGTCATCAGTTACTTCCTTGGCCGAGAGGTTGAAGAAGCACGAAAAGATGGAGAAACAAGAAACCTCTAATATCTTGGAACCTTGATCTCTGGTCCAGGAAGGATGGAGCACCTTCCGCAATAAGGTGTCCGACTTGGATTACATTGGCAGAGTCCCGTGAGTTCATGGAGGAGATAAGGCTGCAAGCAATAAACTTGGGCAAGGGTCCCTGAAATTTCAAGCCAATATTCTTTTTGGCTATCATCTTCTTTACAATTGTAAATATCACAAATACAACGACCTTGTTCCATCGCACAATAATACTTCTCTTCAAAACAGCATGTTTCGGGGGTGCATTCCATGTCCTTTTCTTCTTTAAGAACCCCGTTATTATCGCTTAAGAGTCTGACAGAAATTTGTTGAGTATGCTTTGAAGCAAAGTCTTCAGCAGAAGCTGTAACCGTTAACCCTAAGAAAAGGGTCACAAAAATGGCCCAAACCTTCATTATTTTTCCTTTTTTATTGTGGCCTTCGTTTTTATCAAAATGCCATAAACAAAGGAGCCTGTCTACGAGGTAATGAAGGGAGGTGTTTACTTTAAATATACCACGTGTAAGTTTCATAGAAGAGATCATGTTATGGCTGGCCATGGATCCTCGGCCAAGAAAAGGCAAGCCCCTCCTACGTCGGGGCAACCTTTTCTAGCCAAGAGCCTGCACTCGACTTGATCGAGTGATGACACAATGTGTAGCTAGTAGCGTGTCATCCTTGGCTAGCAATCCTTTGTTTCTCAAAGAGAAACATTAGGATTGCTTGGCCGAGGATCCAAACACTAAAAAACTAGCGCACGACATATAAAAAATTTTAATCATTTATTTACAATAATGATATAGTATATATAAATATTAAATAGGGTAAATATTATGGCCACACCAGCAATATGGAAAGGTTCAATTAATTTTGGACTTGTTTCGATTCCAATAGAACTCTACTCAGCAATACAGCCCCATGTTATAGGGTTTAGGATGTTACATAATGTATGCAATACCCCCATCACGAATAAGCGGTGGTGCCCTCATTGTCACAAAGAAATTGCTTGGGAAGCGATTGTTAAGGGCTTAAAACTACCAGATGGAACATATTTTGTTATTACTCAAGAAAATCTAAAAAAATTAAAACCAGAAAAAACGGAGACAATTAATGTCGTCCAATTTGTTAAGACAAATATGATACCGGTTATTTATTACAATCAGCATTATTATGTAGTTCCCCAAAAATCGACCAATAAAGCATTCTTTCTTTTAGCTGCCGCTTTAAAGGAATTTGAACAGTCTGCTGTGGCTCAATTTGTTTTGAGGGATAGAGATTATGTCTGCCTTCTCCAGCCTTATAAAACGGGACTCTTAATGACAACTCTTTTTTACGACTACGAGATAAAGCATCCTGACCTGTTTAATAGCCTTAAAGTTCCTTCTAAGCTCGATAAGGAAGAGTTGAAACTTGCAAAACTTCTCATGAACAAACTCTATAAAAAGAAATTTGATATTAGTCATTTTAAAGATACCTTTGCGACACGCCTTGCCAAAGCCATTAAGCTTAAGCAGGAAGGGAAGCGGGTCAAGATAGAAGTTGAAAAACCAGCGACGGCACCTGAAATTTCTTTGATGGAGGCCCTCCGCGCTTCATTACATAAATACGAACATGTTTCTACACGTCGGGATCATTGACGTTCACAAAATTATTCCTCATTCCATTCATGGAATTTTTATTCTAGCCTAAAAATGCAACACCTAAAGGAGGAGCAAAAACCTTATCCTCTAGCGCCTTTCCGCCACCCCAAGTGGTAATTATTAAAGATGTCAAAATAAGATAACAAAACATCTTTTTTAAAGAAAACAAATTCAAAAGGGTTAATTCCTTCATGAAATCCCATGTTAAAGAAGGTGTTATATTCATGATCTCGTACATAAATTGTAACACCTGAATTAATCTTGGTTTGTTCGCGCCTTTGACTTGCGATAGGTTGCTCCTCGTTTATATTTTCCCAAGGAATGAGTTCATTATTATTTTCTTCATACGTCTTTAAAATGGGCTCACTAAAGAAAAATTTATTTTGAATATAAAAGTCGCCCCATTTCTTGTTGCTAAAGTATCCGGTGTGGTTTCCTTGATCACAAACCACACCATGTCCGACATAAGATACGCCAACTTCTTGTAAGTCGCTATAAAATAAGTCTAGCTTGTTTTGGATTTCTTTTGATACAATCTGAGTAGAATGACGCTTAATCATGAGGAATACCTCCATTGGTAAGGGTCTTTTCATTTAGATTTTACTACTATGCCAAATATTGCGATCGTAAGCAACACTCTTTATTTATGAATTTTGAAGAAACATATTATGCACCTTATCAATATATTCCTACCCTCAATCGGATGGGATATATGTCGCCGTCCCTTGATATTATTCAATCCGCTTTTGTCGAGGACTGTGATTCAGAAGGCCTCTTTCTCGATATTGGATGTGGGTTTGGGGTGGCAACCCTTCCTGTCATTGAGAAAGAATGCAATATCGTGGCCTGTGACCTTGAAAAGAAGCATTTAGAAGTCTTAAATAGGTACGTCCCTCAGCAGAAAAGATCTTATTTAACACTGGTCCAAGGCCATTTTCCAAATGATGTTCGCTTTCCCCCTCATACCTTTAAGGCGATTAACTTGTCTATGGTCCTTCATTTTTTACCTTTTAAAACAATAGAAAAGGCCTTTAAGGCCATTTTTGCAAGCCTTCTCCCAGGGGGAAGACTTTATTTAACAACAAGCAGTCCCTATCAACGCTCCCTCACTCGTTTTGCACCCCTCTATGATAAAAGACGCGAAGTCAAGGAATGGCCCGGATATATTGCCGACATTGCAAAATACGTTCCACAAAGGGCTCATCTTTTGCCCAAAGAAAATATTGTGTTTTGTATCTACGAACTTGAGCGCCTTGCCACAAAGTTTGGGTTTCGCGTCATTGACTCAACCTTTTTTACAAGAGAGGAAATCCCTCAAGATTTAAGGTTAGATGGAAGGGAATACTCCGGCATCATATGTGAAAAGCCTAGGGACGCCTCTTCCTTAGTTTTTGAGAAGAAAAGAGATACACACCCAATGCACGCCGCAACCATCAGGTAAAAGGCTGGCGCAAATGGATTCTGTGTAACTTCAATCAGATACGTACATATAAAGGGTTGCATCCCACCCAGAAGGGCAATTCCAATGGCATAGCCAAGAGCAATTCCTGTATACCTCACAGGGGTTGGAAATAACTTTTGGACATAGGAATTAGTAGGAGCATTAAAGGTACTCATGAGAAGCGCCGCGCTGAAAATGGCTATAAAAATGGAAAGAGGGGTTTGTTCTTGCAAGAGATAAAAGTTCACAGGAGCTAAAATAAACGTTAAAATACAAGATGTTAACATGACTCTTTTTTCCCCAATCTTATCCGCCAGATGGCCCATCAGCGGAGATAACATCCCAAAAATTAAAAGGCCTACACAAGAATAAAACAAGGAATTCACAAGGGGATATTTCACAACCGTTGTTAAGTACACACTTGTATACACAACAAGGGTATAAGAAAGGACACCATTCACCCCTCCCATGCCAATCACACACAAAAAGGGGCGCGTGTAATGCTTTAAAACAAAGAGAAGAGGCACGCGGGTTTCTATTTTTTTCTCACGGGTCATAAATTCAGGCGTTTCTTCAATGGAGTGCCTGATATAGGTCCCGAGAAGGCCAATCAAAATGCCGAGGAGGAAAGGAATCCGCCACGCCCATTCAGGCATCAGGGGGAGGCTCACAAGCCCCGAAAGCAAGGTGGCCAGAATCGTCCCTGCTGCCCCTCCTGTCAGGATCAAAGCGCCTGCATAGCCCTTTCTCTCTTTTAAATGTTCTAATAAAAAGATGGCTGAGCCATTATTTTCGCCTCCTAAGCAAAAACCTTGGCCTAAGCGGCAACAGAAAAGAAGGGCGGTTGCTAAGGCTCCTACATCCTTATAAACAGGAAGACATCCAATGAGGAATGTAAAAAACCCCATGAAAATAATGGAATAACTGAGGGCCTTTTTCCGCCCATAAATATCACCCAAATACCCGAAAAAAATGGATCCCAAGGGCCTCACGAAAAAAGCAACGGCAAAGATTAAGAGACTTCCAAGGAGAGAAGAAATGGAATCCCCTGTAAAAAAAAGGTGGGAGAACACCACAGAAAACGCCCCGAAGAGGGCAAAATCATAGAACTCTAGAGCATTTCCTAAAATCGCAGAAAAAAGGATTTTCCGGTGCATCTTAGACTTCTCATGTTTTGAATCGGCTGTCTTTTTTGGACTCAAAGTCTTTGATTTATAGGCCATTTTCCTTCTCCCTTTCATGCTCAAAGAGAATGATAATTTAGAAATCAAAAAATAAAAAGGGAAATAGCGACCAGCCTTGTTATACTCATATTTTTATAACATTTTATTGACATTTTAAATTTCGCAATTATCCTTCATTATTGTTAATATATTGTTTTAAGAAAGGGTACCCCATGAAAGTAAATTCCTCTGCAAGAAGATCTCAAAAAATTTTTCAAGCTCTCTTAATCACCACAGCTTTATTCTCTCCTCACCCTGGAAGGGCCGTCTTTGGTGACAAGAGCGAAGTGAGTGACACCCAATCTAAAACAATCAGTATCAAAACCCGTGAAGATGTTGAAGCTGCCATTCAAGCCAAGCGTAAAGAACTTGATGATCCAGTTATTCGAGGCAGTAAACTTTTCAGGCAATTTTATGTGGATGTTGATCCAGAAGACAAGCCTTTGGAACACTTGCTTAAATTTATAGGAATCAATAGTTTTTCTGAGAGTGAATTGAATGACCTTTTGAATACAGAAATACAATCTCTTTATAAGCCAGGATGGGGGCCAACGAAGACTTACCTCGAGAATAAAGGCGCCTCAACTCATACCATATTACGACAGCCTTATTTTATCATTACAACTGAAGACCAAGACAATTCTGACCAAAGTTCAGCCCCTCAGGCTTACTGGGATTTTATGAAGGAAGGGAAAGACAAGGAAAATGATGATTTCTTTTTCTTAAAAGAAAATGTTAAAATGATAAAAATTCACCCAAACCATGTGAATGATTTCTTAAAGGTATGGATCCAAAATTTTGATGTTTTAAACCCCACATCTTTAGATGCGAAATTATCATCAGCTTGTTTAGCTAGAGCTGGATTTAACATCATTTTTTATGATCTTTCTGGTCAAGAGATTGGCAACCTGTCTTCTCCAACTCAAAATCTTCCAAGAGCAGAATACATTTTAGATTCAAATGGGAAGCTTAGAAATGGTTCCTATCTTTCCCAAGAATATGATCCAAAAAGGATCGCAGAAAAATTAGAGAAATTGGTGACGCTGAAGTTAAGTTCTATGACATTCTTTGATAAAGACGAATTTGAGGGACAAGATGACTTTGTTAAAGAAACTCTCAGTCCTCTTTTAAACAAAACCCCTACTTTTTTAGATGCCTACACTTCATTCCGAGGTCACGCCAAGATTATAACTTCTCATGACAATGATTCGTTTGTTCCTAGCTCACCAACCGCTCTGCAAGTTCGAGCCATTCAAGAGATACTCACTTTCTTAAATAACCAAAGCGTACAAGTTTTTACAGAGTTTCCCTTTAGTGGTGAACCAGCACTAGATGCACTTATTTTGCTCAAAGATCCGTCCCTTTATGAAAAAGAAAGCCATGAAGCCATACAAACTTATGCTCAATGGGTTGCTCTTCAACGCCCAGCCGATTATAAGAGTGACTTCACCTATTTGATGAAAGCACAAGAAGAAGAATATCAAAAATTGAGGGATAGACTCACAAAAATGATTCCTCAGGACGAACAAGTCCCTGAAGGATTCAAACTCGACCGAGATTTAAAAACCATCTCTTGGACAACTTGGAAGTCACAGAATTCTAAGCTTCAAAAAAACGAAGATGGGACTCAAACAATTGTTACAGATAACGAAGGGGCCTACCAAGTTCAGGAACTCGTTCCTTTACCCAACACAGACTCGCTAAAAATCCGTTATAAAGCCGAGGTAAAGGGTTCAATCAGTTTGGGTGTTCTCAATCAAGATGGAAATTCCTGGATAGTCAACCATCCGCTTTCTTCTGGGATGCAAGAAGGAGTCCTTGAAATTCCAACCCAAGGCCAAAATCAGGTTTTTGTTGTTATTTCCAATAATACGGCTGGACAAGAAGCCTCAGAAGCCACTTTTAGCAAACTTGACATTATGGTGAAAGAATAAACTTTTCCACTTAAGCCAAGAGGCCTATGAATAAGCTCTTGTTTTTATATATAGTTTGTATAATCGCAATCTTTTGGATGGGATGGCGGTTATTGTCCCGTAGGCACTCTCTCCCCTGCCCTTCTTGGCTTGGGTGGCTTGTTGAAATGGATAATCCATTTTCAACAATTAATCGCGCCGCAACCATTATTGAGCATCTTGATCTTAAGCCTGGCATGTGTGTGCTGGATGTTGGCTGTGGACCTGGGCGGGTTTCTATTCCTGCCGCTCACAAAGTTGGCAAGCAAGGAAACGTGGTTGCCATGGATATTCAAGAAGGCATGCTCCACAGGTGCCGAGAAAAAGCACAAGCTGAAAATATTACAAACATTACATTTCTGCAGGCTGGTATTGGGGAGAATAAGCTTGAATCTGATACATTTGATCGGGTGCTGCTGGTCACTGTTTTAGGGGAAATCCCAAATCAAGCAGCAGCCTTAGACGAGATTTTTAAGACCTTAAAACCAGGGGGAATCCTCTCCATCACCGAGATCATCTTTGATCCTCATTTCCAGGGTCAAAGAAAGGTTCGCACCCTTGCCCATGCTGCGGGATTTGAGGAATCAAATCTCTTTGGGAATCGGATAGCCTTTACGCTGAATTTCACGAGGCCCAAGAAATGACTCCTAAAGCCTACATCTTCCGCTTCAAAGGCCAGGCCATTTGATTGATCAGAACATCATCAATGATTTTCTCGTGAATGAGCCCGTCTTTTCCTTTTTTCCCGACAAGAATAGCAAATAAATCCTGGCGGACTTTTTCATGAACCTTTTTACGCTCAATCCAGTTTTTATGGCGTTTTGTAAGCGCTTGTATACGACTTTCATGATCTGCAATCATATCTTCCAGAAGAATTACAAACCGGGTTCGATCTTCATTTGAGTGAAAATGAATGGCTCCATGACGAATGTTTTCAAGTTCCTTTTGACGATCCTGAATTCTTTTCCGTGTTTCTAATAATTCTCTATATGTCTCATGGGTTTTTTCAAAGGATTCGAAAAGATTCCTGGCAAAGGATTCAATTGTATCAGCAATCGAAAGGGAGGGGATTCGCTCAAGGGCAAGAGGGACAAAGAACTTGCTATCATGCGCTTCAATCCATTCCTTCAGTTTGTGAGCCTTTTGATCTAAAGTTAAATGAGTGTCCTTAAAGGCTTCTCGATAAAATTGAAGAGCCAACTCTGGTTTGTCTTTGATGGTTCGCCAAGCCATATCAAGGGTTTCATAAATGATGGGCGCCCGCTTTTCTAAGGACGGCCCCTTTCTGTCAGGATCAATGACAATATCACCTGGATTGGAGGCAAAAATCTGCTTTGAAAAACTCCGGGGGGGATTGGCAAGAAGAAGTTCATTACAAACTGTTTCATTATTAGAATGAAGGACTTGAAATAAAAGAAGAACCCGAGTTGCTTTTGCTTTTTCTTCGTCGGTTAGGCCTGGCGTGCTTCCAATATTCTCTGTGATCGTTTCATAGAGTTTGAGTTCTTGGGGTGTTGCATCCCGCAACTGATCAGGATCAATAGGCCAATCTTCTTGGACATTGTTTCCTAAGCATTGTTTAAGGCCCTCAAAATTTGCGTTAAATTCTTTGGTCGTCTGGGAAAGAGCCTTCCCTAACCCACTCATATATAATGCTCTTTCGTTGGGATCAGGAGGAGGTTGAAACAGGGGGCCTAACGTACGCTGTAAGGCGACCATCGGATCTTGTTGATGGGTTTCTTTAGGGGCAGAAATGTGAACTTGAGCCTTTATGAGGGGAACTTGATTTTTAGCTACACCCCAGGCTGGATGAGGAATAGGTTGAGCCGCTACGACTTGAGCACTAACTTCAGAAACATAAGTTTTAGATTTCTCTATATTCGAATGAACATCCTTCATTGTTGGTATGTTTTGAAAGAAGCTTTCAAATAAATGAAAATCAAACACTCCTAATCGGGATAAGGCACTCAAAAGAACCTGATGACCTTCACTAGCTAAGGCATGAAGTTTTTGTGTCCTTTCATTTCGTGATCCTTTTTCAAGACTTTTAGCATCCCGAACCTTCTGGCAATAGTCTTGAAGGATCTGCTTCAAGCCATCAATATCTTGGAGTCCATATCGTTTAAAACCCAAAAGATGATAAAGGTTTAGAGGACTCCCTGGATTTCCCTGCAAAACTTCCTCAATATAGGTTTTATGAGAGTTCTGATGTGCTACTTTCCAGGCTTCAATGATCTCGCAAAAAAGGCCCTGTAAGGAACTCAGCTGCTGATTAAATAGTCTCTGAAAATTAAAGACTTTCTTTTCTTTAGTCTGCCTATGCGTAACCTCAATAACGCTATCATAACCTTTAAAATACTTAGCGAATGCAACCGCTCTAAAATCTTGCACATTCACCTCTTTTGAAACTTGAAAGATGTAAAGGGCTGCATAATTTAGAAAGTCTCTTTCTGTAAATTTCTTCGGATTTTGCTTAAGTTCTTGATACTTTTTCTCGTTCAGCTCATCTGCCTTTTGAGCGTCTTCCTGCGTTTTCGATTTCTTTGGGGCAGGCGGAAGTGAGGAGAGTCTATTTTCTTGGGCTGGTCGCTTCAGCGCTGGCGCCCCAGGAGGAGGAAAAGGATTTTCCTTATCTCCAAGAACTGCTTTCAGGGGAGAAGAGTTAAAGATACCAAGACTCAGGCCAAAGGCCAGAAGTGACACTTGTTTCATCTGTATATTCGTATACTTAAGCATTGGGCTTATCTTTTCTCTCGATACTCCATCCCAGCATATCAATTAAGACATCATCAATATGTTTTTCATTGATCTCGCCATCTTTGGCTTTTTTTCCTAAAAACGCCCGATACATAATTGTTCTAAATTCCTCATATTTACCGGAGTCCACCATCCAGGTTTCAAGCTCTTCTTCTAAGGCTTTGACTTTGGCCACACTCATTTTTTTCGAAAACTCAACCTCGGCTATTTTTTCAAGCTTTTCGTCCTCGTTCTTATATTTTTTGTCACCTTTACGAATTTTAGCAAGCTTTTGCGTGTGTTTCTCAGAAATGTTATGAGCCTGGGCTAACTGATTGCCTTTTTCCCATTGTTCATCTCTCGCCATGCTCACAAGATGTTCTGCATACTTTGAGATGTTCACAGCAATACTCAGGGAGCCAATGTGGGCCTCAGACTCTTGATCAAAGGCCTTATGTTTTTGTGACAATAGCCATTCTTGGATCTTGTTAGAGTGGCCTTCAAGGCAGAAGTTGCCATCCATAAAGGCATTCCTATAGAAATCAAGTTTTAGGGAAGGATTTTTCTGAACCGTATCCCAGGCTAACATAAGAATATTATAAAATGTATGGGCCCGTTGCTCTAAGGAAACATCCGATTGTTCAGGATGAAAGAGAATATCGCCCTTTTCGTCAGCCCAGTAGAGTTCAGAAACAAAACTGGGTGTCACGGCTTCAACAAGTTCAGCACAAATGTCCTCATTATTTTTATGAAGAGTTTTTAGGCGACGAATTGTACGACGGGCTACTTTTTTTTCTGAACTTCTGAGTTTTACTGCCCGATCAATATCTTCTATAATTTCATCATATTTGCTGAGTTCTTCTTCAGTTGCGCTTCTTAAATTGGCAGGATCAAAATTCCATTTTTCGATGGCATCCGATCCACCAGCACCCCGCCTTTTGTCATACTCAGCATTATACCTTAAAATTGCACCGTTAACATTTTGAATTAAAAAGCGATAATAATGGCCCCCTCCCAGTCCACACATCGGAGCAGGAGGAAAAAAAGTGTCTCCAAGAATTAATTTAAAACCAAGATAGAATCTAGAATCTGCAGCCGGTTGTTGTAAAATTTGCTCAACTCTTTTCATAAGGGATTCTTTCGTTTCAGGAGGCAATGCAACCTGAACGCCAAGAGGAGCTATGAGAGGAGCTTGACCTGCAATGGCTCTCAAAGCAGCAGCCATACCTCCTTGTGCTACTCCAGGAAAGAGGTGGGGAGCAGCAGCAGGCCTGGGTGCATTTTGTTGTGCTTCAGTGTAGACGTAGTGGTGTTTAATCTTTCGAAGTTCACTTAACTTGTCCGGATTAAAGGTTCCTCTTTCAGAAAAAATCTTCCATAAATTTTCAGCTGCCCGGTCTGCCATTTTATGCTTCTTGGCAGTACCGTAAGATTTTCCTTTCGTGGCGATAAAGTCTTCTATGTCGTGGAAGTGGTCCTCAAACGCTTTTTTTATAACTTTTAAATCTTCTTCGTTATATTTCTTAAAGATGAGATGATGGAATAAAGATAACTTTTTTGAGATATTCTCATGGACGCCTGGGAGCTTATCCGCTTCTTTTTTAAATAAAATTTTCATCAGGTAATCTGCCTGATGCGACTTGTTGACCGTTTTCCAGTTCTCGATTAAGGACAGAAATAATTTGTAGATATCTTTATTTTCAGCTTCCATTAACTCGGAAAGTTCTTTGGGAGGATAACTGTATGTATTTTTTCCTTCTTTTATTTTATAATCGATAAGGATTTCTCCAAAAACAAAGGTTAGTTTATCTCTTCCCAATGTATTAATCTGAAACTGAGAAGCAGCCTTTTTAAAATCTTCTTCCGTATAGTGTTGGTGAGGTTGAACAGATATATTTTCCTCATCAACTTCTTCTTTTCCTGTCTTTGCTTTTTTGGGGGCATTTCCAAGAGGATCATCCAGAGATTGAGGCGCCTCATCTCCTGCTTGAGGGACACGTATCCGGAGGCGTTTTCCATTATCTAAATGAATAATGGGCTCAGCATGATCATTTTCACTTCCCTCTTCTTTTCCAGTCTTGGCTTTTTTAACAGCGCCTTCACCTTCGGGAGTTTCGAGTTTTACCCGGAGACGTTTTCCATTTTGGAGAGGAATAATATCAGACTCATCATCACTTGAGCCTGCATAACAAGGACCGAGATTTGCGTGAAGGAGAGCCACAGTCGAAACCAAACTTACAATACTTTTCATAATCAATAACTTCCTAATATGTATAAAATAATAATAATGAATTATATGTGCCTGATGAGAATTTGCAATCTTAAATTTAAAAAAACTTTTTTAATATGCGAATGGTGCAAGTTTTTTTGATGACTTGGATCCTCGGCCAAGAAATGCTAGCGTTTTCCTACGGAAAACGAAGCATTTCTAGCCAAGGATGACACGGTATGGGTTGCGGTTAGTGTGTCATCCTTGGCTAGAAAAGTCTTGTCCTTGCGTAAGCGAGGACAATGACTTTTCTTGGCCGAGGATCCAAGTCATCAAAAACACGACACTATATTCTATTTAAGACCTTATTCATTGACTCACTTCATCCCATTTCTTCCTTTCTCCTTTGGGTTTCTTACCCCTTAAAATATGACCCCGGGATCACACGACGACGCATTTTGTGTTGCAACACGGGCGAAGAAGAGCAAGCTTCCTTTTGTCTTTACTTATCAAGGATCACAAACCCCTGGGTTCGCAACGCCCAGAGACCTGTGTCCAGCGTGACCCGCAGCAAGCCGCA
>Ga0206848_1109_pt1 | contig 19789 bp, 16 predicted proteins | sample Alteio_BWOrgCont_18_FD_152635 | JGI IMG/M metagenome (GOLD analysis project Ga0206848, IMG submission 152635) | Enriched cells from forest soil in Barre Woods Harvard Forest LTER site, Petersham, Massachusetts, United States -... | ecosystem: Environmental > Terrestrial > Soil > Temperate forest >...
ATCTATCTAAATGAAAAAATCTTCACAAGGTTTAAAAGTTCTGTCAATTGATATTGGCGGCTCACACGTAAAAGCCACCATACTAAACAACAAAGGCGAATTACAAATGGCATACGATAAAATTGTAACGCCAATGCCGTCGACCCCCGAAAATATGGTTGGCGCTATAAAAACACTGGTAAAGGATTTTCCCGAATACACTAATATCTCTGTAGGCTTTCCGGGTTATGTAAAAAATGGGGTAGTTAAAACCGCGCCAAATTTGGGCAGCGAACCCTGGGCAGATTTTGACCTGGCACAAAAATTAACCGACGAATTAGGCAAACCTGCCAAAGTGGTTAATGATGCTGATATGCAGGGCCTGGGTGTGGTTGACGGCAAAGGCTTTGAAATGGTGCTAACCTTGGGCACCGGCTTCGGCACGGCGCTGTTAAATGATGGGCACTTGTTGCCGCATTTGGAATTTGCCCACCAGCCTTTAACCAAAAAATATACTTACGACGATTATATAGGCGAACGCGCCCTCGAGAAAATCGGCAAAAAGAAATGGAACCTTCGCATGGAGAAAGTTTTTGAAATTTTAAAAACAGTATTTAATTACGACACTTTATACATAGGTGGCGGTAATGCCGATAAACTGAATTTTAACCTTGATAAAAACATGAAACTGGTAACCAATGAAGATGGCATTAAAGGCGGCGCAAGGTTATGGACTATTAATGAAGAGCCGATTAAAGGAACACTGGCGGCAACAGCAAAATAAAATCACCCTTATCAAAATATAATACACAATAAAGAGTACAAAAAATGATGGATACTATAGCAATACCCGAAATTGAAGAATTAGGTATAAATACCGTTAGGATATTATCAGCCGACGCTGTACAAAAAGCAAACTCGGGCCACCCGGGCACCGCGATGGCATTAGCCCCTATGGGCCATGTGCTATGGAAAGAGGTTTTAAACTACAACCCTAAAAATCCGCATTGGGCAAACCGCGACAGGTTTATCCTATCGTGCGGGCATGCCTGTATATTGCAGTACAGCTTTTTATACCTAACCGGTTATGATGTTACTTTGGATGATATTAAAAACTTCCGCCAGCTTAACAGCAAAACAGCCGGCCACCCCGAGTATGGCCTGTGCCCCGGTATTGATGTAACTACCGGTCCGCTTGGCCAGGGTTTCGCTAACGGTGTAGGTTTCGCCATCGCACAAAAACATTTGGCTGCGCGCTATAACAAACCAAACTTTGACATTTTTAATTATAACATTTATGCTATTTGCAGCGATGGCGATATGATGGAAGGCGTAACTTCCGAAGCCGCATCGCTTGCCGGGCATTTAGAGTTGGGCAACATTATTTACTTGTATGATGATAACCACATCTCGATAGAAGGCGCTACCGATATAACTTTTAACGAAGATGTAAGCGAGCGTTTCCGCGCATACGGCTGGCACGTACAGGATTTACCTGATGTTAATGATGTGCATGCTTTAGAGCTGGCTATCACCAATGCCAGGGCCGAAAAACAAAAACCATCATTAATTCGTGTTCGTTCACTGATAGCTTATGGCAGTCCGAATAAATCGGGTACCGCGGGGTCACATGGTTCGCCGCTGGGTGCTGATGAGATTAAACTGGTGAAGGAATTTTTTGGTTTCGACCCTGATAAATCATTCAATGTACCTAAAGAAGTACTAGAATATTACCATAAAGTAGGTGCAAGGGGCGAGGATACCGAAGCTAAATGGAATAAATTATTTGCCGATTATAAAGTACAATTCCCCGAGCTGGCTGCCGAATATGAGCAGGCCGCAAAAGGCGAACTGCCAAAAGGCTGGGACAGCGATTTGCCGGTATTTAAGGCATCAGACCCTAAAATGGCAACCCGTGTTGCATCGGGCAAAGCCCTTAATGCCATAGCTGCAAAACTTCCTAACCTGATAGGCGGCGCGGCAGATTTAGCGCCATCAACAGAAACTAACTTAAAGAATTTCGATTCGTTTACGTCCGAAAACCGCGGTGGCCGTAACTTCCACTTTGGCATACGCGAGCATGCCATGGGTTCGGCGCTTAACGGTATGGCTTTAACACCGGGCGTTATTCCTTTCGGCGCAACGTTCCTGATGTTCTCAGAATATATGAGGCCGCCAATCCGTTTGGCATCTATTATGCAGATAGCGCCAATTTTTGTTTACACGCATGATAGTATTGGTTTAGGCGAGGATGGTACCACCCACCAACCGGTTGAGCAACTGGCATCGTTACGTTCTATTCCGCGTATTACGGTTATCCGTCCGGCTGATGCCAATGAAAGCGTACAAGCCTGGAAAGTTGCTTTAGAGCATAAAGGCGGCCCGGTTGTATTGGTATTTACCCGCCAGGGCCTGCCGATTATCGACCAGGATAAATACGCCAAAGCTACCGAGCTTGCAAAAGGCGCTTACATATTATCAGAAGCCAGCAAAAATCCTGATTTGATACTGATAGCTACCGGCTCCGAAGTATCATTAATTATGGAAGCACAGGCTACGCTGGAAGCAGACGGCATATCAACCCGCGTGATAAGCATGCCATCATGGGAATTGTTTGAGAAACAAAGCGCTGCTTACAAAGAGAAAGTATTTCCTAAAGCATACCGCAAACGTTTAGCGGTTGAAATGGCATCGCCAATGGGCTGGCATAAATACACAACCGACGAAGGCGATATGCTCGGCATGGAAACCTTTGGCGAAAGCGCCCCGGCAGAAGAGTTGTACAAACACTTTGGCTTTACGGTGGAGAACGTAGTTAAAAGGGCGAAAGCGATTTTATAGTATTTAGTAGCTAGTATCAAGTATCAAGACAGGATGCTTGATTATAATATAAAAGCTTATGACTTACGAAGTTTTAAAAACTTCGTAAGTCTGTTAATCTTATGAAGACAAAGCATTTTTCAGTTATCGGCGCAGTGATACTTTGTATGACTATGATTTCGAACGCGAAAGCGCAATCGACTGTTGATGATAAAGAGAGTGCACATCTTTTTGTACAGAAGTTTTATGATTGGTATGGAGTGTTGGATGCAGCTCACGAGCCGGGAAGTAAAACGCCATCTCCGTATATTTTAACATTAAAACATAAACCGTCATATCTTCAAAACACATTACTTGATGCATTGATAGCTGATGACCAAGCACAAGAAAAGGCGAATGAAATTGTAGGTTTAGATTTTGATCCGTTTACCAATGCACAGGATACAAGAAGCGGCTACCAAACCGGAAATGTAGTACAAAAAGGCATATATTATTTTATAGATGTGCATGATATAAAAAGTGGAGCAGTTCGAAATGCAGTTTTAGCAGCCCCGCTTGTTTTAACAGCTGAAGTAACTAAAATAGATGGACAATGGAAGTTTTTCAATTTTATATATCCTAAAGAAGATGGCGGTTATAATCTGTTAGATATATTAAAGAATTTAAGAAATGACCGTGCCAAATGGGCTGCGGAGGGTAATAAGAAAATTAAAAGATAGACTACCTGCATTATAATGAGTTGGAATAGCAATATAGTAAGTACATTGTCCTGGAGCGAGCCTATCATTAACCTTGAGGGCAAGCAAAAGGTTGCTGATGAAATTGCGGCGAAGGTAAAGAATGGCGACATCATTGGCGTGGGTTCCGGTTCAACATCGTACCTGGCTATACTGGCCATTGCCAAACGGGTGCAGGAAGAAAAGCTGGATATAAAGGCGATACCAACTTCTATCGAAATATCATTATTTTGCAGCAAACTGGGCATACCGTTAACCACGCTGTTTGAACATAAACCCGACTGGTTGTTTGACGGTGCCGATGAGGTAGACCCTAACCGCAGCCTGATTAAAGGCCGTGGCGGCGCTTTGTTTAAAGAAAAATTGATGCTGAGCAGCAGCCCGGTAAATTACATCATTATTGACGACAGCAAATTGGTTGATAAACTGGGCACCAATTTCCCGGTGCCTATCGAGGTTTTCCCGCAGGCCTTACTGCACGTGGAGCAAGAATTGAATAAACTGGGCACCACCAGCCTTACATTAAGGCCCGCCAAAGGCAAGGATGGCCCCATTATTACCGAAAACGGAAACTTATTGCTGGATGCAAGGTTTAATACTATTACAGATGATATGGAACACGCCATTAAATCAATTACAGGTGTAATTGAAAGCGGCTTGTTTATAAAGTATAATGTTGAAGTTTTAATGGCGTAATAATTACGGCCAAATGATACGGTCGCTTTAGTTTGGCTGTATACTTGCTGCAAGTAATACATAAGATTTTAAAAAAGAAGAACTTAATTAACATCACACAATAATGGCAACTAATAAAGTAAAACAAATACACAGCTTCGGCCAAAGCATATGGCTGGATTTTATCGACCGCGAAATTATAGCATCAGGCAATTTAAAAAAACTGATCGATGTTGAAGGCATCAGGGGCGTAACCTCAAACCCTGCCATTTTCGAAAAAGCTATTACCAGCGGTACCGATTATGATAAAGATATAGTTGAGCTGGCCAAAACGCACAGCGATAACGAAGAGATATTTTTCGGCCTTGCCGTAAAGGATATTCAAAATGCTACGGCATTATTTGAAGTTGTATATAACGAAGCAAAAGGCGGAGATGGTTATGTAAGTTTGGAAGTATCACCATTTTTAGCTTTAAAAACTGCAGAAACAGCTGCCCAGGCAGAAAAATTATGGAAAGAAGTCGACCGCAAAAATGTGATGATAAAAATTCCGGGTACACAACCGGGTTTGGCGGCTATCAGGCAGTCGATAGGCAAAGGCATCAACATTAACGTTACTTTATTATTTGGCTTGCCACGTTACGAAGAAGTAACTGAAGCCTACATATCAGGCTTGGAAGATCATTTGGCAGCAGGCCATAAAATAGCCCACATATCATCAGTAGCCAGCTTCTTTTTAAGCCGTATTGATGTATTGGTCGACCCAATGCTGGACGAAAAAGGCTTAGGCGATTTAAAAGGCGAAGTTGCCATTGCTTCAGCAAAAAAAGCATACGAAATTTACAAAAGGGTATTCAGCGGCCCGCGCTGGGAAAAACTGGCAGCACAGGGCGCAAAGCCACAGCGTTTGTTATGGGCAAGCACCAGCAGCAAGAACCCTGCATTTAAAGATACCAAATACGTTGAGGCATTAATTGGCCCCGATACCGTAGATACCGTTCCGTTAGAAACTATTGAAGCATTTGCCGACCACGGTATTGCTGCCAATACTTTAGAGCAGGGACTTGATAAAGCAACCGAAACTTTAGACCGCCTGAAAAAAGCAGGCATAGATATTGATAAAATTACCCAGCAGTTAGAAGATGAGGGTATTGATAAATTTAATAAGCCTTTTGAGAAACTGTTAAAAGCAATTGACGATCAAAAAAACAAAGGATAATTGTGGAAACGTTAGCCATAAAATTCCTGTTTTTTGATATTGGGGGCATATTGCTCACCAATGGCTGGGGCCACGAGTCGCGCGAGGAAGCCGCGCGCAAATTTGGATTGGATTATGCCGAAGTAAAAGAGCTGCATACCTTCATATTCAACGTGTACGAGGCCCACGGTGTTGATTTGGATGAATACCTGGATACCGTAGTTTTTAACCACCCGCGCGATTTTACCCGCGAGGATTTTAAAAACTTTATGTTCGAGCAATCGATCGAATTGCCCGATATGCTGGCCTGGTTAAAGAAATGGAGTAAAAATTGTGGCTTTAGGATAATTGCTATTAATAACGAAGGCAAGGAGCTGAACGATTACCGCATCAAAAAATTTAAACTGCACGAGGTATTTGATGCCTTTGTTTCATCATGCGAAGTAGGCATACGCAAGCCCGACCCGGCCATATTTAAACTGGCTATGGGTATTGCCATGGCGCAGCCGCAGGAATGCGTTTATTTTGACGACCGCAAAATGTTTGCATTAGCTGCCAAAAAACTGGGCATGCGCGCTTATCAGCATACCAGCTTCGAAACCACAAAAAAAATACTGGAAGATTTAAAAAAAGAACCATCATAAGCTACAAAAAACAAACAAAGGCTTATGATAGCTTCATTGCCTTTGAAGAATAAATTACTTTAATGAAAAACTCAAAATAACATGAGCGATACAACAGATAAATACGATTTCGGGATGATAGGTTTGGGCACTATGGGCCGCAACCTGTTATTAAATATGGGCGACCATGGCGTTAAAGGCGCCGGCTTTGATAAGGATGCCTCAAAAGGCAAATTACTGGAGCAGGAAAGCAAGCACGGTAACCTGAAAGGCTTTAGCGAGGTTGAACCTTTTATAGCCAGCCTTAAAACCCCAAGGGCTGTAATGATGCTGGTACCCGCCGGTAAAATTGTGGATGATGTAATAGCCGAGCTGTTACCGCTGATGCAAAAAGGAGATATTATAATAGATGGCGGTAACTCGCACTTTACCGATACTAACCGCCGCGTTGACGAGCTGGAAGCAAAAGGCTTTCACTTCTTCGGCATGGGGGTATCAGGTGGCGAAGAAGGCGCGCGCCGCGGCCCGAGCATGATGCCGGGCGGCGATAAGGAGGCTTATAATGTAATGAAGCCCACTTTGGAAGCTATTGCCGCCAAGGTTGACGGCGCTCCATGCGTAACTTACATTGGCCCCGGTGCATCAGGACACTTTGTGAAGATGGTGCATAACGGTATTGAGTATGGTATTATGCAGTTAATTGCCGAAACCTACGAAATACTGAAAGCCGGCTTAAAGTTGGATAATGAGGCCATTCGCAAAGTATTTGTAAAATGGAACGATGGCCGTTTAAAATCATTTTTGATTGAAATTACCAAGGATATTTTCGCCTACAAAGCCCCCGGCACCGATCATTTACTGATTGATGATATTAAGGACGAAGCCAAGGCAAAAGGTACCGGTAAATGGACAAGCCAGGTGGCTATGGATTTGCAGGCCCCAATACCTACCATTGATACCGCAGTATCTATGCGCGACCTTTCGAAATACAAGGAAATGCGTTTGGAAGCAGCCAAAGTTTATAGCAAGAATGCACCAAAACTTGATGTTGATACCGATGCGTTTTTAGAATCGTTGGAACAGGCGTTTTATTTCAGCATGATTATCACTTATGCCCAGGGCATGTTTATGCTGGAAAATGCGTCGAAGGAATATCAATATGATTTACATCTTGATGAAATTGCCAAAATATGGCGCGGCGGCTGTATCATCCGTTCGGAGTTTTTGAACGATATATACAACGCTTACAAAGGCAATAAAAACCTATCGCACCTGTTGCTTGATGCCGGTGTCGAAAAACTTGTTAGCGGCTCAGTAGGAGGTGCGCGCACAGTAGTGGCAGCAGCTGTAACTTCGGGCATAGCAGCCCCTGCTTATGCCGCTTCGCTGAGTTATTTTGATAACTTCCGTACGGGCCGTATGCCATCAAACCTTACACAGGCACAGCGCGATTATTTTGGTGCACACACCTATGAACTGGTTGGCAAAGAAGGAACTTTCCATACACAATGGGTTCCTAAAAGCAACGATTAATTAAATAAAATTTTAGCCGATTAGCACACAACAATCATGGACTCAACAAAAAATCAGCCGGTAATATTTATCATATTTGGCGGCACAGGCGATTTGGCCTCGCGTAAAATTGCACCTGCCCTTTATAACTTATACCTTGATGGCTGGCTGCCTAAACAATTCGCCATTATAGGTACCGGGCGTACCAAGTTTGAAGACGACCAATTCAGGAAAAACCTGTTAAATGATATCAACCAGTTTTCGCGCAGCGGCAAAGCCGATAAGAAAAAATGGGACGAGTTTGAAAAAAGCATCTACTATCAGGTATCAGACATTAACGATGCTGAAACCTATAAAGAGTTTGGCAAAAGCGTAGATAAGTTTAACACCGAATGGAAAGCTAAGGCTATTGTAATGTACTACATGGCAGTATCTCCCAACTTTTTTCCTATCATCGCCACAAATATTTCAAAAGCAGGCCTGGCTACCGACGCTGAAAATACACGTTTAGTTATCGAAAAACCTTTCGGCCACGATTTAGAAACCGCCAAAGATTTGAACAAATTGCTGGCCGGTATTTATGATGAAAAGCAGATATACCGTATAGACCATTATTTAGGCAAGGAAACCGTACAAAATATCATGGCTTTCCGCTTTGCCAACTCCATACTGGAGCCGATATGGAACCGCAATTATATTGAGCACGTACAAATTTCGGTAACGGAACAATTAGGCGTTGAAGAGCGCGGCGATTATTATGATGGTGCCGGCGCTTTGCGCGATATGATACAAAACCACCTGCTGCAACTGCTGTGTTTAGTGGCCATGGAAACACCGGTTAATTTTAGCGCCGATGAGGTACGCAACCGCAAAGTGGATGTATTGCATGCCATGCGTAAATTTTCGCCCGAGGATGTACGTAATTCGGCTGTGCGGGGCCAATACGGCAAGGGATGGATGGAAGGCAAGGAAGTACCGGGGTACCGCGAAGAACCAAAGGTTAACCCCGATTCGAACACCGAAACTTTTGCCGCTATTAAGTTTTTTGTAGATAACTGGCGCTGGCAGGGCATACCTTTTTACCTGCGCACAGGCAAAAGGCTGCACCAATCGGCATCGGTAATTACCATACAATTTAAGGATGTGCCGCACAAGGTATTCCCAACCGAAGCCGCCGAAAGCTGGCAGCAAAACAGGCTCATCATCAGCATACAGCCCGAAATGAGCATACGCCTGCAGGTACAGGCAAAGCGCCCCGGCCTGGATATGATATTAAATACCGTTGATATGGTGTTTGATTATAAAGGCACTTACACCAACCAGGCACCTGAGGCTTACGAAACTTTACTATTGGATACCATGCTGGGCGACCAAACTCTGTTTATGCGCGGCGACCAGGTAGAAGCTGCATGGGAACTGATTATGCCGGTTTTAAGCACCTGGACTAATAAAAAGAGCCTTAATTTCCCTAATTATTCTGCCGATTCATGGGGCCCTGAAAGCGCCGAGGCGCTGATAGCCCGCGATGGCTTTAACTGGTTTTCGTTACCGCTTAACGGCAAAAAGAAATAAGTATGAAGCTGAATGTGCTGAAAACCGACAATGATGTGCTGCTAAACCTGGCTACATTTTTTGCTACCGTAGCCGAAAAATCAATAGCTGATAATGGCAGATTTTCTGTTGCCCTGTCGGGTGGCAGTTCGCCTAAAAAGCTATATGAACTGCTGTCTACATCGTTCAAAAATAAAATAGAATGGGATAAGGTTTATTTCTTTTTTGGCGATGAGCGTTATGTGCCGCATACCGATAAGGACAGTAATTACCTGATGGTGAAAACAGCATTATTCGATCCGCTACAAATTAACAGCTCAAATATTTTCGCGGTAGATACCAGCCTAAGCCCTGAAGGCGCTGCCGAAGCATACACCGAAGCCGTTGATGATTTTTTTGACGGAAAGCCTTTGCAGTTCGACCTGGTATTGTTGGGTTTGGGCGATAACTCGCATACTGCTTCCTTATTCCCGCATACACCTGTTTTGCATGATAAAACCGCATCGGTTAAAGAGGTATTTTTGCAGGACCAGCAAATTTATCGTATCACCTTTACCGCGCCTTTAATTAACCAGGCGCACCATATCGCCTTTTTAGTTTATGGCGAGGCAAAAGCTATAGCCGTACACCATGTGCTGGAAGATGCAAAGGATATTGAAAATTATCCTGCCCAACTAATTGCACCGGTTGATGGTGATGTACATTGGTTTTTGGATGAGGCCGCGGCAGCAAATATCAAGCACTAATTTTTTAACCGCAGAGGACACTGAGAATATAAATTCTCGGTGCCCTCCGCGGTTTTTCTCTGTGTACTCTGTGGTTAATAAATAACTATAAAGGCTTGTATACTTATTTTCAACTATATAAGTGGTAGTGTTGGTATTTAAGCTGAAATAATATTAATAATATTTACCCCTGTGGGTTATTATACTTAATACTTTAAAAAGTTTTTTTTGTAAAAAAGTCGTTATAAAGCTAAAATTCATGCTTTTTTCATAAAACGGAATTATTGGTTAATAAAACTTGCTTTTTTCAATTAAAAACTGCTAATTTTATAGCAAGATTAAACAACACCCCCGCTTCCATATATCTTTTTTAAAAAATAGCGGTGTGTCTTTGTGGGGCTTTATTGAAACTTTTAATTGTTAATTTTTTTTGAAGAAAGCCGCCCCAAGGACCGGGGCGGCTTTTTCATTTATTAGTGGGTATCTGTGGCAGCTTTTAATTTCTTAAATGGCTGTAAGTATAGTAATGGTATAGAGAATAGCATTACCAGGCCCGATATCCAATAAGCATCGGCATAAGTGAGCAGCAAGGTTTGTTTTATAACCGCGCCCTCAATTGCCGAGTATGCCATGTGGGTAGCATCCAGCGCTGAACTTCCTTTTGCTTCAAAATTTTGTACCAGGTTGTTAAACCTGTCATTAAACGCGTTGTTGTACGGGTTAATATTTGATAACAGGTTGCTGCGGTGCACGCCCTGGCGTATGTGTATAATGGTAGTAAGCGTTGCAATACCAAATGCACCGCCTAACTGGCGCATCATGTTATTTAAACCAGTACCCTGGCCAATTTCGGGCCCTTTAAGGTCGGCAATGGCTAAGGTGGTTAATGGTACAAACAATAGCGCCATACCTACACCACGTATTACCAACGGCCAAAAGAAATCGCCGGTGCCTGAGTTTAGGGTTGATTTACTTAGCATAGTGGTAAACACAAAGAACAGGAACATGCCAATCGTAGCCATAAACTGTGCCGGTATACCCCTGTTAAGCATTTTGCCTATAAATGGCATCATGATAATGGTACATAAACCACCGGGGAAGAGTATTTCGCCGGTTTGCTGTGCCGAGAACCCTAACAAATTTTGACAAAATATGGGGAACACGAACACCGAACCATACAAACCAAAGCCAAGCACAAAGGACGTAAACATCCCCACCGCGAAACTTCGATGCCGCATAATAGAGAAATTTACTATCGGGTGGTCGGTACTTAGTTCACGCCATATAAAGCACAGGGTACCTAAAACAGCTGTGATGGTAAGTACAAGAATGTATGGTTTTGAAAACCAATCTTCCGATTCGCCTTTTTCTAATATAGTTTGTAAACTACCTACCGCGAGGGCAAGTAATCCAATGCCCCACCAGTCAATAGGTTTGCCTTTGCCTTCTTTAGGTGTTTCCCGTACATAAGTAAGTGTAAGGAAAGCCGCCAGCGCGCCAACAGGAATATTTACATAAAATATCCATGGCCACGAATAGTTATCAGTTATCCAGCCGCCAATGGTAGGCCCAACAGTTGGCCCTACTACCGCGCCCAAACCAAACAGGGCTGTAGCTGTACCAATTTCTTCACGTGGCCAGGTTTCAATTAATATGGCCTGCGAGGTTGATATTAAACCACCGCCTGCAATACCCTGTATAATCCTGAATATAATCAGTTCATCAAGGCTGTGCGCGTTACCGCACAGAAATGAAGCGATTGTGAACAGTATAATAGAAGCTAAAAAATAATTCTTTCGCCCAAAATAACCGCCTAACCAGCCCGACATGGGCAGTATAATTACGTTTGCTACGGCGTAGCCGGTTGTTACCCATGCCACGTCCTCCAGCGTTGCCCCCAGGTTTCCCTGTATCTGGGGCAGGGATACGTTTACTATGGTGGTATCAATAAGCTCCAGCAATGAAGCCATGATCACCGTTATAGTAATGATCCACTTTCTAAAACCTTGCTCGGCCATTATTTAATTAATTATATATAACAGAAACATCAACGCTCATGCCGGGGCGCAGTTTGGCCATAACATCCTTATCAGCGTTAATTAAAATTTTAACGGGTACGCGCTGTACCACTTTTACATAGTTACCGGTAGCATTATCTGGCGGTAATAAAGAGAATTTAGCGCCTGTAGCAGGCGAGAAATTGTAAACTGTGCCATGTAATTTAAGCTCAGGATAAGCATCAACATCAATATCAACCTTTTGGCCCGAGCGTATTTTATCCAGCTGGGTTTCTTTAAAGTTTGCGGTGATAAATATGCTGTTATCGTCAACTATCGAAAACAAGGTTTGGCCTGCCTGTACCAACTGCCCTAACTGGATGTTCTTTTTAGAAACAATACCTGCCGATGGCGCGGTGATAGTGGTATATGATAATTGCAGTTTTGCATAATCAACATCAGCCTGGCGGGATACCACACCAGTGTTAGTTACGGTTAACTGGCTTTTGGTAGTACCAACCTGTTGCTGTGCAGCTGTGTATTGGTCCTGCGCGGCTTTGTAGTTTGCCTGGGCAACTTCAAGGTCTGATTTTGACTGATCGAACTGTTGCTGGGTTATAGAACCATCCTTAACCAGGTTGGCATAACGCGCATAATCCTTACTAACCTGCTCCAATTTAGCCGCTGCTGATGTAACACCTGCCCTGGCAACTGCCGAGTTGGCTGCAACCGTATAAATTTGCGATTGGCCTACGTTTACGCCTGCGCTTGCATTTTTTTGCGCATCAAAAGCCTGCTCTAATTTTACTTTGTAGTCGCGGTCGTCTAACTTAACCAGCACCTGGCCGTCGTTAACGTGCTCGTTTTCTTCGAAAGTTATACTATCAACGTAACCGCCTACACGTGCAACTACGGGGCTAATATTGCCGTCAATTTGCGCGTCATCGGTATCAACGTGTTTGCTATAGTATATGTATTCTTTTATACCAAAAACAATACCGCCTAAAAGTACTATACCTAATATAATAGGCAACACTCTGTTGGGTTTCTTTTTTGGTTCGTTTTCTTCTTCGGATGTGTGTTTCTGTGCCATTTTATGTTTGTTATTGAATATTTGAGTGAATGATTTAGATATTTAATTATTGAATTATTGATTTTGTGAATGAGTGATTCATCTGCACATCTGCATATTTACTCATCTGCACATTTTTTTTATTTGTTTAACCTTCCGGTTGATTTTATTAAGGTGTAATAAGCCAGCCCTGCATCGGCCTTAGCCAGCTCAAGATTGATTTGTGCCTGGTAAAGCAAAGTTTCGGCATCTGCACGGTCGGTAGCCGATGCTATGTTGCTTTTGTATTTTGATTCCAGTATGTTGTTATTTTCGCCTGCCTGTTCAATAGAGGTTTGCAATAACTTAATTTTATTTAATGCTGCCAGGTAGTTTTGATAATTTTGGTTTACCTCATCTTTTACATTATCAGTAGTAATGCCTTTATTAATTTCAGTTTCCTGCTGTTGTATTTTAGCTTCGATTACCTTGTTTTTGTTGGTCCATAACGATGAGAAATCCCACGATAGCGTTAAGCCCACAGTAATAGGTGTAATGTAATTGCCGGTTTTAGGCAGCGGATCGGCAGCTATATTAACATAATACCCTGCTGCTGATGCCGATAAGTTTGGCGTTTCGTTAGCTTTTATGGTATTGATATTTGTTTCGGCAATGCGGTTACGCAGGTCAAGCGAGCGTAGTTCCTGGCGGTTGCCCATGGCGCTGTCAATATAATTTTCCAGTGGTGCAAGATCGTGGTTATCAAGTAATATCTGGTCGATATTAACTCGGGTAGTTTCGGGCAGGCCTAATAAAACATCGAGGTTATAGTTGATGATTTTGCGGTTGCTTTCCAAATCGATACCGTTTAACTGGATGTTTGCTTTTTGTAATTCAAAGCGTAAAACATCATTCTTAGTTACCAAACCCTGGTCAAAAAAGCGTTGCGCCTGGTGTATCTGGGCATCAATAGTAGTGATGTTGGTATCAACCACTTTTATGCTTTGCAGCACCTTGTACAGGTTATAGTATGAGCTGATGATATCATAAGTAATCTGGTCTTTATCCTTATCAGCATCCAAACGTGCGGTTTGGGTTAACAGGTCGGTAGACTGACGGGCATATTTTAATTTGTTGCCGCCAAATATTACTTCGTTAATGGAAGCAATACCTAAGTAAGCATTAGCGCCGGTAGGCAAATCTATGTTTTCACCACCAAAATTTAGGGTATTGGCAGGTATCTGCGCGCGATCGTAAGTAAAACTTGCCGAGCCGGTTGGCAGCGATTTATCTTTCGCCTGGTTATATTCCGATACAGCTTCATCAATTTTAGCTTGTGAATACTTTAAGGTTTTGCTGTTTTGCAAGCCCAGTGATATGGCTTCCTGCAGGGTAAGTGTCCTGTCTTGCGCCGATGCGTGGTTTATGCTGAATGCAATTAGTAATAATGCGGCAATTAGTGCAACTACCGACATTTTAAACAGTTGTTTGTGAGATATATTTGTTTGTGTGTTCATTTTCAGTTTAGTAAATATGCTTTTAACAGGTTTTTGAAATACGATTTCAAACGGGGCTTTAATTTTTCTTCAATAGTTTTTGTATCCTGGATATCGTAATGCAGCATGGCCGATGACATGAGCGGGGTGTTGATGATAAAGTTTTTAGTGCCGTAAAAGGTGGCGCTTACCATTTCAATATCGGTGTCTTTTTTAAACTCGCCCTTGTCAATACCTTCCTGTAGTATTTTATATACTTCGCCAATATTTTTCATAAGTATATCTAATATCTTATCAGACAGGTCGTTCCTCCTATTTATACTCATTTCCTGGTATAATAGTTTTTGAAAACAGTTATTATTTACAATTCTTTCGCTGTATATATCTATATAGCTTTCCATTTTCTCCCATGATGATATGCTATCATCATTTCCTATGTTTTGAAGGATGTTTTGGAACGAAGTGATTTTACGGTCGATAACCGCGATAAACAAACCTTCTTTCGAGCCGAAATAATAGTTCAGCATGGCCATATTTACGCCTGCTTCGCCGGATATCGTACGGGTAGAGGCGCCATCAAATCCGAGGTCCGAAAAAATCTTTTCGGCAATATCCAGGATGTGATCTTTCTTATCTATTTTATCTTTGTCCATCATTTTAACTGCACAAAATTAATCAAACGATTGATTAATCAGAAATGTTTTAGTGAATTATTTTATAAATTGTTGATTATCAATGAGAAAAAATTAATCGATTGATTAATTTTTAGTATATAACGATCATTATTAACACAATTGTTTAATTGTTGATACAATAAATATGCCTGTTTATCATTGTATATATTTGTAACATGAAGCATATCAAACTCATAGCCTTATTTTTATTTATTGCCGCGCCGGTTTTCGCGCAAACCGCGCCGCCGGCTGATCTGATTTCTATCGAACAAAACTTTAAAAAATTAGATGTGCTGGGCAGTGTGTTGTATGTAGCAGCGCACCCCGATGATGAAAATACCCGCCTGCTGGCCTATTTGGCGCAGGAAAAGCATTACCGCACTGGCTATTTATCATTAACCCGCGGCGATGGCGGCCAAAATTTAATAGGCAATGAGCAAGGCGAACTATTGGGCCTGATACGTACACAGGAACTATTGGCAGCCCGCCGGGTTGACGGCGCCGAACAGTTTTTTACCCGCGCCAATGATTTTGGCTTTTCCAAAAACCCTGAGGAAACGTTACGGATTTGGGACAGGGAAAAAGTGCTGGGTGATGTGGTTTGGGTGATACGAAAATTCAGGCCGGATGTGATTATTTGCCGTTTCCCAACTTCGGGCGTGATTACGCATGGGCACCATACCGCTTCGGCTATATTGGCACAGGAGGCATTTACCGCTGCTGCCGACCCAAAACGTTTCCCCGAACAATTAAAATATGTAAAAGTATGGCAGGCCAAACGCCTGTTATGGAACACCTTTAACTTTGGTGATACCAATACCACCGGCGCCGACCAGTTTAAGGTTGATGTGGGCGTGTATAACCCGATTTTGGGCGAAGGCTATGGCGAAATGGCTGCCGTAAGTCGTAGTAATCATAAAACACAAGGCTTCGGTTCTGCTAAACAGCGCGGTGCGGCAGTTGAATATTTTAAAACCATTTTAGGCGATGCACCTAAAACTGATTTAATGGATGGCATCAATACCACCTGGGGCAGGGTTGGCGCGGAAGATATTTCCACTGATTTATCAGTGATAACCAAAGCTTTTGATCCTGAACACCCGGATAAATCTGTTGCTGCTTTGGTTAAGTTATCGGATAAAATAGATAAGGTAAAGGATGATTACTGGCGCGGGCAAAAAACAAGACAGGTTAATGATTTGATAGCCGCTTGCGCGGGTTTGTGGTTTGAAGCATATGCGGAGCAACCGGTATATGCTGTTGGAGATGATGCAAAAATAGTTGCGGAAATTTATAGCGCCAATATCTTAAATTTTGGCCCTATTAATATTGGATTAACAGGTGGGTCTGATTCCGACTTTGGCTTAAGCCTAACAAGTGTAGATGGGCCTATTTTACAAGCGGGTGAATTAAAACATGAGGATTTAGGAAAAATGTCCTTTAAAAATATTACACAACCATATTGGTTAGAATTGCCGCACAAAATTGGGACTTATTCTCTTGTTAATGATACGCTTGCAGGTAATCCTGAAAATCCTGATAAACCGAAAATATCATTTAGCTTTAGGATAAGCCAAAATAAGTGGATATCTTTTCAACGCGAAATAGTTTACAAATATACCGATCCCGCGCGCGGTGAATTATATGAGCCATTAGTTGTCGCTCCGCCGGTTACCGCCAATATCGAAGCGAAAGACTATATCTTCAATTCCAACCAACCGCAAACGGTACAGGTAAAACTAAAGGCCTTTACCAAAGCCAGCGGTAGCATCAGCATAAAACCTATAGCAGGTTGGAAAATAAGTCCGGATAAAATTGATTTTAGTGATAAGAGTAAAGGTGAAGAATGGTCGGCGGTTTTTACTGTTGAGCCAACCGACAATCAGCCTAAAACAAGCGTGTTTACGGCTGTGGTAAATGCCAACGGCCACGATTTTTCTATGGGGATAAAAACCATATCGTATAACCATATTCCAAGTATAACTTTATTCCCGCCATCAGAAACCAATTTGATTAACCTCGATTTAAACATCGCGGGTAAACATATAGGCTACATAGCCGGCGCTGCCGATTTGGTGCCTGATGCCTTGCGCCAGGTAGGCTATGATGTGCATATACTTACCGAAAGCGAGATCATGAACAGCGACCTCTCGGTTTACGATGCCATTGTTACCGGCGTACGCGAATATAACGTGAACAACCGCATACCCTTTGAGCAGCCTAAACTAATGGAATATGTGAAAAACGGCGGTAATTTGGTGGTACAATACAATAATAACGCCGGCCTGCTGGTTGGCCAGGTAGGCCCATATCCTTTTCAGCCGGTAAACCAAAGGGTAACGGATGAAACCGCGCCGGTTACTATCCTCGATCCGCAAAGCGATGTATTAAATTATCCCAACAAAATAAACAATGCCGATTTTGATAACTGGATACAGGAACGCGGCCTGTATTATGTAAGCAACATCGACCCCAAATACCAAACCCCGCTGCAAATGAACGACCCGAACGAAGCGCCAAATAAAGGCTCACTGATTGTGGCAGATTATGGCAAGGGGCGTTTTGTGTATACATCGCTGGCATTTTTCAGGGAATTGCCTGCGGGTGTGCCCGGCGCGTACCGTTTATTTGTAAATTTGCTCAGTAATCCAAAAAAATAATAATTGCATTAGGCATCAATGCTTTAATAATATAAATTTGCATTCTTATAATTACACATTATGGCACATCACAAAGAAGAAGAAAAAAGCTACGATTATGTTTATTACCTGGTAGGCCTGGTTTCGGGTTTATTTACAGGCGCAATTTTAGACGTAGGATTTGTTTACGTAGTGCTTGGTGGTGTTTTAGGTTTATTATCTGCCGCCCTTTTCTTAAAGGTTTTGGTTAAAAATCGTGGAGAAGCCTGATCCCGACCTGCCATCATTCATACATAACTGGAACCAGTTTTACGGCATTGTTGTTGTATGGCTGGTTTTTTTGATTGCGGTATTCTGGTATATTACCGTTGCATTTAAATGAGCTTAACCGATTGGATAGTTCTGTTTGTTACCATTTTTGCCATTATCATTTATGGCGTATGGAAAAGCGGCCGCAATAAAAACATCGATCAATACCTCATGGGCAGCCGCTCATTGCCCTGGTACACCGTAGGGCTTTCGGTAATGGCTACACAGGCAAGCGCTATCACCTTTCTTTCGGCACCCGGCCAGGCTTATTCCGACGGGATGCGCTTTGTACAATTCTATTTTGGGTTGCCATTGGCCATGATTGTGCTTTGCATCACCTTTGTGCCCATATTTCATCGCTTAAAAGTATATACCGCTTACGAGTTTTTAGAGCAGCGTTTCGATTTAAAAACCCGCGCGCTTACCTCATTCCTGTTCCTTATTCAGCGGGGACTGTCGACAGGTATTACTATTTACGCGCCATCCATCATCCTATCAACCATACTCAATATCAATACCGTTTATACCACTTTATTTATAGGCGGACTGGTAATATTTTATACCGTTTATGGCGGCACCAAGGCGGTATCCTATACCCAAATGCTGCAAATGACCATCATTTTTTTGGGGATGTTTTTTGCAGGGGTTATTGTGGTGAACTTGCTGCCAGCAGGTATAGGGTTTGGCAATGCCATCCGTTTATCGGGCAAATTGGGTAAGATGAATGTTATCGACTGGAAATTTGACCCAAACAACCGATATAATATATGGAGCGGTATTATCGGCGGCTTCTTTTTGCAACTATCCTATTTCGGTACCGACCAAAGCCAGGTTGGGCGGTATTTAACCGGCAGCTCGGTAGGGCAAAGTCGGCTGGGTTTGATTATGAATGGGCTGGTAAAAATACCCATGCAGTTTTGCATACTGTTAATTGGTGTGCTGGTTTTTGCCTTTTACCAGTTTAACAGGCCGCCTATGTTTTTTAACCAGTACGAGGTAAAACAAGTACAAAACAGTAGCTACGGCGCCAAATATACCGCGCTTGATAAACAATATGATGCCGTGTTTGCACAACGCAGGGCTAAAGCTGATAACCTTATTGCAGCCATCAACAGTAAAAACGAAAACCAAATAACGCTGGCGCAAACCCAATTAAAACTGGCTGATAAACAAGCTACCGATATCCGCCAGAAAGCCATTGGGCTGATGAAAAGGAACAACGCCAAAGCAGATACCGACGATACCAATTATGTGTTCCTCAATTTTGTAACCCATTATTTGCCGAGGGGGATGATAGGCTTATTGATTGCCATCATATTTTTAGCATCCATGGGCTCTACAGCCAGCGCTTTAAACTCGCTGGCCTCAACCAGCGTGGTTGATATTTATAAACGTATCATCAATCCCGGTGCATCAGATAAAAACTATTTAAATGCCTCTCGGCTGGCGACTATATTTTGCGGTGTGGTTTGTATTGGCATGGCGCTGTATGCCGGCAAAATGGGTAATTTACTGGAGGCGGTAAATGAGTTGGGGTCGTACATATATGGTACTATACTCGGCGTGTTTGTGGTGGCGTTTTATTTAAAGCATATAAAAGCTACGCCGGTATTTATCGCGGCAGCCATTACCGAAGCCACTATCTGCATATTAGGTTATTACCAGGTGGTAGCTTATTTATGGCTGAATGCTATAGGCTGTTTTTTGGTGATAATTATCGCGCTGCTGGTTAATACGTTTATGAATGTCCATAGTTGATGGACCATAGACTAAATTACAATCACCAAGCGCTTACCACCGGGA
>Ga0206848_1113_pt1 | contig 19557 bp, 19 predicted proteins | sample Alteio_BWOrgCont_18_FD_152635 | JGI IMG/M metagenome (GOLD analysis project Ga0206848, IMG submission 152635) | Enriched cells from forest soil in Barre Woods Harvard Forest LTER site, Petersham, Massachusetts, United States -... | ecosystem: Environmental > Terrestrial > Soil > Temperate forest >...
CTGCTTAATCTTAATTGACGAGCGCGGTTGGAGGGGCACCGGGCAACAGAAGCCCCTCTTGAGTTTTAAGAATGAGGTACGTGCGTGGACGTGTTTAATTACGAAGAAATGGTCCAAGAGGGATTGCGGAGCGTGGTGCGTGAAGCTCTCCGTATAACAGCCGTTGAAGGACTTCCAGGGGCTCACCATTTTTATATTGCTTTTAAGACCGATTATCCTGGCGTCCAGCTTGCCGATTATCTTCGGGAGCGTCATCCAGAAGAAATGACCATTGTCATTCAGCATCAATATTGGGGGCTTGAGATTGATGAAAAAGGATTTTACATAACCCTCAGCTTTAGTGATTCTCAAGAGCGCATTTATATTCCTTTCCATGCTTTGTTAAGCTTCATGGATCCTTATGCTAAGTTTGGGCTTCAATTTACACCTCCTCCTTTTATGGAAGATCAAGATGGGAGTAAGGAAGTTCTACATTTTGATAAAACAGACAATGTTGTTACGCTTGATCAATTCCGGAAGAAATAGTTTCTTCTTGAGGATTTTCAAGGCTTAACATTTCAGTTTGGGTATTATAAGCAAAAATTTCCGCATATCTTCCCCAGTTAATAATGACGGAGAGGGTTCTCAGAGCTTCTTCTGTTGACATAGATCGCCTGAGTTCTTTGACAAATTTCTCCTTTGGGGCCCTTTTTTTCGGTAGGTCTTGAAGGACATGATAAATATGACGGGCGAGTTTGATATGTCGCATAAGGTGATAAGAAAAAACCTTTTTCCGCTCGAGGATATCTCCCTTGCAGAGCGCCTTTCCTGAATCTGTAAGTTCAATATCTCCCTCAGCAATCTTTGCAAATCCTAAAAGTTCAAGAGCTTCAAAAAGTTCAAGGGATTCATTAGCCGATAAGTTCTGGGATTCTGCGAGAGCAAAGATGTCGGCTTTTCCATGATAAGGAGGCTCCATCAATGTATCCATGAGTCCTTGAAGCTTATGAATTGAAATTTCGGGCAGCTTGTAGTCGATTCCTGCCGTAATTTTTGTTTTCCCTTCCTTTTTAGGGGCTGCAGCTTCTGCCGTTGATAGCAAAGCCGTATAGGTCCTATCAACGATATTCTGAAAATTATGGTTTGTTTCATCCCGTGGATATCGCATGGGGACATTTATTTCCTTGATAATGCGCCCAGGATCATGACTTAGAATCACAAGACGGGTGGCTAAATCCACAGCTTCTGTCACGCTATGGGATACCATGATGATGGCTTTTGTGTGGATGCGCTTTTCGATCCACAGTTCCATGAGGTCATTCCGGATATTTTCGGCAGTTAAAATATCTAAGGCTGAAAAGGGCTCATCGAGAAGCAATATGTCAGGATTTACAACAAGAGCACGGGCAAAGCCGACTCTTTGGCGCATGCCCCCTGAAAGTTCTTTTGGGTAGGCGGATTCATAGCCATCCAGACCAATCAAATCAATGGCCTCGAGCGATCTGCGACGCCTTTCATGTTCATTGAGGCCCAAGGCTTCCAGCCCCAATTCCACATTTTCAAGAACATTTAGCCAGGGGAGGAGAGCATGGGATTGAAAAACCATGGCAAATCGGGGATGGGTTGAGGTATATTTTTTTCCTTCATAAAGGATTTTCCCCTCACTTGGCTCAATAAGACCTGCAAGGATGCGGAGAAATGTTGATTTTCCGCATCCGGACTTTCCTAGGATTGTAATGAAATCATTTTCTTTAACGGTCAGAGAAATTTTATCCAAGACAAGAGCCTTAGAGGGATCGCCATACCATTTTGAAATACTATCAATTGTTAAAAGATCTTTTGTCATAATTTTTCTCTAATCTAAACGATACCGCGTTGTCGCATAAACATAAAGGGGATGCCAAAAAGTCCGATTTAAGAAAAGGACGTATAAGGAAAGAACAATAACCCCAAGCAAAATGCGGGGCTGATCCCCGGAAGCGGTGGAGGCTGCAATATAGGCTCCCACTCCTGTTGCTTGAAGGGTTTTATTTCCCCAGGTCACGTACTCAGCTACAATACTGGCGTTCCAGGATCCTCCTGCAGCTGTGATGAGGCCTGTCACGTAAGCAGGGAAAATTCCAGGTAAATAAAGTTTTTTCCATTCAACCCAACCTTTCATCCGAAAATTTTTTGCAACTTCTTGAAAATCAAAAGGAATGGAAGAGGCCCCTGCAATGACATTAAATAAAATATACCATTGGGTTCCTAAGATCATTAAAGGACTGAGCCAAATATTGGGAACGAGGTCATATTTAACGATCAGCAACACCGCAAGAGGGAAGAAAAGGTTTGCGGGAAACGCAGCCATAAACTGGACCCATGGTTGAAGTTGAGCTGCAAGACGGCGATTTAGGCCAATTATTACTCCTATGGGCACCCAAATCAATGAAGCAATCCCACATAAAACCACAACACGAATCAGGGTGATAAATCCAAGAAAAAAGACATGCTGACTTTCCTCAAGGGAAATTTCAGAGAAGATATAAGAGTATGCCTTTAACCCGTAATAAATGAACACGTAGAAGAAGAAGAGAAAGAAGGCAGATATAATAATCCAATGAATATAAAGGCTAATTTGGGGATGTTCTTTCTCTAATTGAGTTGTTTTAAGACTTATCCGATTAAAAATCCCATCTAATAAAGTTAACACGCCACTCCATAGCATATTAAAAACTTTAAAAATAGCAGCTCGGCGCGCCATCGTTAAAATCCATGAGGAAGGAACATTTTCCGTTGCCGTCAACTCGGCTTTAAACTTGTCACTCCAGGCCAGAAGAGGGCGGAAAAGGAGCTGATCATAAAGCAAGATCACAATGAGCATGGTCAAAATGGCGTAAAAAATGGCTTCAATGGATTGCTCTTGCGAGGCTAAAGCAATATAGGAGCCGACCCCAGGTAAGAGAATGGTTTTTCCTGAGACGGTGATGGCTTCAGAGGCCACCACAAAAAACCATCCCCCTGAGACGGACATCATGGTATTCCACAAAAGTTGAGGTACGGCATAAGGAACTTCAAGCCGCCAATAACGCCGCCAGGGGGAGAGACGGTAAAGGGTTGCAACCTCATTCAGTTCCTTAGGAACACTGATGAAAGATTGGTATAAACTAAAGGTCATGTTCCAAGCTTGGGATGTAAAAACAGCAAACACTGAGGCGCATTCAACACCCAGTAAACTCCCCGGAAAAAGGGCAATAAAACCTGTCACTGTAATGGATAAAAATCCTAAAATCGGAACGGATTGGAGGATATCTAAAATCGGAAGGAGAATAACCTCAGCCTTCTTACTTTTTGCAGCAAAGGTGGCGTATGTAAAACTAAAGACCAGCGATAAAATGAGGGCAAAAAACATCCTTAAAATGGTTTGTAAAGCATAATAAGGGAGGTAAATAGGGTCCAACGAAAGGGGGATATTTTCGGAAATCGTATAAGGGACTGTCATTTCCCGACTTCCCCAAACACAAAGTACAATGGCCGTAATGACAATGATAAAGGCAAGGCCATCCCACAGTGTAGGTCGCATCCGGAGGGAAGGTATAAAAGATTTTAAGTTTATCTCAAGAATGATGGCCTCTCTTTTTTTCTGCTTTGAAAAAAGTATATCACGGAATCAGTAAATAGAATATTATTGCTGAAATTCAGGAAGAAACGCACTGAAAAAAATAATAGGGATTGTTTCACGTGAAACATTTTAAGCTTACATGGCTTACATTTATGGTGTTAGCAGGATGTGCTGTAGGGCCTGATTTTGAACCTCCTTGCCCACCCCAAACTGATTCTTTCACAGAAACCAAATTGCCTGAGAAAACAGTTGAGGCAGAAGGGAAGGGAGGGGAAGCCCAATATTTTCTGACGGGTAAAGATATTCCAGCAGAATGGTGGCGGTTGTTTCACTCTAAATGTCTGAATGAACTCATAAAACGAGGACTCAAAAAAAGTCCAACAATCCAAGCAGCCCAAGCAGCTCTTCGTCAGGCGCAAGAAAACTTACGTATATCGGTGTCTGCTTTATATCCTTTTGTGAGCCTTCAGGCTTACCCAGAAAGGCAAAGGTTTAACCCGGCTGTTTTTGGAGCAACAGGTTCAACTTTTACCCCTTCAACCTTTAATCTTTTTAATGCAACGGTGAATGTCTCTTATACCTTAGACATATTTGGGGGAATCCGTCGCCAGATTGAATCTTCAGAAGCTCTTGTTAAATATCAACAATTTGAAGCTGAAGCGACCTATCTAACTCTTACAGCTAACATCGCAACGTCAGTCATTACGGAGGCCTCACTCAGGGCTCAAATAAAGGCGACAGAAGCCTTGATTGCCCTTCAGGAAAAATCCCTTCGGATCATGAAAGACAAGTTTAGACTGGGGGGAGCTTCTAAGTTAGATGTGCTTGCTCAAGAGACTCAGCTTGCACAAACAAAAGCAACACTGCCACCCCTCCAAAATAACTTGGCAAAAGTCCGCAATGCTCTTGCTGTTCTTGTAGGGGATTTGCCCAGCGAAGCTGAAATTCCAGCATTTAATTTGGATGAATTAACCCTACCAACCGATTTGCCCGTAAGCCTTCCCTGTAACCTGGTACAGCAGCGGCCGGATATAAAAGCAGCGGAAGCCCAGCTTCATTCCTATAGTGCTCTCATTGGTGTATCACTTGCAAATATGTTTCCTCAAGTTAACCTAAGCGGGAGTTATGGTTTTCTCTCAGATCAACTTAAGACGCTTTTTGAACATCAAAACACGATTTGGAATGTGATTGCCAATATGACTCAAACGGTTTTTCAAGGAGGCGCTCAGATAGCCAAATATGAGGCCTCTATTGATGCTTTTGATCAAGCCTTTGCTCAGTATCGCCAAACTGTTCTTCAGGGCTACCAAAATGTGGCAGATAGTTTAAGCGCCATCGAAATTGATGCGACATACTTAGAAGCCCAGACCAATGCGGAAAAAGCAGCTTGGGAAACCTATTCCTTAACCCAAATACAATATAAGGGTGGGCTTATTCCTTATTTAGCCCTCCTTGATGCAGAGCGGCAGTACCATCTGGCTCGAATTAACCGGATTCAAGCTCAAGCAGCAAGGTACACGGACACCGTGGCTCTTTTCCAATCCCTTGGGGGCGGATGGTGGAATCGAGCGCCATCCTGTGGGACTTCAAAGCCCTAAACATATTTTCCTTTAAATAAATTAAACAACAACACCCTCTTGCGCTATAAACTTTTATCCTATAAGCTTAACCATAAATGATAGAATCGCTATCAAAAATGGTAATATGACATCAATTTCAGGGAGGTTATTTGATGCACATTCACTCAAAAGCACGGCCTGTTATCACAACTTTATCTGTTCCCTCACCCATTAAAAAATATTTCACTGATTTAGAATGGGACATTGATTTAAGCAATAATACAAACCCTTACTTAGGATTTTTTGCTCAGTATCCTGATGTTAAGCAAAATCACTTGAAACAACAGTATTTGAATATGATTCTTTCCTTAAATCGCCCTTCCTTTTTTAACAAATCCCATTTTAAAGAATTTTCTTCTGAGAATGTGTTGTTTACGGCTGGGTCCATGGAGGGCCTTGATTTGATCTTGCGCACTTTTTTAGAGCCCAATAAGGACAAGCTTTGTGTTACCAAACCTACTTTCCCCGCCTATGAACATTGGGCTTTAATTCATGGAATTGAGGTTAAAAAAGTTCCCCTTCTGGGGGATGATTTTGATCAGTTTTCAATTGAGGATGTGATCCAACATGCACCACAAGTTATTTTCCTTTGTGATCCCAATAATCCTCTGGGAACAAAACTTAAGCCTTCCGTGATTTCGGAGCTGTGTGAATCGTTTGAAGGACTCGTTGTGGTCGATGAGGCGTACATTGAATTTTCAAATCATCCTTCTTCCATTTTTTGTCTTCCTCAATATCGGAATTTAATTATTCTCCGGACGCTCTCTAAGGCTTGGGGGCTTGCAGGTGTCCGTTTTGGTGTCATTATCGCAGATCAATCCATTATTAGCGCCTTGCGCTATGTTCAGCTGCCGTTTGCAGTGTCTTCCCCTTCTCAATCAAAAGTCAGAAAACGATTGTTACAACCTAAAGGAACAATTTCTTCTTGGGAAAGAATCAAAAAAAATCGAGATCTCTTAATCAAGGAATTGAGGCAACTTCAGGAGGTTGTAAAAGTTTATAAAAGTGAAGCCAATTTCTTGATGATTGTTCTTCAGAATTTTCACAACATTATGAATTTACTCGCAAAACATAAGATTCACGTTTTGGATTGCTCGCACGTTTTCCCGAGTGCGATACGGGTCTCCATAGGGAGCGAGGAAGAAAACAAAAAGTTCTTAGAGGTTCTCCAAAGGGAATAAAAGTTATTTTATTTCTTCCATTTAATATTACACCCAATACTTGGTTTTTGGTCTTGGGGGACAGGCCTATTTTCGAGAAGTGCGTCTAAAGCTGTGCGCAAATCCTTGCCTGTGACGGGGATATCATTCGAGGGTCGAGAATCATCAAACTGCCCCCGATAAACACATTTCATGTTGGAATCAAAGATAAAGAAATCAGGGGTACAGACCGCATCATAAGCTTTTGCCACTTCTTGAGTCCCATCAAAAAGATAGGGAAAGGGGAATTTTAATTCTTCAGCAACATGTTTCATGTTTTCAGGAGAATCTTCTGAATATTGCTGAGGATCATTTGAATTAATAGCAATAAAATTGACTCCATCAGGCATATAGTCACGGGCAACATGTATCAGTTCATTGCGAATGTGTTTCACAAAGGGACAATGATTACACATGAAAATGAGGACCGTTGCCTTATCTGATTTAAGATTTTTAAGAGCTAAGGTTTTTCCAGAAACTGTATCAAACAAAGTAAAATCAGGGGCTTGAGTACCAAGAGGGATCATTGTTGAAGGGGTTATGGGCATTTGATTCTCACTTTTGAATGTGTGCAAAAAAACCGTGTCATAAAGTGACACGGTTTGTTTGAGGGTTCAATAAATTAATTCTACAAGAATTTCTTAGAATAACTTTTGCCCATTCTCCACATTTGGATCAAGGCTTGCCAAGCATATAGCCCCTTGAGGGTCTGCACATCCTAGCATGAGAAATTGGGACTCAAACCCTGCAATATTCTTAGCTCCCAAGTTAACAGCCCCTAAGACCTGGCGTCCAATAAGGGATTCAGGTGTGTAGTGAACAGTCACCTGGGCAGAGGTTTGCAAAACCCCAATTTCCGAGCCAAAGTCAGCCCAGACCTTATAGGCAGGCTTAAGAGCTCGTGGAAAAGGCTCAGCTTTAATAATGCTTCCAGAGAGAATTTTAACTTTTGCAAAATCATCGTATGAGATAGTCATAATATACTTCCTTGTTTCCTAATTAATTCTTTTGGTTAAACAAAAGAATATGTTTAAAAATAATAATAAATGTAAATAGAAATGAGAATTAGCGACTGCCCGGTCGCTTATAAAGAAAACAAGGATTCTTTGTAAATCTGCTTAATGTCATAAAATAAAAATAGATATGACTCTTTTATAAATCAAGAGGGTTCTTTAATTTTTTTATTTCACATTGCTATTTTGAAAGCATCTTCATAGAATTGGCCCTAAAAAAAGGGAAGCATGTTTTATATCGCCTTTCGAATGCTGGTCGGGGATCGGGGGAAATTCCTTGGAATTATCCTTGGCCTTTCTTTTGCCTCTTTAATTATGACACAACAGCCTGGCATTTTCGTTGGGATTATGAGTCGGGCTTATAGCTTTGTTACAGATCTTGGACTTCCTGATATATGGGTTATGGATCCAACGGTTCAGTATATTGATGATATTAAACCCATGCCAGATACCTATCTTTATCGCGTTGCCAGTGTGCCTGGGGTAGCTTGGGCAAAACCCTTATTTAAAGGAACGATTCAAGCCCGCCTCCATAATGGGACTTTTCAAACCTGCAATTTAATTGGCCTTGATGATGCAACCCTCATTGGGGCACCTGCTATTATGATTAAAGGAAGGATTCAAAACCTTCGGCGTACGGACGGGATTATCGTGAATGAAGAAGGGGCTCTCGATAAACTTGCCAATCCTCCAGCCTATCCTGGAGGACCCAAGATTCCGCTGAATATCGGCCAAGAAATAGAACTGAATAACCACCGTGCTGTGGTGGTGGGTATTGCAAGGACCACACGAACTTTTCAATCTCAACCTGTTGTGTATACAACCTATTCCAATGCAACCTTTTTTACCCCACCTCAAATGAATCTGCTGAGTTTTGTTCTTGTGAAAGCTAAAGCAGGTGAAGACTTGCAAGCCCTTTGTAATCGCATATTTCGTCTAACAGGTCTTAAAGCCTATACAAAATCTCAATTTGAAGATCTGACGGTCAAATATTACTTAAAATATACCGGAATTCCCATTAACTTTGGTGTATCTGTTATCCTAGGTTTCTTGGTAGGAGCTGCAATTGCTGGGCAAACCTTCTACAACTTTACCTTAGAAAATTTACGCTATTTCGGGGTCTTAAAAGCGATGGGGACTTCTGAAAGGACACTCCTTTATATGATTATTTTTCAGGCTCTTATCGTCAGTTTTATCGGCTATGGGATTGGGGTTGGCTGTACAGGCCTTTTTAATTTCCTTACCCAAGATAGTATGGTTGCCTTTCGCTTTCCTTGGCAGTTGTTTGTCTTTAGTGTGGTTGGGGTTTTCATTATTTCCTCCTTTGCGGCTCTGCTGAGTATCCGAAAAGTGATTCAACTCGAGCCTGCAATTGTGTTTAAGAGTTAGCCATGGCAACAGAAGATCTTGCTGTGAAGTGTAAGGATTTAGTTAAAAGCTATGGCCAGGGAGGCACGAAAATCATGGCTTTAAGAGGAGTGAACCTGGAAGTGAAGTCAGGCGAAATGATGATGCTGGCTGGACCTTCAGGGTGTGGAAAGACGACGCTCATTTCGGTTATTGCCAGTATTCTTGATCAAGATAGTGGAGATTGTAAGGTTTATGGCCAGGATTTAAATCACTTAAGTAAGTCAGAAAGGATTTTTTTTCGCTCAAAAAATATTGGATTTGTTTTCCAAGCCTTTAACCTTTTTCCCTCCCTCACGGCAGCTGAAAATGTTTCTGTTCCGCTTGTAATCGGGGGAATGGAGAATGAGGAAGCTACTGAAAAGGGCCATGAGTTGTTAAAAGAAATGGGTTTAGGGGATAGAGCGACCTCATTTCCTGCGGCTCTCTCAGGAGGACAGCAGCAAAGAGTCGCTATTGCAAGGGCTATGATCCACAATCCTCGCTTGATTGTCTGTGATGAGCCGACAAGCGCTCTTGATGGTCAAACAGGTCATAAGATTATGGAATTGATTAAAAAGGAAGCACTCGATAAATCCCGGGCCATTATTGTGGTCACCCATGATAGTCGTATTTTCAGCTTTGCGGATCGCATAGCGAAAATGGAAGATGGACGAATACTGAAGGTCGTTAATTCCTATGAAGAATTTGAGGATTGAAGGAAAAAATATGTTTGGAAAAAAAATTAATCTAACTCACGTTCTTGTCTTTCTTGCAATCCTGGGGATCTTAGGGGCCCTTTTTATGCTTATCTTAGATCAGCGGCCTGTTCCTGTTGCCCAGCCTGTGACTCCACCTTCCATTTCCCCGTATCAGAGCTTTATTTCGGGTGCAGGGATTGTTGAAGCAGCCAGTGAAAATATAAGCGTTTGGTCTATGGTTGGCGCCCTTGTTGAAAAGGTCCTGGTTAAAAAAGGGGATATGGTTAAGAAAGGCACGCCGCTTATTATCCTTGATTCACGCCAAGCCCTTGCAGATCTGATACTTAAAGAAGCTCAACTCGAAGTTGCGAAGACTGCAGTAGAGCAATCAAAGGCCTCTTTTCTTTATGCTCAACATGAACATGATCTTATCACAGCCCTCAAAGATAAGCGTGGTGTTACAAAAGAAGAAATCATTAATCGGGAAGATAATGTGACCGTTGCTCAAAAAGCAGTAGAAAATGCAGAAGCCTCCGTCAAAGCAGCTGAAGCCCAAGTTGCAGAAGCAAAAGCAGTTTTAGATTTCTACACGATTACAGCGCCCATTGATGGGGAAATTATGCAGATCAATGTTCACCCTGGTGAATTTGCACCCTTAAATCAGCCTGTTAACCCACCTTCTTTGGAGGTCATTACCCCTCTCATCTTGATGGGTGCGGTGCACCAGTATCACATTCGTGTTGATGTGGATGAAAACGATGCATGGAGGTTTAATAAAGACCAACCGGCTGTTGCTTTTTTAAGAGGAAATATTCAGTACCATACCCAATTGAAATTTGAATATTATGAACCCTATGTGATTCCTAAAGCCTCGTTTACAGGCGATCCTACAGAACGTGTCGATACGCGGGTTCTTCAGGTGGTTTATAGCTATGATCCAAAGGATATGCCTTCCTATCTTGGTCAGGAAGTCGATGTTTACATTAAGGCTGATAAAATCTCTCCTGATGTACAATATGGTGGACCTTTGCGGATATCACGATGAAAAAGCAAATCCTCCTCTTTCTTTTGCTGCTTCTTTCGGGTTGTATGGTGGGACCTGATTATAAGGAACCTGCACCAGATGTTCCGGAGAAATGGGCCAATGCAACAGAAGAGAATGAAAAAAAAGATCGTAATATTAATGATGAAATTTATTGGTGGAAGAATTTTGATGATCCCATTCTAATTCACCTTGTTCGAGAGGCCTTAAAATCCAATTATGATCTGAAAGTCGCCTTTGCTGCGATCTGTGCCTCGAGGGCGGTCCTTTTAGGGACAGAAGCTCAATTAGCCCCTGAAATCAATGGGATTGGATCATTTAATGCGACGGAGTTTAGTTTAAATTCATCCTTTTTTAATCAACAACAAAATGTAAACCCAGTCACACCGCCAGGAAGTCTTTCAGCCAGTCCCGCGACAACCACGACAACTCGTTTTTTCCACAACTTTGAGTTAGGACTTGATACGGCGTGGGAAATCGATATTTTTGGCCGCATCAGGCGGAGTATTGAAGCTGCAGAAGCCAGTCTTGAGGCCCAAGTTGATGATGCCCATGGGGTTCTCTTAAGTCTTATTGCTGAGGTTGCAACCAATTATATCAACCTCAGGAGTTACCAAAAACAACTCGAGATTACTAAAAAATCTTTTGAGGAGTGGGATTCTATTTATAAGATGAATCAAAGTTTGCTTGATGCAGGTCTTGTTACAGAAATCGATGTTTATCAAGCCAAAACTACACGTGATCAAACCCAAGCCAATACTTATCCTTTAGAAGAATCGATTAAAGCGTCCATGCATCAACTGGCCATTTTAATAGGGAAACCGCCTGCAGCTCTTTATGATTTATTAAGTGAGACCAAGCCCATCCCAAAAATGCCACCGCAAATCTTTGCAGGATTGCCATCAGAATTATTAAAGAGAAGACCAGATATTCGAGCTGCCGAGCGGAATTTAGCAGCTTCAACAGCTAACATTGGTGTCGCTGTTGGAAGTCTTTTCCCCATTTTTACCTTTACTGGAACCATAGGGTATCAAAGCAGTAAAACTTCAAATCTTTTAAATTCAAAGAGTAATTTTTACTCTTTTGGTCCTGGCTTTACTTGGGATCTCATAGATTTTGGACGTGTGAGAGCCTTGATTGAACAGAACATTGCCCTTAAAGATGAAAGTTTTTTTGAGTATAAGAGCACGATCCTCAATGCCCTTGCTGACGTTGAAAATTCTCTCGTTAATTATGCAGAAGAAGTCAAACATCATACCTGGCTTAAAAAGGCAGTCGATGACAGTAAAATTGCTGCAGATGTCAGCTTGCTCCGGTATCGATCAGGACGGATTCCTTTTATCGTCGCCTTACAAACAGAAAATACCTATCAGCAAAACCTGATAACCCTGGCCCAATCGGAAGCTACACTGTCTCTAAATGCTGTGTCTCTTTACAAGGCTTTAGGAGGTGGCTGGCAAGTCGATCGTACCGATTGGCTCAGGGATCAATAAGGTTATTCCCCTTGAATAACGTGATGTTGATCTACAGTAAAAGCAGGGGTGCAAGAAATTAAAAGGGATAGGCTCCCATCCCAGTAAAACCTTTCTCCCGCTTCAATGAGGACAACGTCTTCTGCAACCAAGGGATACTCTTGGTCGCCTACAACAACCTTTCCACTGCCTTCTTGCACATAAACAATCTCTTTGCATTTACGGTTAATGGCCCATCCTTCCGCTGGATAGCGGCTTGTTATTTGAACTCTTGCAATATCAATGTCCTGATCTTCAATGGGATATTCTGTGACGATACAGACATCGCTGTTTTTCCGCTCAAAGGTTTGGTGTTTTTGGGTAATCTTCATTTCTATAACTTTGCCATCGCTACTGCTGTATCAGCCATGCGGTTTGAAAAACCCCATTCATTATCATACCAGGAAAGGATGCGGCAGAAGGTGCCATCCACCACATGGGTTTCGGTGAGATCAAAGATGGAACTGGCAGAGTTATGGTTAAAATCATGGGAAACAAGGGGCTCATCGTTGACTGTTAAAATTCCCTGTAATTCTCCTTCAGCTGCAACAGCTATGGCTCCATTGATTTCATCTTTTGTCGTTGGACGTTTTGAAACAAATTTCAAGTCAACAAGGGAGACATTAGGTGTGGGAACACGGACGGCTGTTCCATCCAATTTCCCCTTGAGTTCAGGGAGGACAAGGCCGACGGCCTTAGCAGCCCCTGTTGAAGCAGGAATTAAGGATACAGCAGCAGCGCGCGCGCGCCTTAAATCTTTATGGAGTGTATCCACTAAGCGCTGGTCGCCAGTATAGGAGTGAATCGTTGTCATAAACCCATGTTCAATCCCAATCGCTTTGTGAAGAACATAAGCCACAGGAGCCAAACAATTGGTTGTACAAGAAGCATTCGAGACGATCTTATGATCCGGCTTAAGGTCCTTATGATTCACACCCCACACGACAGTTAAGTCGGCTCCTTCTGCAGGGGCAGAAATGAGGACTTTTTTAGCCCCAGCTGTGAGGTGTTTTGCAGCCTCATCCCGCTTTGTAAAATGACCTGAACATTCCATGGCCACATCAATGCCCAGATCTTTCCAAGGAAGGGCAGCAGGATCAGGGTTTGCAAAGACTTTGATGGTCTGGCCATTGATTTTAAGGCCATCAGAAAGGACTTCAACAGTTCCTGGAAAAGGACCATGGACAGAATCATACTTAAATAAATGGGCGTTATCTGCAATGGATCCGAGGTCATTAATCGCAACAACCTCAAGATCGGAACGTCGATTTTCAAGGATGGCACGTAAAACGAGACGTCCAATCCGCCCAAATCCATTAATCGCAACTTTACAGGTCATTTCTTTCTCCCTTCAACAATGTTTACAATATGGTCAGCCGTAAAACCAAATTCACGATAAAGTGTTTCATAAGGGGCAGACGCGCCAAAACGATGCATGGCAATGATTTCGCCATCTTCCCCAACATATTTGTCCCATCCCATGGGCGATGCAGCTTCTATGGCAACCCGGAAGGTTCCTTTCCCTAAGACAGTGTCTTTATAAGACTGAGCTTGCTTTTCAAAGAGTTCCCAACAGGGCATGGAAACAACGGCCGTTGGAATTCCTTTTTCGTTAAGAATTTCATGAGCTTTAACAGCAATCTCAACTTCAGAGCCGGTGGCAAGGAGGGTGACTTCTCGCTTTCCTTTGGAATCTCTTATGATATAGGCTCCCTTTGCAGAATAGTTTTGAGATACATCTTCCCGGAGCAATCCAACCTTTTGGCGGGTTAAAGCTAAGATAGAAGGCGTTTTTTGGGAGGATAACGCAAGAGCCCAACATTCTCCCACTTCAACAGCATCCGCCGGCCTAAAAACTAGCAAGTTGGGGATAGCCCTTAAAGAAGCTAAGTGTTCAATGGGTTGATGGGTTGGACCATCTTCCCCAAGACCAATAGAATCATGGGTCATGACATAAATGACACGAATGCCCATGAGGGCCGAAAGACGAATGGCAGGTCTGCAGTAATCTGTAAAGGTTAAGAAAGATCCTCCATAAGGGATAAACCCTTTATGAACTGCAATTCCATTCATGACGGCAGCCATTTCATGTTCCCGGACACCATAGTGGATATAGCGATGGTTAAAATCCCTCGGGCGAATGGCTGTCATATCTTTTGCTTTTGTATTATTGGAGCCTGTCAAATCTGCAGACCCGCCAAGGAGTTCAGGGATAACGGGGGAGAGAACATCTAAGACCATTTGAGACGATTGGCGGGTGGCTACATTTGTTTTTTCAGCAACAAATTTTTGAAGCAAATCTTGCAGAGGAGCTTGCCAATGTGAGGGGAGTGTTCCTTCAACCCGGCGCTCAAACTCAGATTTTTGAGGATGCTTTTGGAGACGTTCTGTCCAAGCCTTATATTTTTCTTGGGCTCGTGTCCCTACTTTACGCCATAAGGACAGGATATCCTCAGGAATCACAAAAGGATCATAAGGCCAATGAAGGTTTTCACGGGTGGCTTTAATTTCATCTGCCCCTAAAGGTGATCCATGGACTGATGCTGTCCCAGCTTTATGGGGCGCGCCTTTCCCAATTTGAGTTCGACAAGCAATAAGGACTGGCTTGGTTGCTTTTTGGGCTTTTTGAAGGGCCGCTTCAATTTCTCCAAAGTTATGACCATCAATGGCCATGACCTCCCAATGGGAGGCTTGAAATCGAGCCAGTTGATCATCCGAGACGGCAAGATCAGTTGGACCATCGATTGAGATATGATTGTCATCAAAGAGAACCACAAGGTTATCAAGGCCTAGGTGGCCTGCAAGGGAGATAGCTTCATGGGAAATTCCTTCCATGAGACATCCATCCCCGACAATGGTATAGGTCTTATGATTGACGAGATCGTCCCCAAACTGGGATTTCAGGATTTTTTCAGCAATGGCCATCCCCACAGCATTTCCTAAGCCTTGACCAAGGGGGCCTGTTGTCGTTTCAATGCCAGCCGCATCCCCATATTCAGGATGGCCTGCCGTTCGGCTGCCCCATTGACGGAAGTTTTTAATCTCATCAAGGGTCATATCCTCATATCCCGTCAAATACAAAACAGAATAAAGGAGCATGGACCCATGACCTGCGGACAGAACAAAGCGATCCCGATCAGGCCAATAGGGTTGAATAGGATTAAACTTGAGGAACTTTGAAAACAGTATGGTTGCCACATCCGCCATGCCCATGGGCATGCCGGGATGGCCAGAATTGGCCTTTTCAACCGCATCCATCGATAATGCCCGGATTGCATTGGCCATTGTCTGCAAGTGATGGTCCGAAAGGGATAAGAAGTTATTATCTGCCATACTAAAACTCATTCTGTCTCTATTATCTGCAAGATGCCCTTCTCTGCGCGTCCCGTCAACGGGGAAGGTTAACTCAGTGCCTCATACCACTTCCCAACCTTTTTGCTTTTCTAATCGAGGATGAAGAGATATCTTTTAAACAGAATTCATGATTGTTGCGCTATGAAAAACAAACTTCCTCAAACAGGTATAGACACTCTTTTAAAAGATGAGAGCCTGTTACAAAGCCTTTCTCAGAAAAGGGTTGCATTACTCACCAACCAAAGTTCTCTGACAAAAGACTTTGTTCCTTCAGCCTATGCTTTAGCAGAACGGTTAGGACCTGCGCTTACCTGTATCCTGACCCCTGAGCATGGGTGGGGGGCATCAATTGCTGAGGGAGAAAAGGTTAAAGATGACTTTAATCATACAATAGGAAAACCCATTTATAGTTTATATGGGGGCGATAAAACACAACTCGAACATGTTCTGAGCCAGATTGATTGCCTGATCATCGACCTTCAAGACGTTGGTCTTCGCTGTTACACATATTCTGCAACCTGTGCAAAACTCTTAGAAAAATTGTCTTATCATGAAATCATTGTGTGTGATAGGCCGAATCCTTTAGGCCACAAGCAGCAAGGACCAAAGCTAGATCCTACCTATCGCTCGATTTTAGCCTATCTGGACGTGTCTTTTCAGCATGGGCAAACGTTAGGGGAACTTTTAACTAAGTACAATCAAGGATTTGATAGACCGTTAACCCTTGATGTGATTTCAGGGGAGACGACATATCAACCTGACAAGCATTCATGGATTCCGCCCTCCCCAAATTTGCCCTCGTGGGAATCGGTCCTCCTTTATCCTGCCCTGGTCTTGCTCGAGGGGTGTAATGTTTCGGAAGGAAGAGGGACTGGCCTACCCTTTACTTGTATAGGCGCCCCCCAGATGAACAGTAACGCCCTTGTTGATTTCTTAAATGAAATCCCTGGAATTCGTGCCCGTCCATTATCATTTACGCCTCAGTCTGGAAAACTTGCTGGGCAGGAATGTCATGGGGCCCACATTATTTTAACTGACCCTTTGCGACTTGATGCTTATTCCCTTGGTATAAAACTCATCCATTTCTTAAAACAGAATTACCCTCAGTTTACGTGGACTGAAATGGAACGTCACAAGGACAAGTATTTTATTGATTTTCTTTTAGGCACCTCAAAAATCCGAGAAGATATTGATAAAGGTATAGCTCCATCTGAAGTCCTTGAAAGATTTGGATAGAACCCTGTTGCCATTTTCCCTATTTATGCTTACATGAAGAAGGAGGGTTGCTGTGGGATGCGTTAAGCAAACATTTCCCTGGGGCCGATAAGATCCTTTTGGGAGCTGTTCCTGTCTGAATCCGTGGATTTTGACATATGGCACCCACCTGCATACGCGGGCCACACGAGGACAATAACGCTGACGGTCTTTGCGGCACCCTCTTTCCTTCATTTCAGGAGTCTTTATGCCTGCTTCTCAAAAGAAAATGCTCCGGGAAATTATGAAGGAACGGCGATTGCACCTTTTTCAAGAAAACCCAGAAGCGGGTCATCAAGTTGCAAATCTATTCTTTGAAGTCTTTGATTTTCCCCCTGAATCCATTATTGGTGGTTATTGGCCTATAGGCAGTGAACTAGATCTCAAGCCACTTCTAACAACTTTAATTGACAAAGGTTTTAAATGTGCTCTGCCCTCTGTTAGTCGGGAAGGAATGATTTTCCGCCTTTGGGATCCTTTAATGCCTCTCACCCAAGGAGGTTTTAAGACCTTTGAACCTCCGATGACTGCACCCATTGTTATTCCCCATGTGTTGCTTGTACCCCTTCTTGCCTTTGATAAGACAGGCCATCGCCTCGGTTATGGACAGGGTCACTATGATAAATTTCTTCATCACCACAAGGTGATTACCATTGGGATTGGCTTTAAAGGCCAAGAAATTGACAAGATTCCTCATCAACCTCATGATTTTGCCTTGGATTATGTCCTCACGGAACAAGGACTCATCCGCTAAGCCGCATTTTTATTAACGAAAATTTAATAAAACCAAGACTAGTGTTTCAGGAAGACGAAATATCTGAAGCAAGGAAATAAGCCATGTTTAAAAAGATTCTGACCTTGATAACTCTCCTGGCACCCACATCTATTACTGCTAGTTATGGAACTGAGGCCACTGAAAGTACGGGTGGGTTATTTGAGACTGATGGAAACAGTGAAAAGGCCTCCCCACAGAAATGGAGAGGCCCTGTTCCCATGTGGGATGATCCTGATTGATACAGGCTTAAGCTGCTTCTTGAATGTCCTCAGAGGAAGAAGAGGGGGCCATTCCAAGCGCTGTGAGATATAAATCTAACAGTTCTTCTTGCTCTTGGCGCTCTTGAGTTTCCATCTTCCTGATTTTCAGAACCTGGCGAATGATTTTAATATCAAAGCCAGTTCCTTTTGCTTCAGCAAAAACTTCGCGAATTTGGTCCGCTACTTCTGCTTTTTCCTCTTCAAGTCGTTCAATTCGCTCAATGAAAGATTTCAATTGAGCAGACGAAATACCACCATAGCTACTCATAGTTACCTCCTTAATGTGTAGGATGTGATTTCTTTTTATAGAACCTCTCTCCCTGATCTGGCAATTGGGGATTTACGAAATGATGAAAAGAAAGGATAATCCCTTAAAATATAAGAGGAGTTTCTTCATGCGTCGTCACCGATGCGCAAAAATTATAGCAACATTAGGGCCTGCGAGTTCATCAGCTGAAGTGATTGAAAAGTTGTTTTTAGCAGGGGTTGATGTTTTCCGCCTCAACTTTTCCCATGGAAGTCATAAAGAGCATGAAGAACGTTATACTATCATCAGAAATCTTGAAAAAAAAGTTGGCCGGCCTATTGGGATTCTGATGGATCTTCAAGGCCCAAAACTAAGAATAGGAACGTTTCAAAACGAATCGATTCTTTTAAAGGAAGGACAAACCTTCATTTTAGATGACAATGAAAATCCAGGTGATGAAAGCCGGGTTTTCCTTCCCCATCCAGAAATTTTTAAGGCGCTTCAAAAAGGTACAGACATTCTTTTAGATGATGGAAAAGTTCGTCTCACAGTCCTAAAAGCAAGCCCCCATTCCATAGAAACGCAAGTCACCTTAGCAGGTCCCCTGTCTGACCGGAAAGGATTTAACGTCCCCAGTGTGGCCTTACCCATTTCTCCCATGATGCCTAAGGACCGAGAAGATTTGGCCTTTGGGTTAGAGCTCGGGGTGGATTGGGTAGCGCTTTCCTTTGTGCAGCGTCCTGAAGATGTTATCGAAGCCAAGGACCTCATTGGAGATCGAGCAGCAATAATCTCAAAACTAGAAAAACCGCTTGCGATTGATCATTTAGATGAAATTGTCCGCCTTTCAGATGCCATTATGGTTGCCAGAGGGGATCTTGGTGTTGAAATGGCCCCAGAAGATGTTCCGAGTGTTCAAAAACTGATTGTACGAAGCTGCCGAAAAGCAGGAAAACCAGTTGTTGTCGCAACCCAGATGCTGGATTCTATGGTAAAATCACCAGCTCCTACACGGGCAGAGGCTTCTGATGTAGCCACAGCTGTCTATGATGGTGCTGATGCAGTTATGCTCTCTGCTGAGTCAGCCTCGGGGGAATATCCAGTTGAATCCGTGACGATTATGGACCGTATTATTTCGCGGGTGGAGGTTGATCCTTTTTACCGGAAAATGCTCGATGCGAGTCTCTCCCAACCAGAATCAACAACCTCGGATGCCATTACAGCTGCCGCCCGTCAAGTCGCTCACACAATTCAAGCTGCAGCCATTGTTACTTTTACAACTTCAGGAGGAACAACCTTAAGAGCAGCACGCGAGAGGCCGGAAGCCCCTATTCTTGCCATTACACCTGACTTGAAAACCGCACGAAGATTAAATCTTGTCTGGGGCGTTCATTCAATTCTCTGAGGCTGTGAATGACGCTTGTCTTTTCGCAGAAAAAGAAGGATTTGCTCAGATCAATGACAGAATAGTGGTCACAGCTGGCGTTCCTTTCCGTGTTTCAGGATCAACTAACATTCTTCGTATTGCTCGTATTCAAGCCGTCCCTTTCCATGAGTGAAGATTCATTCTCAGGCCGCCTTAAGCGATATACCAATGTGACAACTGCTGTAGGGGG
>Ga0206848_1114_pt1 | contig 19544 bp, 10 predicted proteins | sample Alteio_BWOrgCont_18_FD_152635 | JGI IMG/M metagenome (GOLD analysis project Ga0206848, IMG submission 152635) | Enriched cells from forest soil in Barre Woods Harvard Forest LTER site, Petersham, Massachusetts, United States -... | ecosystem: Environmental > Terrestrial > Soil > Temperate forest >...
ACGTGCATACGTTAAATTGGTGGTCGGGCTAACATCGGCAACAGTTGTGAAAGCATTAATAAATTCGTTGTCCTCGTCATCAGATGGGACAAAACTGCCACTGGGCGATACTTCAATGGAATAAGTTCCGCCCGGTTCAAAAGATTGCATCGGCGACTGGACTATATTAAAAGAGTTACCGTTACCGTCAACCTCCATCCCGGTGGTAGGGTCATTTAAGGTGGGTATCTCATCGTTGTTGATACCGAGCGGCCCTGGTATCTGCGCGCCCGCTGTTGTTTGCACTTTAAACTGGTAGGTGCCATAAGGTATTTCAACGTACGCAGAGCTTTTACCCATAGCTACATTAGTGGTGGTACTGCTTACGGGTGTCCCGTCGGCATAGGTTAATGTAACGGGGCCGCCTAAGTTGGATACGCTGCCCCTGTCGCCGATATTAACCACCCTTATTTTAATATTAGTTGGTACCAAAGTGGCAGCTACCGAGCGTGGGAACACGAAAACAGAATCTGCACCGCCATTGGCATAGTTCGGCAAATTATAGTAAGCGTCGTAATAATCATTGGGGCTTGCCTGGTTGTCAATGGTATTAAAGGTTGTGCTTGTTACCCATTCACTCCTGGATGTATCCCTTACGCCGCCACCCTGGAATGCCGCGGCGATCCATGACATGGTTACCCTGGCCGTGCCGCCGGCAGTAAGCAGGCTTTGCGGAATGGTGTAGTTACTCCCATAGGTAAACCGGCCATTGGTTGGAAAATAAAGCGTACCGATGTTAGGCTGTAATGCGCCCTGCACTGGTATAATAAAAGCGGTAAGCGGGTGGCCGTTAACAACCAGCTGATCATTAATTGCCAGGTTAATTATCCGCGTATTTGAATTGGCGAATGTAAGCGAGGTTATGCGGTCATCATAGGAAAATTCCTCCTTCTTTTTACAGGAGTACACTACCGCAACCATGATGAGCAAAAATATATAGGTTAAATTTTTCATACACTAAAAGAGATTATAGGTTAAACCCAGCATATACTCGGTGCCATAGAGGTAACTGCGGTGTACATACGTTTTGCCATAATACTGGCCGCCGGTACCCGGGTCGGCATATACTTCTTCGTATGGGCTGTTGATCAGGTTCTTGGCAAAGCCTTTCAGCATCAGCCTTTTGGTAATCTTCTGGCTAAAAACCAGGTCAAGAACAGGCATGGGGCGGGTGTACAGGTCCGGTTCGCCGGTAAGGTTTACCTGTATCAAACGTTCGCCTACTTCATTAAAGCTCAGCGTAACATCCGTACCTGAATTCGGGTTAGCATAATCCAGCGAAGCATTTATTGAGTAAGGCGGCTGCTCAAACAGCGGGCTGGTGGCAGACGACTGGCGGTCGATGGTCCTGTCATCATTCAACCTTTCGGGGTTCTTTTCAATAGAGCTTTGGGCCAGCATCAGGTTGGAGCCGATTGAAAAATACCGGAGCGGGTCCCATACAGTGCCAAGGTTTTTTACCGCTTCCAGCTCCACACCGTAAACTTTACCTACATCAGGGTCATTTATATATTGGATGATCGGAAATTCAGGGTACATGGAAAGGTCGCCCTGGGAGTTTAAGCTATAAGTTTTTGTTAGCTGGTTGGTAATCTGCTTGTAAAATGCCCCTGCGGAAAGCACTTCACCCTGATTAGGGAACCACTCCCACCTGAAGTCAAAGTTGCGGTCGAACTCATTTTTAAGGTCGGGGTTACCTTCTACCACTGCCTGCTGTACCGGGTCATAAGTATACACATTGGTCAGTTCGCGCAGTTCAGGCCGGGCAAGCGATGTACTGTAAGCAAGCCTGAAATTCATGTCGGTATGCAGGGTATAGGTAAGGTTGAACGAATAATATGGTTTATACCCGGTAGTGTATGCCGTTTTTGGATTAATCAGCACCAGGTTCACATTCCCGGATTTCAATGAAGGATCTATGAATATATTGGTAGTATCCACAACCGACTGAATATTGGTCGATTCAAATCGTACACCACCTGTCAGCCTTAAATTATCGAGTATCTTAAAATCTGTCATGGCATACAGCGCACGCGTTTCATAAAACCCGGTATAGTTATTAGGCGATTTCAGTGCGTTGTAAAGAAAGCCAGGCACCGGCGGGCTGCCTTCGGCATTGGTAGGTGGCAGTATGCCTACATTGTTATAACCAACCAGTTCGTTAAGGTTACCGTTCACTGCATATAGCGGGAGCGAACCATCCGTATTGAAATTTGATCCCGGCAGTGATAACTGGTTTTCGGTGTATGTCCTGTCGCGGTGCAGGTAATTGGCGCCGAACTTTAATAATTGCTGCGAATGGAGCAATGTAAACGGAACGGAAATATCTATCTTATAGTTATGGTTCGTTTCATGCAGGTCGCGGTAATAACGGCCGTTAGGGTCAACTTGTATACTGCCGAACGGGCCTATGCCATTGGCATAACCGGAAAGCAATGAATAGAGGTTATTGGTGGAGGTCATGGCCACGCCGCCGTTAGGGGTCGGGAGGCTTATTACTTCTGGTGAAGGCAGGTGGTAATCGATCAGGTTTACCGTTCTGTAATCCGGCTCGTCCTGCTCGGAAGTTGAAGTAGCCAGATTATAACTTATCCTGATGCCGTTTTTGCCATCCCAAAGTTTATGCTCACCCTGCAGGTTAAAAGTATTTAATGTCCGGTAGGTTTGCCGCAGGGTATAGCTGATGTCGTCAATGGTCCCGGGCAGCGCCACATAATTAAATTTGCCGCTAAGGTTCTGCCCTTCGTCCTCACCCCCGCGGCTGCCCACATACTGCACGTTTATTTGGTTCAGTTTGTTAAACCGGTAGGTAAGCCCGGCCAAAAAGCCGTAGTTAAGTGTTTGTGTACCTGTATTTTCGCTAAAAGTTGTATACTGCCCCAGGTTAGGGTTGTTAGGCGTAATATATGGCGGTATCAGGCGTGGTGAAAATATAGCCGGGTTACCCGTTACAACACCCTGCCTTATGGAGTAATCCGTAAGTGTCCCGTTATAAATATCATCGGTACGGTAATAATAATTGCCGCCAACTATAACGCCCAGTGTATGGTTGCCAAATATTTTAAAAGAGTTACCGTAAGAAACCGAATACGACTGGTTGGGCTTTGCATTCTGATAGGTAGTGGTTAACACCGGGTCGAACTGGTGCATCACATTGTCTATCTGGCTGGCCTCCGCAGCCAGCTGCGGACTGTTCCTGCTATCAGCAATTATCTGGTCCATCTGTGCAATCCCGCCCGGATATTCCGAGGCCAGGCCTGTAAAATCGGAAGGCAGGTCATTTTTCCTGATGTTTTGGCCCCAGGTACCCATGTTATCATTGTTAAAGCCATTTACCTTGCCGCCAAGGCCCACGTTTGAATTAAACCCGCTTTGCGCGGTAACAACGAATATCTGCGAGTCGGGCACTGATTTGGTTTTTAGCTCCACAATACCGGCTGCGGCATCTGCAGGGTTGTCGGGTTCGGCTGTTTTATAAACAGTTATGTTATCCAGCAGCGAGGCCGGTATAAGGTCAAATGGTATGGAACTGCGGTCGGGATCAGACGATGCCAGGCGGACGCCGTTCAATTCACCTATTACATTTCGGTCTCCCAAACCCCTGATGGCTACATATTTGCCATCTGTAACGGTAACCCCCGAAACCCTTTCCAGGGCTTGTGTAGTGGTGATACTGGCTGTTTTCTCAATATCTTCAGCAGAAATACCATCCGTTTCTATCGCGTTTTTCCTTCGTACATCTAACAAAGATGCCTTAGTATCCACCCTGCGGCTGGCCTGTACACTAACCTCGTTCAATTGTGTTGTGGATAGTGCCAGGAAAATATCTGCCGAAGTAACCGTTTTCTCTTTTACAATAATGCCGGGTATCTTTTTTGTGGCGTAACCTATGTACCCAACGGACATTTCATAGATGCCGGCAGGCAGGCTAATATGATATTTACCATTAACATCGGTAGTATATGAACGGCCGTTTACGTTTATAATCGCTTGTACCAAAGTTTCCTTGGTTTTGGCATCGTAAACTGTCCCTGCTACGGTACCATCCGCAGGGGCAATAGCTTTATACAACACAACCGTTTCCTGTTGCCTGGTGTAAGTTATCCCTGTTTTTGCCAGAATGACATTTAACACTTGACCAACAGGCTGATTTACAGATTGATAAGCAGGTATGCTTACCTGCTGTAAAGTCGTGGGATCATAAGAAAACTTAACTTTTGCGACCGTCCTCAGATATTCAATTGCATTTTCCAACGTTTCGCCATTGGTAAAACGGACAGATACTTTGGTGTCTAAGCTTTGGCCGGCGCTGGTGGCGGCACAGAGTGCGGTAAATATATTTATCGAGAGAAAACATATAACTAAAGAAATTTTCATAAAAATTGTAACTATAATCGTTACTGATTTTTTCATATTTTCGAAGCGTTTATTTAATTAAGCAAAAAGCGGGAACCACCGTTAGCACCAGGAAGCTGCAATTTTCTGTTACGATGTGGGCCGCATATTTAATCAGTATCCGTACCACCGGATGCTGATTTTTTTATAAGCTGATTGATGGGTTTGTACAAATTATTTCATAAGAATCACCTCCTTGTTTTTAATAATATATTTAACCTGGTGTATCAGTTTCAGCTGATCCATTATATCCCTGATACTATCCTTCATATTAAATTGAATAGTTATGTTTAATTGTTGGAGCGCGGATGATTGGATGATAACCTTATAGCCGTAAATATTTTGCAGCGCTATTGCCAGTTCCTGCATGGTGGCATTGTTCAAAATATATTCGCCGTTTTTCCAGTTTTCGGCCATCGCCGCATCAGTCGTCCCAAAATTTGCTTTGCCGGTTGACCGGTTAAAGCTCAATTGCTGAAGGGGCGTTAAAAAACCGAGGAGGATTTTTCCGTTCATTATAGATACTTTACCTGTTGCTACGCTTACCTCGATATTTTCAAGCTGATGATAATTTTTGATAATAAAAGATGTACCCAATACCTGGGTTTTTAAATTCCCGGCCAGTACGATGAACGGATGTTCCTTATCATGCTTTACCTCAAATAGCGCCTCTCCATCAATCAGCTTTACCTCCCTGAAGTGCCCCTTAAATTCCTGTGGTGCTTTCAGAATAGTTCCCGGGTGTAAATAGACTATACTGCTATCCGAAAGGACAATTTTATCGAAATTGCCGGGTACTGATCTGATGTATGACCAAACAATCTTATTTCTATCCGCCTGGTATTGGTTAATAAACAAGGCTATGGTAATGCCTGCGATAAAAAAAGCAGCAACTGCGGCTGCAAACCTGAAGTAATTAAAACGCCTTTTTTGTATACTGCGTTGTATGGCGCTGAATATTTCGTCGCCGATCCGTTTTTTGTTAGCGGCATCGCCGAAGGCATCGAATGGCTGGCTATCGTCGGCCTGGTCAAACCAGGCGTTGGCTTCCCGGTCGAGCTTATTTTTAAAAAACCTCCCCTTTTTTGTCATATATATACCTTACCGTGTGAAAGCGATAAAGTACCTCAAGAAAAGGTTATGTGTTTGTTAACTTTTTGTCAACAAGATTATAACGATCCAGGCCAGGTTCACCGGTTCCGTGTAAAAGCGCATTGATTTTTTTCGCAAACGTTCCATAGCTTGTGAAATATTATTCTTAATGGTTTGCTCAGACAGGGAAAGCTCAGCAGCGATCTCACGTATAGATTTATTTTCACGCCGGCTTAGCAAAAAGGAATTTCGCATGGTTTCTGGCATTTTGGCTATCTCCTGATCGAAAAAAGATTCCAGTTCTTTGGCTTCCAGGTTAAATTCAGGAGAATAACTATCTCCCTGTTCTCGTTGAAAGCTGGTATTCCTGTTCAAGTCCGTCACCTTCTTTTTGTAATAACTGATGGATTTGGTCCTGGCAGCTACATTAAGCCATGGGGCCAGCGACTTTTCGGCCAGAATGCTTTCCCGCGAGAGCCAGATATTGAGAAAAATATTCTGGACGATATCTTTCGCATCATCCTCATTACCTATACGCCTGTAAACCATAGTGTACACATCCGCCCAATACTTTTCATATAGTACGTGAAATGCATTTTCATCGCCTTTTTGCAAAGCTGCCAGCAATATATTGTCAGTGTCCGAAACGATGTACATACGCTGCTAAGCTAAACAAGTCATATTAAATTAATATTACACCACTAATATGTTACAATTCTATAATAATCGGAACATTGAAGCCAAACGATTTCTTACAGTATTTATTATTTATCTTATTGATAAACAATTAATTAAGTGATGTAAAAAAATAGAAAAAATGTTAAAAAAACACCTTTTCTACTCATTGTGATCGTTCATCTTTATTATCTCATCAAAATTGGAATGATACCCGTATCAATTCTATATCAAAAAGCCTCTTTTTCAAATAGGCAAAAATCAACATTATGTTAAGTTAAAAACGCGGAATTTAATGTCATTATAAAAAGGTCATTTTAAATAAAGTATAGACGTTATTGAATATTAACCAATAAGAATTTGAGGTTTGAAACCTTAAATTCTTATTAACCGCTTCAAATCTGTCAAAAAACGATTCCAACATATTCCCCTACGGGCTACTAAAGGAAACAAACAAATGTGTTTGTTTCCTTTTTTTATGCCCATAAATATTTGGCGCATAAATCTTTATAATTGAACTAAAACGGTTCTACTTTTCTACTAATTTCTTTGATTTTTCACCTACAAAGTCTAAAAAGTAGCTTTAAAGACTACCTGGTAGCTTTTTAATGGTTCGATGTTCCTTTAAGATCGCGGCTTTTTGACTGTTTTAGCCCTGTTTCATGTGCCAATATATCATCAGAATAAGCCAATTAATCGTAATTTTTGGATTGCTTATTAGCCTTTATTTGTATTAATGACCTATTGATTATATAATATGTAATTAACACCTATATTATATATACAACACCTACACGCACTTTATTTATTGGTTTTTTTACTTTTAATTTTAAACTATGAAAAAAAAGTTTTACACTCTCAAAATTGATTTTTTACAATTTGCCGCACTAAGTGTGCTGTTCATCCTAATGTTCAGCGGCATGGCAAATGCACAAACAACAGCTGTAATTAAGGGCAAAGTAACGGATGCTACAAGTAACGAAGTAGTATCCGGGGCTACAGTGGCTGTAAAAGGCAACAACACTAATGCCGTGGCTACAGATGCACAAGGTAATTATTCAATCACCGTAACGGTTCCAGCCGTACTGGTGTTTAAATTTATTGGTTACACCACACAGGAAATACCGGTAGCCAAACAATCGGTTATTAATGTAACGTTTGACGAGGCATCTGAACAACTTGGCGAGGTAAAAATAACTACAGCTTTAGGTGTAACAAAAGCCGACCGTGAAGTTGGTTATTCGGTAAGTACTGTAAAGGGTGCCGCATTAACCGAGGCGCGTACAAACAGCTTTGTTAACAGCCTTGAAGGAAGGGTTGCAGGTGTTAACGTTAGCGGTGTAGCTACAGGCCCAAATGGTTCCACTAATGTAACTATCCGTGGCATTACCAACATGACCGGTAACAATCAACCGCTATATGTTGTGGATGGTGTTCCACTGGTTAATAACAATTATAACACTACTGACCTTGGCGGCTATGGCGGCCGTGATGGTGGTGATGGTATGAGCGATATTAACCAGGATGATATTGAAACCATTTCGATTTTAAAGGGTGCTGCCGCCACTGCCTTATATGGGTACCGCGGTGCAAATGGCGTTGTATTGATCACTACTAAAAAAGGAAAAGCAGGCGCCGGTTTTGGTATTGAGCTCAATTCAAATTACGTAGCTGAAAAGGTTATTGATGAAACAGATTTTCAGACCCAGTACGGCCAGGGAAATGGGGGGACTGCACCACAAAATCAATCGGATGCAATGGGTTCTTTAGAATCAGTTTGGGGAGGCCCCCTCAACGGTGCCGAAGTGTATAGTTTTGATGGTGTGAAAAGGCCTTACAGCGATGTATCTAAAGGCAACCTTTCCCGTTTTTACACAACAGGCGGTAATGCTAACAATACTGTTTCATTTAGCCAGGGATTTGATAACGGAAGTGCCACGCGGGTTTCTTTTGGGGACCTCGACGATAAAAGTTATGTGCCCAATGCTGGTTTCCAACGCATGACCTTTACACAAACCACCAATTTAAAGTTAGGCAAAAATTTAACATTAGACCTTTCATCTGCTTATGCTACCGAATATACCAAAAACGCGCCAAATGTAGCCGATGCGGTTGGTAATATGAACTGGGAAGCTATGTTCCTGCCCCCTAACGTTAACATACTTACCTTAAAAGGGCCCAATGGAAATGGTACACAAGCCGATGGGGAAGAGTTAAATGCATCGGCTGATGCTTATACCACTAACCCATATTATTCCGCTTATGTGCTACAGGAAGCGCAGCACCGTAACCGTTTCACCGGATCTGCTAATCTAAAATACACGTTCGACAGCGGATACTTTATAGGCTTCCAGGTTGCAGATGACTACATTAACGATCGTATCACCGAAGTTGAACCTCCAACGGCCGCTTATGTAGTTGATGAAGGTATTGGCGGGGACCAGACTGAAGAAAATGTAAAACAAACGGAATTAAACATCGATTTGACAACCGGTAAGAAGTTTGAATTTACCAAGGACTTTTCTATGAACCTATTGCTGGGCGCCAACTACCGAAAATCTGAACAGGAATATTTAACAGAATACGGAACTTATTTTGTACTGCCTAATTTATATACGGTAAATAACCTGGAATTTCCAACTGATCAGTATGCTTTGAATGTTGAAGAATATAATTCGCTTTATGGCAGTGCCGATTTTTCCTATAAAAACTATCTTTATTTAACGGTTACCGGCCGGAACGACTGGTACTCAACCCTGGCCCCGGGTAAAATAAATTACCTGTACCCATCAGTAAGCGGATCATTTGTTTTCTCTGAATTATTGCATATTGAAAACATGGACCTCGGTAAATTAAGAATGAGTTATGCCAACGTGGGCGGCGCTGTAGACCAGCCATACCAAACATTGCAAACTTATGGTTTACAGGGAAGCCTGGGTGTTCCGGTCAATAATAATACCTATAACTATCCTATAGGATATGCCGGCGGCTCGCAAGTTCCAAACAGCGCTTTGGTACCTTCATCAAGAAGAGAGTTTGAGATAGGCACGGAGATGGATTTTTTCAATAACCGTTTAACGTTCGACCTTTCCGTTTACCGTAAGAACGTTATCAATGACATTGTGCCGGTAGGCATCGACAACACCTCTGGCTACAATACTGCATTACTTAATGTTGGTAATTTAAGGTATAATGGTATTGAAGTTGCTTTGGGCGGCACACCTGTTAAATTAAAAGATTTTAACTGGGAGGTGAACGGTAATTTTACCTATGCAAAAGGCAAGGTATTATCGTTAGGCGGACAGTCATACATTAACCTGAGCAGTGAGGCCAGCGACAACGGTGCAAATGCGTACACACAGCAGATAGTAGGAAAAGAGCCCCTCCAGATATATGCTGCATACCCTGAAACGGATGCTAATGGAAAGATAGTAATTGACCCTGCAACTGATGCCCCTGATCAAACCACTAATGTAAAAGATTTTGGTTCGGCAGAAAACCCCTGGAGTGCCGGTATTGATAATACCTTCAGGTACAAACACTTCAGATTTGAGTTTTTGATCGATGGTAAATTTGGCGGTCATATATATTCTGAAACTAATTTTTGGGCTAACCAGTCTGGCCTGTCTAAGCTTACACTACCCCGCAATGAAGCTTACGGAACAAGCGATGTGTATGCTTCAACCTATTACGCTGACTGGGGCTCGGCCGACCAGGGACAATTTGTATATAGTGATAGTTTCATAAAATTAAGGCAAATTGTTTTCGGGTATGATTTCCCGGCTAGTGTGTTCAATAATAAAATACATGGCTTAAACCTAAGTTTTGTTTGCAGGAACGTATTCACGATCTTCAAAGCTATACCGAATGTTGATCCCGAATCCAGCTATTCATCCGAAATTCAAACACAAGGCTTTGAAGCACCATCTGTTCCTTACTCCCGTACATTTGGCTTGAACCTGAAGGTAACATTATAATTAAGTATCAACTGATAAATAAAAAGATATGAAAATATTAAACATATATTACATTGCAGGGGCAATGTTATTATTGGCATCTGCTTCCTGTGTAAAAGACCTGACAAAAGTAAACGTTAACCCTACAGCAGTTACAGCAGATAATTATGACCCCAATTTGTTACTTACCGAAGTGCAGCTAAATTATTGCGGAAGCCAGAACGGTGAAAACTGGGCGACAGAATGGGGGGGTACCGGCGAATTTATTCAGCAAATGGCTTCTCTCGATGGCTTTTATCCCGGTGATAAATATCTGAATGACGTCGCTTATGGCAATTATTTTGATCAGCAGTACACTGCCTCGGTACAACCGGTGATTGAACTTTATCAATTAACCAAAAATAAGCCCCAATATTATAACCTGCATCAAATAGCACGGCTAATGAAAGCTCTGGTATTTGAAAGAATAACTGACCTGTATGGCGATGTGCCTTATTTCCAGGCTGGTTTAGGGTACTATGATAATATTTATAATCCGGCTTTTGATACGCAACAAAGCATATACACCGACCTGCTTAAAGAAGTATCACAGGCAACTGATAGCCTGAGCACATCGGCTGATTACCCGACAGGTGATATATATTATTTCCCAAGCGGAAGCAGCCAGATTGCTGAATGGAAAAAATTCGGGAACTCGCTGTTATTACGTATGGCTATGCGTTTAACCAAAGTTGATCCGGCTACAGCCCAAAGTTATATAGCAAAACTAACAGCGGCAGCGGGTACAACAATGACAAGTAATGCAGATAACGCTATTGTTGAACACAGCGGGCAAAGTGTTGAAACCTTTAATCGTGATGCGCAAACAATATTAGGCAATGACAGCAGCGGGCTGAAGTTTTGCAGGACATTTATTGATACCTTGAAATCAAACAAGGACCCGCGGCTCCATGTAATAGCTTATTTGTATAGAAACGATAACAATTCCGACACAACATCAGCAGACCAGGTTGGCCTGCCTGGGGGCTATATATTGGGCGGCAGCAACCCCCTGGTAAACATTCAAATTGCTGATCCCTATTTTCAGGTAGCCGGCATACAGGGATATTCAACACTTAACAGTAATGTATTAAATATAAGCGCCCCTACGCTGGTGCTAACTTATGCACAAACAGAGCTGTTACTTGCTGATGCTGCTGCACGATGGGGGTCGATGGCTGATGCAACAACTCATTATAAAAATGGAGTTGTTGCTGCCATAACTCAATTATCGGCATATGGCAGTGGCGCTACTATTAGTGTTACAGATGCAAGCGGTTATTTAGCTGCACATCCATTAAATACAACCAGCCAGGCGGCAGCGCTTGGTCAAATCAATTATGAGTACTGGATCAGTTGCTTTATGGATGAATATGAAGCATGGTGTAACTGGCGCCGTACCGATAATGATGTAACCCATAAAACATTGAATGGTATTACAGGTGAAGGTTACCCAACGCTTTATCCTACAAATTACCCGGGAAATGCTACCATGGGCACCATACCCCGCAGGTTAAATTATCCGGCTGATCAAGAAATACAAGATGCAGCTGCTTACAGGGCCGCACTAGCACGTATGGGTGGAAGTGATTTATTGACCAACCGTATGTGGTGGGACGTAAACAATTAAATAGCAAGCTTAATATTATTAAAGCGCATAGTTTCTTTTAACTATGCGCTTTTTTTATTTAGCGGTTATCCAAAAAATAAAATCGGAATTATTTTATTACTTTAAAAATTGAGTTTACCTGGTTTTAAAAAAACCACCACTCCATTTTGCCGGCATTCACGGCTATGCACAATTTTATCCCAAAAAACTTCTTTTTAAATATTTGTGAAATTCAACATTATGTTAAGTAAGAAACGCAGAAATAAATGCTCATAAAAAAGGGATCATTTAAAATGCTTCATATAACTTATTGAATATTAGACTATAAATAAATTGAGTTTCAATCCCTAAAAGTTCACCAATCGTTTCAAATCAGTTAAAAAACGGTTCGAATATATTCCCCTACGCTACTTAAGGAAACAAATAATTACGTTTGTTTCCTTTTTTTATGCCGCTAAATATGTGACGCACAATGGTTTACAATCGAACCAAAAAAGTTCGATTTTTTCACGAAATATTCTTAACTTTTTATCTGGTGAGTCTAAAAGTGGCGTTAAACATCCTCAGCGAACTTTTTAATGGTTAGATGTTCCCCTAAGGTCTTGATGGTTTTAGTGTTACTGTATGTTTGGGCAATATGATATAGAAAGTTCAATACCATATGGCTTCATCTTTGTCAACCTGAATATAATATCCTCTGTTCTGTTACAGCTCATAACCGGCAAATGATAGTTCATTACGAAATATCTGTTGATACGACCGGTTTATAAAAAAGCAACCGGGTCAATACCTGACCCGGCTTGCTTTAACACTAAACTAAATAAACAAATTCTTTTTATTTCTGCGCATTGAATATTGCTGCTAACAATGAATTTTGACCTTGCACATCATAATCCTCAGCCCACAAATAACATCCTTTAAAACCTGCGCTTTTCGCGTAAGCTGCTTTTTGAGTTACCAAAGGGATACCATTGAAGTAAATTCCGAAACCCATATTAGTTTCCTCTTTATTGTAAGCTGTTGGATCAAATGCCAGGATATCGGCATAAGTGTCATAACTATATGAACCCCAGCTTAAATTATTGCCATTATCATCAAGTGCATCATAGCGTAAACCGAAAGCAGGTATACCAATTACGATTTTATTGGCGGGCAAATGGTTTTGTGTCCAAATAGCTGCGCCGGCAACCATAAAATCATAACTGGAGGATTGCCCTACCGGTGCTCCGGGGCCTATATGAATATTGTCCTCAAAATCATGGATATTAACCCAATCTGCAGCCGAAAGATCAGGATAATTCCAATGTTGATAGTTAACCGTAGCGGTAACTGTAATTAATGCCTTAGCGGGCAATGCAGCCCTTAGCTGGGTTAAAAACGGGCCTATTGCAGCCATATTCGCAGGTGTTTGATCCGAGTTAATATCAGTCATCATGATATCAACCCCGTCCATCCTATTCTTTGCTACATAAGCTACTACTTCCTGTACAAGGGCCTGTCTTGTAGTTGGGTTTATTATAGCAGTACCAAAATCATTGGTTTCGTATATGGCCCAGCCATCAATGCCTGATAACCTACCGCTTATACCCATTAAAATTGGCACTCCGTTTATGTGCGCATATGCCACCAGTGCGGTAGCAGTTTGATTAACCTCACCGGCTGATACATCCAAACTGCCATCAGGCGATACCAGCCCCACCTTATAAGCTACGTGTGTAACTATATTCCAGTTAATGTTGGCGGCGGTACCGGCACTTGTTAAATATGCCATGGTAACTTGTGTATAAGGCTTAAAAGTATAAGTAGATGGGTTTACAAGTACCTGTGTACTTCTGCTGGTCGAATCGCCATTATAGGTAACTAATAGCTTAATGGTAAATTTGCCGCCTGTTGTTGGCTGAAAGTTAAAAGAGGCATTTGTACTCATTTGTACATTATTTACCAGCCAGCTTATCTTTACTTTGTTTGCAGGCGTATATAGCACCCCGCTAAATTTTGCCGTATCGCCCTGGTTAATAATACTTGGGGCCGAAAAAACCCTGTTCACATCAAATATCCTGGGAAATATCGGGTTGGCGTTTTCCTGTTGGGTTGCTATATCTTTTTTACATCCTGTAAAACCAAATAGCAGCATTACCATTAGTAATGTGTTTTTATAATATTTTAAATTTTTCATTTCTTAATTTTTGATTATAAAATAATTGCTAATTACTTAAGTTAATTGTAGCGTTTATTGCATTAAGCAATGATTTGCTGCCACTTGCATCTTGCATTAGTTGCCAAATCATTATGCCGCCTGCATTTTTTAAGGCCAGGGTTGTTTTACTTTCAATAGTAGGTATGCCATTGTAATAAATAATTCCGCCTCCATTTACGGTTACCTGGTCGGCATTTTCTGCACCGGGGTATTGCGCAACGATGTCGCCGTAACTTATAGATGACGGTGCATTAGTGCCAAAGCCGTATCCATAAAATGGCACGCCCAGGTTCAGCTTTGCTTTAGGTATCCCTCTTGTATTGTGCCAATAATCAAGGTCGGAAACAGCCATGGAGTAAGGCGAATGCTGCCCGGGATTTGAAGGGTCCCATGGGCCGGTCTTATCGTAAGACATTACATTTACAAAATCCATCAGTGCCAAAGCACTATCTGAATATTGTGACTGGTAAGCGGTAGCTATAGCAGCAGTCAGCAATTTACTGTTTGGTTTTAATGCAGCAGAAAGGCCACTGATAAATGCTTCATAATTATTATCGATAAGTGTACCCTCCAGATCAACATCAACCCCGTCAAGCTGGTTATCAGTCATAAACTGCACTATATTAGTTATAACACCGGCACGAGTTCCATCCGACAATAATGAGGTGTAATAAGCCGGTGCCGAACCGCCCCCTATGGATACCAAAACCTTTACGTTTTTTGCATGCGCGGCTGCCACCACTGCATCTATGCCAGCTAATGCCGAAAAGTTACCATCCTGGTCGGGGTTAACAAAAGCAATATTCAGGTACTTTATCCGGCTGAAATCAAAGCTTAATGCTGATCCGTCCGAAACATTATCGGTACTCATATAACCAATTACCCTGAATGATGATTTTGTATTAACCGTTGCTTTATCACCACTGGCCGAACTTTTTTTACATGCTGATATTAGTACTATAAGTACTATTGCCATCCATATTTTATTCATATTTTTCATAAATGATTTATATTATTGTACATCCCACCAAACCCTTGCTGTCCAGGTGTCGATACCACCGCCTATGGCTGCTACCGCCTTGGCTAAATTCGCCGAATTTTGCTCAGCTTCCGTTAATGGGTACTCAAACCTGCGCGGTATTGTGGTAGTTGTTGATTCGGTCGTAATGGCAGGCGTTAAAACCGGGAAACCAGTCCGGCGCCAGTTAGCAAAAGCTTCGGGGCCATTTAATAAAAGGGCAACCCAAAGCTGGGTATCTATCTGTTGCAATTCCTTACCCGGAATTAAAGGGTTATTTGTTTGAAATTGCTGGATTTGTGTACCAGTTAAAACAGGGCCACCTTTAAACAATGACAATTGCTGACAGGCGGCTGCCATACCATTCTGATAATGGGTTTTGGCATCAACACCAAGGCTTAGGCCCCAGCGCATGGTTGCTTCGGCAAGTAAAAACTCAACTTCGGCATAGGTGAGGTGCAGATAGGGGGCATCGTTGGTTACCATCCAATCTCCCAGTTGTGCCTTTTGCGAGTCGCTGGGTACCGAAACTAATCCATAACCGGGAATATTAATATTTAGAGGGTTAAGATAAACGTCGTAGACATAATGACCCGCATCAACTCCTGTTAAAGGTATTTGGGCTGTTACACTATCTGTAATATCGACGCGGGGCGAAAGTACATCGGCAGGGTTTGCAACCCAATAAACGCGGGCTATATACTGCAGCCTCGGGTCGAGGGTCGAATTCATTTCATTAATTAACGTATTACAAACACGCGGACGGGCGTTATCGGGCTGTTGGGTGAAGGCATTAGAGACCCCGTTGCCACGTATATCGCTGTAATTGTCTTGTATATTGGCATGTTGGGTAAAACATATATCGCTGTTGCTGGTAAACACGCCTGCATTATAGGCGGCCATAACTTCGGTTTGGGCTGTAGCCGGATCGACCTTGCTTAAACGCATTGCCAGCCTTAAATGAAGTGAGTTGCCAAACTTTTTCCATTCAGCTATATTGCCCTGATAATAAATATCCTGAGGAACGGCATCTTTGGAGGCATCCAATTCTGCCACAGCGGCAGTTAACTCGGTAAAGAAATTTTTGTATATGGATTGTTGCGTATCAAAAATCGGCCTAACTACGCCGGTCAAATATCCATCGCCTGCTTGCGAATAAGGAATATCACCATACAGGTCAGTTAGCCTGGCGAATATATACACTTTCATTATCCGGCAAATGGCATTCAGGTTGGTTTTAGCCGGGTTATTTGATGTACGGGCAACCGCGTCGACAATGTTTAATACATCATTGGGATAGCCTATTTCCCACAGGTCAGACATGTATTGCCTATCTTCAACGTATTCAAAGCCGTACCGGTTCTCGTAGTCCCCGCCGATTTGCTGCACCAGCGGCATGGTTTCGATAACTGAGACACGTTCGTTTATGTCCGGATCGCCCGAAAACCTTAGTTGAACCAATGCTAATTGTAAAGCTGGGTCGAGGTTGCTCGATTGGGTTGGATCAGTATTTACATCACCAAATTTATTACAGGATACCAATATTAACATCATCGATATTGATATTACCATACACCTAATTAAATATCTTTTCATTTTATATGTATTAATTGTTGATGCTTAAAATTTTAAATTCAAATTGAAACCCCAGCTTTTTCTTGATGGTAACGAACCATACTCCAGGCCCTGGCCGTTGCCGTTAGAGTAATTAGAGTCCGGGTCAACGTTTGGAACATTTTTATGGATGATGAAAGGGTTACGGCTAACTATTGCAATAGCCAAATCTTTTATTTTCCATTTAGAGGTAAGGCTTGTAGGTACTTGGTAGCTACAAGTTATCTCGCGCATTTTAATATAGCTGGCATCATAAATAAATGGCGTTGCTATGCCGTTGCCACTACTATAATAGTTTCCCCAGTAAACTGAAGGGTCAAGGGCCTTTGTGTTCTTTGTATATATCGGGGTCCCATTGGCATTTGTTCCGGTTTGAACAACGCCCTGTGGCACATATCCCTGAACTTTCCCGGCAGCCGCCCATTGCGCGGAGGTCATGCCTGCAGATTGACGCTCTTCTTCGGATTGTATCCACTCGGCCCTGCCTGGCAGTGTTGCTGCACTGCTGCCGTCTATTACATCAAACAGGTTTGTCATCGAAAATAGGCTGGCACCCTGTTTAACATCAATAACCATGGTCAATCCAAAGTTTTTATAGTAAAAAGAGTTGATTAAACCGCCTGTCCAGTTCCAGGTACCTTTGCCCAACACGGTGCGGTTTGCACTTTGTAAAGGCGTCAAAGTTGTAGGATCGAGTATTACATCCCCTTTAGAGTCCCGTTGGGCATCATACCCAAGTATAGCACCATAGGGTGACCCCGGTTTTGCAACTACCGAAACGCCCAGCCAGCGGGCATCTGATAAAGTAAGATAAGGCACACCAGCGGCAAGCGATTCGACCGTATTGGTGTTTTTTGCAAAATTAACGTTAAGGTTCCATGTAAAATCCTTCGAAACGATGGGCTTGGTGTTTAAAGTTATTTCAACCCCTTTGTTATCAATAACCCCCGCGTTTATTATTTGCTCTCCATATCCCGAAGAATACGGCGCGGCTACAAGGTTTATCTGGTCTTTTGATTTAGAGGTATAATAAGTAGCATCCAATCCCAACCTGTCGTTAAAAAATTTCAACTCGGTACCACCCTCATAAGAAGTTGTGCGGGTAGGTTTTAAGTGTGGATTGGGCAATACCGTTGTTGCTATGCCCCCTAATGGTTGGCCATTGAAAGTTTGGGGGTAAAGGCTGTAATACTGCTGCAACTGGTATGCACTGGTAGCAGTGCCCACCTCTGCGCCAGATAATCTTATCTTACCGAATGAAAGTACCGATTTGTCTATTTTAAAAGCATCGGTGAAAACAAAGCTGCTTGACAGGGAAGGATAAGTATAGGTATTGTTGTTAACAGGGAGCGTAGAAGACGCGTCCCTTCGCAGGGTAGCGTCCAAATACAAATAGCTTTTATAAGCAGCGGTTAATAACCCATAAAATGAATTTGTTTGCTCGCGGTACTCGCTTGCGACCACTGTTTTATCAGAAAAGCTGTTAATGTTAACTACGTCGGTAACGGTCATAATAGTATTCACACCAGTAGTGCCCGGATTATCTACCCTTAAAATACTGCTTCCAAATTTGGCCGATAGCCAAAGTGAAGGCGTAACCTGTTTTTGAATTGAAAGCAATAAATCAGCTTCTGTTGTTGAATACTTTTGGTTAATATCATCTAATTCGCCGAATAAAGAGTTGGGCGTACTTATCGGGCTATATTTAGTATAATCAAAATAAGTTAAATCGGTTGATACCCGGCCCTGTAGGCTAAGCCAACTGGTTATGGCGTAATTACCCTGAACGCCACCTAAAATCCTATTCTTGGTGGTTTCGTTCTTCATTTCGTTAATAACCCAGTAAGGGTCAAGGTGGTATTGCCCACCGCCCCAATCAACATAATCGCCCTGGGCATCCTTATATCCTTGTTTAAAATAGGCTTGGTTAATGTTATTTGCCAGCCCAATAAAATTGTTGCCAATGTTGCCTGGGTCGTCTGCTAACGAAGGGCGGTTAATCACGTCTTCGTTCATATACATTAACTTAGCCTCCATAGTTATCTTGCTGCCGAATTTAGAGCTGCCTGTAAAGTTGAAGGTGCTCCGGCGCATGTTGCTCCCCGGCAAAATATCATTGTTCCGGAGATCAGAAGCTGAAAAACGGAAAGCGGTATTATCGTTAGAATTGCTAAAAGCAACAGTGTTTGTAAACGTTGAGCCTGTGCGGAAAAAACCCTGTATGTTATTTTGTACCAACGCATACGGGCGGTAAACGCCATCAAAGCTAATAACCTGCAGGTTAGGGTCTAACCTTGGCCCAAAGTTAGTAAACATATTAGTTTCGGCCTGGGCTTGGGTTGTATTCAATTGCTCGGCGTTACCCTGGCCGTAAATATACTGGTTACCATCTTGGTGGGTTAGTTGCGTTTCAATAGACGATGTGCTATTTAACTCGATACCCAGTTCCTTTTTGTCGCTGCCTTTTTTTGTGGTAATTAAAATAACGCCATTTGCTGCACGGCTGCCATAAAGCGCCGATGCCGATGGGCCTTTCAACACAGTTATGGTTGCAACATCATCGGGGTTAATAGCCGAAATAGCATCGCCCATATCCACTCCGGCTGCATATTGACTGCTCCCGACAGAGCCATAGTTTGAATTATCAATCGGAACACCATCAACCACATACAGCGGTTGGTTATTACCTGTAATGCTCGTATTTCCCCGGATGATTACGCGTGATGCACCCGCCGGTCCACCTGCGCCTTCCGTAATTACCACACCGGCAACCCTTCCCTCCAATGAATTAATAATATTGGGCTCCCGGGCTTTTTTAATATCGTTACCATCAATTTCAGCAATGGAATACCCCAATGCTTTTTCTTCGCGCTTTATACCTAAAGCTGTTACAACTACACCCTTTAATTC
>Ga0206848_1040_pt2 | contig 19477 bp, 20 predicted proteins | sample Alteio_BWOrgCont_18_FD_152635 | JGI IMG/M metagenome (GOLD analysis project Ga0206848, IMG submission 152635) | Enriched cells from forest soil in Barre Woods Harvard Forest LTER site, Petersham, Massachusetts, United States -... | ecosystem: Environmental > Terrestrial > Soil > Temperate forest >...
GTGGAAAGATCAACATAAAATCCACCCATTAAAAAAAAAGTAACTTAGAATTTATAGACAAAAAGAAATGATTAATCAATATTTGTATAAAAAAGGGGCCTTGAGGCCCCTTTTCTTGAATTATCTAATTACTCTTAAGAATTTTTTTCAACTACGGGCTTATTCTCTCCAGCTACTGGAGCAATAGTCGGAGATGATTCCTTAAGCATCTTATTCAGTTCATCTGCGCTGACAAAACCTGGAACAACTTTTGTTTCTCCAACAATTAAGGTTGGTGTTCCATTGATTCCAAGGACCTTAGCTAGCTCTTGTGTTTGATCAATTTCTTTTTGAATGTCTTTGTTTTTCATGTCTGCTTCAAGCTTCTTTGTATCAATACCAACGGAACTTGCGAGCTTGAGAAGTTGCTTCTTTGTCAAATGTTTATCTGACTCAAAAACGGCCTTTTGAAGCTGATCATATTTACCCTGCTCTTTTGCAGCAAGCATAGCTTTAATAGTCATCACCGAAGCTGGGCCCATAATCGGAATATCTTTGTAGATGACTCTAACGTCCTTATTGGTCCCCAAGAGAGTGATAAGTTCCCCGTGGAATTTTTTGCAATATCCACAATAGGGATCCATAAAGACAACGAGTGATTGAGTTCCGGAAGGATTGCCACCGACTGGGGCATTTTTATCCTTAAAGATTTTGTCTTTGTTATCAGCAACAGCTTTTTCCATTTTTGCAGTGGCTTCTTTTTGTTGAGCGGCCATGGCTGCTTGGAAAGAATTCATAATCACATCAGGATGCTTAGTGAGATAGTCTCCAATAACCTTTTCAAGCTCAGTTAATTGGGCTGGTGTGAACGTAGATGGAGTTGCTGCTTGGGGTGTAGTTACAGGAACTTGACCTTGTGGCGTTTCAGCAGCATAGGCATGGGTCAACAATCCTAAGCTCGCAAAAGATAGTAAACTTAAAGAAATTTTTTTCATTGTGTGTTCTCCCTTTGTTGAGTCCCAGAGCATAGCTAACTCTGAGCAAGTTCACAAGACTTTTGCATCTAAATTTTTGATTCCTTTAGAGGATGGCCACCGGAAAAGGATGGCTATAACCGTTCCTATCCCGAGTAAATAACAGTAATAAACATAAGGGATAATGCTGAGAGGCGACACTCCTGCAATGGAGCCTGCCAGCAAGACTTGCGCGCTATAAGGCAAAATTCCTTGGAAAACACAAGAAAAGATATCCACAATGGCTGCTGTCCTTGCAAAGGCAATATTATATCTTTTTGAAATCTCTAAGGTTGATTCGCCAGCTAAGATAATAGCAACTGTATTATTGGCTGTACAAATATCGCAGAAACTTACGATGATGCTGATAGCAGCTTCTGCAACCCGAGATCCTTGGGCGCGTGAGGCCCATTTTTGAATAAAACGATCCATATGCTGCAAGAGAAAGCGGATTCCGCCATGGTCTTTTGCAAGCTCACTCAAGCCTCCTATCAGAAGGGACAGGATCAGAATCTCATTCATGGAAGTATATCCCTCAAAAACATTCTTTGCGAGGGTAACGCCCGTATAACCTGGAGCAAAAAAGAGGCCAGTTAGGCTTCCCACAATCAACCCCAATGTCAGGACAACAAAAACATTTACTCCGAGGAGAGCAAGCACCAGAACAAATAAGTAAGGAAATGTAAAGATCAGTGCTGGCGCCGTCATGGCTTCCCTTATTTCTTGCCCTTCTCCATGACCTGAGAATGCATAGAGGAGAAGAGTTATCACCATTGGAATTAAGGCCATCTTGAGGTTAATGTTAAACTTATCCTTCAAAGAACTCGGATGAATTTGCGTGGCCGCAATGGTTGTATCTGAAATCATGGAAAGGTTGTCCCCGAACATCGCCCCACTAATCACAGCCCCTGCCATAATCGAGGGATTAATCCCGAGTGCTTGACTAATTCCAACTGCAATAGGAGCCAAAGCTGCAATTGTTCCCATGGAGGTTCCCATCGAGGTTGATACAAAGGCCCCAATAATGAAGACGCCTGGCAAGGTGGCTTCTTGTGGAATAAACTGCAATGCAAAATGGACCGTCGCTTCAACCCCACCAATGCCTTTTAAAACCTCAGTAAAGGCCCCAGCCAAAAGATAAATCATACACATCGTAATGATGTTTTTTTCACGCACTCCTTCTAGGAAAATATTAATGTTGCCAACAAGGGAATGGCGACCTAACACAACCGCTAAAATCAGAGCAGGAAGGATGGCAACACTTGCTGAAACTTTATAAAAGGCAAGTTCAACACCTTGAAAAGTTAAATAAATACCGCTTCCAATAAAAATGATTAAAAAAACAGCAATAGGAATAAGGGCAAACGGCCCTTTCAGATGAAAACGGTTCATGACGTTAAAATTCTTCCTCTCTCATCTTTCTCAAGAGAAATTCGGTAAGCACTTGAATCCGCTTTAGGGATGCCAGATGGGAGGGGTAAGTGATATACCGATAAACAGTTGTTTTTGGAAGATCTGGAAGAATTTCAACCATCTCGGGATCGTTCCCAACCATATACTTGTGAAGCGCAGCAATTCCAATCCCCGAGCGGGCAGCCTCATAAATTGCCTGACCATTACTAATTACCAAATAAGGGATACGGGTTTTTTGAGCTCCAACTTGAAGTAACCAGTCTAAGTTATGATCGAGGTGGGGCATTTCATTACCAAACACAATGAGCCGGTGATGATCAAGGTCTTCTGGCTTTTGAGGCACGCCATACTTTTCTAGATAGGACCTACTTGCATAAATACGAAATCGGTAAGGAACCGGCTCTGTATTAATAATATCTGCACCTTTTGATGGGAGAGCTGTAATGCCAATATCTGCCTCTCGCATATTCAAATCAACTTCTTCATCCTTCAAAAGAAAACTCACCTGGGTTTCAGGGTATTGATCCAGGAATTCTTGAACACGAGGAGCAAGCCACATCGTGCCAAAGGCAAGAGAGGTTGCAACACGAATATGCCCACGCGGATTATTTTTTAGATCTTCAATAGCTGCTTGAGTTGCGGAGAGTTTAGTAAAAACAGACTTTACTGTCTCATTCAGGGCTTCACCCTCTTCAGTTAGTATGATCCCTCGGGACAAGCGTTTGAAGAGGGGAGAGCCAAGCTCTGCCTCTATAATGTTTACCTGACGGCTAATGGCTGATTGGCTTATGTGCAAGGTTTTTGTGGCCTTCGTAAAGCTTCCAGCATTAACTACGGCATGAAATACGCGGAGTTTATCCCAATCCATTTTTTCAACATCATTTAAATTTACTCATCATACCCTTCCCTTTTTCATTTGAGCAATTGATTTTTTGACAGTCTTTTCTAAGTTGGGTACTCTAAGTTGGTTTTATAATAGGTATAAGAATGACATCAATTTTACTCATCATCAGTGGAAGTATTGCAGCTTATAAAAGTCTTGAGCTCATTCGCTTGCTACGCAACAATTCCATGAAGGTCAGGGTCATTCTAACAGATGGTGGGGCCAAGTTTATTACCCCTCTCTCTTGTGCTGCCCTTTCTGGAGAGGCCGTTTATACTGGTCTTTTCTCTCTCACGGAAGAAACAGAGATGGGACATATTCGCTTGGCGCGTGAAGCTCAACTTGTGGTTGTTGCCCCCGCCAGCGCTGATGTTATGGCAAAAGCGGCTCAAGGAAGAGCGGATGATCTAGCATCAGCTGTGCTTTTAACGACAAAGGCACCTCTTTTGATGGCTCCTGCCATGAATGTTGAGATGTGGCATCATCCGGCGACCCAAGCAAATGTGGCGCTTTTAAAACAAAGAGGTGTTTCATTTATTGGCCCAGAAGAAGGAGAGCTGGCGTGTGGTGAAATAGGTCTTGGGAAAATGAGCGAGCCTGGCACTCTATGCTTAGAGATCCTTAAAAAACTGGAAGAGAATTCCTCGCTGAAAGGCCTTAAGGCCCTTGTAACAGCAGGTCCCACGCAAGAAGCCCTAGATCCAGTGAGATTTATCACTAACGCCTCTTCAGGGAAACAAGGTTATGCCATAGCGGAAGCTCTCCATCAAAAGGGTGCAGACGTGACGCTTATCTCAGGCCCTACCTCTCTTTCTCCACCTTCAGGGGTTCACTTTGTTTCAGTCCAAAGTGCCGAAGGCATGTGGAAAGCCACCGAGTCCTATTTACCAGTAGATGTTGCAGTTTGCACAGCCGCTGTCGCGGATTGGCGCCCGGATAAGGTTTCTTTTCAAAAGATAAAGAGAAATCAAGGTTTCTCTAACCTGACTTTAACGGAAAACCCAGATATCTTGGCTTCTCTTTCAAAGCATGAAAAAAGACCGAGGCTTTTGGTAGGTTTTGCTGCAGAAACAGAGAACCTTTTAATTCATGCCAAAAGGAAGCTTGCGAAATGTGATTGGGTCGTCGCCAATGATGTGAGTCAAGGGATTTTTGGATCGGATAACACCCAAGTGTATTTAATAAAAAATGATGGCCATGAAGCTTGGCCAAAAGGCCTGAAAAAAGATGTCGCGAAAAAACTAGCTGCTCAGATAGAAGGGTATTTTAAATGATTTCTGTCCCTCTCGTAAAACTTCCCCACGGAGAAGATCTTCCTCTTCCTCAATATGCAACCTCTCAGAGCGCTGGGGTTGATCTCCTGGCAGCTGTATCATCATCTCTTCTTTTAAAACCTCTTGAAAGAAAGTTAATTCCAACAGGCATTTCCATTGCTCTCCCGCCAGGCTATGAAGCCCAAATCCGTCCGCGTTCAGGACTGGCCCTAAAACATGGCCTTACGGTTTTAAATAGTCCAGGCACCATAGATGCTGATTATCGAGGGGAAATCCAGGTTATTCTTATTAATTTAGGCACTGAAGATTTTCTTATCGAAAGAGGTCTTCGCATTGCCCAAATGATTTTAGCCCCTTATTCAACTCTTTGCTGGACAGAGGTTGAACAGCATGACCATTGTGATAACAATAATCGGCAAGGGGGCTTTGGCTCAACAGGTATGAGGAACCATTCATGAGAAAAATAATAAGGACTATGTCTTTTCTTTCAACCACTGGTGCGTGTTTAGTTGTACTTACAACCGCCTTAGCCTTAGCGGCAGATAAAACCCCCGTTCCCCGTTTTGCGTCCTTAAAACCAAATGAAGTCAATGCACGGGTTGGCCCTGGCCCAAATTATCCGGTAGAGTGGATATACTTAAAGGCTGGGCTTCCGATCGAAGTCATTGCAGAGTTTGATACCTGGCGAAAGATCAGGGATAAGGATGGAGCAGAAGGCTGGGTTCACCAAAGCATGCTCAGTGCAAAAAGACACGCCATTATTCAAGAGGGAGAGGCCATCATGTATGCAGATGAAAGCACAACAAGCCAACCCCTTGTTCGTCTTCAAGAAGGGGTTGTGGTTGATCTGCAAAAATGCCGTGAGGATGCGTGTCAAGTTCGTATCTTTGATTTTAAAGGCTGGATCCCAAGATCTTCTCTATGGGGACTCTATCCCCAAGAAAAGATTGGGTAGACTCATAAATTGCCTGTCTAAAAATTTTAACTCCCTTTCTCCCCGGGCGTGTTATCCTCCGACTTGATCGAGGATGACGCACAAAGGAAAAATGTGCAATATCGAGAGATTCCAGAGAAACGAAAATAAGGTGTAGTAAAACTTCTTCCAGTTTATATTTATTGTATAACATATTGTTTTCAAAAAGTCAAGTTTTTGAATTGGCCATAATTTAGGTATAAAAAATGCTATATTTGGTTGCAACCCCACTTGGAAATTTAAAGGATATTACTTTAAGAGCCATTGAGGTTTTGAATGAAGTCGATATGATTGCTTGTGAGGATACGCGCGTTTCTTCAAAGCTGCTCAACCATTATGGCATCTCGAAGCCGCTTCTGTCTTATCACGACCATAACGCAGACCAGATGCGGCCTCGCCTGATAGGACTTTTAAAAGAGGGCAAAAAGATAGCCTATATTACGGATGGCGGAATGCCGCTCATTTCAGATCCAGGCTTTAAACTTGTCAGGGAATGTCAAAGGGAAAGTATTCCTTACACAGTCATCCCTGGCCCTTCTGCGCCCCTTATGGCCCTTTGTTTATCAGGCCTTTCGCCAGAACGCTTTTATTTTTGTGGGTTTTTATCTTCGAAACAAAGTGCTCGTAAAAAAGCACTTGAAGAAATTAAGGATATTCGGGCCACTCTTCTTTTCTTTGAATCTCCCAAACGCCTTGTTCCTCTCCTCACAGATATACTTCATCAATTTGGTGAGAGGGAAGGGGCGGTTTGTCGAGAAATGACGAAAATATATGAGGAAGTTCAAAAAGGACCTCTGTCCACATTAATTGCTCATTATGAGGCTAATCCCCCTCGAGGTGAGGTGGTTATTGTGGTTGAGGGGACCTCTAAATTTTTCTCTTTTACTGAAGCAGATCTTGATGCAGAATTAAAAAAAGCATTAAATAAATTTACATTTAAAGATGCTGTGAGCCATGTCTCGTCAGCCTTTGGATTGTCAAAGCGGGAGGTATATCAACGTGCCCTTTCACTGGAGTCGGAGAAAACACGCCTATCTTAAAGGACAGTGGAGCGAGAAAATTGCTGCCATTTACTTAAGCCTTAAAGGTTATGTGATTTTGGAAAGGCGATACAAAACACCGGTTGGGGAAATCGATCTTCTGGCGCGTGAAAGAGACACTCTGGTTGCAATTGAAGTGAAAAGTAGGGCCACTTTGGACGAGGCCTCCCTCTCCTTAACTGAGTACCAGGAAAGGCGAATTGAAAGGGCCCTCTTATTTTACCTGACAAACAAATCTTCTTCTCTTGATCTTCGCTTTGATGTTGTTCTAATTTCACCATGGAGGTGGCCTCGCCATATTCGAGGGGCCTGGTTATCACATGAAATGGAGGGTTATTGTGGCTAAAAAATTTATTCTGTGTCTCCCCTTGGTTCTATCAGGGTGCGGGGCTGCTATCGTCGGTGGAGTCAGTAGTGTCGGATTTAGCGCTGTAGAAGAGCGCGGAATTTCGGGCGTTGCAAGTGATAATGCCTTGCGGTTGGCATTAAACTTTGAGCTATCTAACGAGCTTGAGGATTTTTCTGGCATCGAAATTACGATTTATAAAGGGCGAGTTCTCTTAACCGGTGTTGTCGCAACTGAAAAAATCAAAAAAGATGCGGTTCGCCTTTCTAAAAATGTTTCTGGCGTGAAGGAAGTCATCGATCAGCTCAGGGTAAGAGGTGAAGATGGTTTTTCGGAATATGCTCGGGATGGGTGGATGACAACAAAACTCAAGGCTGCTCTTTATTCTGATGAGGATATCATTGCGCCAAACTATGTCATCACAACCTTTGATAAGGTTATCTATGTCTTCGGGACGGCTCAAACCAAGGAAGAAATGAAGTTGGTTATTGATCATGCCCGCAACATTAAAGGCGTTAAAAAAGTTGTTAGCTTTGTTGAGGTGTTAAAACCCCAAAAAAAGTGAGTTTAACAAGGAGCAGGGATTGTTTTCACGGCTGAATACGGTTGCTTTCCAAGGCGTGGATGTTATTACCATTGACGTTCAGGCCCAGATTTCATCAGGCATGCCACGCTTTAATGTTGTGGGATTGCCGGACAAGGCCGTTGGAGAATCCCGCGAGCGTGTTAGGTCTGCTTTTCACGCGATAGGACTTTCCCTTCCTTATCGCAGGATTACCATCAATTTGGCCCCTGCAGATGTTCAAAAAGAAGGGAGTCATTATGATCTTCCCATAGCCATAGGGCTTTTGGCAGCAATGAAAATCATTCCTTCAGACGTTCTCATGGAATATGTGGCGTTGGGAGAACTCGCTTTAGATAGTCATTTAGCCAAGGTTTCTGGGGTTTTGCCAGCAGCCATTCATGCGGCCTCCCTTGAAAAAGGGATTATTTGTCCGAAAGAATGTGGGGGTGAGGCAGCCTGGGCAGGGGAGATTAATATCCTTGCAGCAGAAACCTTGCTTGCTCTGATTAATCATTTTACAGGAATCCAAGTTTTATCCCCTCCAGAACCTCTGATGGAGGAGACAGGACACCAAAAAATCCTTGATCTCAGAGACATCAAAGGCCAAGAAACGGCAAAACGGGCGCTCGAAGTTGCGGCTTGTGGAGGCCATAATCTCTTGATGTTAGGTCCTCCTGGGGCTGGAAAATCAATGCTGGCCTCTCGTCTACCTGGGATTCTTCCTCCTCTGACGCCCGCTGAGGCCTTGGAAGTGACCATGATTCATAGTCTTGCAGGCCGTCTTCATGATGGCAAACTGATTCGAACCCGCCCCTTTCGGGATCCGCATCATTCTGCTTCTATGCCAGCCCTTGTGGGGGGCGGGCTTCGGGTCCAACCAGGGGAGATTTCCTTGGCCCATCATGGGGTTTTGTTTCTCGATGAGTTACCAGAGTTTTCACGGGTCTCGCTTGAATCTCTTCGTCAACCTTTAGAATCAGGAAAGACAGTTGTCTCGCGGGCAAATGCGCATGTGACCTATCCTTCCCGATTCCAACTCATTGCTGCCATGAACCCATGTCGCTGTGGTTACTTATCTGACCCAGGAAGGTCTTGTTCACGGGCTCCTAAATGTGCACAAGATTATCAATCAAAGATTTCAGGCCCTCTTTTGGATAGAATTGATCTCCATATTGAAGTTGAGGAAGTCTCGGCCCAGGATTTAACGGCCCCTTCGACAGGGGAGCTGAGTTCTGTTGTTGCAGAGCGGGTTCAGAAGGTGCGGGGAATCCAAGAGACGCGATATGGTGCCTTGAAACTTCCTATGCGTCTTAATGCCCATGTGGATGGGGAATTATTGGATGAAATTGCAAAACCGGATGCGGCGGGCAGCGCCTTATTAAAAGAAGCTGCTGAAAAATTTAAACTTTCTGCTCGCGGATATCGCCGGGTGTTGCGGGTAGCGCGAACACTTGCAGACATGGAAGGATTGCCAGACGTTTTGGGATGCCATATTGCAGAAGCGCTAAGCTATCGGCGGATTTATTTTGGGTAATATGTGAAATATTATTTATTGAATTTCTGCTAAAAACACTTTAAAAGCCTTGAATAAACTTCACAGGGAAGGCCATTTATGAAGGCTGGTAAAAATACTCTTTATCTTCAAAGCAAGAAGATTCTTTTTTTTATTGTTTTATTATTAATTTCTTTTCTTGTTTATAAAAGATTATTAAGCGCGCACGTTTACATTATATATTATAGCGGTCTGGCATTATCTTTAATTATCTTTGCCGCTCTTCACAAGAAGAACTCTCTTAAGATTGCACAAGAAAAAATAAATTCCGTCACCGAAATATTTAAATATATTGTTTTGTTATTGTTATTTTATTTCGCATCCTGTTTCATATATAGAATATTTGCCATTTATCAATTTGGAAATTCTCAGTTTATTTTAAAAACGATTTTATCTGGCTCGTTTTTTGATATGAGTACCTTGAGACTCATTGGATCATATATTGTTTATGGATTTCTGGTTCAATTTATTTTATTATTATTTCTTCCTCCAAACATCTATCAAAAGGAATTTTTATTCTTTAAATATTGTTTTTTTACCTTTACGTTACTTGTTATTTCAATTCAAGGTTATTTATGGGGATGGGTTCGAGGGCTCAACCGATTTGTAGGATTGGAACTCCCCTATATCTTAGATATTCCCTTTATAAAGTATGATTATTATTATTCTGCCATTACGTTATTATTATTGTTATGTTGTGTATTTATATACTTTAGAATAGAAAAAAGTAAAAAAAAGATACAGTTTTTACATCCCATATCAGTCAGTTTAGTCCTTGGCTTTCCTTTATTCTTTTTGAGTCCTATTTTATCCATATATTCTTATACTCAATGGCTTCCTAAAATTTGGATATTTGATGAAAAAACTATGGCTTATACTCCAGATTCATGGGCTTTGATTAATGATCATTATCTCGCCTTTAATCCTATAGGATTTCTTGTGGATAACAGCTTGACTGAATTGTATCGAGTTCAATCTTTCAACATAAACAAAAAATTATCTCCATTTTTTCAAAGGCCAAATCTGCCAGAATCTGAATCCAATGTAAATTTGGTAAAAAATAACCTAGGCCCTCAAGAAAAATACATTGATGCAAAATATCCAGCCTATCGAATGGCTACGAAAGATCAGACAAAAAATCTGAAGCCTTATAATGTTGTTTTGATTGTTTTGGAAACATATGAACCAAACGAAAGCGAGTCTTTTTCGCATAAAACAGATAAACCCTTGCGCTATTTTGAACAATTAAAGAAAGAAAGCTTGGTTTTAAATCAGTGTTTTGCAAATGCACAGACCACGTATGAAGGGGAGACAGCTCTTGGCCAATCAATGCCCGTGTGGGGAATAATCAATGGCAAGGAAGATGGAATGTATCTTTATTCAAAAAAGAAAAATTGGTTATCTATTTTCAAGGAAAGTGGCTATTTTCCATATTATTCTACAAGCTGGGATTCAAGAGTTCACATAAACATAGATGGAATTCAAGGAAAAATTTTAAAGTTCTTAAATGTCGATAATGCTTTAAAAAACATCAAAATTGATCCTTATTCGCATCCCTTCATCCTATCAGGTATTGAAAATGTTTCTGATCTATTTGATGACGATTTAAAATGGTCTAAGTTAATGGTGGATTCTGATATCCATGCAGATGATCAGGAAGGAACCCAACTCAAACTTGGTCCTAGAAAACATGGTGAATATTATGTACATGATGAATTTAGTTATGAAAAGTTATACAATAAGATAACAAAATTAAAAGAACCTTTTGTAATTGTAAACCATACGTGGAGTTCCCATTACGACTATCCCATTCCAAAAGGGTTTAAACCTAAGGGAAAAATTTCTCGTGCTGATCGTTATTATTTAAGTATGAAATACTCGGATCAAGCCTTAGAAGCATTTTTTAATAAAATTAAGAAACACCCTATTTATCAAAATACCATTTTTGTCTTGATAGCAGATCATGCAGCAAATCGAAAACATGTAACTCTATATGATGAATATCATATACCTGCTCTCATCCATGCCCCAGGGCTCATTCTGCCAGGTGAAATTAATGATGTGACTTTTCAAATTGATATAGGACCAACGCTTATTGAACTCTTAAACCTCGAAGGACGTTACAATACCTTTGGGACCCCTCTTTTATCCAAAGAAGTTCCTCAAAGAGGGATGATTTTACCTGATTGGGATGGATATTTAATCTTTGTTTATGATCCCTATATTGCACGGGTTGATGTTAATAAGGTCCATGAAATTTACAATTTCCGTGAAAATAAGTATCGCAACCTTATGCATGCTCCAAACATGCAGCCTACGATCGATGCTATTCATCATGAATTTCTTAAAACGTACCAATTGATTGCTGATACGGCTTATGGAAATCGTTTGATTCCTTCCGAGTCTTCTCATTAAAAGGCGATTAAACAGACTTTTTCTGAAGTTGTTTTTCAAAACCCATCAAGGTCAATCCTCCTCCTGAATGAATGAGGAGGGTAGGGCCTTTTATGCAATTATTTTTTATAATCTGACGACTTTCGAGAAACAATTTTGCAGAATAAATGGGATCTGTCAGGAAACCCTCGTTGCGAGCTATGGTGCGGATTTCCTCAAATATGCGGGCGTTTGTAGAGCCAAATGATTGGGCTAGAGAGGGCATATGAATCTCAAACTGGCTTTCTACCTTCTCTTGAGAAAGGTCACAACCACTGAGTGTGTTGAAAATAGACCTAAATTCCTCCACCTTTCGTACAAATTCAAGATGACTATCTGCAAGGAGAAGGACATGGACTTTTGTATCTCGCCCCAGGGTTGCAAGTCCTAAAATAAGGGCAATGGCGGAAAGGCCTGTGCCTGCCTCAATAAAAATATGGGAAAATTCATGCCCTAAGTCTTCCTCATTGGAATGAATATCGAGAGATAAGGTTAAGGCCCCTGGCAAAGCCTCGGCCATCAAGGCTCCCGGAGGAATGATATAGGAATGAGGGGTCTGTTTCCTATATTCATCCAGTATCTCTTCAAGATGAGGCCAGTCAGATTCTGGAACCCACTGGATTTTGTTTTCTTCAACAAAAAGGGAAAGGAGGAGGAAGTTACCCGTATGTGGAAACATCTCCCTATTTTTTAAAAGGAATAAAGTTGGTGTAATGCTGTTTTCAATCAGAAGTTGGGTAAGGCTCAGGATATGATTGGAAAAAGGATTCCCGCTTAAAATAGCCTCTTTTACACCCTTCTTTTTTAAAAAAGGAAGCAATGAGGCATATTTCCTCAACTTTGATCCACTCACCCCAAAACTCAGCTCATCATCTCTTTTGACAAAAAAAGCCTCCCCAAAGGTTTTCAGAGAATGGACCCGAGAATGAGGAATGGTTTCCACATGAGTCTTAATTAACTGATGGAATGAATCATACATCGTGGTTCAGGTTTCCTTAACTTACCCAATATCAACAGAAAGGTAGACATCTTTAAAAATATTATCTATAAACCCTTTTAGTAAAAGGAGATAGAGCTATGAAAGCAGATACTCATCCAGATTATCATGAAATTACAGTTGTTATGACTGATGGAACTGAATTTAAGACCCGCTCCACCTGGGGAAAGCCTGGCGATACCTTGCGCCTGGATATTGATCCAAAATCCCACCCTGCATGGACTGGGGTTCACCGTTTGATTGACAGTGGTGGCCAGTTGGCGAAATTTAAGGGCCGGTTTAAGGATCTTGGGCTTTAAGTCTGATTTATTAAAGTGATTGTTATCCTGAATTGAAATGGCCAATTTAAAAATTGGACTTTTTAAAAACAGCATCTTACAATAATAATATAAACTTGAGAAAGGTATATCTTCAAGAAAGATATATCATGATTGGGTATTTTTGCCCTGGTGTGACACCAAAGGGATGTGACACCAACGAGATGCAAGTTGTTTTTGCAATAGGTGCTTTATGCTAATGACTCACTTACCTCAGAGAGGGGTTCTCGAAATTCAAGGAGAAGATAAGAGCTCATTCCTTCAAGGATTGATTTCGAATGATATCCATCAAGTTAACTCAGAACGTTCTATTTATGCGGTTCTTCTTACCCCTCAAGGGCGCTTTTTATATGACTTTTTTATCATGGAGCAAGAGGGTTCCTATCTCTTGGATGCTGAATCAGCAAGGCTTGAAGAGATTTTAAAGAAGTTGAGTCTCTATAAACTCAGATCTCAAGTTAAGATTTTACCTAGGCCTGATCTTAAAGTCTTCGCTATTTGGGGGGAGGATGCAAAGTCTCTACCCTTAAAAGAAGAAGTTGGGGCGACTAAAGACGGATTTTTTCACGATCCTCGCCTTTTAGAACTTGGAGTCCGTGTGATGAGAGAATCAGATCCTCAAGGATTTCAGGCAGCAACCCCTCAAGACTATGACCTCCACCGTTTGAGCTTGGGCGTTCCAGAAAGCGGATGTGACTTAATCCCTGATAAAACCATTCCTCTCGAGGCTGGTCTTGATGAACTCCATGCGATTAGTTGGACAAAGGGATGTTATATGGGACAAGAACTGACGGCTCGTACGAAATATCGAGGACTCGTCAGAAAGCGCCTTTTCCCGGTCACGATTGATGGGGCAGCGCCTCCCGCGGGAAGTGACATCTTTTTAAATGAAACATCTGTTGGACGGATGATGTCCCATGCTGGATCACAAGGACTTGTCCTCCTTCGTTTAGAGGCTTTCGAGGTCTATCAAAATGGAGGAGGGGATCTCATCTGTGAAGGAGCTCTGCTAAAACCTTATTCATCCTTTTGGATGAATTTAGAGACATCATCTTCCGATACAGCGACAAATTTAGAAAATGCACCAGGAAGGAAGTAATCAATACTGTGGACTTCAAAAGTTTCCTCACCTTTATATATAATCGCTGTCTCACGTGTACTAAATTCGAGGATAACCTGCCTGCAGGCTCCACAGGGTGTCAATGGCATGTCAGTTTTTGATGTAACAGCAATGGCTTTGATTTTTGCATGAGGACCTTTTTTTGAAATCATTTTAAAAACGGCGGTTCGTTCTCCACAAATTCCAAGCCCGTAGCAGACATTTTCAACGTTACACCCTATAAAAAAATCTCCATCCGTCGTGACGAGGGCTGCCCCGACAGGGAACAGGGAGTATGGAACATAAGCATTTTCTTGCGCTTCTTTTGACAAAGCAACGAGCTTGTCTTTTAATTCTTGTGAAATCATGTTTACTCCTTTACTCAACCCTCTATTTTTGAAAAATCGGCCACTTGATGTAAGGTTTTTCTGAAAATGGCTAAAAGATGAAGTCTGTTTTTTCTGAGGGCCTTATCTTCTGCATTTACAATCACCTTATCAAAGAATTGATCCACATAAGGTCTTAAGGTGGCTAATTCTTGAACTGACTTAACGAAATCTCCTTTTTTCACAAGAGATTGGATTTCAGGTGATTTTAATTGAATGTTTTTAAAGAGATTTATTTCTTCTTCTTGATTTAACTGATTCTCAACAATATTTCCATCATATTTCAATTTATCTTTTTCTTCTTCAATCTTTAAAATATTTGAGGCCCTTTTGTAAGCCACGAGAAGGTTTTGGCCATCTTCTTTCTTCATCAGTTGATCCAGGGCTTGGGTTCGTAACGCCAGATCCGAGAAGGAGGGGTTAGCATGGGCAACACTTAAAACCGCATCCACATGGTCATAGGGGCTGCCTTGGCCTTCTCGTTGCATAAATTTAAAGCGCTCTAACAGAAAGAGCCACAGATCCTTTATGGCTTCTTCTTTCGTTTTCAGGCCAGGAGAAGCAAGTTCAGACCAGGGATAGGCATCATAGGCCACGCTTAAAAGGTCAAGAATGGATAAACTAAAGTGGGGGTTCATAGAGAGGGCAATGAGGCTTAAGCCTGCCCGTCTTAAAGCAAAGGGATCCTTTGATCCCGATGGAGTAATCCCAATAGAAAAGAATCCCATCAAGGAATCCACCCGATCGGCAATGGCGAGAGTTAAGCTAGGAAGGGCTTCAGGGATAGGACCGCCTGAAACCTTTGGCCAGTAATGCTCCTCAATAGCGCGGGCAACTTCGGGAGCCTCTCCTTGATTTTGAGCATAATATCGCCCCATGATGCCTTGCAATTCTGGAAATTCGCCTACCATATGGGACGCTAGATCTGCTTTGCACAAGAGGGCTGCGCGCGAGACAACCTTAGGATCTGTTCCTGCGAGAGGAGCAATGAATGTTGAAAGTTTGATAAGTCTTTGAACCTTATCAAAAAGACTCCCAAGATGCTGGTGGAAAAGCCTTGTTTTTAAAGCATTATTAAAATGATCGAGAGGTTTCTTTTGATCTTGTTCCCAAAAGAATTGAGCATCAGCAAGGCGGGCCCGGAGAACGCGCTCATTCCCCAGGACAATTGTTTTTCCTTGATCCCTGGTATCTGTATTTGCAATGACGCCAAAATAAGGGGCCAGTTTTCCGTGCGCGTCCACAAAAGGAAAATACCGCTGATGAACTCGCATAGGGGTTGTGATGACCTCAAGGGGAAGGTTCATAAAATGGGGATCTACAGCGCCTTTCAAAGGAACTGGCCATTCAACCAGGCCCGCAACCTCATCCAGAAGGGCTTCATCTTCGAGGAGGTTTAATTTAGCGTCTCGAGCAATCTTTGTCATACCTTGATGAATAAGGGAGCGCCTTTCTGCCCAATCAAGAATCACAAAGTGTTTCCTCAATTTTTCCTGATACTCTTTAAAGTCCTTAACTGTAAAAGGCTCCGGGGCTAGAAACCTGTGGCCTTGGGTTTTATTTGAAGCTGTGATGTTTGCATAGGTAAAGGGAACAACCTCCCCATCAAGGATACTTAAAAACCCACGAATGGGTCGCACCCAGGGTGTTGAAAGACTTCCCCAACGCATGGACTTGGGCCAGCGGAACTGGTCTAAAAGAGTTGGGACTATTGTTGAGAGAATCTCTTGCGTGGGTCTACCAGGCTCTTTTTTCATGAGAAAGTAAAAAGTCCCTTTGGGCGTTTCCTTCACAGTGCAATCTTCGCGGCTTACATTTTCAGCCTTAAAAAACCCTTCAAGTGCAGCAGGAGGAGCATCAATCCGAGGACCTTTCTTTTCGTCAAGTTTTTCGTTCGTTTGAAGGGGGAGGCCTTCAACCACAAGGGTGAGCCTGCGGGGAGTGACAAAGGTGCGTATACTCTGAAAAGACAAACCTTCTTTTTCAAGGTGTGTTTGGGTTAGAGTCTCAAGTTGCTCTTGAGCCTGCTTTTGCATCCGAGAAGGAATTTCTTCGGAAAGAATTTCAAGAAGCCACTCAGCCATTGACTTTTTCCATCCAGAGTTCACAACACGTGCGCGCTAATGCACGAATACGGCCTATATAGTTGGCGCGTTCTGTCACACTTAACACACCTCGTGCATCAAGTAAGTTAAAGAGATGACTTGCTTTCAAACAATATTCATAAGCAGGAAGTACAAGTTTGTTTTCAACCAGATTGCGGCACATGGCTTCTGCATCCTCAAAATGGCGAAAGATCATGGCTGCATCTGCATGCTCAAAACTAAAGGCTGAAAACTCTTGTTCCATCTGGAGGGCAACGTCCCCATAAGTCATGGGAGCCTCTCCTTCCGGGTCATTCCAGGTAAGGTCATAGACATTCTCGATTCCTTGGAGGACAGCCGCCAGGCGCTCAAGTCCATAGGTGAGCTCTGCAGGAATAGGATCACACGGAAACCCACCCACCTGTTGGAAATAGGTAAATTGGGTGATTTCTTGGCCATCTCCCCAGACTTCCCAACCAAGGCCAGAAGCCCCAAGGGTAGGACTTTCCCAGTCATCCTCAACAAATCGAATATCATGGAGGGTGGGATCAAGGCCAATATACTTTAAACTTTCCAGATAAATATCCTGAACATCAGGAGGGGAGGGTTTTAAAATAACTTGATATTGATGGTGACGATAGAGGCGGTTTGGGTTTTCTCCATAGCGCCCATCAGCAGGTCTTCTTGAAGGTTGGACGTATGCTGCTCGCCAGGGCTTTGGACCCAAAGCCTTTAAGGTTGTGGCTGGATGGAAAGTTCCTGCGCCTACCTCTGCATCATAGGGCTGCAAAACCACGCACCCTTGCTTGGACCAAAATTCCTGAAGTTTGAGAATGAGTGTTTGAAAGTCGGTTTTCATATTTTATCTGTCAAAATTTTCCCAACCCTATCGAGGAAAGCCCCTGACCGTCAAGGACTAATGGCGAACATCAACCTTAAACAAAACCTTAGGTATGGTAAGTAAAAATATATACATATCAAATAAAAATGATTTTTTAGAAATGTATTCTTTTTCTAGATCAACCTTTTGCTTAATTGTTACTGAATCTCGGCCATTAATTTGAGCCCATCCCGTAAGTCCTGGTGTATGGAGGTGGATTCCTTCTTGTGTACGAAGTGCGAGAATTTCCTTTTCATTCGTAATCAAAGGACGCGGGCCAACAAAACTCATATCTCCCTTTAAGATTGACCAGAGTTGAGGGATTTCATCGAGTGAAGTACGTCTTAAAAAAGGGCCTATTGGAATGAGATAATGATCAGGATTGGTCATCAAATGAGTTGCAAGAGGAGGTGTATCAACCTTCATCGTTCGAAATTTGGGCATCTTAAAGATAACGTTGTTTTTCCCGACGCGGTCTGACCAATAAAGTATGGGACCCATAGAGGTTAATTTAATCGTTAAAGCAATAATCAATATCACTGGAGATAAGATAAGTAAGGCTGCAAAAGCAACACTAAAATCAAAAATACGTTTGATCATTTTATAACCTTAAAAAACCCACAATATCGTGGACTTCTTTCAGATGTTGTAAAGCAAGTGTCTTTGCTTTTTCAACTCCTTTCTTAAGAATGGAATCGAGGTAATGAGGATCTTTTAAATACTCAACCATTTTTAGACGTATAGGATCCATGACGGCAATAATTTGATCGGTTAACTCCTGTTTTAAGGTTGAAAAAGAAGCGCCTTCAAACTTTTCACAGACTTGAGTTAAGGTAAGATTGGAAAAGGCTGCATAAATTTCAAGAAGATTCAAAGCTTCTGGTCGATTCTCCATAGCCTCAGCCTTCCCTGCAAGGGGATCAGGATCGGTCTTGGCTTTGCGAATCTTGAGGGCAATTGTATCAGGATCATCCAAAAAATGAATACGGCTATAATCTGAGGTATCTGATTTACTCATTTTCGAGGTACCATCCCTGAGGCTCATGACCCGTGCGGCAGTCTTAAAAATCAAGGGTTCTGGAAGTTCAAAATACTCAACACCATACTGACGATTAAATGCCCCTGCTATATCCCTCGCCAATTCAAGATGCTGTTTTTGATCTTCTCCGACAGGGACATGGGTTGCCTTATAAACCAAGATATCAGCTGCTTGAAGAACAGGATAGGCATAGAGGCCAAGATTTGCTTGTTCTTTGTGTTTCCCGGCTTTTTCCTTAAACTGAATCATACGGTTAAGCCATCCCAGAGGGGTGAGACAAAAAAAAATCCAAGAAAGTTCTGCGTGGGCAAGCACAGAACTCTGCGTAAAAATGGCTGATGTCTCCGGATTGATTCCAGCTGCAATATAAGCAGCCGCAACCTCTCTTGTGTTTTGGCGCAGAATTTCTGGATCAGGAAGAGTCGTTAAAGCATGAAGATCAACAATACAAAACAAGGTTTCGTATTTTTCTTGAAGGTGAACCCAATTGCGGATTGCCCCTAAATAGTTGCCAATATGGAGATTGCCGGTTGGTTGCACACCAGATAAAACACGTTCCATCATGCCCTCGAGGAAAACATTAGTTTCAAATCATTAAATCTGAGAGCCCCCATAAGATGGGAGAGGAATAAAAATCCAATCAATCCAAGGCTTATGAGACCAGCGACGGAAATATCTCTTATAAATTCTCCTCTCAAGAGCAGCGGATGAATGAGGAATTGGAGACTCTTGAGGAGGATAATTGTCCCTGCACAGGTCAGCATCATGCGTGAGCCAAACTTCTTAAGGCGGGCTTCAAAATGAAAATGCCCTTGGCGCCATAAAAGGACACCTAACCAAATGGCATTGACCCAAGCGGCACCAGCTGTGGCAAAGGCAATTCCAATTTGATGGTAAGTTCCCATAAGGACTACACTGAGCACAATGTCAACGGCGATCCCAGCACAGGCTGTATAAACGGGTGTGAGCGTATCTTGGCGCGCAAAAAAACTTGAACTAAAGACCTTAATTAAAACGTATGCTGGAAGTCCAACGGCCAAGGCTTGGAGAGTCAGGGCTGTCGCTTCTGTATCAACATGTGTAAACTTTCCTCTTTCAAAGATAACCATGACAAAGGGCTCAGCTAAAAAGATGAGCGCCAGGGCGGCCGGAAGGGTTAAAAACATTGAAAATTCGATAGCTTGGCTTTGGGTTTGGTGAGCCT
>Ga0206848_1115_pt1 | contig 19220 bp, 19 predicted proteins | sample Alteio_BWOrgCont_18_FD_152635 | JGI IMG/M metagenome (GOLD analysis project Ga0206848, IMG submission 152635) | Enriched cells from forest soil in Barre Woods Harvard Forest LTER site, Petersham, Massachusetts, United States -... | ecosystem: Environmental > Terrestrial > Soil > Temperate forest >...
ATCGATCGACCTTGCGAAATACGATGCAGTAGTCATTGTTGGTGGTCCGGGTGCATGGGATCATCTTAATATTCCTGCGGTGCATACCATAGTAAAAAATGCTGCACAACAGAAAAAAGTTGTTGCTGCAATTTGTATTTCACCCCGTATTCTCGCAACGGCCGGTGTATTAAAAGGTAAGCGTGCAACAGGATGGGATGGAGACCATGAGTTGGAAAAGGTATTTAAGCAATACGATGTTTTCTATGAAAAAAATCCGGTTGTTGTCGATGGTCTTTTTGTGACGGCATCGGGTCCTGCTGCGGCGACCGATTTTGGCGACACTATTATTCGAGTGTTACAGGGTCGTGCACAGAAATCATAAAACTCATAAATAATAGTGGTGTGTGACATCATAAAAAAGGGTGGCGTATTTTTTACGCCACCCTTTTTGTTAAGAAATAAGATAATTAGTTGCTGTACGGAAGATCACGAATGAGACGATATAAAGCTTCAATCTCTTCGTCGAGTGTTTTGGACACTGATGACCACGTTTCATTCGAATTTTTAGCGAAATTATCGATAAGATCATCACCGACTTTTTGCGTGAAGACGGTAGCGAATCCGCATTTTGCATCCGGATTGAAGCGGCCAACTACTTTATTTAATGCGGTCATAAACGTTACATGCAATGCTAACCCCAGTGCATAACGATAGATCCATGAAACATGTGGCACTTGATCGATAATCTCTTGTAAGCGGTATTCAAAGTCTGCTTTTTGCGCGCTGGTGATGGGATTTCCAAGCGCTGCTAATACATCACTATGTAATATGCGCACTTTATACAAGAGCAAGCTGACTTTGTCTGTGTAGCCGTTCTTTTCATAGTAAGCATTAATAAACGAGTTTGTTACGAGTGATGCAACAATTGATACCGGAACGTGTGTCAAAAAATTCAAGCCGTTCGTTTTCATTTCTGATGCAACATTTTGTATTGTTGCTTTGACTGTTGAAAGTACTGATGATGAGACTACCGGTACAATGGGTGGAACGGGGTCGACGCTGTAGAGTGGCATACTTGCTACGCAGAGTACTGCAAGATAGTGTTTAATATTCATTAGGGCTCCTTGAGGGTTGGGAAGAATAATTAATTATTACGCTGCTGGTGCAGTGACTGCTGCTGAAGTTGAAGAAGATGCTTTAATGCGTTGTTCTACAGATCTTCTGATTCGTGAAATTTTATCGGCAATGATTGCCATTTCAAACTTATGTGTATCACGATGTTCGCCCCATATGTCTGATGATCCTGCAACACCGATTGATCCATCAGAAAGTTCATCACGTAAGAGCCACGTTGTTTCTGCAAAGAACTCGATATATGATTTTGCTGTTTTATTTTTTGGAGCAATCCCATTTGCTTTTCCTTCTTGGCCCCTCCACCGAGCGACTGCAAAATTTTGTAGGCCGTCTAAGAGGGTTATGCCGATGATTTTTGTACTGCCTGCTAGAATATGCTTTTCGAGCGTTTCAGCTCTTTTTGACCGAGCAAAAGTAACGTACCATGGTGCAACTAATCCGCGCTCGGTATAGTCAGCTACGCCTGAGTTTTGCATGGTTTCAATATTTTTGAATTGTTGTTCGAGCGCATCTACATCGCTTATTGAAAGCGTCTTTAACTGTTGTTTTTTATCAGAGACATTGTCTTTAAATTTCTTGCGTGCTGAATCCATGGTTGCAATATGTTTATCTCTTCCTGAAAGGCGATGAAAAGGTATAAACGGAGCAATATAGTTATCGATAATAAGATTGGCGCCAGCTTTAACAACTTGTGTTTTAGCAAGAGCCCACACGGTACGTTCTGCAAGCTTTTTAGCGTCTTTCAAGCCATCATGCCTATTGATTGCGTCATCTGCTGCTTTGACGATTATGCCGTTGTTGTCGCTATTTTTGTCGTCTCGCTGTGATTGTTCAGTAATAATAGTTTTAACGCCGTCTGTATTAACAGCTTGGAGTTGTAGCTTCTTGAGATTTTCTTGCAGCTCTTGAAATGCTTTAGGATCAACGGAACTCCCAACGGTACCCTCAGATCCAAACAATGAATTTGCCGCGCTCGCAGCAATCAGTGAAAGCGATAAAACATATAATTTTTTTTGTCTCATACAACATCCTTTTATGTAGAAAAGAAATAGATAATATCGCTGCTCAGAATATCGTGCTGTTATATGAAAGTCAAAGAAATTCTCGGTGCTATAATGTTTTTTGCATTTTTTGTGTGCCTACAATGTTTCCACACATATTGTATGTGTACAAGTATTGTGTTATGTGCATGATACATCACAACATTGTTGTGTTATGCGTGAGCGTATTTTGAAAATAAGCAATGACAATGCTGCGGGAGTCATTCCTTTAATAAGCGTTGCCTGTGCAATGGTGTGTGGTTTTGTTTTTGTTAATTTTTGTTGCAACTCAATCGATAATCCGGGAATATTATCGTATGAAAAATCTTCCGGGATTGTGAGCTGTTGATACTGCACTAATTTTTCTACCTCACGCTGTTCGCGTATAAAATAAGGATGATAGAGCAGTTCTGCGTGTACTGCAACTTTCATACGTGGTGTGAGCGATGTTGCTGTTTCAGTGGTAATATTTTCGAAAAATTTTTCAAGATCTTCTTCTGCGAGCGTGCGCATTAAGCTTCCATAACGGTGTGGTGATGCAATAAAATGATGTGCGGTTTGATTAACAATTGTTTGTTCTTGCATCACTGCAGTATATTGTTCTTGATCGATGAGATTGAATGAATGGGCAACATCAGCAAGTCGCGCGAAAACATTATCTTGTCGCAGTAATAATCGTCGCTCTGCTCGCGAAGTGAACATGCGGTATGGTTCATCAACGCCCATGCTCACGAGATCATCGATCATAATACCGATATATCCTTCGGTCCGTTTCATAATATACGGTGGTTTACCATGAGCTTTTAAATGCGCGTTAATACCGGCGATAATTCCTTGTCCCGCCGCTTCTTCGTATCCAGTCGTTCCATTAATTTGTCCTGCAAGGAAAAGCCCGGGATGTGATTTAACTTCCAGTGAGTGGTGTAGCTGATGTGGTGCAACGTAATCGTATTCAATCGCATAACCAGGTCGTACAATATGTGCTTTTTCAAATCCTGGAATTGTTTGAATAAATGCACGTTGTATTGGTAATGGAAGTGATGTTGAGAGACCGTTTGGATAATATTCATCGCTTGATGCACTTTCCGGTTCTACAAAAACATGGTGTGATGTTTTGTCAGCAAATCGTGAAATTTTATCTTCGATCGATGGACAGTATCGTGGTGGAGTTCCTTTGATATGCCCAGTGAATATCGGAGAAAGGTGAAAATTTTCTTTAATGATAGCGTGTGTTTGCTCTGTTGTATGCGTTACATAACAGTTCATTTTATGAGTAACGCGATGAGGCTTGAATTCGAAAAGGTATTCCAACTCATCAGAGCCTTGTACTTCCATCCGTGAAAAATCAATGCTTGATTTCAGTAAGCGTGGTGGCGTTCCCGTCTTGAGACGACCCATCGTAAGATTCAGGCTATGCAATGATGCAGCGAGTCCTATGACCGGCTCTTCCCCCTGTCGTCCCGCTGAATAATTTTGTTGTCCGGTATGAATGAGCCCATTGAGAAATGTTCCTGTGGTAAGAATAACGCATGATGCATGATACGTATCGCCTTCACGTGTGGTAATGCCCACAACTTGATTTCCTTCAAAAAGAAGCTGATCCACCATTCCCATAGCAAGAGTAAGATTGGGCACATGAGAAAGATATTTTCTACTTAACTGATTGTAGGCATGTTTATCAATTTGCAAGCGAAGTCCTTGCACCGCTGGTCCTTTGCGTGTATTAAGCATACGTGCTTGCAAATACGTTTGGGTGCATAGGCGTGGCATGAGGCCACCCAATGCGCTGATCTCAAAAACAATATGTCCTTTTCCAATCCCACCGATAGCAGGGTTACAAGGCATGAAACCCAGTTTATCCAGATTTAACGTGATAAGGAGTGTTTTTGAACCCATGCGTGCGGCAGCGTACGCAGCTTCTGTGCCTGCATGACCGCCACCAACGACGATGACATCAAATGAATTCCATGATTGTGTAGATGTGCTCATAGTGGGTAACTGACTCAAGTGAGAATGAGATGCTTATATAGTATGAGTGTAACAAAAAGAGGAAAAAGATGACAGATCATCATCTTTTTCCTCTGCTTTAATAATGTGCTTATAGTGCGCTATCGGTTAAAAATTGATTTACGCACGGCCTCAGGAGCTTGCTCTTTCGCGGTGAGTAAAGCGACTTGAAGTTTTTGATACAGCTTAAATTGCATCACGGTATCGCTTTCAAGTTTTTTAAGCTTTAAGCAAGTGTGAGGGGGTACAATATCCATTTCGAGAGGCCAGTTTTGCATAAGTTCTTCAAGAACTTTTTTTGCGCACATGACCTTTTTTGTTGCTATTTTGTGATGAAGTTCAGCTACTCTCTGGCGAAATTTTTTGAGCGCGCTTTGTGAAGAGGGATTTTTGCATGCTACGCTATATTCATCAATAAGCTGTCCAAGAATCTCTAACAGATATTTTGGATGACACATGCCCGGCTTTTCGATTAATACATCGCATAAAATTCCTAAGTCTTTCACGATGTCATTAAGCGAGCGGCCTGCTGTTGAAGTTATGGTAACCTGCTGTTTAATGTATACTTCATGCCGTTGATGTGCTGCACTGAGTAATGGTACAATAAGCATATTAATGCTGAGTGCCATCAAGCTACAGTAAGAAATTGCTTTCATTTCGTCTCCTGTCAATACGTTGTTTTCGCATTGTATTGTTTGTTTCCTATGATCACTATCTTTAGCATAAAGGGAGCTGCTGAGAAGGTCAAATGGGGTGCTAAAAGAGCGATGGAGACGGTATAATCACAGAATGGTAAGAGTGTGAATTTGATAAGGAGAATGGGCTATGATATATGCTTTAGTGAGCAAACTTTACGATAAAATTTCCTATCTGAATTTTTTAGGATATGTTTCAGTGCGAGGTATGGCTGCTTTATTAACCGTTTTGCTGGTTGCAATTATTGGTGGGGATTATTGTATTTCATGGGCTCAGCGACTGTTTCGCTCACGGATGCGTGAATATACACCAGAGCGACACCGTGATAAAGTAGGCACTCCTACTATGGGAGGCCTCTTCTTTGTTGCTGCAATGTGTGGAACGATATTGCTCTGGTGTAATCTGTCGGATCCTCACGTGTGGGTTATGATGCTCTGTTTAATCCTTTTTAGTGTAATTGGTTTGTGGGATGATTGGTCAAAGTTAGTAAAACAGCGGGGTATTTCTGAGCGATACAAGTTTTGTGCGCAAGTTATAGCAGCTACGCTTGTTGTTATGCTCTGGTATGGAACGTGTCATCCTGATCCTGTCATTGTAATGCCCATTTTTAAGGGAATGGTTATTCCGTGTGGTCCAATTATGGCAATGATATGGTGGGTGTTTGTTATTGTTGCGATGAGTAATGCCGTGAATTTAACCGACGGTCTCGATGGATTGGCAATTGGATCATTAATTCCCAATTTTGCGACATTCTCGTTAATTGCTTATGCTGCAGGGCATAGTGGTTTTGCAAAGTATCTGCATATTCCCTATGCAGGAACGGCGGAAGTTGCAATTATTGGTGCTATTTTTGTCGGCGCATCGCTCGGATTTTTGTGGTTTAATATGTATCCCGCTCAAATTATTATGGGTGATGTTGGTGCATTGCCATTAGGAGCAGCGCTTGCGTTGATGGCGATTATGAGTCGTCAAGAAGTGCTCGTCTGTATTTCTGGTATTGTATTTGTTGCAGAAACCTGTTCTGTCATTATGCAGGTTTTTTCATATCGCCATTTTGGTCGCCGTATCTTTCGCATGGCGCCGCTGCATCATCATTTTGAACTATTGGGATGGCCTGAAGCAAAGATAACGGTGCGATTTTGTATTATTACCATTATTGCGTGCTTGTTGACTTTGATGCTCATTAAGATTCGTTAAGTGATGGTGCATTGTATCGGAACAGCACAATGCCTACCATAATCATGCCGATAAAAAGCAGCAGTGGTACAATACCATTTATGAAGAAATTACGTATGCATGCTGCAAAAAGTACTATACAACTGAGAACGCCACACCATGATACGATATAGCGTGCGCTGTGCTCAAGCTGTGTCAATGCATAGCTGCTGACAAGATATGTATAGACAACGCCACAAGCAGCTAGTTGTTGAAGCAGCATAATATTTCCGCCCGCTATTATGAGAAATGCCATAACGATAATACCTTCAATAATAACGCATGCCTGTGGTGTATCGTGATACACTGTGCCAAGCCATGCCATACGCCGTGGTAAATGTTTGCGCGAAATTAATTCGTAGAGATTCCAGCTGTTGGTATACATAATACCAAAGGCAACACCCGCCGCTGAAGCAGCAATGCCACTATGAAGGAGCAGTACAGCACTATATTGAATGCCCGATGAACAAAAGGTGCATGTTGATAATAATGTAGGGAATGCATGGAGGTAGTTAGTGAGCGAACCGAGCGAAGGAATAAGATATGAGAAAAAAAATTGGAATAACGTCGTAATGACAACTCCCAGCAGATAAGCAATTAACAGTGCACGCGAACTGTCACGTTCGGGATGTGCAAGGCGATGGTTAAGTCCGCAACTTGCTTCGAATCCCATGAATGCATACAAGACAAACGGAATGCCGCTGACAATGCTGAACCAGAGGAATGGCGTGTTGGTTGATGGTAGTACCGATGGTGCAAAGATCAGTGCATAAAGTCCAGCACCGAGAATTGTCACAATGGGTAGCAGCTTTCCTGCAAGAAAAATAATTTGAATACGTTTTCCAATATGTGCATGTAAGGTATTTAAAAGGGTAAAAAGCGCTACGATAATACTATCAATGAATAGTGTTGTATACGAAGCAAGGGGCGGAAAAACTGTTTGGAGAAGGCTTGAGCATACATGAATAGCAACAGCACACGAGGCAAGCTTTGCAAGAAAATAACTCCATGTACTTAAAAACCCGTGCAGTGGTCCTAAAGATGCACCGTACTGATATAATGATCCACCGCGGTGGATCAGCGCCAGACGTGAAAAACTGAGGATCAAGGGCAAAATAAGTATCCCTACGATGAGATAGGTAAGAGCTCCGTATGAGCCTGCAAAGTGTGCGAGAAGAACGGTATTAATAAAAATACCGGACCCTACCATAATATTAAGATTGATAAGCGTTGCAGCGGCAAGTGACAATTTTCTTGAAGTCATATCAGATTCCTGATGATAAAAGTGATGGTGAGCGGTGTGTACGCAAATATGAAGCATATAAAACAATAGATCCCACGACACCCGCGTTTAAGCTTTCTGTGCCGCCAGGCATAGGGAGTGTGAGTGATTGATGACACTCAGATTGCCATGCTGGGGGAATACCATGAGCTTCAGATCCAATAACAAATAGTTCTCGTGTGTGCGCCGGAGCGGAAAAAAAATCTGCTCCTCCCTGAACAACGAGTGCAGAAAGGGTGATATGGTGCGTGGCACATTGTTGGATGAGCATGTCCCATGTCCATTGAAAAATATTCAAAGAGCCGATGGTTCCTGCGGTTGCCTGTACCACTTTTGGATTCCACGGGTCAACGCCTTCGATAATAATAAGCGATGTATGCATGAGTGCTGCGCTGGTACGGATGAGCGTTCCCATATTTCCCGGATCGGCAATCTGTGCAAGAACCAATCCTGAGGTAATACAACACGGATCGGGCGCAGGCGGTATACGAAATATACCGAGTATGCCGCTTGGTGTTGTGGTGGTGCTTAATTTTTTGATAACCGGTTCACTCACCTCTACCAATTGGTATGATCCCGATAATGCATGAACTTGTTGCTTGAGCGCGGGTGTTACAAAAAGGTATTCGCAGGTCAGCGATGATGACAACAGGGCAGTACAGGTACGGATTCCCTCAGCGATAAAGCGCTGTTGCGCAACCCGTCCATTATGGTCATGCAGCTGTTTAATTTCTTTAATGAGGGGATGATGAAGTGAGGTAATATGCACAGTAATTATTTAAGTGAGAGTGGTATATCTTTTTCTTGATCATACGAGAGATGTATAATTTTCGCAAATGAATGAAATGTATCTTAAAATTCGGTATCGGTAATAATGAAGGTATCATGTTGTAACTGATTCATGCATTTTTTGGTACATGTTGTACAAGAAGTATAGCGTAAATTGTTGTTATGGAGATCTACCATGCCAAGTTCTTGGTTAAACCACCCATGAATAGGGTGATCATGAGGGACTTCATGAAATTTCGAAAGATCTATTGCTTGTGCAACAACGAGAAATGGAGGAAAATAGTTTCTTTGGTTTTGTTGTTGTTGTAGATCATAGAAATATTTTTGAGGAACTATGAAATGTATGTTATCGAGTTGGGCTTGGTTACGTATTCTTTGTGCGTTGATAATACGACCAAGATTGACTGCATCAGTATGGATTTGATGATATAAGTTTCCCATCTTAAAGTAAAAATTGAGTCCTTTTATGGTAAATACGTGTTGTATCGGAATATCGTGATCGAATATATACTGTGTCATATCGTTCCAATGACTACCCGTAAAACGTATTCCGTGCCGCCAGAATAGGTAGTTTGCGTACACATATTGCACGATATTCGGTTGATTGTATAAAAGGGTGAGTGCACGCATCACTGATTCTTTTTGCATTATTGCGTCGATTTTTTTCTGAGATTCTTCAGGAAGTTGGTGATCTGTAACGTATGGCTTGTAAAAGGGGGCAGTGAGATCAGGTCTGCGATGAGCGAACTGTTGGGGTGTGATTTGTTGAGCTTGCTTCTCCAACTTTTCAAATGCTTTAGATCCCCATCCATAGCTCAGGGCTGTTCTGTAAAGGGAGGATTTATGGATACAGTAGGCGATTGGCGCAGCTAAAACTGCTGCCACGAACGGAGCTGAGGACATTGCATTAAGCTGCGGTTTGCCATAGCATAGCGCTATTAAACATGCCAAAAATCTCAATAATTTCATATTTTGATCCTTATTGCTGCTTTCTTTACTTTTATTATAGAAGGAATCTTGATGAGTTTCAAATGGTCAATTTATTGTTATTGAAAAAGAGTATCTTAAAATTCGGTGTCAATAATAGTGAATTCATCATGGTGTAACTGATTCGTGCATTTTTTGGTACATGTTGTACAAGGAGTGTATCGTATGTTGTAGCATGAGAGATCTGTCATGAGCACTTTTTGTGTGAACCAGGTACGAATAGGGTGGGTATCGGGCACTGCTTGCGATCTTGACAGATCGATTGTTTCAGCAACTACGAGAAAGGGAGGGGTGATTTTTGAGAATGGTACATGTTTGTTTGATAGAGGATAAAACCATTTTTGGGGTGTGGCAACATGTATATTATCCTGTTGAGCATGGGAACGAATTTTTTCTGCATTGATGATACGATCAAAGTTGGTTTCATCGGTATGACTGTGATGATATAAATTTCCCATCTTTCCATAAACATTAAGTCCTCTCATAGTGAATACACGTTGCGATGGGATATGCTGACAGCGATGAATGAAGTATTGTATCATATCGGTCAAACGGCTGCCGGTAAAATGTATTTCATGCCACCAGAAGATGCTTTGTGCATACCAATATTGCACGATATTTGGTTGATGATATAAAAGGGTAAGTGCGCGCATCACCGATTCTCTCTGCATTATTGCGTCGATTTTTTGCTTAGATTCTTCGGGGAGTTGGTGATTTTTAATATATGATGTATATGGTTCTTTGGTGAGATCAGGACAGCGGTTTTTGAGCTTTGAGGGGGATGTTGTCATTGCTTTTTCTGCTAATGCTTCAAGTGCATGATGTCCCCACCCATATTTCATAACTTTTTTACAGAGAGAGCTTACGCCGTTGTACAGCGAATTACTGTAGGAGACTGCAGGGTATATGGATGACGTCCCGCCTGCTAGGGTCAGTAAGCTTAAAATGTGGATATATTTCATATGGACTACTTAAGTTAATAGATTTCTTTTTTTACTAGTATATTCTCTGTCTCTTGTAATTTCAGATGGGAAATGGATGAGTTTGGGGGAGGAGGTTCGGCTTGATCAAAAGATTGTTATATTTTGTTAAGTAAAATTGCGGTGCGATAATCGCGCATGAGGTTCATAAAATGACTTATATTATGAATGGTTGCAAGGGTAAATGCTGAAAGTTCATGTGCTTTGAATAAATGATGAATATAAGCGCGTGTGTGGGTAGTGCAGACCGGGCAGGTACATGTTTCATCGAGGGGAAACAGTTCATTGCGGTGCTGTGTGCGTTCAATTTTAAGAATGCCACTGCGGGTAAAAATTGTTCCATGCCGTGCTGCGCGGGAGGGATATGAACTATCAAATGTATCAATACCATACGGCAGTGCAGCATCGATTGAGGTTAGATCGCCGATTCCCAAAAGATGTATCGGGAAGTCGGTTGGTACATGCGGCATAAGATGTGAGAGCATGGTGATGAGATCGTGGGTATTTTTTCCGAAGCTTCCACCGATGGCAAACCCATCAAAAGGAAGATTGGTCAAGTGCTGTGCGCTCTGTCGTCGCAATTCTGGATCGGTACCGCCATGGAGAATTCCATAAAGTGCCTGTTGTGTGTGATGTTGACGATGTGCCGCAAGCGATCGCTCTTCCCAACGATGTGTTCGTGCTACCGAGGCGATAAGGGCATCGTGTGAAATGTGATACGGTGGTAACTCATCAAGCGGAAGAATAATATCAGCACCAAGTTTTTTTTGTGCTTCAATAGATGATTCTGGCGTTAAAAAAAGTGATGTTCCATCGCGATATGAGCGAAAATGGACCCCTTCTTCAGTAATTTTGACAACTGATGTTGATGTTCGCGAATTGCCTTTGCTTTTTAACTCATCGTGCACCCCGCCATAGGCGAGGCTGAACACTTGAAAACCACCTGAGTCGGTAATAATAGGATGGTTGCGCTTCATAAAATGATGCAGCCCGCCTGCACGGGCAACGGTATCGGCTCCTGGATGGAGCATGAGGTGATACGTATTACAAAACATCAGATGGACATCAATATGATGCGTCAGCAGCGCGTCGACCGATTTTAATGCGGCATGCGTAGCAACCGGCACAAAGTGGGGCGTATCAATAATACCATGAGGCGTATGAATACGGCCGACCCGAGCGCGGGAGCGAGTTGACTGATGAATCAGTTCAAATAAGAATGTTTGATGAGCTGTCTGCATAACTATCAGTATAATATGTTTAGGATCAAGATGCTATTGAGAATGTCTGCGTCCTGTATAATTACCCCCGAATGCACTTATTGGATGACGCTGAGAGCCGGCTTGAGAGCCATGCGGAGATGTCGGTTCTTCTCCTACGTCCGAAACGCGTCGCCCCCTCATTCGGGGAAACATTATTGCTTCTGCCATAGCCCGTGTTCGGGGCGAAACCTGCGGTGACGGTTGTGTTGATGAAGCGCCTGAATGGGCTCCATTTGGTGAGGGGGCTCGGGAAGTATCGCACGAAGAGGGGAATGGTAATGCTGGACGAGTGGTGTTGTATTTAAAGGGTGAACTCGATCGTGAGGAATTACTGTGATCGAGAGCAGCGTGGTCAAGTGGTGCCGCCCATGGGATTGGTGACTGTCGTTTGCTTGGTGAAGGTGCGCGAGAGGACTCTGCACTTGAAGAAGGATATGCCCCGTAACCCGCAAGAACTTGGGCAACTTTTGTGCTGAGGATGCTGGGACATTCTCCAACTGTGGATACTCCACCTGCATCGGATGATGATTGGTACTCATCTTCAAAAGACCAGCTGCGTCGTAGATCTTTTTTCCAAGATGTAGGGCTTTTCTGGCTACGAGCTGTTGGTGGCGTTAGAGCATATGACGAGTGATCTCTGATAGAACGTGGCTGTTTTGTCGAAACAATAATATGTGGTATTTCTTCCCAGTGAGCTCTTTGTTTAAAATCTCGCTCTCCAGCGATACAGAGCGCCCCCTGTAAAATGCAGTATGTATATAAAAATTGATATATGGTTTTCATGATTATGCCTTTGTTTGCGTTAAAATATTTTTTAAAGATACTCGTAAACAACATGAAGTGCAAGTGCAGGTTAACACAGGATAGTTTTTTGCTAAAGACCAACAGAAAACTATTTAAACCATTAAAAATTTTTTCATTAAAAACCAGGCAGTAGTTGTAAAAATGATGCTATCAAAGCGATCTAACAATCCGCCATGTCCCGGAAGGAGCGTTCCTGAATCTTTAAGGCCCGCGCGCCGTTTAAGATATGATTCAAACAAGTCGCCACCGACAGCGCTGATATTAAGCGCAAGGACAATCATGATGAATGTAATGAGCGGTGTAAGGGTGAGAGGGGAATATGGCGCATAATAATAGATTAATCCTGCTATCATGCTAGAACATACTAATCCACCAAAAAATCCTTCCCATGTTTTTCCCGGGCTAACCGCAGGACATAATGGATGTACTTTACTCAATGAAGATACTATTTTTCCGGTGATATACGCTCCCGTATCATGGCTTACTGCGATGGCGATTATCCATACAAGATCCAGACGACCGGTTCCGGTGCTTTTGTTATTGAGGAGTATTAATATAATGAATGGCAATACAGGGTAGAGAGGCGTTAAGTGCCATGCATTAAAGTGCGGCCATTCATACAATAAGATAAGTAAGAGTATGGCGGCGAGTGTTGCTGATATAATTAGAGGCGGAGCGTAGTATGCTGCGATACACCCCATACTGAGCACTATTCCGGTTATAAGGCGAGCGATAAAAGCGTGCATATTATAATACTATTTATAGAAACATTAATATTGTTATTTTGAGAATAAGTATTGCGAATTGGTAAGTCAACACATATGTATTTTTTAAAAATAATCGTGCAGTATAAGTGTATACTTATCGAATACTATTTTCATCGGTAAAAGCGTTTGGGTAGTAGGTGATCTTCCAATCGGGCTGCGATCCTTCTACAATGGCAACATCAAATCGAATGATGGTATGATGCGATGCAGCATGGGTTGCTAAGTAGCGGTGTGCGGCTCGAATGAGCGCTGCTTGTTTTTGTGGAGTGATAATCGATGAGAGAGCAAAATATGCGGTACTGCGCGTTTTCACCTCAATAAAGGCAAGCACGGTATGGCATTGGGCGATGAGGTCAACTTCACCACCGCGGTAGGTAATGTTACGTTCAAGAATTGTGTAGCCTCGTTGTATTAGATAGTCAGCGACCGCTAATTCTCCCGAAGCGCCTAGTAATTTTTTTGATTTCATGATTTAAAATTTGTCGCGAAAATATGCTGTTGAATAAGAGGGTGTTGCGGTGCTATAAAGCAATGACTCAAGAATCTGTAGATCATGCGCAATAAGAGCGATGTGCTCGTTGTATGTTGCAGGATCAAGTTCATCATCACCATATTGAGGAGCTGAAAGTTGCTCGCTTGCATCTGCAGCACCGGGAATAAACTGCTCCATATCCGGTATCATCGTTTTTACAATGTGCGACACGCGCTGAAGTGCGGCGTATAATGAACTGCCGAGTTGATCGATTGAAAACTTGTTAAGATAAAAATAGATAACCGCGATTTCCTTTTCAAGCAATCGTTTATAAGCAGCACCCACCATTTCAATAACCATATCATGCTGTTTCGTCTGCTCCGGATAATCTGCCAGATAGTGTTTTCCTAATTTAATAACCTGATGTGTTGTTGTTTGATCCCGTTGAGGAGACAGTGAGCTTAAGAAATGTGCCAGGATTTCATGATAACGTACATCGATAATCAACGGATGTCCGGGATAAAGGCTGACAAATTTTTGATAATACGATTTTGCTTCTTTATAATTTTCGTTTTCTAAATAAAGGTCAGCTAATTTTTTTAAGTATGTAGCAACTGTTTCTGGGTCAAGTGATACCGCAATAACACGTTGATAGGCAGAAATAATAAGTTCTTGTGGGCCTGTTTTTTCATAATAATCTGCGGCATGAATTGCTTCTGCGGCAGACATTTCGCGAAGGCGTCGTTGTGGTTTTTGAGAGCCCATTTCGCGCGCGTGCTCACGTTTTGCTTTCAGCGACTTTGGTGATGTTTGCTTGCGACACGCCGTGAGGGAACATATCAGAAAAAACATATGCTGCATAGCGAAAAGATGAAAAAAGTGATCGATACATAGTTCTAGAGTAAGCGAATGTATAGTCTATCATGTTACCTTCACTATATCATGGTGGTAGTGCTCCAGCAAGTGGTGAAAGTGCTATTATTCGGATATAAGGTATGATATGGTAAATATAAATGAGGGAAATAATCTATGAAACGAATATCATTTGCTGAATATCTGATTCGTGAAGGACGCTTGACTCACGAGCAGGTGCAAGAATGTGAACGGCAGGCCCGTGCGCAGGGAGTGTCATGGGATCAGTACGCTATTCAGGAGCATATAGTAACCGGTATTGATTTTGCACAGTATCAGGCAGCGCAATATCATCTTCCTTATATTGCGACGATTACTGAGAGAATGGCACAGCCTGATATTTTGGCGAAAGTCCCGCTACGGTTTTTGCGTGAGCATGCTATCATTCCGGTACGATTAGAAGAGGGAAGTGCAGCTATTTCCTTGGTTACCGATCAACCAGGAAAATTTCAACCGCTTGATGAAGTACGTATGCTTTTTGCGCCACAACCGGTCAATATTATTGTTGCGCCTCGCTCTGCTATTATCGAGGCGATTAATAAATTTTATCCCCTTGAAGGTGAACAGCAGATGATTGCGCATTTTGCGCAAGAAGGAGCAGGTCCCGATCTTGATTTTGGCGAAATTGGCGAAGAAGATATTTTAGGGATGGAGAGCGAAGCTCCTATTATCAAGCTTGTTAATCATATTTTTTATCAAGCGGTAAAACGTGGCGCTTCGGATATCCATATCGAGCCCTTCGAGCGGGAAATACATGTACGGTATCGTATTGATGGTATTTTGTATATGGGCATGACGCCTCCTAAGCATACGCAGTCCGCGATTGTTTCTCGTATTAAGATTATGTCAAATCTTAATATTGCGGAGAAGCGTAAGCCACAAGACGGTCGTATCCAATTAAAAAATTGCTAATAAAGCGATTGATATTCGTGTGTCAGTTTTGCCGGTTGTATATGGTGAGCGTGTCGTAATGCGTCTTCTTGATAAAACAAAGACATTTGGTCAGCTTGAAGTCTTAGGGCTTCGTCAGCGTGATTATGATGTCCTTATTCGCAGTATTTCGCAGCCGAATGGTATTATTTTAATGACAGGTCCCACCGGTTCAGGTAAGACGTCTACATTATATTCTATTTTAAGTAGATTAAATGCGCCCCAAGTGAATATTATTACCGTTGAAGATCCTGTTGAGTATCAAATGATTGGCGTTGGGCAGGTGCAAGTGCAGGAAAAAATTGGATTGACCTTTGCTGCTGCTTTGCGATCTATTTTGCGACAAGATCCTGATATTGTCATGATCGGGGAAACGCGTGATACTGAAACCGCTCAAATTGCTATCCAAGCATCATTGACGGGACACTTAGTGCTCAGTACGTTGCATACTAATAGTGCTGCAGCAACGATAACCCGCTTGATTGATATGGGCGTAGAGCCATTTTTAATAGCTTCAACATTAGTTGCGGTTATCGCCCAACGATTGGTACGCCGTTTGTGTGATGTGTGTAAGCAACCGTATCAGCCTGAAAGCACGGTTATCGCGTTAGCAGGGATATCTCCCGAACAGGTGAAAACGTTAAAATTCTTTCGTGCTGTAGGATGTGAAGAATGTTCTCAAACAGGGTATCGTGGAAGAATTGCTATTTTTGAGATTATGGAAATGTCTGCGCAGTTATCGCGCATGGTCGTTGAACGTGCTGATACCGATACACTGCGACGGCAAGCCCGGCTTGATGGCATGTCTTTGTTGATCGAAGATGGTATTGCAAAAATTGATGCTGGACTGACAACATTGGAAGAGGTATTGTCTGAGGCGGCGGTGCATGAAGCTGAGGTTGTGTGAGGCAGTATCCGCGGGGTATACACTTTTAGAGGTCATGCTCTGGTGTAGCGTATTGGGAATATGTGCAGGAATACTCGTGAATGTAGCGCAATGGCATGATCATGCACTGGTACGCAACGAAATTGATACGTTATACTACGTGCTTGTTGCGCATACTTTTCGTGCATGTGCAGAAGACTGTGTATGCGATATTGTTATGGACGAGCGGGGATGGAAAGCTCATAATGAAACACATGAACTTGCAGATGATGTTGTCTTCGGTGTGATGTCAGGATGCAAAGGCCCACCATCTGATCCGACATCCTACATATCGTACCCGATTACTTTTTCGCACCAGAGAATACGACTTTATCCTGATGGAAAGATACAACCGGGAACAGTATATTTCACCGATAAGTCATTGCGGGTTGGTTATGCAATAAGCTGTCCAGTAGGTAAAATTTCATATATACGACGATATCGATATACAGCAGGAACATGGTCGGCGCTGTAATGTAATATTTTCGGTGCAAAGGGGGAATATGAAAAAAATATGTTCTTGGCTTCTTATGTGCATTATAATGCTTGTCTGCGCGGTTGGTGTGGTGAGTGTGATTATCGATGATGATCCATGGCTTCGTGAGCGTGCAGGGAGTATGGTACAAGCATTGTTGCAAAATGTATTACATACTCCCATTGCTATGCAAAAAAATACCGTGCGGTTGATTCGTGGAAATATTATGATTTATCACGTTGCAGCTGCAGCACCTGATAAACAGTGGATGTGGCATATTGGAGCGATGGAGTTACGCATTTCGTGGCGCCGCTTATTTACGCAGAGAAAATTATTTATTTCGTGTGTACTGCATAATATATTCATTAACCGATGATATCACGTTCCGATCAACGCCCCTTCCAAATCCTTGATATGCATACGAAGAATCACCCATCCGATCACACAATACAATTAATCCTTTACGCAGTGCCGGTTCTATTACCTTTCGCATATGCACTGCACGATCCGCTGCAAACAGAAAAAACTCGGCTGCCGGGTTATCACGAAACGCTCCTCCTTTTAACAATTCACTCAATGAGCGCCCTTCTTCTGTCCCTCCTGGTTGTCGCGTTAAGATGACACCACAGCGATCTTCCTGCTGGAGCATCGTCATTAAACGTGCAGCGATGGTGCTCTTTCCTGCCCCATCGATTCCTTCAAATACTATTAACTTCCCTGATAATGCTGGCCGCAGCATGTCTCTCCTTTACGGAAAAGAACGATATACTTCATTATTAACCGTATCGTGATTTATGCTTTCTGTTAAGAGCTTTTTAAAAAGTCATTGCTTACCACGAATCAAAGGGGGGTCGTATGGGACATTGGCATATTGATCGTGAACGAGTACGTCTGCATACATTGCAACAAGAATTTACCCATGAAGGATCACTGCTATCGGCAAATCATCTCCTCGCTCGAACCGCAGAACTGGTTCCTCATAAAATAGCACTGATTTCACCGACACGAGAAACAATAACCTACAGCGAGCTCGCGCACACTGCACGACGCATCAGCACATACATCGACTCATACAATATACAACCCGGAGATCGCGTGGTGATGCTTGTCGATAATAGTCCTTTTTTCTACAGCACCTATTATGGCATTTGGCAAACCGGTGCAACCGTTGTTCCCCTGAGCACTTTTCTCCACGAAGCAGAACTCCGTGATATCATCGCCGAAGCGCAGCCACGCCTTATCATTGTTTCACAAGAGTTTGTAAATAAAATATCGCCAACCGACATGAAGTACCCCGTTATTACAGAAAATGACCTTATGAAAGTAATCCAGGGAACAATGGACCGCCATTTTACGATCAAGCAGCTTGCACCGCATGATCCAGCAGTCATTCTCTATACTTCAGGAACAACCGGTCGGCCAAAAGGAGTAATGCTCAGCTCTCACGGCATTATGACCAGTACCATTCAAGGATTAAGTCGCTTTGACTTTATCGACAATGAGCTTGTACTCTGTCCTCTTCCCTTGTTTCACAGCTTCACACAAAGTACCTGTATTTGGGGATCTATCGCCGCTGGTATTACCATTATTATTCTCCCCAAAATTATGAAGGGTGCACTTATCAAAAGTATTTCATTAAATCCAACGATCATTTTAGGAATTCCTAATTTTTTTGGATTGCTCTGTAGAATTTCCCCACTATCTCTTACAGCAACACGCTATTGCATTAGTGGTGGTGATGCTTTAACCGATGCTATACGACGCATCTTTGCATTACGCTTTGGAAAAAAAATATGTGATGGCTATGGACTCACCGAAGCAGGCCCTGTTATTGCGCTTGATCTTGAAGACACCATTGCTGAAACAAATGCCGTTGGCAGACCGTTATTGGGCATTCAGTGCGATATTCGTAATCAAGATAAAGACATTGGTACGCTGTGGGTACGGGGTGAAAATCTCATGGTGGGATATTACCAAGCTCCTGAAGCAACCGAAAAAATTATGCATCGCGGTTGGCTGAATACTGGCGATCTTGCCACCTTTACCGATGACGGGAAATTAGTCATTTGTGGCAGAGAAAAAGATCTCATCATTCATAAAGGTCTTAAAATTTATCCTCAAGAAGTAGAAAATACCCTCATGAATGCACCGCATGTTATGCTCGCTGCTGTTGTGGGTGCTCCCGATGCCGAAGGAGCATACCCGATTGCCTTTGTACAGCCCCTTGAAGGACAGATCGTTGAAAGCAATGAACTCATATCATACTGTAAACAGCGACTTGCTGCCTACAAAGTTCCCCGTACCATCGTCATCGTAAAAACAATGCCTATGACACCGACCGGAAAAATTAATAAGAAAGCGTTGGTCCCGCTGATACCATCTCCAGAAAAACAGTAAACCGCTCAACCCACTTCCGAATAGACCCTTCACACTCATTACTCCACCTCTTCCCCAATACCCCATGGCCAGCTAATTCAATTATAAAAAATAATTTTTTTTGAAAATTGAAAATAACGCTTTTGACAGATCAAAAGTAATTTCTTACAATGAAAGTGAACAAT
>Ga0206848_1116_pt1 | contig 19208 bp, 14 predicted proteins | sample Alteio_BWOrgCont_18_FD_152635 | JGI IMG/M metagenome (GOLD analysis project Ga0206848, IMG submission 152635) | Enriched cells from forest soil in Barre Woods Harvard Forest LTER site, Petersham, Massachusetts, United States -... | ecosystem: Environmental > Terrestrial > Soil > Temperate forest >...
TGACGATCAGGGGTGTTAAGAACAAGAAACTAATGAATGGAAAACGGGATCAGTCTATGGTAAAGGTGAGTAATTATTAACATAGCGTGCAAATTTTTTTGATTGTTTGGATCCTCGGCCAAGAAATGCTAGTATTTTCCTGCGGAAAATAAAGCATTTCTAGCCAAGGATGACACAGTGTGGGTAGCGTGTAGCGTGTCATCCCTCGATCAAGTCGAGGGCAGGCTCTTGGCTAGAAAAGGTTGTCCCGACGTATGAGGGGCTTACCTTTTCTTGGCCGAGGATCCATGGGGTGGCATACCATACCCTCTTTTAAAGGAACAGGCACGCGGTGAATAACAACAAAACAACAAAAAACCTATGACTCTCTTCGAACACATCTATCGTTTTTTTGGTTGGTGGATCATTAACATTGATCTCCTTCTCGTCCTTAGTCTTGTCGTGGCAGCTGGATTGTATTGGTTGCAACGAAGGAAGTGGGCGAAGCGACTTTTAGTAACTGGTTGTACCGGGCTGATCCTTCTAGGGATTGTTCCTATTGGACTCTGGGGCTTTGAGATGCTGGAAAACCGCTTTCCAAAAGGGATTCAGATCCCCTCCGATGTGAAAGGCATGATTCTTCTTGGAGGGCCTTATGATTTTGCAGCAAGTTATGGGCGAGGGGAGAGGGCCTATAATTTAACACTCGGACGCTTTATTCAGTTTATTGATCTAGCAAAGAAAAATCCTCACTTTCAGCTTGTATTTACGGGGGATAAATTTGAAAATACCCATGCGAAAGAAGACTTTCAAGAATTAGGGATAGATCCTTCTCGCGTTCATTTTGCAGAACCAGCAAAAAATACTTCAGAAAACGCCGAAAAAACCGCTCTTCTTTTACACCCTAAACCTGACGAAAAATGGTTGCTGGTAACCTCTGCCTATCATATGTCAAGGTCTGTTGGACTCTTTCAAAAGGCTGGGTTTAATGTCATCCCTTATCCTGTGGATTACCATGCTCCAGGCCATTATGAAATGTGGTTTTTTATAGGGCTTAAAATGAATCTTGATGCCTGGCATGCGGTGGCTAGAGAATGGCTAGGGATGGTGGCTAACTATTTGACAGGCCGGTCAGATACGGTTTATCCAGCCCCTTCTCAAGGATAAGCAGGATTTCCCCAAGTATAACCATATCCCAAGTATCCTATGAATTTCTCGGCGCCGTAAATACTGTGGCCAAGACTAAATAAAATACTTCGTGATGGAGTAAAAAAGTAGCTTCCTCCAAAGTTATAGACGAGTCTTCCGCCTTCCGTAAGGCTCTTCCGGCCTTCAGAATAGATCTCATTCCCAAGCATAAAGTTTCGGGAAAACTGCCATTGGACAAGCATTCCTCCAAAAGGATAATTCTTTTTTCCTTTAGCATGGTTGATACCATACCCTGCACCCATTGTGATTTTTAAAGGTCCCCATTGTTTTTGAAGCCACAAAGGAAAGGTTCCAAACCATTTCCCATTTCCAAGTCCTTTGGCTGCATTTCCTGAAGGCAGGGAAATCTTAGGATATGTCGCAATCGTGGGCATGCTCTCTGTCTCGCGTACAAAGCGATATTTAGCGCAAACCCTTGTATCCCCATACCCATAATGTGTCTTTCCTATTTTAGGATCGGAAAGACTTAAAGGGAGATCAACACGGAGTTGAAGGTCAGGCTGAACCCCCATGAGAACCCACAGAATGGGGACATCCGCCCCCGTGCCTGTTTTGATTTTGGTGAAGGTTGAGTGAAAATCAAGAAAAACCTGCCCCACGGGAAGAGGGACAGGATTATCCACGAAAAACTCATCCGATGAGGCCAAGTCATATTTATCGGCCAAAGCAATGCTTTGGGTGATTAAAAGGGAAGTGATGAGAAAAAGTGATATTTTTGCGTGTTGATTCAAGATAAATTTAATTCCTTAATTTTTTGGCAGTCTATCAATAATTTACCCATCAGATAAGAGGAGAATTGTGTCCTCAAATTACTGTTGACTTTAGGTTATAATAATTATATGTTTTTTATACATTAATATTTCTGGTGTAATAATGGCTAAAAAATATCATCTTATTACTTTAAGCTTGTTAACTCATCTTTGGGTTTCTTCTTCCCATGCCGTTAAACCAGGGGAGAAGGATGATCTTGATCAAGGTATACCTGCTCTTGCGGCTCCCGCCCCCATGGATATTGATGCTAAAGGACAAAAAAGAAAAGCAAAAGAAGACCTTGAAAATAAGCCTCAAAAAAAGGTGGGTAAAGAAGAGGTTGAGGATGATCAAGCCCCCGCAGGGAACCCGATGATATTTGAAGATTTTTTTAAACGGTATGAAGTTGATGTCATTGAGAAGAATCCACATGGGAATATGTCCGCCCTTCCCATTACACTCCATGACAAACTGACATCTCTGGACCATAAGACAAGTTTGAGTAAGATTCTTAGTAGGCATCCCCTTGAAATATCAAACTTATTTAATCAAGTGATGCATGCCTTTCATAAGAAAATCCCAGTTGAATCTTCATTTAGAACTCGAATTTACCATTTTTTATTAGTAACACCTAAAAAAAGAAATCCTTTTTTAGAGCATTTTATTTATAAAACGTTCGCTCAAAAAGACATCGATTCCTTAACAGTAGCTGTCGAGGAATATTGTAAAACTATTGAAAAAACAGAGAATGATATTGGTCGTCTAGATAGATTAGCTCACAGCTCGGGAACAAGAATATTTGGGAAGAAAGGGATTCCTGTTGGAAAACCTCAACCTGCTTTTTTGGAAAATTCCCTCTGGGCGCAAATTAAAGAGGAATTCCGACCGCAAAAAGCAAACTACATAGAGGAGCCATTACATATCTTTCAGACGCTTGTAACAAATATAGAAAGACGGTTACAAGCCAATCCTGTTTTGGAGGATTATGTCTCCTATGAAGGCAATGAGATGATTGAACAAGGAGCAGCGCTTGTCGTGAAGCGGCTAGGATTGCCTCCCTTTCCTGTTTTCCAAAAACCAATGGAAGAAAACTATAATGAATACATTGAACACATCCGCTTAACCCCAAATCCTCTTTCGAAAATTGACGCTAACATCTCGAAGGAAATTCAAAAGGTTGTGTTTGAGGGGCTTCCTCCCGAAAGCCAAATCAATCTTCATGGATGGGGTATTCCCCAACAACTTTATGAGAAGTGGATCCCTCCCTTTCCTATCCTTCAGAAAAAATTTGAGTTAACGCAGGAAAGGAAAGCAGCTTTAGAGGCTTTTTTTAAGATTAATGTTAGAGGTATAGAGAGTTACCTTCAGGGGAAGGTCATTCCTGAATATTTGGCACAATACTCTTTTATTGAGAAGGTAGGGAATTTAGTAAAGGGTGAAATGGGGGTGGGCCTTTTTCCAGCGAAGGATATAACTCATGAGATTAGAAAAAAAATTCGGGAAGTCCTGTTAAGAGAGGTTTACCTTCCTCCTCTAGAAAAAGAATATCTCCAGAATCATCCTCTTCCAGCTCAAGAAGAGCCTGGGGCCCGAGCTGCTAAAACGGCAATGACCTTAGCGAGTATAGATATGCATATAGACAAATGTAAGGAGTGTGGGGAGAAATCTAGGAGACTTAAGGAACTTACAATTGCCAAATTATGTAACGTTTATGCACAAGCATACTCAAAAGAGGAGGATGATCTAGCTGCACATTGGGCCAGGAAGTTTAAAGAAGAGGCTCCTCATCTTCCTTATATCCCTGCTGAGCTATTTAATAAAATTGAGCTATTATCTAAGCTTCAATCCACACGCTCCATTCATCCCCATATCCTGGCTCCTAACCAAATGCCTGTGGGTGCTTATCCAGCCCAGTTTCCACAAATGGCTCCTCGAGCAGGAGGGGTTGCTAACCCTGGACTTTTGCCACAAGGATGGCCACAGCAGGCAGCTGGAAATCTGGTCCAGCCTCTCAGGTCTAATCCTCAATTTGATGTATCAAAATATTGGAAGTTTGACCCAGCCGCCCTCCGTGAACCTACAGAAGAAGAGCAAGCACGTTATGATGAGATTTTGAAAGCAATTCGTGAAACGTCAGGGATCAGTGATGAAGAAAAAAAACGAGCTTCTTTGTCCGTCCAACGTTTTCTAAAACTCCATGAGCAGAATGATGTGGTTTGTCGTGATATTGTCGCCTCTGGGTTAAATTATCCTACGACGGTTTATGTTGAACAAATAGGTGATATTCTCCTTCATCCAGATGAACTTGATGCATCCCTCGAGCAAAGGGCTTATATCTTCTATAACATTCTTGAAGCGGCTTGGGTTGCTGTGAAAGATAGGCCTACCGCAAAGCGCCGCTTTATTAAAGAAGCATTCATGGATAGGGGCCCCTGTCTTGAGGCTCACTCTAAAAAAATTGATAAGTGGCTCACAGATAATCAGCATCTTTTAGAGTCCGATGATCCTGAAATTATCAAGGAAAAGATGATAAAAAATAGGACAAAGGCCGAAAACATTGAGGAGCTTGGGAATACTCTTTATCAGAAAGCGCGGGAAGAATCTGCGTCTGGGAAAAAATATAATATCGCTGCAAAAGACAAAGACAAAATACTTGCTGATCAGGAAGCAGCAACAACGGACGAAAAGAAAGAGGAATGTGAACGCATGATTGGATATATTAATATTTCTCTTCGTGAATTAGAAAATAGGCTTGAGACATGGATGAAAGACTCTGGAAAATACAAGGAGCTTCGCGGGGCCGTTTATAATGAACTTCTTGGGAAAACTTCATCTGATGGGGATATAACGAAGGAAGATATTGATCAGATCACAGAACTTCACCTCTCATGGCCTGCTGCGGAGGAGAAGGATAAACCAAAGGTATAAAGGGGTCCCTTTCACCTCTCCCCTTGTGGGAGAGGTCGGCGCGCAGCGCCGGGTGAGGGGTTTCTAATAATTAGTTATTAGTTGTTAGAATTTAGAAGCAGGAAATTGATCTGAATTAAAAAAACTTTTAAAATTATTTCTAATTACTAATAACTACTTACTAATAACTAGTACCCCTCACCCGCCCTTCGGGCGACCTCTCCCACAAGGGGAGAGGTGATTTTACTGGGTTTGATAGATCAATTTTGCCCTTTAGAAAGAACGCCTGTGGACTTTACCGCCTCCCAAACAATTTTTCCATATCCGCAAGTTTAAGTTCCACATAGGTTGGACGGCCATGGTTACACTGGCCTGAATGAGGCGTTTGTTCCATTTGGCGGAGGAGGGCGTTCATTTCCTCGAGAGTGAGTTTCCGCCCTGCTCTCACACTATTATGGCAAGCACAAGTGGCAAGAATTTCTGCCAGGCGCTCTTTCAGGCTGAGAGGATTCCCTAAATCATCAACCTCATCAGCGAGGTCTTGCAAAAGGCCTTGAATATTCACTTCTCCGAGGAGGGCAGGGATCTCACGCACCAGGTAAGCCTTCTCCCCAAAAGGGTCAATGACAAGACCCAGATCGGCCAAGTCTTTTCGGACTTCCTTTAAGAGATGAAAGGAATTTTCAGAAACTTCAACAATTTCAGGGATCAAAAGAGGTTGCCGCTTCACATGACCTGCCTCTGTTTTAAGGCGCTCATACACAAGGCGTTCATGGGCCGCATGCTGATCCACGATGACAAGGGCTTCATTTGTCTGGGCCACAATGTAAGTCCCATGGACTTGGGCTTTTGCAAACCCTAAGGGGGGTGTATCTAAGGGTGTTTCATTAGATTCTAGGGGTGATGCGAGTGGTTCTTTAAGATAGTTTATAGGACTGGATTGCTTCGGCCCCTGTGGGGCCTCGCAATGACGAAATATACCGTCATTGCGAGCGGAGCGAAGCAATCCAGAATCTTGGGTACTTGCTGATAAAGAAGGCTGGTGAAAGGGCTGTGGCCGAAAAGCGTTTAAGGCTTGGGTACTGATTGTGGATGAGGCCTTATGACTGGCTCCAGCCAGGGTTTGTTTGAGTGCACTCACAAGTGTTCCTCGAATAAGGCCACTATTGCGGAAGCGGACTTCCGTTTTCGCAGGGTGAACATTCACATCCAAGTCTTCTCGAGGCACATCCAAGAAAAGGGCTAAGAGAGGATACCGGTCAGACGCAAGGAAATCTTGATAGGCTGCACGGACTGCCCCATGAAGGAGTTTGTCCTTAACGGGTCTTCCATTTACGAACAAATACTGTTGAGAGGCATTGGCACGATTGAGTGTCGGTAAGGAAATGAACCCCTTCAGATGAATCTCCTCCCGGGTCATATCGAGGGGGAGGGCATTTTGAGAAAAGTCAGTGCCCATAATATGGGAGAGGCGCTCTTGAAGAGAAGGGACTGCCTTGTAATCAAATACAACCCTTTGATCTGAAAGGAGTTTGAAACCCACTGAAGGATGACTCATCGCAAGACGATTAATCAAATCTACCGCATGGGAAAGTTCTGTCTGAGGGGTTTTGAGGAACTTTAAACGAGCAGGGGTAGCATAAAAAAGATCCCGCACTTCTATATGGGTTCCTTGCGGTTGGGAGGCCGGTACAAGAGGTTTCTTTTCACCTCCCTCAACCTTTAAGGTCCATCCATCTTCACTGTCCTGAGCACGGCTTGTGAGGTGAAGACGGCTCACAGATCCAATAGACGGAAGCGCTTCTCCCCGGAAACCTAAGGTTTGAATATTAAAGAGGTCACTGGAAGGGAGTTTTGACGTGGCATGGCGCTCAACCGCCAGTTCAAGATCCTCAGGTCCCATGCCAATCCCATTATCGGTGATGGCAATAAGACTGCGCCCTCCCTCTCTCAGCTGGATGGAAATGGCTGTGGCCTTGGCATCGAGAGAATTTTCGACAAGTTCTTTTACAGCAGAAGCAGGCCGTTCAATGACTTCACCCGCCGCGATTTGGTTGATGAGATGGGGCTCAAGCTTCCGGATTTTCATGCGGCCAAGTATTCCTTTGCTAAACGTTTGCCTGCTTCCACAGCAGGTTGATCGAAGGCATTGACCCCAATCAGATATGAGGTCAGAATTGTTTCAATCATAAAATGCATCATCAAAGCCCCTAAAGTGGCTTCATCAATCGATTGAATGGAAATTAAACGGGTTGGACAATCATTGCGAATGAGAGTCTCATAAGTTGCGCGTTGCTCGGCTTCAAAAAGATCGCCCATGGTTTTGTTTTTCAGCTCAGGGATAGAAGAATCCTGTATTTTGTCACCTTGTCCCTTCCAGGAAGGCGCAATGATAGTGAAAACCTTATCCTTAGGGCCTTGGAGGTAAAGTTGGAGCTGGCTATGTTGATCAACAGTACCAAGGGCTCGAATCGGTGTTATTCCTTTTCCATCTTTACCAAGACTTTCAGCCCAGAGTTGGCAGTACCACCCAGAAAAGAAACTGAGCTGGTCTGCATAAGGAAGCATGACAGATATTGTTTTTTGATGGTGATTTTCTAAGTACACAGCCATGGCTGCGCCTTCAAGGGCAGGGGGGCAGTCTTCTTCAAGGTGCTGCTTTAAAACATCATGGCCACCTTTGCGAAAAGCAATAGGATCAAGGCCTGCAAGGATGGCTGGTAAAAGTCCAACAACAGAAAAACAGGAGTATCGTCCCCCAACATCCTGAGGGTGATCAAGGCAAGTCCAGTTATGGCTTTCAGCAAGTTTTCGGAGAGGATTTTGTGTAGGTTCTGTCACGACAACAATACGGTCCTTAAGTCCCACCTTTTCAAAGTGCTGCATGCACGTTAGGAGCTGGCAAAGGGTTTCAATGGTTGAACCCGATTTTGAAATGGCCAAAATTCCTGTTTTCTTCAGATCAATTTTTTGAAAGAGATGGGAAAAGGTTGTGGGGTCAACATTATCCAAGAAATGCAGCCGTGGTTTGGAATCGGGAGCGAGAACACAGAGTGATTTCCCTCCAAGACTCGATCCCCCTGTGCCAAGGATAAGGACATCCTCATAATCCTTCAGCTGGGCACAGGTTTTCTTATATAAATCAATATCTTCTAATTGATTTGTCAAAGAAAGAGCAGGGAGTTTTCCTTCCTTAACCGCTCTCCTAAACGTGTCTATGGCTTGCGATTTAATAAACGTATGAAGGATCGCCTTATCCGCATTCCCTAGATAACATCCGTCAAGTTGTTGAGTATACCTCATTTTAGTCCTTTTTAGTGAGGAGTCCCCTCCTTATTCTTCAGTAACAATGGGGCGATTTTGAGGGATTCCCTTTTCCTGAAGATCAACAGCTTCCTCATAAGGATTAATAACATCCTTATTTTTGGCTTTTTTGATCCCTAACTGTTCAAGAACGGGCTTTCCCTTAGCGCTTTCTATGCGGGATTCATTGTTAAGTTCACGAGCCAGTTGATCTTGTCCTTCTTCTGCACCAGCCATTTCCAGAAGGGCTTTTTGACCAATGCTTGATGTTGGCTTTACTTGACCTGCACCCAGAAATTTTTCTCGCTCTGCACCCATGGCTCTTTCATCTTGAGGACGAGGGGCTCCTGGATTTGGCGTTGGAAGCGTATAAAAGTCAGGTGGCATATCGAGCGGTTGAAGGCTCGGGGTTACAGAAAAAGGATCTGGAGGTTCTCGATCAATTCCTAAGGACTTTTTAACAGAATTACAGCCCTGAAGGAATAGGGCGGCGGAGAGAACACTAAGGGTGATGAGATGGGAGACCTGTTTCACTTTTTTTCCTCATATAACTTTCTAATAAAATAAGACAAACCCCGACGGTAATAGAACTATCTGCCACATTAAACGCCGGAAAATGATAACCGAGAATGTAGACGTGAACATAAATAAAATCAACTACCGCTCCAAAACGAAGGCGATCTATGATGTTTCCAATCGCCCCCCCAATAATCATGCTGAGTCCAATGAGCAAAAGTTTATCGGTTGTGCGCCAAAGCCAGATGCCGAGTCCGATGGAAATGCCGAGAGCAAGACCAATCAGGCCGACTTTCCCCCAGAGGGAATGGGCCTGTAAAAGGCCAAATCCAACACCTTTATTCCACGTTAAGATAAGATCAAGAAAAGGAAGAACGGGGACAACGGTAGGGGGATTCATCAGATCATAAAGAATCCATGCCTTTGTCCCTTGATCAAGGGCGATAATTAACAAAGCCAGAAGGAATGCAAAGAATAGACGGATCATGCAGCACGTTTCTCCACGGTTTGCTCACACCTGTGGCAGAGATCAGGGAAAGAGGGACTTTTCCCAACTTCTGGCAAAATTTTCCAGCACCGAGCACATTTCTCGCCTTCTGCGAGTGTGACGAGCACACTCACGCCTGGAACATCTTCCAGAGTAAAAGAACCTTGTGGAGGAGATTCAGTTGAAACAATTGCGTTTGATGTAATTGAAAGTTCAGCCAAATCCACATCTTTAATGAAAGGAAGATGGGAAGAGCTCAGAAATACTTGGATTTGGGCTTGGAGGCTTGAACCAATAAGTTTTCCAGCCCGAGCAACCTCCAAGGCCCCCGTCATGACTTTACGAATCTCCCGAAGGCCTTCATATTTCTTTGCTAAATCAGGGGCATCCCAAGAAAAAGGAAGGATCGGAAATACCTCTAAATGAACACTTCCTTTTTCAGAGGGATACCGAGAGAGCCACGCTTCCTCTGCTGTGTAACAAAGCACAGGAGCAAGCCATTTCACGAGACAATCAAAGGTAATGTCCATGACAGTCCGTGTGGCTCTGCGTTTGGGATCTAGAGGATCATCACAATAAAGGGAGTCTTTCCGGATATCAAAATAAAAGGCTGAAAGATCAATAGCGCAGAAATTATGGATTTCAGAATAAAGGGCTTGAAAAGAATACGTCTTTGCAGCCTCATCAACTTTTTGAGCGACCTGATAAAGTCTATGAAGAAGCCATTTTTCAAGTTCAGGCATTTGAATGTCATCAATTTTTTCCTCTTCAGAAAAACCTGATAAGGCGCCAAGTAAATAGCGAAGCGTATTGCGATAACGTCTGTAAATGTCTTGTTGGTGTTTGAGAATGTCTGGACCTACGCGGAGGTCTTCATAATAGTCGCTTCCCACAACCCATAAGCGTAATATATCTGCTCCCATGGTGCTTGTGATGGTTTGAGGAGAAACAGCATCTCCTCGGGACTTGGACATTTTGCGCCCTTCTTCATCAACGATGAATCCATGGGTCATCACTTGTTTGTAAGGGGCAGCATGAACAGTTCCGCAAGCCACAAGGAGTGAGGATTGAAACCATCCCCGGTGTTGGTCTGAGCCTTCTAAATAAAGATCTGCAGGCCAATGAAGGTCAGGACGCATATGGAGGACGAAACTTTGGGTGGATCCCGCATCAAACCAGACATCAAGAATGTCTTGGACTTGCTCATAATCCTTGGGATCATATTTTGGACCTAAGAAAAGAGAAGGATCGGCCGTATACCATACATCAGAGCCTTCTTTTTGTATGGCCTTTACAATACGGTCAACAACATCATGATCTCTTAAGATCTCACCCGTTCCTTTATGGACAAAGAGGGTTATAGGAACTCCCCAGGCGCGTTGACGCGAAATACACCAATCTGGCCGATTTTCAATCATAGCCGTAATACGGTTTTTAGCGCCTTCTGGGAGCCACTCCACTGTTTCAATGGCTTCAAGCGCCAACTTCCGTAAACTCTTTTTCTCAAGACTAATAAACCATTGGGGTGTCGTCCGATAAATCAAAGGTTTTTTAGACCTCCAAGAATGGGGATAACTGTGAACCAGCTTGCCTTGCTTTAATAGAAATCCTTTTTCCTGAATCTTTGCAGCAATTTCAGGGCCGACTTTATAAACATGTTTTCCAGCAAATAGGGGCACATGGGCATAGTAAGAGCCATCTTCTGCAACCAATTCGGGGACTTCAAGATCAAATTCTTTACCAACAGCAAAGTCTTCCACCCCATGGCCAGGCGCAATATGGACAAGTCCAGTACCGGCCTCGATTGTGACATGATCACCTGGAAGAAGGGGGACATCGAAGTCATACCCATCACCATGTAATGGATGGTGAGCCTGGGTTCCTTTTAAGTCCTTTCCTTTAAATGTTTCAAGGATAGTACTTTTCGTGATTCCTATCTCATTCTCAAAAGAATCCTTAAGGTCTTGAACAACCAGGAGGATTTCTCCGGGGCGAGCAAGGGAGTTTTCCGCGATCGCATCAACCCGTAAGGCTATGTAATCTAAGTCTTTTCCGTAAGCAATAGCGCGGTTACCCGGAAGGGTCCAGGGTGTTGTTGTCCAGATAACGGCGCTTGCGTTTTCTAATTGGGGAAGAGGGGACTTTACAATGGGGAAACGAGCATAAACAGAAAGGGATTCGTGATCGTAATATTCAACTTCCATTTCAGCAAGGGCCGTTTTCTCAACAACAGACCACATCACAGGTTTGACGCCACGATAAAGGCTGCCATTCATGAGGAAAACCCCAAGGAGACGCACAATCTCAGCTTCTGCTTCATAGGTCATGGTTGTGTAAGGATGGGGCCAGTCTCCCGTGATACCCAGGCGTTTAAATTCTTCTTTTTGCACTTGAATCCATTTTTCAGCAAACTCGCGGCAATCTTTACGGAATTGGACTCTCGGGATGTCATCTTTTTGAATCCCTTTTTCCCGGTACTTTTCTTCGATTTTGGCTTCAATAGGAAGTCCATGACAGTCCCATCCGGGAACAAAAGGAGTTAAATTCCCAAGCTTATATCGCGTTTTATTGACCACATCTTTTAAAATCTTATTCAAGGCATGGCCCAAATGGATATTTCCATTCGCATAGGGAGGACCATCGTGGAGGACAAAGAGGTCACGCCCCTCTGCTTTCTTGCACATTTGGGCATAGAGGTCATTGTCTTCCCAACGCTTGAGAATCTCTGGTTCTCGCTGAGGGAGGTCTCCCTTCATCGGAAAGTTTGTCTGAGGTAAAAAGATAGTTGGGCGGTAATCTTTGCTCATGGCATTCTAGTCGTTAACTCAATTACAGAACTCTATTTGTGCCATTTACTGAATCATGCGTCAAATGAGATCTTAAATTTTAGCATGGGTAGAGGGCTTAACCACAATAAAATAAATAAAGATGCTCCCCATAGCAGCAAAAAAACACCATATGGATACAAGAGACTGAGAAGAATAGAAGACTGTGGCTAAAAGCCCTATTCCTAAAATAATCCCTAAAACCCAGATATACCTAATGCTGGAAATAAAAAAAACACCAACTGTAGACATCAAATAGGCAATAAAAAACACATATTTAATCAAATATATATGAGTTATGTGAAGGGTGCTTAATGTGAGAGAAAGAGATGTATAAACAATATGGTGTCCTTGAATTTGGGCAGATCGCTCCTGAGTCCACCATAAAAAAAGGAAAATCAAGAGAACCCCAACACCAAGGAAAAAAGCACTGAGCAATAGTTTTTTTCGCAACTTATTTTCTTCAAGGATGTAAAGGGAATAAGGCACAAACACAGGCCAAAAGAGGTTTGAAAAAAAGAGAAAACCGTACACCCCAATGTTGTGAAGAAGACTGATTGAATCACCTTCCTTGAGGGTTATCCATACAATGCCTTCTAAAGCTTGCTGAGCTGCAAACATTAATGGAATTGCAGCAAACGGGCGTATTTTTGTTGCTTTTGCTTTCAAAAGGGTTGCAGCGCCTATAACAGCTAGGACGCCTGCTGCTGTAAAACTGGCTTGGGCTGAGAAGCAGATGGTTTTTTCCTTCTTATAATTTTTTTAGAAAGTGTCATAGGAACCTTATTTTCCTATTAGGATAACAGAATTAAAGAGAAATTGACAGTTTTTTAAGTTAGTGTTATAGCCGAGAAAATTTGTAAGATAGATCCTCTGAACTTTAGGTAATAATGGCAATATCTTCTGCAATTACTATCCTTTCAAAATCTTCGAAGGTGGATAACTATTTATTTGTTTCAAAATTATTGTTATTTATTTTTGCTCCTTTGTTTTTTATTTCATTATTTGGCGTATCAGTTGTAAACTGTGTACAATTTTTTTGCTATGTTTTTGTTTTTCATGGTATCAATGGGATTCTAGTTCTTTCCCTTTTAAAACAAGATCTTCCTGATAGTCTAAAAATTTCTGGAATCCTTTTAAGTGGAATGTCTTTCAATATAATTACTTTTTTTATATTAGGTTTTTTTCATTTACAACAATATACGTATTTAAATTTATTTTTTATTTCAGTTCTTGTCTTTATTTTTAAAACGCGCGTTATTAAGTTAGAACCGATGACGAGGCAAGACTTATTTATAAGTGGAGCCGAATACTTGCTTTTAGTTTTTGCAATATTCATTGGATCTCTCCAAAGTATATTATTAACAGAGCTTGATAGTCATTTTTTATTTCAAGGTCTATTAGCTTCTTCTGTGGCTAATTTCCCATATCCATATAAGTTTCTTTGTTTTCCCGAAATTCCTTTTTATTATAATTATGGACTTCATTTTGAAATGGCAAATTGCTCGCTCGTAACATCAATTCCCTTAGAAGTTCTATCTGGAAGATTATATCCATTTTATATTTTATTTTTACTTTCTTATACAGTTTATGCATTTTGCAAGCAGTTTTTTGAAGGAAAATGGATAACAGGGGGACTTGTTATCTTAAATAACTTTTGTATTGTTGGCATGACGACTTGGAGCACTACTTTCTTTTTAAATTGGTTGCCTACCTCAGTTTGCAAAGTGAGTTCCTATGCATTAGGAATTACAATGTTCTTTTTTCTTGTCCCTCGAATACTTAACTTTTTGAATCTTCCTAAATTTAGGTATATTGACTTGTTGTTTCTATTTCTAATGTTTTTGGCTGGGAGTATTACAAGATCTGCCTTTCCTATTGTTTTAGGAGGAGGGCTGACATTTTTTATTGTTTTTAAATTTCTTCAAACCAAGCAAATGAGTTCTATTCTTAGACCCATAATATTAAATGTTATCCTAGGAATTTCTTTTTTTATCGCTCTTGTATCAGTCTATGGATTCTTTTCGGAGTATTCGGCAACAGATGCAATGAAGTTCACTCTTTTGAATCGAAAATTTGATTACTCTTATATCTTTGAAAATTTAAAGTTAACGTTTCCTTTCGTTTTTCAAAACTATCCTCTTCTCGGAGCAGCCTCTACCTCTTTCATACATTTCCTCCTAGCACCAGGTTTTCTTCTAATTGGTTTTTATTATCAGATCTTTGTATGGCTGAAGGAAGGAATTCGGGATCTCGATTTATTTTTAATATGTTGCGCATTTACAGGTATTTTTGTTTGGAACTTCTCTGAAACATCGGGACATAGTTATTATACATTTCATCATTATTTTTGTATTATTTGTGGAATTTTTGGAGCAAATGGAACTTATTTGATTTTTAAGAATTTTGTAAAAGAACGTAATAGAACGATCGAAGTTTTAACTGCTTTATCTATCATGATGATTTTTACGAAAACACTTGAACTTTATAAATCATTTAAGAGCGGGGTTGAGTGGGAAAAAGTGGGGTTTTTGAAGCAACCTAATTATGGAAAATGGTCAAATGCTTTTTTGAATAAATTGCGTGAACTTTCAGATCAAGATAAAAATATTATTATCTTTTCTCTTTTAAAAGATAAGACGCATCAAGATGTTAATTTATTAAATATTCATTTAAAAAATGTTCCTTTATATGATAGTAGAAACTTAGCTTATATGAGAGATTCTTTTTATTCTTCATCGAATTTAAAAGATAGGCTTCTGGAGATAAATCATCTCCTCATAAAAGAAAACGGTGTTGATGATTCTCTGATTTCCGCACTTAAACGTTTATTTATTAAAAATGAGATTATCCTTCTTTGTGCAGGATCACAAAACATCACATCATCAGACTTATCATTACTAGATGAAATTGACGGAATTAAAATAATGAAAATATCTAATCATTAAAAAAATTCAAACCTGTGAGGAAATAAATATCAATATAAAAGTAAATTCAAAGAGGTAAATAATGAGTATATCTGTTGAATTAAGTAAGTTAAAACATGAAAATGAGTTCTCTCCCTTTTCAAAACCTTATGTTTCTGTAAATTCAATTAGATATTTAACGCAATCCCTCGAGTCAAACCATCTTCAAGGTGATGGCAATTTTACCAAAAAATGTCACCAATTTCTCGAGAAGTTTACAGGGGCTCAAAAAGTTCTTCTTACTCACTCATGCACCGCATCCCTGGAAATGGCAGCCATTTTAATTGATCTTATGGAAGGTGATGAGGTGATAATGCCTTCATATACCTTCTCATCCACGGCAAATGCGGTTGTGTTAAGAGGTGCAATCCCGGTGTTTGTTGACATTAGGGAGGATACTCTCAACATTGATGAAAATTTAATTGAACCTGCAATTACATCAAAAACAAAAGCAATATTTGTTGTTCATTATGCCGGTGTATCAGCGAATATGGAAAAAATTAATCAGATAGCGAAAAAACATAATCTTTTTGTTATAGAAGATGCGGCCCAAGGGGTTGGTTCGTTTTATAAGAATGAACCTTTGGGCACACTTGGACACATGGGGGCTTATAGTTTTCATGCTACAAAGAATATTATTTCAGGGGAGGGAGGGGCCCTTCTTATTAATGATGAGAGGTTTATCGAGCAGTCTGAAATAATTAGAGAAAAGGGAACCAATCGGAGCCAGTTTATTCGGGGAGAAGTTGATAAATATACTTGGCTAGATAAAGGATCATCATATTTGCCAAGTGATCTCATGGCCGCATTTTTATTGTCACAATTAGAAGAAATGGAAGAAATAAACAAGAAAAGATTAATTATTTGGGGCCAATACCAGAGCTGTTTAGAACCTCTTGAGAAAGAAGGATATTTAAGGCGCCCTTTTATTCCTTCGGATTGTATTCATAATGCCCATATTTATTATATAGTTGTTAATTCACCAGATATTCGAAATGATTTTCTAAAGTATATGAAAGAAAATGGCGTGCAATGCACCTCCCATTATGTCCCCCTCCATAATGCTCCTGCAGGGCTTAAGTATGGAAAGACTTTTGGAGATCTTGCTATTACGAATAAAGTGGCGGATCAAATTGTCCGTTTACCCTTGTGGGCTGGGATGAGGTCTGATAGTGTTCAGCGGGTTATAAAACTCCTCAATACATACTTTAGGTCATGATATGTCATTTGAGAGAACAATTCTTGTTACGGGAGGATATGGTTTTATAGGATCCCACTTCGTGCGTTTGTGCCTTCAAAAAGGATGTCGTGTAATTAATCTTGATGCGCTCACTTATGCGGCGTCTCAAGCAACTTTAAAAGACATTGAAAAGGGTGAGCTTCATTACCATTTCCAAAAAGGTCAAATTCAAGATCGTGATCTTGTTAGGTCTTTATTTTCAAAATTTAAACCAAGCATGGTTGTTAATTTTGCAGCAGAAACTCATGTAGATCGTTCAATAGATTCTCCTCGGCCTTTTATCGACACCAACGTCGTTGGGGCATTTGCATTACTTGAAGAAAGCCGTAATTATTACAATGCATTAACACCTGAGGAGAAAGAGGAATTTAAGTTTTTGCACATTTCAACAGATGAGGTTTTTGGATCTTGTCCGGGAGATGCTTATAAAGAGGATGCTTCCTACAATCCAAGCTCTCCTTATGCTGCAAGCAAGGCATCTGCTGATTTACTTATAAAATCCTTTTATCATACCTATAACTTTCCAATTCTTATTACTAACTGTACAAATAACTATGGTCCCTATCAATTTCCTGAAAAGTTAATTCCACTTATGATTATTCGAGTCCTGCAGGGACAATCCCTTCCTATTTATGGGAATGGAATGCAAATAAGAGATTGGTTGTATGTACAAGATCATGTTGAAGCCATATGGGGTGTCCTTCAAGGTGGTAAAAAGGGAAATACCTACAACATCCCTGGGTTGAATGGAGAAGTTCCAAATAAAGTTGTTGTTGAAGAAATTTGCAGTATTTTTGATACTATGATCCCACGACAAAATAATGCTTCTTATAAAGACCTTATAACATATGTTTCGGATAGACCAGGTCATGATTTCCGCTATGCCTTAGATATTGAAAAAATTAAAAAAAACATAAGGTGGTACCCCAAAGTTAACTTTAAAGAAGGACTTAAGAAAACAGTAGCATGGTATCTTGAAAACCAATGGTGGTGGCAGGAAATTTTGGATAGAGGTTATCAAGCAGAGCGCTTGGGATAGAGGGAATCAAGAGGAAAGGTATTATCTTGGCAGGGGGAAAAGGAGCCCGCTTATATCCTCTTACAACAGTTGTGAGTAAGCAGCTCCTTCATGTATATGACAAACCAATGGTATACTATCCTCTTTCCCTTCTCATGTTTGCTAATATTAGAGACATTCTAATAATCTCGACTCCCCATGATCTTCCTAAATATGAAGAGCTCCTAGGTGATGGATCTGATATAGGTCTTAAACTATCTTATAAGGTACAAGCGGCTCCTCGTGGGCTTCCAGAGGCCTTTATTTTAGCTGAAGAGTTCTTACAAGGGGCTCCCTCAGCGTTGATCTTAGGAGATAATATTTTTTTTGGGGCAGGACTCCCTCTTCTTTTAGAAGCCGTTTCAGTAGATTATGAAGGAATGAATATATTTTCTTATTTGGTTCAAGATCCACGAGAGTATGGCGTTGTTGAGATCAATGAGAAAAAGGAAGTTGTTTCTATTGAAGAAAAACCTAAAAATCCAAAATCAAATCTTGCCTTAACAGGACTTTATTTTTGTGATCATCAGGCTCCTACACTTGCAAAGCAATTAAAGCCTTCGGCACGCGGGGAAATAGAAATCATCGATCTTATGAAGCAATATCAACAAATTAAGCAACTCAAAGTGCAGCAATTCGGACGTGGAACTGCTTGGCTCGATACAGGGAATCCTGATAGCCTCTTAGATGCTTCTAACTTTATTGCAACCATTGAGCGTCGCCAAGGGTTTAAGGTGGCTTGTTTAGAAGAGATTGCTTTTAACAAGGAATGGATTGATCGTAAGACGCTTGAACGGCTGGCTGAAAAACAACGGAATTCCTTTTATGGGAAGTACCTTATGACTCTTTTAGGAGGGTAGGATGTCTCAGATTAACCTTTTTAAGCTAAAGACTTTCTTACCTCTTGAGGGGCCTCTGTTTAGAGTGGCACAAAAACAATGACAAAAATATTCAATAATCATCCCAAGCTTTCAATTGTGACGACACTTTATAAGTCAGCTCCTTATCTCCTTGAATTCTATGAGCGAATTGTAAAGACTTCTCAAAAAATTTTGGAAGATTTTGAACTTGTGATGGTGAATGATGGTTCTCCTGATAATTCTCTACAAATTGCATTGGAGCTTCAAAAGAAGGATCCAAGAGTTGTCGTAATCGATCTATCTCGCAATTTTGGTCACCATCGCGCAATCATGACGGGGTTAAGCTACGCAAGTGGAGATTATATTTTTTTTATAGATTGTGATTTAGAAGAAGATCCCGAATTGCTTAGCCTTTTTTGGGAAGAAATGGAAAATTCATTAGATGTAGATCTAATTTGCGGTATTCAAAAAAAGAGAAAGGGTAGATTTTTTGAAAGGGTTTCGGGATCGGCCTTTAATAATTTAATTAATGTAATGTCGGATGTACCAATACCTGTAAATCTTGGGATGGTTCGACTTATGACACGGCGGTATCTTGATAGTCTATTATTACATAAAGAAACTGAGTTAACATTTATAGGTATTAGTGCTCTAACTGGATTTAATCAAAAGTGTATTCCAATACATAAAAAGCATAAGGGGAATACGACTTACAAACTTAGTCGTAAAATTAATTTAGCGTTTAATTACATTACATCTCTTTCTAGCATCCCCTTGGTCTATACTTTTTACACGGGGCTTGTCATAACATCATTTTCGTTTATTTTTTCTTTTTTTCTTAATTATTAAAAAGTTATTTGGCTACGCCGAATTAGGGTGGACGTCAGTTATAGTCTCAATTTGGCTTGTTGGGGGAATTATTATATTTTTCTTAGGAATTATAGGAATATATCTGTCAAAGATTTTTATTGAAGTAAAATCTAGACCTTTGTCAATTATTAAGAATGTCCATGTAAGCAATAAAAAACCAAAAATTATTAGTATAGGGACACATCATGATATTTCAATGCAGTAATAAAGGAGAATCATTGAAATGAAAAATAATACCA
>Ga0206848_1118_pt1 | contig 18968 bp, 16 predicted proteins | sample Alteio_BWOrgCont_18_FD_152635 | JGI IMG/M metagenome (GOLD analysis project Ga0206848, IMG submission 152635) | Enriched cells from forest soil in Barre Woods Harvard Forest LTER site, Petersham, Massachusetts, United States -... | ecosystem: Environmental > Terrestrial > Soil > Temperate forest >...
ACAATTCCGATTCCTCCGCGTCCCGGCGGAGTAGAAATCGCCGCAATTGTATCGATGGCAATCGGCTTGTCTTCAATCTCACTCATGCAGCTTTCTATTGTAGGCAATCAACTGCACTCTTTGCGCTCACTCTGATCTCTCCGCATCATCTGGGCAGCTTTGGTATAAAGGTTTCGCAAATTGCATCATGAGAAAACACATGCCTAATTACCGCTCTGCCATCGCTGCCTGCGCCTTCTTCGCCGCCACTACTGTCTTTGCCCAGCAGCCTTCACACACTGCGCCAGCACCCACCCGTACAACCCTCGACCTAACCGTCGTCAAGCCTGAGTCTGTCGGCTTCTCCTCCGACCGCCTTGAGCGCCTGCACGCACTCATTCAGGATGAGGTCGACCACCAGCAGCTCGCCGGCGCCATCACGCTTCTCGCGCGCCATGGCAAAGTCGTCGACTTTCGCACTTACGGAAAGCGCGATCTGGCCACCGGCATGCCCATGACCGCAGACACCATCTTCCGCGACTACTCCATGACCAAGCCCGTCACCGGCGTAGCCATGATGATCCTCTACGAAGAAGGCAAGTGGCTCCCCAGCGATCCGATCTCAAAGTTCATTCCTGAACTCGCGCATCTCAAGGTCTACAAAGGCAAAGACGTTGACGGCAAAATGATCCTCGCAGATGCGGAGCACACACCCACCGTCGGCGAGCTCATGTCTCACACCGCGGGCTTCTCCTATGACCGCTTCGGGCTTCCGGAGGTCGGCGCAATCTATCGAGAAAAGCAGGTCATGCAGTCGAAGAACCTGCAGGAGATGATCGAGAAGATATCTACCATTCCACTTAACTACCAGCCCGGCAAAGGCTGGATGTATTCAGTATCGATGGACGTCGAAGGCTACATCATAGAGAAGCTCTCCGGCCAGTCTCTCCCCGACTTCTACCGTGATCACATCTTCACGCCGCTGGGCATGAAAGACGCTGCCTTTTACGTTGCCGCCGATAAACGCAATCGCTTCGCCACCAACTATCGCTATGACGATGCGCAGAAGCAGATCATCGCGCTGCCCACCGAAAGCGGCATTCCCACTGACTACACCGCACAACCTACCATGCCCTCTGGAGGCGGCGGCCTCACGTCTACCATCGAAGACTACTATCGCTTTGCATCCATGCTCGCCAACGGCGGCACGCTGAACGGCAAGCGAATTCTCGCGCCCTCAACAGTGAAGCTCATGTCCACCAATCACGTGCCTGAGCCTGTCATCAATGGCCAATATGGCCAATTCGGCATTGGTCTCTCGCAAATGCGTCCCGGCTTCGGCTATGGATACAACTGCGCCGTCATATACGATCCGCCTGCCGCCGGCCTCACTGACGGCAAGGGCACATTCTTCTGGGATGGCGCAGCAGGCACGTGGTTCTGGGTCGACCCCACTAACGACATTGTCTTCGTCGGCATGATCCAGCGTATGTCCGGCCCGGACAATCATCCGCTCGAGTACAAAGCCCACGCCACCGTCTATCAGGCGCTCACAGATCCATCAAAATAGCTCCCTCAAAATGTTCCTATTGCGTTCCCATAGGAATCGGCGTATTGTCTCTTCTATTGGTTCGCCATAGGAGACATACATGGGCGGAAAATTCGATGTCTGGCAGGGAACGTTGGCTCTCATGGTCCTCAGAACTCTGGAGGCCATGGGCCCGCAACACGGTTACGGCCTCGCCCGCCGCATCGAGCAGACCAGTGGCGATAAGCTTCAGCTCAATTACGGCACGCTTTACCCCGCCCTCCTCAAGCTGGAGCAGGAAGGTTACATCCGCTCGCGCTGGGGCGCCTCCGACAATAACCGCAAGGCAAAATTCTATGAACTCACGAAAGCCGGTCAGCGCCAGGCTTACAAAGCCGCCGCTGAATGGGAGCAGACAACAGCCATCCTGGCGCGCTTCCTCGCGCCGGCACAGGAGTAGTCATGCGGAAGTTCAGAGCCTGGATCATCCGCCTCTTCGCCACGCTGCACATCGGCCACACGCGCGCAGAAATCGACTCAGAGCTTTCCGCGCACATCGCCATGCATACAGAAGACAACGTCCGTGCCGGTCTCACCGTGGAAGAAGCACGTCGCCAGACGCTCATCCAGCTTGGCGGGGAAGAACAGGCCCGCCAGGCCTATCGCGACCGCGCCACGCTGCCTATGCTCGAAAGCATCCTGCAGGATGTTCGCTTCACGCTGCGTCAAATACACAAATCTCCAGGATTCACGATTACCACCGTGCTGATGCTGACAATCGGCATAAGCGCGAGCACAACAGCATTTTCATGGATCAATTCCGTTCTTCTACAGCCACTAGGAGGTGTCACCGATCCAGGCCGGCTTGTCGTTCTGGAATCCGTTACGCCGAATGGAGAGCTGGTGCCGAATTCCTATCCGGACTTCATTGACTTCCGCAAGAATCTTAAGCTTCTTGACGGCGTTGCAGTATCGCGCCCAAATGCCTTTAGCGTGGGCCGTGAAGATCATGCCGAACGCGTATGGGGCGAATTAGTAAGCGGCAACTTCTTTGCCGTTCTCGGCGTAAAGCCTGAAATAGGCCGCCTGTTTCTTCCCAAGGAATACGCGGATACGGTGAACAGCTTCCCTATCGTGGTCGTCAGTGATCGCTACTGGCGCTCCCATCTTGGCGCGGACACTTCTATCGTGGGCAAGACGATCCGCGTCAACCAGCACGAACTCACCGTTGTGGGAGTAGCGGCTCCGCAGTTTCACGGATCGCTGCCTGTCGTTTCTTACGATCTTTGGATTCCCTACATGCAGCAGCCCGCACTCAACAGTGTGAATGAATGGATGCTGCGTGACCGCCATAACCGCAACATGCTGGGCATCGCGCGTCTCCGGCCCGGTGTTGACCTGTCTCAGGCACGCCAGGAACTGAAGGCGCTCGCAGATCGCATGGCCATCGCGAATGTCGATGTGAGCCAGGGCATGAGCGCTACCCTGCTGCCACTGGCGGAGTCGCCGCACGGCCCGCAGGGCCTCCTCGCCGGACCATTGCGCATTCTTATGGGCGTCAGCATTCTGGTCCTGCTCATCGTGTGTGTCAACGTCGCCAATCTGCTGATGGCGCGTGCGGCCAATCGCGAGAAGGAATTCAGCACGCGCCTTGCACTGGGCTCCGGGCGCGGACGGCTAATCCGCCAGGTACTTACAGAAACTCTGCTGCTCACCGCATGCAGTGCAGTGCTTGGCATTGCAGCCACACCGCTGCTCGGTCGGTCGCTCAAGCTGCTCATGCCGCCTGGGCCTGCACAGGCTTTGATTACAGCGGATGCACGGCCTGATCTTGCGGTCATTACGTTCACGGCTGGGCTATGCATTTTCACGGCGCTCGCAGCGGGATTATTGCCTGCGCTTCAGGTGGGCCGCTTGAATCTCAGCTCGCGCCTGAACAATGGCGGGCGTTCAGGAACCGCAGGCCGTTCGCGCAACCGGCTACATTCTGCGTTGGTAACGGCCGAAGTTGCGCTGGCTCTCATCACGCTTGTGGGTGCCGGGCTCTTTGCGCACGCCTTTGAGCAAACAATGCATGTCGATCCAGGATTCGATCCCAATGGCGTGCTGCTGAGCCAGTTCTATCTCAACACCAACGGATATGACGTGCAGCATCGCAAGGAATTCTGCCGGAGGCTGGCGGAACAAATGGCCTCGACTCCAGGCGTAACCGACGTTGCATATTCCGACGGCATACCGCTCGGTTTTGAGCCTAGCTGGTGGGAAGAGCTCGACATTGAGGGTTACCCACGACATCTCGGAGAGAACATGAACATCTTCCGCAACGTGATCTCGCCCGGATATCTGCCGCTGATGCACATTCCTATTGTGGAAGGCCGAAATTTTACCGAAGACGACAACGAAACCAAGGATATTGGATCGATCATCGTGAACGAATCCTTCGCGAAGCGCTTCTTTGCAGGCCGCGATCCCATCGGCAAAAAGATCAAGGGCTGGGGAGATACGTTCCGCGTTGTAGGAGTAGCCAGGGATTCGAAATACCATTACCTCAATGAAGGCGCGACGCCCTATTTTTACGTGCCTTTTCGCCAGATTTATCGCGCCGACATGAACCTGGCGTTTTATGTTCGTGCGCGTGGAAACCTGAACAATGCGCTGACTACATTGCGCACAAAATCTCACGAAATCGATCCCAACGTCACGGTCTTCGACGCTGCCCCACTCAAGGAATTCATAGGCGCATCGCTCTATCCGCAGAAGATTGCCGCCACTGTCATGGCCGTCATGGGTGGCATTGCCATTCTGCTCGCAGCTGCGGGACTTTATAGCGTCATGGCATTCTGGGTGGCTCAGCGCACGCAGGAAATTGGCGTGCGCATGGCTCTTGGCGCACAACCGTCACATGTGCTGCGTATGGTTGTGCGCAAAGGAATGATCGTCACAGTGGCGGGCGTCGCCACCGGCGTGCTTTGTGCCGTCGCTTTAGCGCGAGCGGTCGCCGGCGTCTCTTACACCAACTCGGCAATGGGCGCACAGTCTGCCCTGCTCAATAGCAGCGCAGCGGACCTGTTGATTTACACGGCGTCTGCGGCATTCTTGTGCTGTGTCGCGCTGCTGGCCTGCTGGATCCCTGCCCGACGTGCCGCTTCCGTCAATCCAACCGACGCGCTGCGAGCCGAATAGGAGGTATCATGCGCAAATTAAGAGCCTGGACCATACGTCTCCTCGCCACCTTGCACATAGGCCACACGCGCGCGGAAATCGACAGTGAGCTCTCTGAGCACATCACCATGCACACAGAAGACAATCTCCGTGCTGGCCTCACCGCGGAAGAAGCGCGCCGCCAGGCGCTCATCCAGCTCGGCGGCGAAGAACAGGCCCGCCAGGCCTATCGCGACCGCGCCACGCTCCCCATCCTCGAAGGCATCCTGCAGGATGTTCGCTTCGCGTTGCGCCAGATGCGCAAATCTCCCGGATTCACACTTACTGCCGTGCTCACACTCGCTCTCGGCATCGGGGCAAATGCCGTCATCTACATACTCGTCGATTCGATCCTCCTGCGACCGCTGCCATACGCGGATCAGGACCGCCTCATGCGCGTCACGGGAAACACCTTCGGCGTTTTGCCCAAGGGCTTCATTCGCGCGCTCGGTGAAGAATCTCATGCATTCTCCTCCATCGCCGGCTTCGGCGACAATACCGAATCCAATATCACCGGCGCCGACATACCCGAGCGCGTCTTCGGTGCAACCATCACCGTCAACGCGCTTGACACGCTCGGTATTCATCCCGCGCTTGGTCAGTTCTTCTCGAAAGACGACGAAGTCCTCGGCCAAGACAACGACGTCATCCTCAGCTACGGCTACTGGCAGCGACGCTTTGCCAGCGCGCCCTCTGCGCTCGGCCGTACGCTGCGTATCGACGGCGTTTCCCGCCGCATCATCGGCATACTTCCCGCCGGCGTGCGCTTTCCTTACGCGGACACCGACTTCCTCATCCCCGTCTCTTACAAACGCTCTGATGTCTACGATCCCTGGAATTCCTTCGCCCTCCATATCTTGGGCCGTCTCGCTCCAGGCGTCGTGCCTGGACAGGCACAGGCTGAACTGCGCCGTCTCCGCGGCATCGTCGTACTTCAATTTCCATGGCAAATGCCTGATGCCTGGGTATCAGACATGACCGTCGTCCCGCTGCTTGAATCCGAAACCGGAGATATGCGCCCGCGTCTTTTGCTACTCTTCGGCTCAGTCGGCCTCATCCTCCTTATCGCCTGCGCAAACGTCGCAAATATGATGCTGGCTCGCGCTACCTCCCGCGAGCGCGAGATCGCCGTACGCGGTGCGCTCGGCGCATCCTCACGCCGGCTTATTCAGCAGTTCCTTTCAGAAAGCGTGGTCCTCGGGCTCGCCGCCGGCATCATCGGGCTCGCCGCTGCATTCTTCAGTCTCCACCTCTTCGTACACCTGCTTCCCGCAGGCACGCCGCGCATCGAAACCATCTCGCTTCGCCTCTCCGACATTTTCTTCACCCTAGGCGCATCGATCCTGGCAGGCCTTCTATTCGGCATCATTCCCTCTATCCGCATGGCCTCACTCAACCTCCTCGAATCTCTGCGCCTCGGCAGCCGCGGCCTCATGGGCAAAGGCTCGCGCTTCAGCGCATCTATGATTCTCGTCATCGCACAGATCGCTCTCTCCGTCATGGTCGTCACCGCAGCAGGCCTCATCCTACATAGCCTTTACAAGCTCTCCGAGGTCGATCCCGGTTTTCGCACCGAACGTATCGTTTCAGCCGAAGTCTCGGTCGACTCCAACGCCTGCAAAGCACCGCACGCGCCTCCGCAATGGTCAGGAAGACTATGCAGTTCCTTCTTCACTGCACTTACCGCCCACATGCGCGGCATCCCAGGCGTCGAAAAGGCAGCACTTACCGATGCGCTGCCACTCAACGGAAGCACCAGCAATTACGCCTTCGATGCGGAAAACCACCCCCGCAACGCACAAGCAAACGCACAGCTTGGCACCAGCCGCAATGTAACCCCCGAATACTTTGATGTGCTTGACCTGAAGCTTGTGCGCGGACGCTTGCTTAGCACGCAGGACTTGTCCGGCACGACACGCGCTGCCGTCATCAACGAGCACATGGCGGAAAGCCTCTGGCCAAATGAAAATCCTATAGGTAAGCACTTACTCAACCTCATGGATGAAACCCTCCCCGCTGTCTGGTATCCCGAGAGGGCCGTCGAAATCGTCGGCGTTGTACGCAACACGCGCGATGGAAGTCTCGGAGAGGAATACAGCAATCAGATTTATCTGCCCATCACGCCGGAGCGCACGCCGCCTGTAATGTTCGCGTTAATGCGCGGCCAAGCCACACCCTCAGAGGCTGCCGCAGGCCTCCGCCGCGCAGTCGACGGCATCGATTCGCTCGTTCCCGTCACCCGCGTCCGCACGCTCAATGAGGTCGTCGCCTCTTCCGTCGCCGCGCCGCGCGCGCTCGCTGTCCTGCTGCTCGGCTTTGGCGCGCTCGCGCTCGTTATCGGTGCAGTCGGCGTCTATAGCCTCATCTCTTACATTGTGAGTTGGCGAGTGCGCGAGATCGGCCTCCGCCTTGCTCTCGGCGCGCAGCGCTGGCAGATCGTCGTCGCTGTTGTCCGCCAGAGCCTCCTGCTCGCGGGCATCGGCTGCGCAGCAGGCATCATTGCCACCATCGCTTTGAGCCGCGTGCTGCGCAGCTTCCTCTTTGAGGTCGGCGTCTTCGACCCCGTCACACTCTTTATCGTTCCCGCACTCATGCTCATCGTCGCGCTCGCCGCCGCATGGATCCCTGCTCGTCGCGCCGCCGCCGTCGATCCCATGGTCGCTCTGCGCGCCGACTGAAGGCTAGGCCACCCCGCACGTATAGCCTATATAGAAACTATGCGCGCTTCCGCACTCGAATTCCGTCTCCGCGTCATCATCCACGCTGTCCTTGTAATTCTCGGCTTTTGGTCCCCATGGATCGAATACTGGAATCTCGGTCGACGCATCTCACTTCTCGAATGGCTCGCACTTGAACTGAGCCGCCTTGGCGTGGTGAGCTTTGCTTACGCCACGCCCATCGTCATTATTTGTGCCACGCTCATGGCAGCACTCAGTGTGTGGTTGCGCATCTGGGGCGCCGCGTATCTTGACCCCGGCATCGTCCACGCTGCCGGCATGAACGCCGGCAAAATCATGGCCAGCGGCCCCTACCGCTACGTGCGCAATCCGCTCTACCTCGGCGTCATCTTCATGGTTGCCGCCATGGCCTTCGCCATGCCAGTCTCGGGAGCGGTATTCGTCCTCATCCTCGTCCCGCTCTTCGACCTCCGCCTCATCCTCGGCGAAGAAAAATTCCTCAGCGGCAAACTCGGCGCTCCTTATCAGGACTATCTGCAGTCGGTGCCGCGCCTCATACCGCGCCTGCGCACCACACTCCCCGCTGGGCCACGCCCCAAGCACTGGCTGCGCGCAGTCTTTGCGGAACTCACGCCCATCGGCGTCTTTCTCACCACTGCCATTCTCTGGTGGCGCTATGACGCGACACTTCTCGGCCGCGCCTATCTCATCAGCTTCGGTCTCTCGCTCGTCGCTCGCGCTTTTTTCCCTACCGCCGCGCCTGCGGAATAACCATCAACATCGCACCAAAAGCAAAGCGGGAGAGGCCTTCGCCTCTCCCGCTTCTTCATGCGAACCTGAAACTACTTCTTCGGAGGCGCGATGATGTCCTTTGCGCTCTTCGCTACAGTGAACTTCACCACGGTCTTCGCCTTGATCTTGATGGCTTCGCCCGTCTGTGGGTTGCGGCCGATGCGCGCCTTGCGCTCTGCCTTCTTCAAGCGGCCAATGCCGGGGATCACGAAGACACCGTTCTTCTTCGTTTCCTTGATGGCGGTCTCAGCCAGCAGGTCCAGGAAGGTTCCGACCTGTTTGTTGGTCAATTCCAGCTTCTCGGCCAGGTGGCGGGTCAATGCGGTTTTCGTCAATCCAGATGCCATTCGTATTCTCCTTAAAGATCAAAATGTTGCCTTGGGCTTCCGCTCGCCGCTGTGTCTTTCCCCTTACTTCAAGACCGCTCGCGCCGGGACCGCATGGAGGGAGTCGACTGAGGCAACGTGTGAACGAAACCCCTGTATTCATGCGGGTCCAGAGAACCCTACCGTTCAACACCATGCGGCCTGACAGCCCTTAAAGTCAAGGCAAAAAGTACGATTTTCCACAGTTTTTGTTGGCTTTTATGGGTATTTCTGCCGAAATTTCCTGTTTTTGCCCGATTTTGGACAGTTTTAGCGCTTTCGCGAGCCTCTAAAACCCACTTCCCAGCCCGAACAAAACTTTCTTCTGCGGCTTCAGCGCCGCTGCAATCGGTGCATTCAGCGCATCCACCATAGGCGTAGTCAGCTTGAGATATTTGGTGACCATCGCGGCAAAATTCTTATCCAGAGCCGTTTCTGCCGGCAATGTCGCGCTCAGTCCCCACTGCCGGCACTTGATGAGGTCCATCCCCGGATGCTCTGCCGGAAATCCCTTCGGAGGTCGCGTCAGCGCATTTCCGTCAAACTCGGTAAAAACCTTCCGCACCGCGGGTTTCGCAATCAGCTTCCGGAACTCTTCATGATTTTTCAGCAGCCAGTTCCGAATTGCCGCCAGTTGATCCTTCTCCGGCATATACGCACCAGCAGCAATCATCACTTCCTTGGCACTCACGTGAAAGTAGTAGCCCGCACCAGAGGTCTTCCCTAATCCCTGGTGCGACCACCACGCCGCAACATGCGTCTTGTACGGTCGCTTGTCGGAGGCGAACCGCGTATCCCGATAAATCCGAAACAGGCTCTTCTCCGCCGGCCGCACATGCTGCGGGGCAAACTCCAGCATCGCGTCCGTCACCTTGCGCACAACCGCCAGCATCGGCTCCTTCAGCTCCGCCTCAAACAGAGCCTTGCGCGGCTGAAACCATTCGCGATCGTTATGCCGCGCAAGATTGCGCAAAAACTTCAGCGCCTCGGGACGGAAGTAGGGAACAGCAGGCTCGAAAGCAGTTTTCACGGTACGAGACATAGTACTGGCAGGCTAACAAAAAACACTCCTCCGCGTTCCATCCCCCCCGCGTTTTCCATCCTAGGGTGTAGCCGGATCCTTTTGCGCAGCCTGTCGCGCCATTTTGGCCCGATGGCGGCGGATGTAGTGGGCGGCAATATCCGGATAGAACTCGCGAATGGATGCGAACGCCACATCGCGCATCACGGAATAGCCGAATTTGCTCGCCAACACCGTGAAGGTCGTCGCGCTCGCAGGATAGTAGTACCGGGAGATCACCTGCGTCAGGACCTTGCCTCCCAGCCCCGCAATATTCGGTGTCTGCTTGCCGCCATAGGTTCGTGCCACTGCCTCCCGACTGATTACGTACAACGCACGCATCGTGATGCTGTGCCCCGCGCCCAGCGCGTAATAGCGGGTATCCTCATGCAGAAGACTGGGCAGCAGCCACGCGGAAAGATATGTTCCGTCTGTCTTGTCCACAAAGCCACGCCACGTGTACGCATAAAAGCCCCCCACGCCCTTGCCCAGAGCAGGGTGAGAATCGGTAGCTTCGGCGGTAAGGGACGTTATACCAAGAAAGATAAACGATGAATAATCGAATGCCTGATGGGTGGCCACACCGAAGCTGTACTTCCACCCCAGCGGATGAGGCGCGACGCCTCCGGAGACGGAGCGGAAGTTGGGCATGAAGCCGAGAATGCGCTTTGGCTGATGGAGTTCCAGAGGCGCCGAATCATCTCCGCCGCCTGTTTTCTGTTGGGCTTTTTGTTGTTCGGCCTCCTGCGGCCACAGCACATCTGGGAGGCTGCCTGACCATGCGGAATCCGCGGCTCCATCGCTGGGTGTGGAGACGGCAAAAGATACTTGAGGAACGGGAGCGTCTGGAAGCGGCACCGATTGAGCCTGGCTGCCGACACCAACACACATACAAAGAAAAACTATACTGCGACGCAAATTCGCCATCCTTAAAAGCAAGCGGAACCCTGTCGTTCCGAAAGGCCGGAACGGGGCAGTCCCTGAATGATTACGAGAGCGAAGAAATTAAGCAGGCAGGTTACGGCAGCATTAGGCGATAAACCGTCACGCAGAATTCCCGGGCTCGGATACTTCGATGTTTCCCCCGGAACTGACTTATATAGGTTATCTGACTATCGAATCACCTTCAACGCCCCGCGGAATAGTCCATCAAAATTCCCCGCAAGTGCCTCATCCTTGTTCACCGCCTGCTCAATCGCCTTCTCTGCCGCAAGCCGCTGGTAGCCAAGGTTCACCAACGCGCTCAGCACATCGTCCACTGCCGCACCCTTCACGCCAGCCACCACGGGAGCCACGGCAAAGTCATCGAGCTTGTCCTTCAGTTCGACCACCAGCCGTTCAGCCAACTTCTTGCCCACTCCCGGAATCCGCGTCAACTGCGCATGATCCTGTGCCCGGATCGCCTGCACCGCCCGCTCCGGTTGCAACCCCGAAAGCATTTTGATCGCCAGCTTCGGCCCCACGCCACTCACCGTAATCAGCCGCTCAAACAGCCGCTTTTCGTCGCGGTCGTGAAACCCAAAGAGCGAAATCGCATCATCCGTCACCTGCGTATGAATATGCAGCGATGCCTCCGCACCCACTCCAGGCAGCATAGTAAACGTTGGCACGGAGATGGCCACGTCATATCCCACGCCACCCGCCTCCACAATCGCCTGTCCCGGCTGCTTGTCGATCAGCTTTCCACGCAAATGTGCAATCATTCCCTCGATTCTCCTCTGTGCGCCCGTGCCTGCGCAACGCATCTCGTCCTGCAACGATCATTGTTCTATTGACACCACTCTTGTTTGCGTTATCCTTGCACTGCATTTCTTACATTTTCCCGGTAGCTGTTCTACGCATCCTATCCCCTCAGGTCTGCGCTCTGCGTGACTTGCTATTTTCCCTGGATGGCTTCTCCGAGCCGGGTAATTGGACCGCATGCTGTGCCAATTTCCATCGGGGGTTTCTATGTTTTCGTTTTTCTTCGGCAGATCTGGGCGTTCTTTCGGGGCTCTCGTACGTTACCTTTACTTCCTCCGCTTCAGCATCTTTCTGTGGCTTCTTCCGCTGGTCTTCTGTGCGTTAAATGAGACCGGCGCACGCACTCTTATGAGCGGCATTGTCACGCCGGTGCGTTGGGTGCAGTACCTCTGCGTGTCCTTCTTTCTCGTCGCCACAGGATTTGAAGCCTTGACCCTCGCGCGTATCGTTCTCTTCCATGGAGAAGAGCGCTTCGAGCATCGGCCGCCTCTGTGGCTGGCACACTTCTTCGCCGCTGAAACCAAAAAGGACCACAAATGGCTTTCCGACCATCGATGGTTCGTCGAAAGCCTTGCGCCTGCTGCATCTCAGGTTCCCACCGTTGCCATGTTCCTTTACTTCTTCATCAACGGCGGCAAGGAGGGCGTTGACACAGAACAAATTGCAATCGGCATTATCGCCGGTTTCATTCTTGCCCTCTTTTTCTGGTACGCAGTCTGCGGCCTCTACTATCTAACCTACCAGCCAATGGACAGTTCCAGCGACGACGCAGCCTCATCCACTACCGCTAAAACACTCGTTCTTCCACGCTGGATGTTTTGTCTTAGCGACGATGGAAAGGGAAACACCCGAGGCAATGTGCTCGAATATGCCAAGTCTCCCGACAAACTGGAGCGGATCACAGGGCTCTTAGCTCTCGTATTTCCCATCTCGGGCTACAAGAAAGATAAAACGGGCCTCCTCTTTGAAGCGCACTACTTTGCGCTCATAGCCTCCGGAGGATTTTTCGGCCTTTACATCGCACTGTGTCCCATCACAGCGCCTATGCCCGTAAGCTTTTGGCCTGTTTTCTCCATCATTCTTTACATGCTTGGGGGCCTGGTTTTTATGCTCCTGGTCCGTAAGACCGTGCCAGGCGGAGCCCAGCTTAGTCCGCCGGAAGCCAGGCGTCTGCGCGGATGGAAATTTTTCCTCGCTTCTCTGATGTTCCTCTTCTCGATATCTATTCCGTTGCTCTATATCTTCGAAGATGCCGAGCGCTTCCCCATCCTCGCACTCGTGCTCATCCTCATCATGTCAGCAAGCTGGCTGCTGGGTGGTCTCGCCTTCTTTCTTGACCGCTTCCGCGTGCCCGTTATCACTCTCGTCGTCATGACCATTGTCGTTCCACGCATGGTGCATCTAGACTTAGGAAGGGACGAGCACTATCTCTCCATCGCAACTCGCCAAAGCGCGGCTGTACTTCCCACCCCTGCTGAAATTCTCGCGGCCAAGCTACAGAAGCTCCCCGCCGACCAGCCGCTCGTCATCGTCACCTCCACCGGCGGCGGCATCCACGCCGCAGCATGGACCGCAGCCGTTCTCGAGCAGCTTGAGCATCTCTTCCATGACAACCAGATGCCCGAGCTCAAGTCCTTCCACGATCACATTCTTTTGCTCAGCACTGTCTCCGGCGGCAGCGCAGGCCTTTACACCTATCTCCGTGAGCTGGACCCCAAGCTCAACGGCGGCAATCCGCAATGGGATCGCATGCCCATTGAAGCCGAATGCTCCAGCCTCGAAGCCGTTGGCTGGGGCCTCGTCTATTACGACATCCCTAAGTCCGTTGTGCCTGGGATCTCCTATTTCCTGCCACCATCCACTGGCGTGGATGACCTCAAAGAGCAGCCCCTTAGCAACCTCAGGATCAAGGATCGCACCTGGGCCTTACGCCGTGCCTTTGCCCGCAACCTCAACGACCTCTACTGCCAAACCGTGTTTGAACAAAATCTGGATCTGCATGACAAGCTGTTCAAGCCTCTCATGCATTATCAGGTTCTAAACGCCCATAATCAGAACGTAAAGGATGAAGCAGAGCTGAACGCGGGCAACCTCGACCCGCTCGACGACTCCATTCCAGCATTCACCATGAACACCACCACCGTCGAGGGCGGCTACCGCTTTCTATCGGCCAATTACAGGGTCATTCCAACTTCTCTTTCTCCTGATCCCTTCAATCCCGAGCCAGCGGAGTCGTTCCTGCAGGTCTACGGCAGGACGAAACTACCCGATCCGCCCGTGAACCAGAACACCGCAAATAAATACGCGGATATTCCGCTCGCCACAGCGGCACAGCTCTCCGCCACTTTTCCGTACGTCTCTTCAGCCACAACCTTTCCTTCCACGAATCACAAAAAAGGTGTCCATTTTGTGGATGGAGGCTATTACGACAATGACGGCACCGCCTCCGCTATGGAGTTTCTCCGCGCTGCATTCGACTGCTGGGGAGACGCAAGGAAAGTGCAGGCCTCCTCATCTATCCAAAATCCCTGCGGTGTGATCCAGGAGCGAACAAAGGATCCGCAGCATCCGCTTCGCATCCTTCTCGTCGAAATCCGCAACAGTCCCGACGTAACCCCTACCGGCCAGACGTGCTGCATAGCATGGCAGGACATTGCAGGTGGCAATGTCCCCTGGAACCTCTTCGATCAGTTAGTGGCGCCACTCCAGGGCTTCTGGGGCGCGGGGCATGACAGCATCACAGACCGTAACCGCAACGTCCTTCTCATGCTCATGGGCACCTACAAGGGCCGGCTGGATCTCAAGCATTTCGTCATCGATGATCGCTCCACCGCGCCCGGCAGCACGGCTACCGTTAAACCTCTGACGGATCCACTGAACTGGTCGCTCACCCCGGCCCAGCAGTTCGAAGTCACAAACACTGCAACTAACGATGAAAACTGCGCCAGGTACCAGAAGATCAAAAGCTGCTTCCTGCCCGGCGCAACCTGCGATGACAAGACCGCTCCATTGCCGGTAGAACACAACACCTGCAGAAGAACGCACCCGTAGCGCACCGAAACTTGACCTCGATCATCTGCTTCTAAAATAGAAGCAGATGATCGAGTACCTGTATCTCGGCCGCGTGCCTTACGACGAAGCCCTCGCGCTGCAAAACGAACTCGTCGAGCTGCGCCGCGCCGGGCGCATAGGCAACACGCTTCTGCTCCTCGAACACCCGCCTGTTCTCACGCTCGGCCGAAACGCTGATCGCTCCAACGTTCTCGCCTCCGATGCGACGCTTGCCAACCGCGGCGTCACCCTCCATCACATCAATCGCGGCGGCGATGTCACCTATCACGGCCCAGGCCAGCTCATCGGCTACCCCATCTTCGATCTCCGCAGCATGAAGGCCGCATCCGGCAACCGTCTCGGTCCGGTCGACTTCGTCCGCCTCATGGAAGAAGCTCTCATCCGTGTCTGCGGCACGTACGGCGTCCACGCGGGCCGCATCCCCGGCCTGACAGGCGTCTGGTGCGGTCCTTCAGCAGGCGAGTCAGGCCCGGACAGGAAAATCGCCGCCATCGGCATCCATGTCTCGCGCGGCATCACCTCGCATGGCTTCGCCTTCAACCTCACCACCAACCTCAGTGACTTCCTGCTCATTAACCCTTGCGGCATCACCGACAAGCCCGTCGCCAGCCTCAACCTGGAAGTATCTGATCCCGCGTGCCTGCCCGCGCTCGAAGCTGTAGCGCATGAGGCCGCACGCCAGTTTGGCATGGTCTTCGCAGAACCCATCCTCGCCGTCGAAAGCCTCCATGCCTTTCGCGCCCGCGCCGCTGAAGACACCCCTTTGCAACCGCCTCGGCAGGTCGAGCAGCTTGCCGGCCTGCCTGACCCACCCGTCCGGGCCTAAGCCGCGCAATTTATAATCCCGCCTTGGGACCGTCCATTTTGCGGTCTCTCTTTCAAGCGGAGAATCACTCATGCCGACCGACGTTGTCATGCCCCAGATGGGCGAATCAATCTTTGAGGGCACCATTACTAAGTGGCTCAAAAAGCCCGGAGACGCCGTCGAAAAAGATGAGCCGCTCTTTGAAATCTCCACCGACAAGGTAGACGCCGAAATCCCCGCTCCCGCATCCGGCATCCTGACCGAGATCAAATCTCCCGAAGGCGAAACTGTCACGATCAACACCGTCGTCGCCGTGATAGGCGGCTCCGACGAAGCGACCGCGCCTGCCTCATCTGCATCTACCGCAGAACCTGCTCCCGCTGCACCAAAATCGGAGACACCAAAGCAAGCTGCAGCTTCTGCTCCTGCGGAGGTTCCCGTACCGCAAGACCAGCCTGCGCCTATCGTTTCTGACGAACCACTGCGTTCTTCGCCTCTCGTCCGCCGCATCGCCCGCGAGCACAACATCGACCTGCGTCACATTCGCGGCACCGGCTCCGCTGGCCGCATCAGCAAGGACGACATTCTCCGCTATATCGCCGAAGGTCCGGCAACAAGCACCCCTGCGCCTAAAGCGCCTGCATCCGTCACACCACTAAAAGATGAGCTAGTCCCCATGTCCCGCATGCGCTCCATCATTGCGGAACGCATGCTGGAGAGCCGCCGCACCAGCCCCCACGCATACTCCATCTACAAGATCGACATGACGCGCATCGTGCGCCTCCGCGAGCGCAACCGCGCCGCCTTCGAGCAGCGTCACGGCATCAAGCTCACTTTCATGCCCTTTATCGCTGCAGCAGCCATTGACGCCGTGCGCCAGTTCCCTATCGTCAACGCATCCATTGAAGGCAGCGGTATCCGCTATCACGGCAACATTCATCTCGGCATCGCCGTCGCGCTCGAATGGGGCCTCATCGTCCCCGTTGTCCGCCAGGCGGAAACTCTCAGCTTCCCCGCGCTTGCCCGCACCATTGCCGACCTCGCCGAGCGCGCCCGCACCAAAAAACTCAAGCCCGAAGAAGCCTCCGGTTCCACCTTCACACTCACTAATTCCGGTGTCTTCGGCGGCGAGTACGGCACACCCATCCTCAATCAACCCGAAGCCGCCATTCTCGCCATAGGCGGCTTGAAAAAAGAGCCCATCGTTCTCACTGACTCAGAGGGCAACGACACGATTGCGATCCGCTCCATGCAAACTCACTGCCTCGGTTTTGATCACCGTATCATCGACGGCGCAGACGCAGGTAAATTCATGACCGTCTTCAAAGACGCACTGGAAAGCTGGACCCGGGAAATTGTTTGACTTAGAGAAGTTCGCGAAATTCTTCTACGCTTAATCCGGCATCGCGCACAATGCCGCCCATCGTAAATGCATTCACTGGATTGTGGCGCGGGATCGTCAAAATGCGCGCTCCGTCTGTCATCACTATGTGCGCGCCTTGGCGGAGGATGCGAAAGCCTGCCTTTTCAAGCGCGGCAACAGCTTTTAAGTGATTGATGCCCGGAATTTTTGGCATGAGAAAATCTTTTCGCTTCGACTCGATAAACTGTTTTTGAAAACCCTCTAAGCTACAGCCACTTCCACTACCCGGCCCTCTTCACTGCGTGCCAACTCCTCGGCAACTTCCACGTATTCAAGGATTGCCACGCGAATATTTGCCAGCGCCTCTTCCTCGGTCGCTCCCTGAGACCAGCATCCCGGCAAGCCGGGGCACGACACGCTAAAGCCCTCTTCCGATTGGTGCAAAACTACGTGATAGTTCGCCATGCAATTATGCTATACCTCCTCGGCTCACTTCCCCGCCCACGCCAGCCCGTCCGAATTCGCGCCATCCTCAATCGTCCGCGTCACCGTCCACGTTCCCAGGTCCACCTCAGCAATCTTGTGTGATGACACACACGAGACATACGCCACCTTGCCATCGGGCCGCATCAGAATCTCCTCCGGATCAGCCGGCGTATCCACACTGCGCACTACCTGCATCGTCTTCAGATCCACCACTGCCACTTTGTTCTTACCGGGCATCGTCACCATCAGCCAACTTCCATCAAGCGTCGGCGTAGTTCCATAAGCCACGCCTTCCAGCGGAATCCACTTCGCCACCTTATTCGTAGCCGTATCAATCGCCGCAAGCTGCGGCTTCGTCTGGTCCGCGGTAAAAACCCACTTATCATTCGGCGTAATTGAAATCCGCTGCGTATTCCCCGAAATCGGAATCACCATCAGCGTCTTTCTCGCCTTAATATCAAGCACAGACACCGTTCCCGGCCCCACATTCGCCGTATAACCGCGCCGCCCGTCATGCGAGAGTGCAAGCATGTGGCTCTGTTCCTGTCCCGTGGGTATCGAGCCCACAATCTTCAGCGCCTTCGGATCGATCAGCGTCACGGACTTGTCCAGCTCCGTCGTCACATACAGCAGTCCATCCTTCGGCCCGATCAGCGGCATGTGCGGCCTCACCGGATGGCCGAAATCCACATGCCCCACCACGCGCCGCGACGCCAGGTCAATCACCACCATCTCGTACCCATCCGTCCCCGGCTTGCCCACGCCGGAGTTCCCATAGACCGGTACATACGCCAGCTTCCCATCCGCCGACGCAATCACCTCATGACCGGTAATGCCACCCTCGGGCACCGCAGCCACAACCTTGCCCGCCATCAGGTCCACAATCCCCAGGCTGCAATCGCCTTTTTGCGCCACCAGCAGATACGGGGCTTGATTCGCCAGCCCTCCAGGCTGCGCACAAGCCGCACCCGCAGACAAAACCAACACCAAACCAACCACGCCCTGCAACACGTCATGCCGCTTCATGCGCACAAATCCCCTCTACCGAAAGATGTCCACCATCTTATCGGACCGCACAGCCTACGCGTGCGCCTTCCACGGATCGTATGTGCCCACACTCCAGCTATGCCCCTCTGGATCGCTGATCGCGAATTCCCTGCTTCCGTAGTCCGTATTCTGAATTGGCCGCACAATCACCGCTCCCGCCGCCTGCGCCCGCGCATACACGGCCTCGACATCCGCCACCACCACATATGCGCTCCGCGTCTCATTGCCACCGACTTCGCCCGGCGATTTAAACCGCTTCCCGTGTGTATCGTCCTTCGCCGAACCCAGCATAATCATGCCACCGCCCAGCGCCAGCTCCGCATGCGCAATTGTTCCATCTTCATTCGCATACACCGCATGTTTCGTGCATCCCAGCACATTGCACAGCCACTCAATCGCCGCCGGCGCATCCTTGTACCGCAGCGCAGGAATAATAGTTGATTCGTTTCCCATAAAACCTCCTCTGGCGTTTCACCTACGCCATCCAGCATGTCACCGGAGCAATTAACGGGTCTTGGAAATTTCGGAAATGCAACATTTATTTAATCCGCTGTCACATGATTCGCCCACGGCGTTCCGCGCAACCGCGTGTACGTCGTCGCATCAATCCCGGAAAACGCTCGAAACTCATTCGCAAAGTGCGACTGGTCGTAGTACCCGCACTCCAGCGCCAGCTCCGGCCACGGCACATCCACGCCCGCATGCAGCTGCCGCACCACGCGCTGAAAGCGCTGCACCCTGCACCACACCTTCGGCGAAAGCCCCACCTGCTCACGAAACACCTGCGAGAACCTTCGCTCGCTCCACCCCACCGATCGCGCCACCTCGCGCACAGAGGCCACACACGCA
>Ga0206848_1119_pt1 | contig 18888 bp, 12 predicted proteins | sample Alteio_BWOrgCont_18_FD_152635 | JGI IMG/M metagenome (GOLD analysis project Ga0206848, IMG submission 152635) | Enriched cells from forest soil in Barre Woods Harvard Forest LTER site, Petersham, Massachusetts, United States -... | ecosystem: Environmental > Terrestrial > Soil > Temperate forest >...
GGAGGCAGCTCGGGCTCCAGTGTCGCTGGCACCGGACCCGGCGGCCTGTCCCTTTCCACCAACGGCGCCGGCCCCACGCCGGAGAACTTCGACCCTACCCTGACGGGCACAATCGAGCTCAATCACGCGGTTCAGCCCGAGTCCAGCCCCATCTTTTCCGGTGGCCTGCCTTCAATTAATCAGAACACCAATACGTACAACTTCAGTCTGAGCAAAGGCTTCATTACCGGCACCAACATGCAGGTGCTCTTCGATAATTCCCGTACCACCACCGACAGTCTCTTTAGTTTTTTCAGCCCACAGCTGCAGTCCACCTTCAACTTTGCGCTCACCCAGCATCTCCTCCAGGGCTTCGGAACCGGCGTCAACGGCCGCTTCATTGTTCAGGCTAAAAATGACCGCCGCATCGCCGACTCCATCTTCCGCCAGCAGCTTCTCTACACCATCAATCAGGTCGAGAACATCTACTGGGGCCTGGTCAGCGCCTATGAAGACGTGCAGTCCAAGCAGCGCGCGCTCGATCAATCGACCAGCCTCGAGAAAGATGATGAGAAGCAGCTCCAGATCGGCAGCATGGCGCCTCTCGACGTCGTCAATGCCCGCAGCCAGATGTCCAGCGATCAGCAATCGCTCATCTCTGCCCAAAACACGTTGGAGTATCAGCAGCTGGTCATGAAGCAGGCGATCGCCCGCAACCTCGACGATCGCCAGCTCGCCAATGCCCCCATCATTCCCACCGATCGCGTCAGCCTCGCCGAAACACCGGAAGAGCACATGTCCGTGGATGATCTGGTGCGCGAAGCCGACGCCAATCGCCCCGACGTGGAACAGGCCATGCTCAATCTCAAAATCGATGAGCTCACCCTGAAGGGTGTGAAAAATGGCCTTCTGCCCACCCTCGATGTCCAGGCCTTTTACGGCGCCAGCGCTCTGGGCGGCGCGGTTAGCCCCAGCTGCCCGGCAGCCCTCGCGTCCTTTGGCCTTCCCGCATCCGACTGCGCCCTCCTCGGCAATACGGGCTATGGCACGGTGCTTGAAAATCTCGGCAACAGCTCCGGGCCTAACAAGGGTGTGACGTTCACCATGAATATCCCCCTTCGCAACCGCCCCGCGCAGGCCGATCAGGCTCGCTCGCAAATTGAATATCGCAAAGCGCAGATGTCCCTGCAGCAGCTCTACATTCAGATTCGGATGAACGTCATCAGCCAGCAGTACGCGCTCACCAACGACCGAGCCGCCGTCAGCGCCGCCGTCTCCAACCACGACTTCAACCAGCAGAGCCTCGACGCCGAAATCAAGAAGCTCCATCTCGGCGCCTCGACCACCGCTAATGTCCTTGTGCAGCAGAAAGGCGTTGCCGCGGCGGATGCTCAGCTCATCGCGGCACGCGCACGTTACGCGACCGACCGCGCCGCATTCGAGCAGACTCTCGCCAGCACCCTCGATCGCTACGGCATCAGCATCGTCGATGCGGCCACCGGCCAGGTCCACACCGCGCCCGTTATTCCTGGTCTCGAGCCCGCGCAAACGCTGCCGGACGTGCAGCCGCCCTCGCAACAGCAGCAACTCCAGAAACAGGAGCAGCAACAGCCGCAGCCTCAAACTCCGCCCACACAGCCTCAATCGGCGCCGCAGCAGTAGCGGCGTTCGCGGCGAAGGCCCGCCAACCAAACTGGCGGACCTTTTTTATTGTCGCCATCTCGCGTCTGCGGAAATTAATCTCCCGTTTTACTCAGGCCGCCGCCCGTTTTCTCCGCCACTCCCTGATAAAATCAAAAGAATCCAAGCGACGGAGCGGCAATGCAGGCAATTCTTGCGCTCGAAGACGGGCGCATCTTCAGGGGCGAAGGCTACGGAGCCCAGGGTGAATGCCGCGGCGAAGTCGTTTTTAATACATCATTGACCGGTTATCAGGAGATCTTCACCGATCCCTCCTACGCCGGCCAGATCGTCGTCCTCACCAATCCTCAAATCGGCAACTACGGCACCAACTCCGCCGATAACGAAGCCGCCAAGCCTTACATCGAAGGCCTCGTCACCCGCGAATTTTCGCCCATCAGTTCCAACTGGCGTTCTCAGCAGGTTGCCGACGAGTACCTCGAGCGCTTCCACGTTCCCGTCATCTCTGAAATCGATACCCGCGCCCTCGTCCGCCATCTGCGTACCTACGGCGTCATGCGCGGCGTCATCTCCACCGTTGAAACGAACCCTGACCTCCTCGTCGAAAAGGCCCGCTCTATCCGCAAAATGGATGGCACCGACCTCGCCAGCACAGTCTCCACCAAAGAGCGCTACGAGTGGGAGCAGGACGGGCCCAATCCTCTCCGCGCCGACGAATCGCCAATCGCGCGCCCCGACCTTCACGTCGTCGCCTACGACTACGGCATCAAGAAAAATATCCTGCGCATGCTCACCCAGGAAGGTTGCCGCGTCACTGTGGTTCCCGCGCAAACTTCCGCTGAAGACGTGCTCGCCCTCAAGCCCGACGGCGTCTTCCTCTCGAACGGCCCCGGCGATCCCGAGCCTGTCCATTACGCTCAGGAAAGCATTCGCAACCTCGCCGGACGCACGCCCATCTTCGGCATCTGTCTCGGCCACCAGCTCATCGGCCTCGCCCTCGGCGGGAAAACCTACAAGCTCAAATTCGGCCATCACGGCGGTAATCATCCGGTCAGGCGCAACGATACAGGCAAGGTCGAGATCACCGCGCACAACCACAACTTCGCCGTCGATCCTGACTCCATCAACACTGCCGAAGTCGAGCTCACCCACGTCGACCTCAACGACAACACCCTCGAAGGCCTTCGCCACCGCACCATGCCGCTCTTCAGCGTGCAGTACCACCCCGAAGCCAGCCCCGGCCCCCACGACTCCCATTACCTCTTCAAGGATTTCCGGAAAATGATGGAGGAGTGGAAGGGATGACCCGGTTTTTCCAGAAGATTTTTGCCAATCGGCGGGATTCATTTCCCGCCATTTTTATGAAACCCACATACTGAAAGCAGCAGATAAGAAATGCCACGCCGCAACGACATCACCAAAATCCTCGTGATCGGCTCCGGCCCGATCGTCATCGGCCAGTCCGCCGAGTTCGATTACTCCGGCACGCAAGCCTGCAAGGCCCTCAAAGCCGAAGGCTACGAAGTCGTGCTCGTCAATTCGAACCCCGCGACCATCATGACCGACCCCGAGCTCGCCGACCGCACCTACATCGAGCCCCTCACCAGGGATTATCTCGATGAGATTCTTCGCATCGAGTCGGAGATGCTGAAGGAGGAACACCGCGACGGCGTCTTCGCCCTTCTTCCCACCGTAGGCGGACAAACCGCCCTCAATCTCGCCGTCGAACTCGCCGACTCCGGCATCCTCGACAAGTACAACGTCGAGCTCATCGGAGCGAAACTCGAAGCCATCAAGAAAGCCGAAGACCGCCTCCTCTTTAAGGACGCGATGGCCCGCATTGGCCTCGACGTCCCGCGCTCCGCCCTCGTCAACAATCTCCGCGATGGCCTCGATTTCGCCACCAAAATCGGTTTCCCCGTCATCATCCGCCCGTCGTTCACCCTCGGCGGATCCGGCGGCGGAATCGGCTACAACCGCGAAGAGCTGATGGAAATCCTCGCCCGCGGCCTTGACCTCTCGCCCGTCCACGAGTGCCTCATCGAGGAATCCGTCCTCGGCTGGAAAGAATACGAGCTCGAGGTCATGCGCGATCTCGCCGACAACGTCATCGTCGTGTGCTCCATCGAAAACATGGACCCCATGGGTGTCCACACCGGCGACTCCATCACCGTCGCCCCCGCGCAAACCCTAACCGACCGCGAGTACCAGGCCATGCGCGACGCTGCCATCCGCGTCATGCGCGAAATCGGCGTCGAGACCGGCGGCTCCAACGTGCAATTTGCCGTCAACCCCATCAACGGTCGCATGACCGTCATCGAGATGAACCCCCGCGTTTCCCGCTCCTCCGCGCTCGCCTCCAAAGCAACCGGTTTCCCCATCGCAAAAATCGCAGCGCGCCTTGCTGTCGGCTATACCCTCGACGAAATCCCCAACGACATCACTAAAATGACCCCGGCCTGCTTCGAGCCGACCATCGATTACGTCGTCGTAAAAATTCCCAAGTGGCAGTTCGAAAAATTCCCCGGCGCCGACGAAAATCTCGGCCCCCAGATGAAGTCCGTCGGCGAAGTCATGGCCATCGGCCGCACCTTCAAGGAAGCGCTCATGAAAGCCGTGCGCTCCCTCGAAACCGGCAAAAAATCGGGCTCCGAAGTCCTCGACACACGCCGCATGACCCAGCGCCTCGTCACTCCGCAGCCCGAGCGCCTCAGCTACATTCGCTTCGCCTTCCGCGAAGGTTACGCTGTGCGCGATGTTCACCGCACCACCTCCATGGACCCCTGGTTCCTCTACCAGATCAAGGAAATTTCCGACGCTACTGCCGCCCTCCCCGCCGATCCCCGGCAAATGTCACAGGAACAGTTACGTAAAGCCAAGCGCCTCGGCATCTCCGACGAGCGCCTCGCCGAAGCCTGGTCTCTTCCCGGCAACGACGGCATCGAGCAGGTCCGCAACCTCCGCGCCCACTACGGAATTCGCCCCGTCTTCAAGCTTGTCGACACCTGTGCCGCCGAGTTCGAAAGCTTCACGCCTTACCTCTACTCCACGTACGACGAGGAAGACGAGGCGCCACCAACGCCCCGCCGCAAAGTCATCATCCTCGGCAGCGGGCCCAACCGCATCGGGCAGGGAATTGAATTCGACTACTGTTGCTGCCACGCTGCCTTCGCGCTCCGCGAAGACGGATACGAGACCATCATGGTCAACTGCAATCCCGAAACCGTCTCCACCGACTACGACACCAGCGACCGTCTCTACTTCGAGCCGCTCACCCTCGAAGATGTCCTCGCTGTCTACGAGCACGAAGCCTCCGGCGGAGCCGAAATCGGCATGATCGTCCAGTTCGGCGGGCAAACTCCGCTGAACCTCGCGCTGCGACTCAAAGCCGCCGGCGTGCCCATCATCGGGACCTCACCAGAATCCATCGACCTCGCCGAAGATCGCAAGCGCTTCGGAAAATTACTCGAAGACCTCGAAATTCCTCAGCCCCCCGGCGTCATGGCCACCAGCGTCGAAGAAGCTCTCGCCGGAGCGGAGCGCATCGGCTACCCTGTGCTCGTCCGCCCCTCCTACGTCCTCGGCGGCCGCGCCATGGTCATCGCCTTCGATGCGGAAGGCGTCTCCCGCTACATGAAAGAGGCGGTCGAGTACTCGCAGGATCGCCCCATCCTCGTCGACCACTTCCTCGAAGATGCCGTCGAAGTTGACGTGGACGCCCTCTGCGATGGCGAAGACCTGGTCATCGCGGGCATCATGCAGCACATTGAAGAAGCCGGCATCCACTCCGGCGACTCCTCCTGTGTCCTGCCCGCCGTCGATCTCGCGCCCGCCACCCTCGACACCATCCGCGCCTACACGCGTCAGCTCGCGCTCGCCCTCAATGTCATCGGCCTCGTCAATCTGCAGTTCGCTATCCAGCGCAAGCCCGGCATGGCCGACAAGGTCTTTGTCATCGAAGTCAATCCGCGCGCCTCGCGCACCGTGCCCTATGTCTCGAAAGCCACCGGCATCCCGCTTGCGAAAATCGCCTCGCGCCTCATGACCGGCCGCCTCCTCCGCGAATTCCTCGACGTCTCGTCGAAACGCGACCTCGAAACCGGCTCCCACTACTACGTCAAATCCCCCGTCTTCCCCTGGAACAAGTTTCCCGGCGTCGATACTGTCCTCGGCCCCGAGATGAAATCCACCGGCGAAGTCATGGGTGTAGCCGACAACTTCGGCGAAGCCTTCGCCAAGGCGCAGCTCTCCGCCGGCCAGCAGCTCCCGCTCAAAGGCACCGTCTTCTTCAGCGTCAGCGATCGCGACAAGACCAACCTCGTCAACCTTGCCCGCCAATATATGGAATTAGGTTTCCACTTAGTCGCAACCGAGGGCACGGCCAACGCCATCGAAAAAGCCGGCATGACCGTCGATCGCGTCTACAAGGTGAAAGAAGGCCGGCCCAATATCGTCGACCTCATCAAGGGCGAGCGCATTCAACTCATCATCAACACGCCGCGCGGCCAGGATCCTTACTTCGACGAGAAGGCCATTCGCCGCGCTGCCGTCCTCGCTCGCATCCCCACCATCACCACCATGGCCGCCGCACGCGCCGCTGCTGAAGGCATCGCCGCGCTCCAGCATCGCCGCATCACCGTCAACCCGCTGCAAAAGCTCCACGCCGAGCACTTAGCCGCGCGCTGAGACCGTCGAACGCTACGGCCTACCGGCTACCGGCTGATCCTGGCTTTCATCCCGCCACAGCGCCACGCCGCCCAATAGCCCATCCAGGTTCGACACAATCGTCACGTTCGGCCGAAACTGCAGCGTCACCAGCTTTGTGTTCCCGCCGCCAAGATAGAGATGATCCCAGTTGAACGTCGCCGCTGTCTGCGCAACGGCTTTGCGCAGCAGCTTGTTCCATTTCTTTTTTCCGTACTTCTTCAGTCCGCGCAGCCCCAGGTAGTCCTCATACGTCTTCTTCAGCCACGGATGATGCCCCAGTTCCAGTCCTGGGCACAGCCGCCCATCGGTATATAGAGCCGACCCCATTCCCGTGCCCAGCGTGATGATCATCTCCACGCCGCGCCCGCTGATCGCTCCGTATCCCTGTACCGCCGCGTCATTTGCCACGCGCACCGGCTTCTTCCATCGCTTCTGCAACGCCGACTGCAGGGGAAACCCAATCCACCTTGGATTCAGGTTCGCTGCGGTCAGCACCACGCCGCGCTTGATCACGCCCGGGTAGCCGACGCTCACGCGATCGAAAGCCGGCATCTTCGCCCGCAGCGTATCCAGGCCGGCGAGCAATCGTCCCGGCGTCGGTGGATCAGGCGTCGGCACCCGCAACCGTTCCGTGAGCGCCTTGCCCTCAGCATCCAGGCACAGCATCTTCAGACCTGTGCCCCCAATGTCGACTGCCAACGTGACCAACGGCTGTGCGCTCATCATTCGTGAAAAGATCCCGGACAGTGTAACGCGCTTCATCCCTGCGCGCTTTCAAACTCCAGCTCGATTTGTCAGTCGTTCACCGCTAACTGCTGTCTTTATCGTCATTGCCCCTGCATCACGATAGGCAACGACGGCGTCTCTGACCCATGCCCCGGCTCCGTCGTCACCTCGAAGCTTTTCGCCTGCGTCGCAGCCGGCAGCGGCGGCAGCACCACCGTCGCGCCATGGTCCGCGTCGGGACGAAATAGTCCCGCCGGGATCGGCGCTTTGCCCCCCACCGGAATCAGCCACAGCTCATACGTCTTCTCCGGCGGCAGTGGCCGCAATCCACCGGCGATAAACACCAGCGCGCCCCTCCCGGCCAGCCAGCTTACCTGCCCCACCGGATAGATCGCTTGCCGCTCCGTCAGCACCACGTGCGCCGACTCCGGCGAACTCAGCACCGCCACAATCTGGTTTGCGTGATCCAGCTCGACCTGCATCTGCGCCGATCCGCCCTGCGCCGTGTTCAGCTCACCGCGCACCGTCGCCACTTTGTGCGCAAGCCCTGCAGCCACCACCGCGAAAACCAGCGCCAGCAACCAGCCCAGCCAACTCAATGGATTGGAGCGCTCTGCGCGTCCCATTTCTCTGCTCGTCTTATCTTCATTCATCGGCAATAATCTTCACTGATCGTTCAAGCTCTGTCTTGATGGGGCACGGCGTGAGCCGTGCCGTACTTCAAGTAAACCAGATGGGCTTCAGTCCCTGAGAAATGATTTTCCCGGCAAGATCCCGCTGTGTTTGGATGCAGGGTGTTCCCCGGATGATAGGCCGCCCATGAAAACGCGTCTGGACAAACTTCTCGTCGAGCGCGGCCTCGTGGCCACCCGCGAACGCGCCCAGGCCCTTATCCTCGCCGGCCGCGTCCTCGTCCACGAGCAGAAGCTCGACAAGCCCGGCCACTCGGTATCCGACGATTCCCCCATCCGCCTCCTCGGCGGCGACCTCCGCTACGTCAGCCGCGGCGGCCTCAAACTCGAAGCCGCACTCGCCCACTGGCACATCGACCTCACCGGCCTCTTCTGCTGCGACATCGGAGCCTCCACCGGCGGATTCACCGACTGCATGCTCCAGCATGGAGCCGCCCGCGTCCTCGCCATCGATACCGGCTACGGCCAGATCGCCCAAACCCTCCGCGACGATTCCCGCGTTACCCTCATGGAGCGCACCAACGCTCGCCTTCTCTCGCCCGGCACACTCCCGTCCGGCCTCTCTTTCCTCGCCATCGACGTCTCCTTCATCTCCGCCACCCTTGTCCTCCCTTCGGTTCTAACCGCCCTTCCGGAAACGCCCGGCGTACGCGCAGTACTTCTCATTAAGCCCCAGTTTGAATCTGGCCGCGAGCGCATTGGCAAAGGCGGCATCGTCCGCGACCCCGCCGCCCATCAGTTCGCCATCGACCGCGTGCGCGCCTGTGTCGAAGAAACCGGTGCAACCCAGATTGAAGTCATCGACTCCCCCATCACCGGCGCCGAAGGCAATCGCGAGTTCCTCCTCCGTGCGGTTTGGTCGTGAGAGATCCCACGCGTCACCACAATACCCGCTATGGTAGCCTCCGCTTCATGCGCACCGTTGTTCTGTTCGCCGCTCTCTGCGCAACCGCGCGCGCCCAGCAGCCGCAAACGCCGCCCGCTCCCGTACCCTCCGTAGTCAATCCCGCGACCCAGCCTGGCCCGCCCTCCGCGGAAACAGCGCCCGCTCCACAGACGCCACCCCAGGCCGAGCCCACCATGAGCCCCACTGACGCCTACCTCTACGCCATGGAGCCTTTCAACAACGCCCGCAGCGCTCCCGACGACCTCACCGACGCCGATAAATGGGCGCTCGGCATCGGCATCGCCCGCGCCAACGAGCAGTGCGAAGTCCGCAGCACTCAAACCTTTGACGGCGAGGACCTGCTCGCCATGGGCAAGCTCTGCATCTTTGGCCGCGATTACGAGCCCGCGCGTCATCGCCTCGTCAACTACATCGCTCTCCCGCAGCCCAAAGCCCCCGAAATCGGTCGCCTCCTGCTTGCCCGCGCCTTCATCGGCCTCGGCTCCCTCTCCTCCGCCGAAAGCCAGATGGAATCCCTCCTCAGCCTCTTCCCCTACGACGCCAGCATCCACATCGGCCTCGACATGGTCATCGACGCCGCCTCCGCCAGCGATGGCACCGACGATCTCGCCATCATCCCCCGCCTCGACGAGCAACAACTGCCCCACATCTTTGAAGCCCTCGCCCGCGGCGACTCGCTCAGCGGCAACGGCGACTCCGTCGATGCCGCCATGCTCGTGCGCGACGCCCTTCGCATCGCCGACCGGCTCCGCCGCAACTACAAACCCGACGACGCCTCCCCCATCGTCGATCAGATCCGCAGAGCCATCGCAGCCCCGGCAATCGTCTCCAGCGCCAGCTATCCCTCCATCCTCAACGCCCTCACCCGTTACGACCTCTTCCGACAGCCGAGCCCCATTCACGAATTTCACGGAGCCGAATGGTCCGCCGGAGGAAACGTCGCCCGGGTCATCCCCCTCTACGATCCCAACCCCGCCGCTCATCGCATCGTCACCGGTTCCGGCACTCACACCACTATCCGCACCCTCGACGACCGCACTCTCGTCCTCGTCTTCTCGCTCGCCAGTCCCGCCTCCAGCGACACCATCCAAAAAATCCTCAGCCGCCTCGCGGAGGACCACGTCACGCCTGGGATGAAAGTCATCGCCGTTTCTACTTTCGCCGCGAACATCGGCGTCGACACGCCCACGCCCCAACTCTTCGAGGCGCTGAAGGCGTTTCGCGCCACGCTGCCAGTGAAACTCCCCACCTTCATCGTTTCCGATGCCCAGCTCAAACCCTTCGCCATCGATCAATGGCCCGCCGCAATTCTTCTCGATGGTCACGGTCGCATCCTCTGGCTCAATACCATTTCCGGCTCCGATGGCAGCATCCGCCAAACAGTCCGCGAAGTCGAAACACCCATCCATTTCGATCCGCCACAGAATTCCAATTGACCCGCTGCACCCCTGTCGAGTCGTCCACTCGCTGATGTATTCTGGTCCGCACTTGCAGGAATACGGTTGCGGCACGCCCCAACGTTCGCCCGGAGCGTCCTCGACCCTGTTCTTCTCCGGGAGCAACATGACTCAGACCTTCTCCATCGGTATCGGAGGCGCCGCCGGCCAGGGTGTCGCCACCCCCGGCGACATCTTCGCCAAAATCTTCTCGCGTCGCGGCCTGCACCTCAACGCCTACAACGCCTATCAGTCCATCATTCGCGGCGGCCATACCTTCCTCACCATCCGCGCCGGCATCGAGCCCGTCACCAACATGGGCGATACCCTCGAGCTCCTCATCCCTCTTAATCAGGACACCATGGACCGCCACCTCCGCCTCCTTGGCCCCGGCGGCGCCTGCATCTACAACGCCGACTCCATCAAGCCCGGCGAGCACGCCGATGGCGTCCAGCTTTGTCCCCTCCCTGTCTCCACGCTCGCCGACATCACCAAAAACAAAGTCGCGCAGAACACCCTCGCCATGGGCGCAGCTCTCAGCATGATGGCCATTGGCTTCGAATCTCTCGAAACCGTCATCCGCGAGCAGTTCGGCAAAAAAGTCGCCGCCGTTGCCGACGAAAACATCGCCGTCGCCCGCGCCGGCTACGATTACGCCACCCAGCACTTCAAGCCCTTCGCCAATCCCGTCCCCATGACGGACACCAAATACGCCGTCCTCAGCGGCAACACCGCCCTCGCCATGGGCGGAGCCGCTGCCGGCGTCAAGTTCTACTGCGCTTATCCCATGAGCCCCTCCACCGGCGTCCTCCACTGGTTCGCATCGAACGGCCGCAAAGCCGGCATCATGGTTCGCCAGGTCGAAGACGAAATCGGAGTCATCAACATGGTCATCGGTGCCGCACAAGCCGGCGTCCGCGCCATGTGCGCCACCTCTGGCGGCGGATTCGCCCTCATGTCCGAAGCCCTCGGCCTCTCCGCGCAGGCTGAAATTCCCATCGTTGTCATCGACTGCATGCGCGCGGGTCCGTCCACCGGCGTCCCCACCAAAACGGAACAGGGCGACCTTTGGCAGATGCTCGGCGCTGCCTTCGGCGACTACCCCCGGGTCATCGCCGCGCCGCTCGATATCGGCGACTGCTTCACCCTCATGCCCGAAATCTGGAACGTCGTCGACAAATTCCAGGTCCCCGGCCTCGTCCTCGCCGACCTCCTGCTCTCCGAAGGCCGCCTCAGCATCGACCCAAAAGTCCTCGACTTCAAACCGCCCATCGATCGCGGCGAGATGATTACGTCGCCCAACGGCCACGCCGAAGGCGGCTACAAGCGCTACCTCATCACCGAAAGCGGCGTTTCTCCGCGTGCCATCCCCGGCATTCCTGGCTACACCCACGTCGTCTCCAGCGACGAGCACGACGAAGACGGTGTCCTTATCAGCGACATGTACACTAACGCCGGCAAACGTCGCGCCATGATGGAAAAGCGCATGCGCAAAGAAGCCGGCATCGCCGCCGCCATTCCGCCGCCGCGCCTCCAGGGTCCGAAAGATGCCGACGTCACCCTCATCGGCTGGGGTTCAACCCAGGGCGTCATCGAAGAAGCTCGCGCCCAGCTGGCAGAGCAGGGAATTACTGCCAATCAACTGCAGATTCGCTGGCTCGTTCCGCTCCACGGCGAAGCCATCGTCGATCTCCTCCGCAATGCGAAGCGCACCATCATCGTCGAGAACAACTTCAGCGGCCAGTTCGCGCGCTACCTCCGCGGCGAAACCAGCTTCGTCGCCGACGGCCACATCCGCAAGTATGATGGCGAGCCTTTCATGCCGCACCACATCGTGGAAGCGGTCCGCGAACAACTCGCCGGCGACACCACGCTGTCCGTCCCAACGCACGAGATCATGGTTTAGGAGAACAGGAAAATGGCGACTATTGTCGAATCCCCCAAGCCGCTCACCATGGCGGATTTCAAAGGCCGCGTCGATCCCGATTGGTGCCCAGGCTGCGGCGACTTCGGCGTTCTGGCCGCGGTCCAGAAGGCCCTCGTCGAACTGCAGATTCCCAACCACCAGATCTGCACCATCAGCGGCATCGGCTGCTCCTCCAACTTTCCTGGCTTCATCGAAACCTATGGCATGCACACGCTCCACGGCCGTTCTCTGCCCGTTGCCACCGGTGTCAAGATGGCCAACCACGAGCTCACCGTGCTCGTCACCGGCGGCGATGGTGACGGCTTCGGCATCGGCGGCAACCACTTCACGCACACCATCCGCAAAAATGTGGACCTGACTTATATCGTGATGGACAACCAGATCTACGGCCTCACCACCGGCCAAACATCGCCCACCAGCCGCCTCGGCATGAAAACCAAAAGCTCGCCGTACGGCAACATCGAAGCGCCCATCAACCCCATCACCATGGCGCTCGCTGCAGGAGCCACCTTCGTCGCCCGCGGCTTCTCCGGCGAACAAAAGCACCTCACCGACCTGATCAAACAGGCCATCCAGCACAAAGGCTTTTCCTTCCTCGACGTCTTCAGCCCCTGCGTCACCTACAACAAAGACAACACCTTCCAGTGGTTTCGCCCGCGCGTAAAGAAGCTCGAAGAAAACCCCGACTACGATTCCACCAACTGGCTGCATGCCATCGAGAAGTCAACCCTGTGGGGCGAAGAAATCCCCATCGGAAAATTTTTCGAACGCACCGATCTGCCCTCATTGCATGAAGCAGAGCCGGTCACCAAAGATGGCCCCATGGTGGGCCGCAAAGAACACCTCGACCCAGCCGCAGCGCAAACCTTCATCGACGAGCTAATGTAAGAACTGCGCTTCGGCGACGCCCATTGCTGCAGTGCTAAGCTAACGGCATGCAGATCACGGTCGAGCTACCGGACGACTTGGCCCAGCAGTTGATTCCCGCTGGCCAGAATCCGGCGCGCGCGGTGCTGGAGAATGTCGCGGTTGAGGCCTTTCGAGCCCATCGGCTGACGGAGCACCAGCTCGCCCAACTGCTCGGCATGGATCGCTACCAGTTAGACGGATTCCTAAAGGATCGTGGAGTCTGGCTTGACTACACGATCGATGATCTTCACCAGGAACTGGAAGCGCAACGCAAGCTCGGCCTCTGAATGCGCGTCATTGTTTCCGATACGTCCCCGATTCGCAACCTGGTTCTGATCGGAGAAGCGGATCTACTTGGGAAGCTTTACGGCCGTATTCTCATTCCTCGCGCTGTCTACGAGGAACTGCAGCAGCCAGCGACTCCTGATGCAGTTCGTGATTGGGCGAGAGCAGTACCAGCGTGGGTTGAGGTCATTCCTGAACCCTCCGGCGTCAGTGTAGTCTCGATTTCGTCTGCTTTGGATTCGGGAGAACGAGCCGCAATAGCGCTGGCTTTGGATTGGAAGGCCGATCTTCTGTTGATGGACGAAAGAGCCGGAGCAAAGGAAGCCCGGAGGCTCGGACTGACGGTCACCGGAACCCTTGGAGTCCTGGCGCGGGGCGCGGAACGCGGATACGTCGAGCTGTCCTCGGCGCTCGAAAAGCTGCAGCGAACGAACTTTCGCGCAGCTCCGGAAATTATTCGGAAGCTTCTATCGGAAGATGACGGTCTGACAAAACCCACTAACTGAGAATCTCGTTTGGGTATCCGTGTTCTTCCTATTCACCGTACACCTTGCACACTCGCCTCAAATCTCGCCAATGGTTCGCGGGTTCGTCCGGAACCTCTCCTCCGCGGTTTGCCTCACAAGGTCAATTGCACGTTGGGTAGCTGGCAAGTTCGCATCCGAAAATGCGCTCTGAAGTTGTGCCATTCTGGGTTCGAGAGCACACGCAAGAGAAAGAAGGGATGTGCGGTCGCTCATGATAGCAGTGTCCTTCTCGCCCGTAACCCCGGCGAGAACGATGTCCGGGTTGTTCCAGTCCTCACTGTCCCGAGGTGCAATGGAGAATACGAGAAACTCTCTTTCGCGCATCGCTTTCAGGCGAACTTGTCCACACTCGACTTCGACCGTTCCGACTTCACTGTGCACGATTCGAGCTCCCCAATCGCGAAACATGAATCCCAGGTATCGAGTCAGTTCGTTCTCGAGTTCCTGGTCGGCTCCGCGAGGGGAGCTACGTCTTTTGGGTGCGGGGAGCAGCTTTCTCAGAATCCCCAGCAAAAATCGCATCGCTACCTGGGACATGCTAAGCGGACGATCTTGTGTGAGTTCTCTCACGCGCGTTTTGCTCAGTGCCTGTCCCTACTCCACGCCCGCCACAGGCACCTTCTTAGCCCGCTTCTTCGGCTTCTCTACCACCGGCGCCGGCTTCGGCTCCCGCTCCGCATCGTAAAACAACAGCCGCCCGCACGACTCGCACGTCATAATCTCTCCCGCGCGAATCTGATTCCACATCTGCGGACGTATCCCCATCTGGCAGCCCATGCACCGCTGCCCCTGCGCGTACACAATGCCCGTCACCCGCGACGACGTCGACACTCGATCGTAGATCCGCAGCAATTCCTCCGGAACCAGCGCTCGCTCCTTCGTCCGTCGCTTACTCAGCTCATCCAGCTTCTTCTGCTGTTCCAGGGACGCGGCCAGCGCGTCCTGCTTCTCAATCTCAACAGCCTTCGTGCTGTCGGCCAGCTCCGCTTCGGCAGCCTTGTGCTTCTGCGTCAGCTGTTCGGCCCGCTCCATCCCCTGGAGCTCGCTGTCTTCGATCTTCTTGATCTCCGTCTCGGCAAACTCGATCTCGTGCTGGAACGCGCGAAATTCCTCGTTCGTCTTCACGTTCGACATCTGATCGCGCAGCTTCGTAATCTTCTGTTGCTGGTCCTTCAGGTCGCTTTCGAGCCGCCGCTTCAGCGCTTCTTCGTCCTTCAGCGCCTTCCCCGCCTGCTCAACAGCCGCCTTCTCGGTTGCCAGTTTGGTTTCCAGCGCCGCCAGACGCTTCGGCAGTGCCGCAACCTCTGCGCGCAACTGCGTCGTCTCGCCATCGATCGTTTGCAGGCGCATAAGCGCCTCTAATTCTTTTCGCATCGTAGGAGTCTGAAGTTTACCACCCGCCACCCAGTATCACTTGTGACGCGTGACCTTGCCACCGTGTTCCAGAGAGCTTAAGTGTCAGCTCGGCGAAGGTCACTTGCCCTAACCCCCAAATTCCTGCATCCTCATCCAGGCCCCAAGCCTCAAACGAACACACCTTATGCCCCCAGGCATCGACGGGAACTGGCAGCCCAAACACAACCGCTGGGCCATCGCGCTCACCGTCACCCTCGCCACCTTTATGGAGGTCCTCGACACCTCCATCGCCAACGTCGCCCTGCCCCACATCGCCGGCGGACTCGGCGCTTCTCAGGACGAAGCCACCTGGGTCCTCACCTCCTACCTGGTGGCCAACGCCGTCATTCTCCCCATGAGCGCGTACCTGGTGTCGTTCATCGGACGCAAGCGCTTCTACATGACCTGCGTCGCGATGTTTGGCATCAGCTCCATGCTGTGTGGACTCGCGCCTTCACTCCCGTTCCTCATCCTCTTCCGCGTCCTTCAGGGAGCAGGCGGTGGCGGCCTCCAGCCCAGCGAACAAGCCATCCTCGCCGACACCTTCCCTCCCAAACAGCGCGGCCAGGCCTTCGCAGTCTATGGAATGGCTGTCGTCCTCGCTCCCGCCATCGGGCCCACCCTCGGCGGCTGGATCACCGACAACTACAACTGGCGCTGGATCTTCTTCATCAACGTCCCCATCGCCATCCTTTCCCTCATCCTCACCTCGCGCATTGTTGAAGACCCGCCCCACATCAAAAAAGAAGTCGCCGAGAGTCACAAACGGGGCCTCAACCTCGACTACACCGGCTTCGGCCTTCTCGCCCTAGGCTTCGGCTCCCTTGAGTTCGTTCTCGACAAGGGTCAGGAAGATGACTGGCTCGGCTCCCACCTCATCGCCGTCTTCATCGCTCTCTGCGTTGGCGCTCTCCTCACCCTCGTCATTTGGGAAGTGGTCCAGATCCGACAACGCCACAAGCCCATCCTCGACCTCACCATGTTCCGCAACCGGAACTTCACCTTCTCCTTCATCCTGATGTTCGTCCTCGGCTTCACCCTCTTCGGCACCACCGTCCTCATTCCCCAATTCGTCCAGGTCATGATGGGCTACACCGCCGAACAGGCCGGTCTCGTCATCTCCCCCGGCGGCATCGCCATCCTCATCCTCATGCCGCTCGTCGGCTTCCTCGTCGGCCGCGCCGACCTCCGTTATCTCATTGCTATCGGATTCACCATCCTCGCTGCATCCCTTGCCGCTCTCCACACCATCGACGTCCAGGCCAGCTACAGCTACATCGCATGGATGCGCATCTTCCAGGCCTCCGGCCTCGCCTTCCTCTTCGTTCCCATCAACGCGCTCTCCTATACCGACGTCCCTCCGCAAAAAAACAACGACGTCTCCGGCCTCATGAACCTCGCCCGCAACATCGGCGGCAGCTCCGGTACATCGTTCTTCGTCACCGTCCTCGCCCGCCGCAGCCAGTTCCATCAGGACCGCCTCTCGATGAACGTCAACGGCGCCAGCGTCCAGCTTCGCCAGGCCATCGACAATCTCTCCGCACATCTGCAGCACGGCGGCCTTACCGCCTCCGCTGCCCAGGCCCGCGCCCTGGCCCAGGGCAATCTCTATCAGCAGCTGATACGCCAAAGCACCCAGCTCGCCTACCTCGACGTCATCGCTCTTCTTTCCGTCGGCGCAGCCTGCATGATCCCCCTCATCTTCCTTATGAAAAAGCGCAAAGGCGGCAGCCCCGCCGGCGCTCACTGATTCCCCATCCCGGGCCGCCTCTGGGTTTAGAATTCTCTTTCACTGACACTACCCGGCCTCCGCCTGAGCCGGGTTCGCTCCTGGAGACCTTTTTGCATCGTAAGACCCTTTGCACCGGTTCGCGTCTGCTGCCTGTCCTCATCGCTCTTCCCCTCGCTCTGGTGCCGCTGTCGCTGTGTGCTCAGACCGACCGTCCCTGGACAGTTCAGGAGATCTTCGGCCACCCTGGCGATCTGACCGGCGATGCACCCGATGGCATCTCCTGGTCTCCCGACGGCAAGCTCGCTGCCTGGATCGATGAAAACGGTGACCTCGTCGCCATCCAGCCTCCCGATCCCAAACCCAAAAAGCTCATCGCCTATAACAAAATCGCAGCGCTCCTCAACGCCGCCATGCCCGAGCGTGACCGCGATCATCGCGCCCGTTACGATCAGCCCGATTACATCTGGGCCCCCGACTCCGAACACGTCCTTTTCGATACCAACGGTTCACTCTGGCTCTACACCCTCAAAAATGGCACTGGCGTCCAGATCGGCAACTCTGGCGCCATGTCCGGCGACGATCCTAAGTTTTCCCCCAACGGCCAGCTCGTTTCCTACCTGCACGACAACAACCTCTGGGTGCAGCGCCCCGATGGCTCCGCGCCGCCCTTGCCCCTCACCGCTACGCACGAAGACACGCTCCTCAACGGCGGTGTCGACTGGGTCTACCTCGAAGAACTCGACGCCCGCAGCAACTATTTCTGGTCGCCCGATTCGCGCGAGATCGCTTACCTCCAGATGAACGAGGCCAGCGTGCCGCAGTATCCGCTCGTCGACTGGATCCCCGTCCATGCCACCGTCGACATGCAGCGTTATCCGCAGCCTGGCGATCCCAACCCCGGCGTGCGTCTCGGCGTCGTCGCCGCCAACGGCGGCAACACCCGCTGGATCAGAATCCCCATGGACGTCGGCAACGACTACATCCCCCGCTTCGGGTGGGTCAACCCTCATGTCCTCTGGGTCGAGACCCTCTCCCGCAATCATCAGCACCTCGACCTCTGGTTTGCCGATACGCATTCCGGCGACGTGCGCCGGGTCCTCGAACAGGCCGATTCGAAATACTTCACCATGACCTACGACGTGAAGTTCGTCGGCGATCACCAGTTCCTCATCCTCAGCTGGCGCGACGGCCACACCCACATCTATCGCTACACCTTCAACGCCGCCAATCCGCTCGCTGCACTTGCACAGCTCACCAATCAGGTGGAGAGCGGCGATTACGATGTCGTCTCCATGAAGGCGGCTGACGAAACGGCTCAGACCATCTGGTATTTGTCCAACGAGGGCGATCCGCGCGTGCAGCAGATCTGGGCTGTCCAGCTCGATGGCTCCAGCAAGCGCCAGCTGTCCCAGATCGGCGGCTTTCACGATCCCGTTTTTCCCGACCACGGCGGCTCCTTCATCGATACGTATTCGAGCCTCCTTTCCCCGCCCAACGTCGCTGCATGCCTCTCCGCGCTAGGGTCGTCTGACGCCGTCGCCTGCACCCCGTTCTGGCACTCAAAATCGATCCCCGGACACAAGCTCATCGCTCCCGAGCCTCTGGAACTCACCGCCTCAGACAAAACCACAAAACTCTACGGCAACATCCTGCTTCCTCCTGGAGACAGGGGGCCCCACAGCGTACCCCTCATTGTCAATCCGTACGGCGGACCCGGTGTCGGAACCGTGCGCGACCGCTGGGGCGGCAAACATTTTCTCTTCGATCAGCTGCTCGCCGAGCATGGTTACGCCGTCCTTCACGTCGATAATCGTGGCATGGCCGGGCGCGGCCGCGACTTCGAGCAGGTCGCGTATCACAACTTCGGCCCACCGCAGTTCGCCGATCAGATGGCCTCCATCGACAAAGTCCTCGCCCAGTTCCCGCAACTCAACCCCCATCGCCTCGGCTGGTGGGGATGGAGCTGGGGCGGCAGCTTCACCCTCTTCGCGCTCTCCCACAGCGACAGCTTCCTCGCCGGTGTCG
>Ga0206848_1120_pt1 | contig 18812 bp, 16 predicted proteins | sample Alteio_BWOrgCont_18_FD_152635 | JGI IMG/M metagenome (GOLD analysis project Ga0206848, IMG submission 152635) | Enriched cells from forest soil in Barre Woods Harvard Forest LTER site, Petersham, Massachusetts, United States -... | ecosystem: Environmental > Terrestrial > Soil > Temperate forest >...
GCGCGCCAACGACGAAGGGCGCCACCTGGTCATCGCCTGTGGAGGCGACGGCACGCTGAATGAAGTCGTGAACGGACTCGCAGGCCAAAAAAATGGCCATCGCGTGCCGCTCGCGCTTCTTCCAGGTGGTACTGCCAATGTCCTCGCCAAGGAATTAAATTTGCCCTGGGACATTCCCAGCGCCGCGGAAATGCTCGTTCACGGCGTGGTGCGGGATATTCCGCTGGGGCTCGCTACTCCGCTCAACGAACCGGCGAAGACGAAATATTTTCTAAGCGTTGCCGGGGCGGGGCCCGACGGCATGATCGTGTATTCCATCGATCTCGATCTGAAAGCACGAGTCGGTATCCTGGCGTACTGGTGGCAGGGCGCGCGCGAAGCCTTCCGCTATAAATTCCAGCACTTTCGCGTGATTGCCGCAGGCAAGGAAATCGACTCCTCACTCGTCGTAGTCGGCCGCACCAAAAACTATGGCGGGCCGTTCAAGATCACAACGGACGCGGATCTCTATGAAGATCAGTTCGAGCTGATGACCCTGACCACACAGAGCGGCTTGCGTTATCTGAGTTACCTGCCAACGCTCTGGCTAGGGAAACTCCGCGGCACAGAAGGCGTCCACTTCTGGAAAGCAGACAAAATCGTGTGCGAACCCATTGGGAAGGACCCAATCTACGCGCAGGTGGACGGCGAGCCGCTTGCCCGCCTCCCTGTCGAGTTCAAAATTATGCCGCGCGCTCTAAAGCTGCTCGTGCCAAGCAACGGCCTCATCTCGGCAACGAAAGCATCCGCGAAGTCTTAATTATTGTGGACATCGTCACACATGGACTGGCGTCGCTCGCTATAGCACGAGGATTTTTTCCTCGCGCCGGCAAACTAGTGATGGCGACTGCCGTCGCCGCGGGCATCATTGCCGACGTCGATTGGTTCAGCCAGTATTGGGGTCCTTCGGCTTTTCTGGCGTGGCGCGGCACATATACGCATTCTATCCTTGCCATGTTTTTCTTTTTGGTAGCAATACCTTCGGGTCCAATCGCTCGATATTATTTCGTACCACAGAACCGCAGCGCCGATTCCCTGCAGGCGGCAACAAGGCTCTGGGCCGGTGCGCTCAGCGCATCGTTCTGTGCCGCTTTGCTACACCTCGCCATGGACGCTTGCCAATCCAACGGCGTGGCGCTCTTCTGGCCCTTTAGCACAAAACGGTTTGCAGCAGACTGGCTCCCCGGAATCGATCCGTGGATTCTCACGGTCCTCATTGCGTGCATTGCGCTGCCCGAATTATTGCATCTCGTCAGCTCTGAGATCGGCGCCAAATCAAAAAAGCCGCGCGGACAAACCGGCGCCATCGTCGGCCTCGTTTTGGTCTTGGCCTATGTAGGTGCGCGCGCCACTCTACACTCGAATGTGGTGGCTCTGATGGAATCACGAACGTTTCAAGGAGAAACTCCGCGCCGCGTGAGCGCTTTCCCGGAGTCCCTCTTGATCCTCACCTGGCATGGAGTTGTGGAGACCGAGAGCGCGCTGAACGAAATTGACGTCGATGCCGCTTCCGCCGACACCTTCGACGCCGACTCCAGCGTGAGGCAATTCAAGCCGGATCCATCTCCCGCCCTCGATGCGGCACGAAACGCAGTCGTAGCCAGACGATTTCTCGCCACCGCGCAGATTCCCAAAGCCAGCCTGGAGAAAACCGAGGCCGGCTACGTAATCGTATTACGTGACTTGCATTATGCGGCTGCGGGTGAGACAGCACATGAGATTGCCGCTGTCATCGAACTCGATCCAAACAACAAAGTCACATCACAGAAGTTGGTTTGGGCTCGAGACCTGCGCCATTAAGCCACCTGCCGGCTTATTCTTGCGGCTCATGATGCGGCCTATGCCGCAGTATCCAGCGCGAAAGCCCATAGCTAACCACGACAAGCGCAATTACGAGCGCTGCCACTTGCAACTTGTGAGCCGCAAGGTAGGGCATCGCATCCGCGCCATAGCGAATAGCGAGATAGCCCACGCCAAAATAGCGAAATAGACGGGCCAGCGTGATCGCGGAAGCAAATCCAAAGAGCGGTGCCTCAAAGACTCCCGCAGCAAACACAAATATTTTAAACGGCGTTGGCGGCGGCAGAAGCGCGGCGATCAACATCCCACCGAAACCGTTGCGCTCAACCCAATGGCGAATCGCAAAAGCGCGCGCGCCTGCTTTGCGGTGAAAATAAGCTTCCCCGCCCATGCGCGCCAGAAAGTAAAGCGTCACGCAGCCCAGCACGGACCCCGTCGCGGCCATCAGAGCATAGAGCGGCATTCGTTCCGGGCGCTGCATGGAGAGCTGAATGAGAAGCAGATCGTTGATGATGGGAAACGAGAGCACTGACGAGTCCAAGTAGGAGATGAGGAACAGGCCGGGCGCTCCCAGCCCGCTAGCGAAGGCAATAATCTTCTGCTTCCAGCCGTTGAGACTTACTGACAATCGCAACTCCCGCCGCCAGCCTCTTCCTTCTTACAGACCGTCATCTTTTCCCGTCACGTATGCAAGAGAATCCTTCCTTAGTGATTTGGTCGATCAGTCTAGCGACGGCTCAATTGTTCTAGAGCACAGGCAGGGCCATCGCGCGCAGCTATTGCGAAAACGCGGCACGGTCGAAGTGGTTCATGAAGATCTGCATCAACGCGGTTCGGTGAAGATTGGGGAGCCGCGGTATTTCACCGATCACCCGCACGTGTCCGAACTTCTCAATGGTCTCGCGATTTTCCCGGTTCTGGTCGCCAATCAAGACCACGCCGTGCACAGGCAATTCGGCCGCGTGCAAGGCCGCCAGCGTCAGCAATGTGTGATTGATGGTCCCGGCGCCGCTGCGCGCCGCAAGAATAACGGGCAGCTTGAACTTGACCATCATATCCAGTATGAACTGCTTCGGATTGATGGGCACCAACACGCCGCCCAGGCCCTCGACGACCAGCCAATCGTTCAGCAAGCTGGTAGGCATGTTGATACGCCCCAGATCGATTTCCACGCCTGCCCAGCGCGCAGCCAGGTCCGGCGAAACCGGGGGCACAAACTTGTACACCTCGTCCAGCGTGCGGTCTGTCCCAATTCCCGCAAGCCTCATCACGGTTACTCGGTCAGAGCCCTCGAGCGTTCCCGTCTGGATCGGCTTCCAATAAACCGCATCCAGCGCCGCGCAAAGCAACGCGGAGAGCGTCGTCTTCCCGACGCCGGCATCCGTGCCGGTAATAAAGAAATGATGTCTCACGCGAGTCCCGCGGATGGATCGCCGTGGTTCTGCGCTAGAGCGTTTAACAACGCGGACGGCCTGTGGCGGGCCGAATCGGCTTCAACGCGCTTTCCATTGGGGCGATCTGCATCGTGGTGAACTGCTTCGATGGCACCCGCGCGGCTTGCTGCTTGCGAAAAATCTCTATTCATGGGCCCCCGTCTACGCCGGGTCATTTCCTGCACTAGCAATGCAGGCATGTTACCATCGCTTTGCATTTGTTTTTCGCTCGCATATTCGGCGCGGTACCGTCCTATAAACCTCCCAAACCGACCCTCTTTGCGCCGCTCCTCCTAGCAGCTTCGCGCCCCGCACAGCCCCGCACACCGATTGACCCGCCCCTCCGCTAAATGTTATAAATCAACGTTTTGTGTGCGCCCGCGCTCGGGCCCAACAGGGGCTGTCCGCCATGAGGAACGACGGCAGATAGGTTGGGTGCGCGTGCTGGCAACCCCGGTCCGGCCGGGGGGCACAAAAGCCAAAAGCGTTGTTCCTGTCCCGTCTTGAGGTGGGAGCCTTTTGATATCCGGCAAGGCCATCCCCCGGCGCTAAACAAGCAGCTGTCGGATGAAGTGGTGTGCCGGAAACGAGTGTGCAGGGCGGCGGTCGACCCTGAATCCGAATTTTCTTCATGGAGGATTTTTAATGCGCACCTGGCTTGCGAGTGCCTGGTCCCTGGGATGTAGATACGCCAAAGGTAGTGCCGCAGTCGCTTTTCTGACGCTTTTCACGGCCGCTGCCGCCTCGGCTGAAGAAGCGGGCGGTGAAGCCGCCCTGAAGGTGCCCGATCTTTCGCAGGTGAACTTTCTCGGGATCGATGGCCACAAGCTGTTGCTCTTCGGCATCGTCTTTTGCGTGTTTGGGCTGATTTTCGGATTGGCAATTTACAGCCGCCTCAAAGGCATGGCCGTCCACAAGTCCATGCGCGACATCTCCGAACTGATCTACGAGACCTGCAAGACGTACCTCTTCACCCAAGGCAAGTTTCTCGTTTTCCTGTGGCTCTTCATCGCTGTCGTCATCGTTCTTTATTTCGGCGTGCTCGCTCCCGTGCATCCGACGGCGGTGACTCTGCCGATCATTCTCATCTTCAGCGTGGTCGGCATGGCCGGAAGCTACGGCGTCGCCTGGTTCGGCATTCGCGTGAATACTTTCGCCAACTCGCGGACAGCTTTTGCCGCTCTGCGTGGCAAGCCTTACCCCATCTATCACACACCGCTCGAAGCAGGCATGAGCATTGGCATGATGCTTATCAGCGTCGAACTGCTGATGATGCTTTTCATCCTGCTGTTTATCCCTGGCGATTACGCTGGTCCTTGCTTCATCGGCTTCGCCATCGGTGAATCCCTCGGGGCGGCTGTGTTGCGCATCGCGGGCGGCATCTTTACGAAAATCGCCGATATCGGCTCCGACTTGATGAAGATCGTCTTTAAGATCAAGGAAGACGATGCACGCAATCCCGGTGTTATCGCGGATTGCACTGGCGACAACGCGGGCGACTCCGTCGGCCCGAGCGCCGACGGCTTTGAGACCTATGGCGTGACTGGCGTCGCGCTGATCACTTTTATTCTTCTCGCCGTGAAAGATCCAAAGGTTCAGGTGCAATTGCTCGTCTGGATCTTCGTGATGCGCATCATGATGCTCGTCTCCAGCGCTGGGGCCTACTTTATCAACGGATTCATCGCCAAAGCCAAATACGGCAACGTAAACGAAATGAATTATGAAGCGCCTTTGACTTCTCTTGTCTGGATCACTTCCATCGTTTCCATTGCGCTCACCTACGTGATCTCGTATCTGATTATTCCCACTCTCGGCACGGACGCCTCTCAATGGTGGAAGCTGGCAACGATCATCTCCTGCGGCACGCTGGCAGGCGCCGTTATTCCGGAGTTGGTGAAAGTATTCACGTCCACGGAGTCGCGTCACGTCAGAGAAGTCGTCTCCTCGGCGGAAGAAGGCGGCGCATCGCTGGGCATTCTCTCCGGCTTTGTCGCCGGCAATTTCTCTGCGTACTACATCGGTTTGGCAATGGTCGTCCTCATGTCCATGGGCTATCTCATCAGCACTCTTGACCTGGGCCTCCTGATGCTCGCGCCGGCCGTTTTTGCGTTCGGACTTGTAGCTTTCGGCTTCCTCGGCATGGGGCCAGTCACCATCGCGGTCGATTCTTACGGCCCGGTCACCGACAATGCGCAATCCGTCTACGAGCTTTCGCTGATCGAGCAGGTTCCCAACATCAAGCAGGAACTCAAGAAGGATTACAACATCGACGTGAACTTCGAGCGCGCCAAGGAAATGCTCGAAGCCAACGACGGCGCAGGCAACACGTTTAAAGCTACGGCCAAGCCCGTGCTCATCGGCACCGCCGTCGTCGGCGCCACAACAATGATCTTCTCGATCATCATGGCGCTCACTCACGGCCTCACGGAAAACGTCAACAATCTTTCTCTGCTTCACGCGCCTTTCGTCCTCGGCCTCATCACCGGCGGCGCGATGATCTACTGGTTCACCGGAGCCAGCACCCAAGCCGTTACAACGGGCGCTTACAGAGCCGTCGAATTCATCAAAGCCAACATCAAGTTGGACGGCGCAGCGGCTGCTAGCGTCGAAGACAGCAAAAAAGTCGTCGAAATCTGCACCAAGTATGCGCAAAAGGGCATGCTCAACATTTTCATCGCCGTTTTTTTCGCCACGCTCTCCTTCGCCTTCGTTGAGCCTTTCTTTTTCATCGGCTACCTGTTCTCCATCGCCATCTTCGGCTTGTATCAAGCCATCTTCATGGCCAACGCCGGCGGCGCCTGGGACAACGCCAAGAAAATCGTCGAGGTCGAACTCAAACAAAAAGGCACGCCACTGCACGACGCCACGGTCATTGGCGACACGGTGGGCGACCCCTTCAAGGACACCTCTTCCGTTGCGCTCAACCCAGTCATCAAGTTCACAACGCTCTTTGGCCTTCTAGCCGTCGAGTTGGCCGTCCAACTCACCGCGAGCCAGGGCAGCACATTGACGCACATCCTGGCGGCCGCATTTTTCGTAGTCTCGTTCGTCTTCGTCTATCGTTCGTTCTACAGCATGCGCATCCGCGGCTCCGCCGCCTAGTAGGACAGACACTCCAGTCTGTCCTCTTGCCGTTGCCGTTCCATCAAAACGCAAAACAAAGAGGGCAGCCAGTAGCTGCCCTTTTTGTTTAAAGCCAGGTGTAATTGCCAACGAATCAGCGTTAGAATCCTCGCGCATCGGAGCCGAGGTCCGAACCATGAAAACAAGCCGTCTCTCTCTGTTAGCCGCCGTGGTGTTTGCCGCAAGCCCGAGCCTCTTACTGGCTCAAGTCGATCCCAAGTGGGAAATCCACGACCGCAACCGTCCGAATCCGCCGGTTGTCACCCCCGGCACCGCCAGCACGCAGGACACCCCGGGCAAGCCGCCTTCTGACGCCATCCTGCTCTTTGACGGCAAAGATTTGTCGCAGTGGGTGCAAAAGAAAGACGGCAGCCCCGCCAAATGGAAGGTCGAGAACGGCTACTTCGAGGTCGCCGCGAAGACCGGCGACCTGCGTACCAAGGAATCTTTCGGCGACTGTCAGCTTCATGTCGAATTCCGCGAACCCGATCCTCCCAAGGGAGAAGATCAGGATCGAGGGAACAGTGGCGTTTTCCTGATGGGGCTCTACGAAATCCAGGTGCTCGATTCTTACAACAGCAAGACATACGCGGACGGGCAGGCGTCCGCCGTATATGGCCAGTATCCGCCGCTGGTGAATGCTTCGCGCGCACCCGGCCAATGGCAGACCTACGACATCATCTGGCACGGCCCGCGCTTCGACGCATCCGGAAAACTGACTCGGCCCGCGCACGTCACCGTTTTTCAAAACGGCGTTCTCACGCAGGACAACGTCGAGCCCACCGGACCAACCGGGCACCATGTCCGTCCGCCGTACGAGGCAGGCCCGGACAAGCTGCCGCTCGCGCTGCAGGATCACAATCACCCGGTCCGCTACCGCAACATTTGGATTCGCGAATTGAACTAGGTTTAGTTCTGGAGGGTAGAGGCGCAGCATGCCTGCGCCCCCATTGAAGAAGCTAAGTGCGGATCAATCCCGCGAATTTTCGCGGATTGTTGTCGAAGCCGGGGAACACCGGCGCAAGATCCTTCACGCCGATGTGCCGCGTCAGGATCTCGCCGATGACGCTGCGGAAGTCCGTAGTAAGCGCTAGATCGCGCCCTTCGTTCAACTGGTGGTCATCTAGTCCCGGCCACTTGCCGTAAACGCGGCCACCCTTCACGTCACCGCCCATCACAAACATACAGTTCGCATGCCCGTGGTCGGTGCCGCGGTTGCCATTCTCTTTCGCTGTGCGCCCGAATTCGCTCATCGTCACAAAAACAATATCCTGCATGCGGTCACCCATATCTTGATGGAACGCAGCCAGTCCCTGCCCCAAATCCTTCAGCAAATTGGATAGCTGACCCTGCACGCCGCCTTCATTCACATGGTTATCCCAGCCGCCGCAATCGACGAACAAAACTTCCACACCGATATTCGCTTTGAGCAACTGCCCGATTTGCTGCAAGCTCTGTCCCAACCGGTTCGTCGGATATTGCGCGCCGTTTTCCGGCTGATATTTCGCCGGATCAGCTTTGCGCAAAAGATCGATGGCCTCAAATGTTTCAGCACCGGTTCCATGCAGCGCGTGGTCCACGGTTTGCGAATACATCGCCTCAAACCCGCCCTCCACCATTTGCCCCGATCCGGGCGATTGCGCCATCACCTTGAATTGCTTCAAATCCGGCAAAGCGATCGCGGGAGCGCCTCCGCGAAGCATTCGCGGAAGGTTCGGCCCCATCGCCACGGCGCGAAACGGCGAAGCATTTTCTTCCGGCACAATCTCCAGGGCCCGGTTCAGCCAGCCATCATCCGTCGCTTTCAAGCCCGGCGTTCCCGACTCCATAAAATCCTGCGCGTCGAAGTGCGAGCGCGTAGGGTCAGGCGAACCCGCTGCATGTACGATGGCCAACTGATTCTTGTGAAACAAAGGCTCGAGTGGCGCGAGAGAAGGATGCAACCCGAAAAATCCGTCCAGATCGACCGCCGCATCGGTTCCGCCACGATTGGGCTGCGGAATCGCGATGCTCGGCCTCAGCCGATAATAATTCGGTTCCCCAAAGGGAATCACGATGTTCAGTCCGTCTGCTGCACCGCGCTGAAACAGCACAACAAGCTGTTTTTTGTTCGGCATCGGCGTCGCCGCCACCGCACGCTGCAAGAACGCGGGCATCGCGCTCAGGCCAACCATGGCCACGCCACCCTGCTTCAAGAAATACCGCCGCGAAAACCTCAGCCCTCTTACGCCTTCGCAACATTCATGACTCATTGGAACCTCTCAAGTTCATCCGAATATACAGTACGGCAGCCTTGCTGCCGTTTTTCGCGTCCGTGCTACACCCCAGAAGCGGAAATGCGGGAGCAGAGCTCCCGCACTCCAAACATTATCGGCGCTGAAACTCCGGCGCTCCCAAAACCAACCCCGCCACGACTCCCAAATCCACCTGCTTGACGGGATCATCCAATTTCGCCTGTACGACTTGCGGGCTATCCAGTTGCTTCTCCAGAGTCTCCACAGTCGTCGGCCCGACTTGCCCACCCAGAAAAACGTGCACAGCCCGTTCCAAAGCCGCCTTCGCATCGCCAGACGTTTCCACGCCAAGCAGCGCAGCAACATCCGTGCGTGACCCGCGCATCTTGTTTCCCGCCAACGCCAGCGAAAAATTCAGCCGGTTAAGCAGCGCGCCCGTATTTACCCAGGTATCCGCCTTGTCTGCATAGCCTGTCGGCGGCTGGCACTGATAAATCGGTTCGCCGATGCGTCCCACCCAGCCCACCAGCGGTTGCGGCATATCCACATCCGTCCCCAACGCGCGCGTCGCGGAAACCACCAGTTCGAACGGCGTCTTGATTTTCGCGCGATACGTTTCGCGCGACCAAAACTCCGGCGAATAAATCATCGTGTGCATCACGGTCTTGATGTCGCCGTCGCTTTCGGAGAACGTTTTCGCCATGCGATCTATCAGCGCAGGTGGCGGATTATCCGAAACAAATCGCCGCGCCAGCTTTGTAGAAATAAAGCGCGCCGTACTCGGGTCGTGCACCAAGAGGTCGATCACTTCCTCGCCGTCCTTCATTCCGCCGGCATGAATCTTTTTACCCAGCACGTACTTCGGATCGGGATCGTGCAAACGATCGTCAAACTTGAACTCCGGATTCTGGCGGGGTTTCTCGATAGTCCAACCAGTGAAGCACCGAGCCACTTCAGTCACATCTTTCTGCGTATAGCCGCCGTCGACACCGAGCGTGTGCAGCTCCATCAATTCGCGGCCGTAATTTTCATTCAGCCCGCGGTCGTTATTCTTCTTCTGCGCGGACGGCGGCACCGGCGGGGTACCCCATCCGCGATACCGAGCCATCTGACGTGCATACCTTTCCTGAGCCTCGCGCTGCGCCGCGCGCGGATCGGCGCTCAAAAAGTTGTCCAGATAAAAGAGCATCGCAGGACTCTTCGCCGAAGCCGTCAAAAGATCCTTGAACTTTCCCAGCGTATGCGGCTGGATAACATCGCGCTCGTAGGCGGTCAGGTAATAGCGGTCCTCGCCCTTCCCCGCAAAAACGTTTAAGTGATTGAACCAGAAATCATCCATCACCTGCTGAAGCTGCCGCTCGCTATACGTTGCGCGCGTTACTTTCGCCATGGCCAGTTCCGCAACCACGCGTTGCGGACGCTTGCTATCTTCGCCGATGGCCCGCGGCACATTATTCGGGTCACTACCGAGCACGTCTCGTTTTCCTTTACCCTGAGCGCCCAGATTCTCTTGCGCCGGATTGTCCTTCATAGGCGCGGGCGCATTTGCATCGCCGTCCTTGGATTGGACCGCCACGGGAGTCTGATTTATATCTGTTGCCGCAGCTTCCGTCGGAGCCGGGGTCGCCTGCATGTCTTTCGATACGATCGCCGCAGCCACATCTGACCGTCTCTGCTGTTGCTGCTCCAATTGCGCCTGAGCCCGCTTCGCAGCTTCCTTCTCCGCCTGCTTTGGCAGCGGATACTCCTCAATCAGCTTCGCGGAGGACATCTTCAGCGTCGGATAATCCTCTAGACGCGCCTCCAACGCCTTGTCATCAATCGAATTAGGATTGAGTTGCTGGTCGATCCATTTCGCCAGCCCCATCTGCCGCACGCGTTCCACGTCGCCAGGCCGCGGGCCGTAGGCCAAGCGGTTCAGCGCGTGGAGAATTGCTTCATCCGCGCTCAGCTCAGTAATCGGTAGATTTTTTAAGGCAGGATCTTGCTTCGGTTTCTTATCTTTCGCCGCAACGGGCAACGCCGCAAACAAAGGCACATCGATGCCTATGGAGAATACGCATGCCACAGAAAGGATGGCCGCTAGAAAAGACCTGGGTGTCGTCAAAATCGATGTCGTCTGCGAGGCGAGGCCTGGCCGCACGCTCATGACACTCTCCTGCCAACGGAATGGTCCGCAAACACGTGGCACTCCTTAGAATAACCCTCCCCCCGCCAATAAGTTGCAAGCAGGAAGAGCCGGTGTCGAATCCTTACTTTGGCCATTCGTACAGGTCCGTCTCTAACCGCTTCATCTTCTTGGACCTATGGCCCACTCAGACCGCCGCCAGCGGTATTGACGCCCTTGCACGCTGCCCTTATTCTCGGTCTGCTTCTTCCCGGGAGGGTTCGTGCTGATTCGCAATTTCATCTTCTGGCTGTCCACAAAACGCGGCGTGACGGATCGCATCGCGCGCCACGGCATGAAAAATGGCTTCGCACGCCGTTTCGTCGCTGGCGAATCCCTTGCGGAAGCTCTCACAGCCAGCCAGGAACTTTGTTCTCAGGGCCGCAATGTCAGTCTGAACCATCTCGGAGAAAACGTCACCAGCGAAGCCGCCGCACGCGAAGTCCGCGCCAGTTACATCCAAATGGTTGAAGAACTCCACGCGAAGAATCTCACCGGCAACATCTCCATTAAGCTCACCCAGCTCGGCCTCGACATCGACAAGGAGCTCTGCCGCTCCATGGCGCGTGAAATCGCTGCCCGCGCCGCCACCCTGGGCCGCACCATCGAGATGGACATGGAAGGCAGCGCCTACACGGACGTCACGCTGGATATCTTCGAAAGCGTGCAACGCGAACTCGGAAATTGCGGCCTGGCAGTGCAAGCCTACCTCTACCGCACAGAGAGAGATCTGCAAAGGCTCGCGCCGATCAAACCAAAAATTCGCCTGGTCAAAGGCGCTTATCGCGAATCCGCAAAAATCGCTTTCCAGAAAAAGAGCGAAGTCGATGCCAACTACCAGAAACTGACGACTTTGCTCATCGAGGGCGCAGCTCAAGGCACTTTCCTGCCCGCCATCGCTTCTCACGACTGGAACATGGTCGCACACGCTCAAGCCGAGGCCACGCGCCTCAAGTTGGATAAATCCCGCTACGAATTTCAAATGATTTACGGAATTCGCCGCGACCTGCAAGCGCAAGTGCGTTCCGCGGGCGACACGCTGCAGGTGTACGTCCCCTTTGGCACCGACTGGTGCCCCTACTTTATGCGGCGTCTCTCGGAGCGCCCAGCCAATTGCTGGTTTGTACTTCGCAGCCTATTCGCAGAGTCCGGGAACTCCTCTCGCCAGCCTGCGGCCTAGTCGATCGGCCAACGGGCAGACAACTACGCCCGAGATGCGCGCTATTGCGTCACGTCGAAATCGATAGTGCGATTCTTGGCATGGTTGCCCACCCCGTCGACGGCCATCATCACCAGCTGGTAACTGCCCGGAGCCATTTCACCCAGCTTGATATTCAGCCCCACGGGCACCATCGGACTTCCTTTCTGAACGAAGTCGTCCATGCGAACCGCACCAGATTTAAAGACGACTTTCCCAGAAGGACGCTCCACGATTGCATAACCTGCCACAACCTGCGGAGGATTCGCAGAGGTGAGCAGCGGCTCGTAGATTTGCGTGTACAAAGCCACGCTATCTGTCTTCTTAAACCGGTTGCTGGCCGAGGGATTGAACTGCATCCCCTTTACGACCAGCGGCGTGCGGTCCTCGAGTAGCACAGAATCAAGGCTCGTCGGAATATCCGACAGCCGCTGCAACGAGTTCGTGAGCACCACTCCGCCCAGGCTGAATTGTTTGCCGTCATAAGGATCAATCTGCAGTTGCGATTCGTATTTCCCGAAAGCGTCTCCACCCGAACTCACAACTACTGTCAGCTTATAATTGCCCGCTCCGGCATCGAACTGGTTCTGGTAGAAATACGGCTGCTTGGTGAAGTCCTTCACCTCATCTTTTTCCAAGTCGAGATTTACCGTGTCGCTGAACTTCGCTCCAATGCTGCCGTCCGGCTTGTACGCTATGCCAAGCACATTCAAGCTGGCATGGTACTTCCCCTTGTCTTTGTTGAACTGCAAGGTGTTTGAGGGAATTTCCATCGCCAGGTTTACGCGCGCCACATTTGGCGCCGTGTAAAAGTAGGGAACCTGGAACACCCCCTGCATCGTTCCGGCTTGCGTGCCTATCGCCCGCGCCTCCAGTTGCTTCTCCACCGGCGTACCTTCCAGGATGTTTGTAGACTTCGTGTTGCAATATCCGCTGCGCGACCTTACGTTCAGTCCGCCGCGGTTCATCTTCACTTTCAGCGTGTGGCAACTTCCCTCCGCCGACTGCTGCGGCACATATCCCAAAATGTAAAACTCATTCTGCTCGCGCCCGATCTTCTCGAGCCCTCCCAGCAGATCGTTGGTGTTGAAGATCGTGAAGCCGCCGGTTCCCTCAGCGAGGGCAGCAAGAATCTGCTGATTTGTCGATGCCGATGGAGGAAATTGCGGAACGATCGTTCGCGGCTGCGTAAACACATTGTTGGGGTTGTTCGTATTGGTATTCGCAACGCCTCCGCCCGTAGTCCCTCCGGTGCTTCCTTTGCCGCCCGTTCCACCGGTTCCTCCTGTGCCTCCCGTGCCGCCTGTTCCTCCCTTGCCTCCTGTTCCGCCAGTTCCACCGGTCCCCCCGGTACCGCCTGTTCCTCCAGTGCCGCCAGTTCCACCGCCTCCACCTGGCCGTCCACCTCCACCGCCGCCTGTGCCGCCTCCACCAGTGCCACCGCCCCCGCCGCCAGGACGCTGCGGGTCTAGGATTCCAGCAGAGTACGAGGCCAACACCAGTCGCGCTCCGCCGTAGACGTTTTTCGATTCGGACCTCACTGCAACCGCACGATTGCCATCGTCTCGAGAATGTAGCTGCGAACTTCCCCCAGGAGGCGTTGCCAGCAAACCGCGCACGTCGAGTGAATAGATCGCCACATTCGCCTTGTTGCAGGCGTCAATCGTGGCCGTCAGCTCGGACTGGTTCTCGTTCGTCAAAGGGAAACCGGAGGAAAACAGCACAACCATCTTTCGCCCAGGAACTCCGCGCAGATTCTTCGCCAGACTGCGCACGGACAACAACATGCTCCGTGCTCCGAAATCTGCTTCGGCGTTGCTCATCCCAGAAAATGGCGAGGACGTTCCTGATGTTCCGCTGAATGGGCTGGATGATGGCGAGAGGCCTGCCGAGGCAACTTCAACCGGCGCCTGAGCATTAGGATCAACCGCGGAGCCCTTCGCTCCTGAGACCGCGGCCCGCAGCCGGTCCGCGTTCGCGGTAAAATTTTGCACGATCTGCAAGGTCCCGCCGAACTCCACCACCGCCATTAACCGATCAGGACCCGCATTCGCGTCGATGAATTTCTTCGCCGCATCTCTAGCCTGAATCTGGTCCGGCATAGCCATCGTCGAATTGTCAAAGAATAAAATCAGATACCGTTTCTGTCCCTGCGCCTGAATGGCCGTGTCCGCCCCAAACGAAAAACTTGCCACGCTCTGTTCCTTGTTGTCTTCGTACACCTTGAAATCGTTTTGCGTCAGGTCGTGGACGTAGTTCCCCTTCTTGTCCGTCACCACGGCATCCACTAATACGAGGCGTGACTCTGCTTTAATCGTCGGTCCGCCCTGCTGGCTCGCCTCCGCCGCTGGCGCGGCCGGCGCCTGTCCCTGCGGCGTTTGCCCGGCAACCTGCATGAAAAATACACACGACGCAGCCGCCGTCAATCCAGCAAGCCAGCCCCAAGTAATCCGCCCGCGGTTCTTTTCTGTGTTCATTTGCTCCTCCATCAATTCGGTATGACTACGGCGCCGTTGCGCGCCGCTAATTGCGATCCCTCCGAGTCACGCACAACCTGTCTTACCAGATAGGTGCCCGGTTTAACGTCGAAACTCGATTTCAAATTGAGGCCCGACTGCAGCATCCGGTCGTACGTCGGGTCCAAAAGCTTCATCTGAACGATCTTTTCTCCGCCTGTCACGTAATTCCCGTTCTCATCGAAGATCGCCGTTGCAACTGTGAGATCGTCCCGCGTGCGACCGTCGGCCTTTCGGAAGTGCACCCCCTTGATATCGACATGGGTAAGCACCGCCAGCTTCGCCTGATAGTTGTCCGTCTTGAAGAACTGCGTGTGCAAATCCACCGGCAAATCGCGAATTTCGTCCTGCGAAAAAAGTGCTTCTTGAATCTCTTGCTTTGCAGCCTCGACTGGGTCGACCACGTGCCGCGGCGCGAAGTACCCGTGCCGCGCTTGGATTTTGTAGTTGGTCTTGTGCACGAACGAAACCTTTATCGTGTGCAGGCTCCCGTCGAGCTTCATGTTTTGCGGCGAAAACCCCAGCAGGTACGTCATTGCAGGAGCAGCTCCTGCCTCGCGCAAGCCCTCATCTACATCGTTACGATTATGGAAAAACGTTCCGCCGGTTCCATCGGCAAACTCCGCCAGCACTTCGTCTTGTGCTGATTGCGCTGCCGCACGGTACGAAGCCTTGTACCCAGCAATCTTAGGCGGATCCGTGTATGCGTCGGCGATGTCTCCCATATCCGGCGTGTACAAGCCCCGAGCATCGATCGTGTTGATCACGATGTTCGCCTTGGTCGCTCGATCTATAACACCGCTGAACTCCAGCCACAGGGTCGAAGGAATAAATCCCGGCGAGACGAATACCATAACCCGCTGTCCCGGCATCGCCGCCAGTCGCCGCAGCACATCTTCCATGTGCCTCAAGACAAATTCCGTCGACGAATCCTCCCGTCCGATCACCATCCCAGCGGTCGATTGCGCCATGCGCTGCGCGACGGCCTGCTGCGTCTCGTCCCCTTGGAACGCGCACTGCACCGCGTCTTCCGTTGCGACAGCTATGGCCTGCGTGTCGTTCTTGTTCTGGATTAGGTCCGCCTGGTAGTAGCTGATATCCGGACAATCGTGAGTTCCCGCGGTGGGCGAATGCGGGATGATCTTCAAAAGCGACTTGCGCAACAGCTCGTGGTCGTCGGTAAATTCCTGCGCGAATTGCCCGGAAGTCGAGTAAATGCCCACTCGATCGGAAGCCGCCAGAGAGTCAAAAAACTTGCTGGCCGCGTTCCGCACGAACATCGCATCCTGCATTGTGAGGTGCTGGTCGTCGAATACCACCGAGACAAAGCGCTGCGGCAACGCAGCCGCGACTGCTTTGGCCACGGCTGGATCGGCGGAAGCATCTGCGTCTGCGCCTGTCGTCGTGGCAATGACGTGCGATTCCGGAGTCTCCACGCTGAACGTCGAGATCGTTTGCGGCTTGCGATTGTCAGTTAGCTGAAAATCTTCTTTCTTCAGGTTCGGCACCACGTGGCCCTGCTGATCTCTCACCACCACGCGCACCAGCACGAGGTTTGACGATGTTCGAGTGTACGACGAGGTTTACGCGGACCTTGAACGTCGGAGCCGTATCGCGGCTCGATAATTCCGCATTGTCATTGGATACCGGCGCTTGCGGCTTTGCTGGCTCTGCAGGCGTCTGCACGGACGGACTAGCGGCTGGAGCGGCGGGCGGCGGGGCCGGCGTTTGGGCACGGGCGGAAGCGCTCACACCTGTCAGCACCCACAGCGACAAAGCACACTTCCAATGCCGCGCGAACCGGAACTGCGGTAGGTAGGACATGCCTCTTCCTTCTCTGATCCGCGTCCGCAGGCACCGCCGGCTCTCTGGGGAACCGGCACCACGGGGGGAACCTTGGGACCACACTCGCGAATTGACTATACGCTCTGGTTAATTTTTGTGTCAACGCGTTTGCCAGCCGCACGGAACGCCGTCAGACTCCAGACATCCTGCGCGTCATCGCGCCGCAAAACATAGCGGTCTCCGCTCTCTGCCAGCACCCGGAAGTATGTCGCTCCCGGCGAATACCAACGGTCTTCTACGTCCGTGATCTCCAGTGTGTGCCCTTCAAACAAGATACGCATCGGGCGCTCTTCTGCCTTATGCCCTGAATAGAATTCCACCCGAACGAATTGCTCAGCCATGTTCCCCGCCGTATTCCTCAACCGTCACGCTTGGCTAATGTCGCGCGCTCCACGCCGGTTTTCAGCCAATTCTGCGTTCCACGCCGCACCCAGAAATATGATCACCGCGGAAAGCTGCATCCACACCATCAGTCCGATGACCGCCGCAAGCCCTCCGTACACAACGCTGTACGGTACCCGGCGCACATAAAACCCAAACAGCACGTTCACCAGCCACCACAAGGATGTTGCCACCATCGCGCCCGGCAAGACGTGCCGCATTCGTTCCTCCCCCGGCCGAGCCACCCGATAGATAACCGTCAGCGCCAGCATCGCCAGCACAATCGCCGCCGCTGGAAAGAAAATAGTCCACCACCCTTGGAGGATGTGGCGCGGGCCCAGCTCCGCGGCAAGCCAATGGCGAATGGGACGTCCAAGGACACCCAGTATTGCCGCTGCCAGCAGCGGTGCAATCGTCACCAGCAGCAACGCCAATCCCCGGAGTTGCCGATGCAGGAACCCCGGTTGCTCCTTATCCCCGTAAATTCTATGAATGCCTTCCATCAGCAACCGCATCACCTGCGAACCCGCCAGCAGCGTCCCTGCCCATCCAACCAGCGCCAATTTCCACGCTTCCGGTCCGCGCTTCACCAGAAACTCGGAAACAATGCCCTGGCTCCCCGGCGGCAGAAATGCCGTGAGATCCGTGATCAAATCGAGCAGGCTCGTTCGTCCACCGATGCGGCTCGTTGCGAAACCCACCATGATGAGCAGTGCTGGAAAAAATGCTAGAAACAAATTGAAAGCGATCGCTTGCGAGATCATGCCGCAGCGCGGAAATACCCGCGCGATCATCCGAATCGTCCGCCTGAAGAGGGAAGGGCTCGAAGCCATAGCGCGCCATTATACGCACGGCAGGCCTTCCGCCGAAGCAAAGCCTCCTCCCTCAGGAGAACAGCTAAGCCTCGCTCCGCTGCTACGCGTTACAGATGGCGGTACATCACCAGCGCATCCACCGTGCCCAGCGCCGGGTGCACGAACGCCCCTGGGAGCCGGCCCACAATCTCAAATCCCATGCTTTGCCATAACCGTACCGCGCGCTCGTTGCTGCTCACCACAAAATTAAATTGCATCGCGCGAAAGCCTCGCGTTTTGGCACACTCCAGCGAATGTTGGCACATGGCCCGCGCAACGCCGCGTCCGCTCGCCCGCGGAGCAGTCATATAGCCGCAATTCGCAACGTGCGCTCCCCCGCCCTTCTGATTCACACGCAAGTAATACGTCCCGAGAATTTTTCCGTTTTCTTCCGCCACGAAAACTTCGTGGCCAGGCGAATTCCAATACGCAAGCGCTTCCTCGCGCTTCATGTCCGCCGGTAAAGTGTACGTATCTCCACCGCGAATCACGGGTTCGAGGATTTTCCAAATTGCATCGCTGTCGTTTGCGATTGTTTTCCGAATCACCATCGCACTCAACCTGGCCCCCGCGTTCCGAACTCCTGCTTGTGCGCTCGGGCCGTTCGCTCTACATCGTCAGTACCACTCGATATTGTGCGTGGCCGCTCATCGCTCTCGCGAACGCCTCGTTCACTTTTTCCAGCGGGTACTTTTCAATCATTGCCTTCACGCCCGTTTGCGACGAAAATCGCAGCGTATCTTCCGAATCCATAGCCGTGCCGCCAGGCCATCCCTGGATATCCCGCCGGGCCACAATCAGCGAAACCACCGACACTTCCATCGGCTCAAATGGTGCGCCCACAACTAGCAATTTTCCGCCCACGCCGAGCCCGCCGATCAGCGCCGCAATCGACTTCGCATTCGGCGCGGTCGCCAGGATAACTTTCGCACCTCCCAGCTTCTGCAGTTCCTCCGCCGGGTTTGTCGCATTTGTATCAATGTAGGCAGACGCTCCCAGTTTCTTGGTCAACACCGCATTCTCTGGCCCGCGCCCGATGGCTGCGACCCGATACCCAGCTTTCGCAGCGAACTGAATTCCCAAATGCCCCAAACCGCCGATCCCCTGCACACCGACCAAGTCGCCGAGTACAGCTCCACTATGCCGCAGCGAATTAAACGTCGTAACACCGGCACAGAAAAGAGGTCCCGCCTCTGCAGCATCCAGATCGTCCGGAATCCGA
>Ga0206848_1121_pt1 | contig 18728 bp, 20 predicted proteins | sample Alteio_BWOrgCont_18_FD_152635 | JGI IMG/M metagenome (GOLD analysis project Ga0206848, IMG submission 152635) | Enriched cells from forest soil in Barre Woods Harvard Forest LTER site, Petersham, Massachusetts, United States -... | ecosystem: Environmental > Terrestrial > Soil > Temperate forest >...
TGGAACACCTCCGTATTCATATAGCTGGACAAGTGGACAGACTACTGACACAGCAACTTCGCTCTGTAATGGCAGCTATACGGTTACCGTTACCGATGCTAACAGTTGCACCACAACAGGTACTATTACTGTATTGGCACCAACGGGTATTGCTAACATCCAAAACACCAATAGTTTTACTTTATATCCAGTACCGGCAACCGGCCTTCTAAATATAAGTATATCAGGCAATTTTGCACCCGATGAAGTATTAATATATGATATGACCGGAAGGAAACTGTTGGAACAAAAAGTAAGCCCGAATACAAATATTATCACCATTGACGTATCTAAACTCGACCAGGGTGCGTATATATTGAAAGTTGTCAGCGGCGAAAGCCAGAAACTGGCAAGGTTCACGGTGATAAAATAGTATCTATGAAATACATATCATGCTTTGCCTTAACCTTACTGGCTTTTAGCAGCCAGGCACAGCAAAAAGAACTCAGTGCCCCTGGTATTGTGAAAACGATACAGGGGCAATGGGTTTCTGAAGAAGATTCTACTTTCTCTATAAGGGTTATGCACGATACCATGGTAGAAAACAGGGCCGGCGACCAGAAACTATTTGAGTATACAGTAAAGAAGGAAAGTTGCGACCCTGCAGCCGATACCAAACTGGCTAAAAAAGCCCAATCAACCGGGTATTACATAAACGAAAGCACTGAATACGATGGGGTTGAATTCTGTAATGTGGTGGTAGCCATATCAGACAGCGCCATGACATGGTACACAACCGATGGAATGATTGATTTAAAGCGAAAAAAGTAATTTTTCTCCCTTTTTGTCGAACTTTAACAGGAATTTCTTAAGTTTGCACCCCTTAATTAAAAAAGTCATGAAAAAAGGCATTCATCCAGAGAATTATCGTTTAGTTGTTTTTAAAGACGTTTCCAATGATTACGCTTTCCTTTCGCGCTCTACAGCCGAAACAAAAGATACCATTACCTGGGAAGACGGCAACGAATACCCGCTTGTAAAGCTTGAAATTTCAAATATGTCGCACCCATTCTACACCGGTAAAATGAAGATGGTCGACACCGCTGGTCGTATTGATAAATTCCGCACCAGGTACAAAAAGAAAGAAGCAGAAGCAAAAGAAGCTGAACAGAAGTAATTCTTCTATACTTATATGGAAAACCCTGACGATTTCGTTGGGGTTTTTTATTTAATATCATCCCGTAAGCGCTAATCTATGATTAGGGCTTAATTATAATCAGTAATTTTTAATTACAAATTAAGGGGGCTGTTGAAAACAACCGACCTCTCATTCCAAATAAAATAGGAAGTAATGCTATCTTTGAAGAGAAGAAAATGGCTGCAAAAAATGTCGGTCAACAAAATTTTCAAAACCGACATATTTTTGTCGGAAAACATACAAATATCTGAAAATGAGGAATATAAAAATGTCGGAAAGGGAATTTAGCAAATTGCCAAACTGAATTTTCATGAAAAATTACAAGCAGATGAAAATCAATGAATTTAAAAAAGTGACCGTCCTAAAACGGCAATATTTGACATGTTTTGGCAACGTTTGGCAATCATAGAAGGGTGGACAAAGTGGGCTACCGATTTTTTACTATTTTCACCCCATTAAACGTCAATAACCGAGATTATGAATTTACACGAATACCAGGGAAAATCCATTTTAAAACAATTTGGAGTGCCTATACAGGAAGGCATAGTAGCCACAACCGTTGATGAGGCGGTAAAAGCTGCAGAAGATTTACAAAAACAGACAGGCACAAAAGTATGGGTGGTAAAGGCCCAGGTACATGCCGGAGGAAGAGGAAAAGCAGGAGGCGTAAAAGTTGCCACTTCGCTTGAGAAGGTGAAGGAAAAGGCTAAAGATATATTGGGCATGAACCTGATATCTCGCCAAACAGGCCCACAAGGTAAAATAGTACACAAGATACTTATTGCGCAGGACGTTTACTACGATGGGCCAACCAAGACCGCGGAGTTTTACCTGAGCGTTATGCTTAACCGCGCCCGTGGCAGGAACATGATTATGTACTCACCTGCCGGAGGTATGGAAATTGAGGAGGTTGCAGAAAAAACACCTGAACTTATTTTCAAGGAAGAAATTGACCCTAAAGTTGGCTTACAGGCATTCCAGGCACGTAAAATAGCCTTCAACTTTGGCTTATCGGGCGATGCCTTTAAAGCCATGGTGAAATTTGTTACCGGTGTTTATGCGGCTTATGAAGGCGCAGATGCTTCTATGATAGAGATTAACCCTGTACTGAAATCAACCGATGAAAAAATAATTGCAGTTGACTGCAAAATGGTTCTCGATGGCAATGCGCTATACCGCCACCCAGACTATGCAGCCATGCGCGATATTACCGAAGAAGACCCTATTGAGGTGGAAGCTTCGGACAACAAACTGAACTTTGTAAAACTTGATGGTAACGTAGGCTGTATGGTTAACGGCGCAGGCCTTGCCATGGCAACTATGGATATTATTAAAATAGCGGGCGGTAACCCGGCTAACTTCCTCGACGTAGGCGGTACAGCTAATGCAGAACGCGTTGAAAAAGCTTTCCGTATTATATTGAGAGAAGAAGGTGTAAAAGCAATACTGGTAAATATATTTGGCGGCATAGTGCGTTGCGACCGTGTAGCACAGGGTATTGTAGATGCATACAAAAACATAGGCGAAATAAAAGTGCCTATCATAGTGCGCTTGCAAGGCACCAATGCAACCGAAGCCAAAAAGCTTATTGAAGATTCCGGCCTGAAAGTTTCATCTGCAATTTTATTGCAGGAAGCCGCCGACCTTGTTACCAAAGCGCTGAAGAACTAGGATGAAGAAAATCCTTATTGCAAACCGTGGTGAAATAGCCCTAAGGGTTATGCGTACATGCCGGGATATGGGCATCAGCACGGTTGCAGTTTTTTCTGAAGCCGACCGCAAAGCGCCTTTTGTGCGTTATGCCGACGAAGCCGTTTGCATAGGCCCTCCTGAATCATCCAAATCGTATTTACTGGGCGATAAGATTATTGAAGTGGCTAAAAAACTTAAAGTTGATGGCATACACCCCGGTTATGGTTTCCTTTCAGAAAATGCAGCGTTCGCAAAAAAGGTAAAAGACGCGGGATTGATTTTTATTGGCCCTTCAGCAGAAGCCATGAAAATGATGGGAGACAAGCTCTCAGCTAAAGCAGCAGCCAAAAAACATAATATACCTATGGTGCCGGGCAGCGATGGCGCCATTACCGATATAAAAGAAGCCCAGGAAGTAGCTAAAAAAGTAGGCTTGCCTGTACTTATTAAAGCCAGCGCCGGCGGAGGCGGTAAGGGTATGCGCGTAGTTGAAAAAGCAGAACTGCTGGAAGAACAGATAAAACTTGCTGCCAGCGAAGCAAAATCTGCTTTTGGCGATGGCTCTGTTTTTATTGAACGTTACGTAAAAGGCCCGCGGCATATTGAAATACAGGTTATGGCCGATAATCATGGCAATGCCGTTTACCTTTTTGAACGCGAATGCTCCATTCAGCGCCGCCACCAGAAGGTTGTGGAAGAAGCGCCATCATCGGTGCTTACGCCTGAGATTAGAAAAAAGATGGGACAATGCGCGGTAGATATTTCTAAAGCATGTAACTATTCAGGTGCAGGAACGGTAGAGTTTTTGTTAGACGAAAACATGAATTTCTACTTCCTTGAAATGAATACACGCTTGCAGGTAGAACACCCGGTAACGGAATTTATAACTGGTATTGACTTAGTAAAAGAACAGATAAATGTTGCTCGCGGCAACAAACTCAGCTTTAAGCAGGAAGATTTAGAAATTAACGGGCATTCTATAGAAATACGCGTCTGTGCTGAAGACCCTGCCAACAATTTCTTACCCGATATTGGCAAGCTAACTACCTATGCCCCACCAAAAGGCCCGGGCATTCGTGTTGACGATGGTATGGAAGAAGGCATGGATATACCTATTTACTACGACCCTATGATTGCCAAGTTGATTGTATTTGGGCAAGACCGTACTGAAGCCATACAGCGAATGATTCGTGCCATTGATGATTATAAAATATCGGGGGTGCAAACCACGCTTGAATTTTGCAAGTTTGTAATGAAGCACCCTGCCTTTGTTTCCGGAAAGTTCGATACACACTTTGTCAATACACATTTCAAACCTGAAATGTTAAGCCAGGCACCCAAAGATAAAGAACAGGATATGATTGCAGCTATTGCTTCGGTTATGTTCGCCTCAAAAACGGAAAAGAAAGCCGCTTCTGCTGCCTCTTTTGAAAGAACTGAAAAAGGTATTTCAGCCTGGAGAAGGAGAAGGGATTAGGTTATAGTATTTGTTCAGGGCAAGTACCCTGAAGACATCTTTCTAAGCTTAACTTGTTTAAAGAAAGAATTATAGAAATTTGTTATTCTTCCAAAATACTCTTCCATATGTTTCATTGAAACTACATCAACCCAGAGTTCGTTCATCCCTTCAACATTCTGTTGGGCAAATCGAAAATACTTAATAGGTAATGGTTTCTTTTTGAGCTCCCAGATTTGTGAATCAATTACTAATATCTTGTGTATCGAAATATGCCTAAAAATATCGCGATAAAAAAACAGTGGTTTCATGTCCTCAAATATGGCCATTCCTTGATCAACTATAAAATTAGTATCTGAAATAAAACTATCCTCCATCGTCTTCCAATGGCTTGATTCATAACTATCACTTGCTGCGCTTAAAGAAAGAAATGATTTCCATAAAACTGAATTATCTAATTCTTTCACCGTGCCTATATTAGTTTCTCTGTATGATGTAAAACTATCTATTCCTTGGTAGGGCTGTGGGCAATATTTAAACATAACACTTGTATCATTAGGAAATAACCATTCTTTGATATTCAAAACTGCTTTTTCCTTATCTTTTTCAGATAATTTTGATTTATCTATGATCGGCTTTATTCTTTCATATCTGTTGTATTCATCGTAGCCTGCCCAAATTTTGTGATTCTCTTCCCATATGTTCCCCTGCATTTCTAAATTACCATCTACAACAATATGGTACCCTGTCAAACTTTTACATTCTACCATGAGTAAGATAGAAGAACTTAAGTCAACATGTTTATCATGCTTTTTATGATAAACATTGCGTGCAAGAACATCTATTTCGCGTGCCTTACCTGTATTTGAATCAATAAAATATGGAGATCTAAATACCGTCCATTTCAGCCTTTCTAAAACTTTGGCAACCTTACCTTCCATTGTAAGCGAAGTTACAGCCTCACTGGCAGATAGTCTCTTTATTATTTCAGAATCTCCCATTTTATGTTTTTATTTGGTACTAAAGCGAGTACTAAGTTAAATCATGAACGTTTACGTTCAATAGGAAATATTCTCGGTCCTTTCTCTCATTCCAAATCCATCAATTAATTTGATAATTTTTGAACTGACTATTTTATGCAATATCCCTTTTCTGGCATTTTTAGCTATAATTAAGTCGTTGTTAATTTTCTTTAACTTATTCATTTCAAGCGATTGAGTACCAATGTATTATATAAAAACCATTGTATTTTATTGTAAATAACAATGGACACCCTGTCAATAAAGAGCTTCAGGGGGATAGGTATTGTTTCTTTTCATTGTTATTTAAATTGGTGCATACAGGGTTTCAGATAACTACGGCATAGCAATTAAATAATGTAGTTTTTGTCGTTTTTTTTCTACTTTTATAAAACTTAAATCATTGTAGTATGAAGAAAATTATTCTCCTTTATTTCATCTGCTTCTCTACTTTGGTTTTTTCCCAGAGCCTTCCCTTTCCCCAGCATTATGTATATACTGCCGGTTCTATAAAACCCAATAATCACACTCAGGCGCAATTAGATAGTGCTGTGAGGAGCTTTTATAACCTATGGAAAGCACGTTATTTCAGGAATACCTGCACACCCAGCCAGTATTTTGTATGGTTCGGCGATGAAGATTCAACTATTAACTGTGTTTCTGAAGGACAGGGCTATGGCATGATGATTGCTGCCTACATGGCAGGCTACGATACTTCGGCCAAAACAATTTACGATGGACTTTACAACTACTATAGAGCACATAAGGATTCTATTTCCTTTGAACTTATGGCATGGGAACAAAACACAAGTTGTGTTGATACCGGAGGGGCCGACGATGCAACCGATGGGGACATGGATATTGCCTATTCGTTATTGCTGGCGGACAAACAATGGGGTAGTTCAGGTACAATTAACTACCTGCAGGAAGGCAAAAACATGATTGATTCTCTTATGCGTTATGTAATCTGCCACAATAAATACTCAACTTCATTGGGCGATTGGGCAGACACAAATACCTACCCGCCCGATTCATCCTTTAATATTACAGATTACTATGCCACCCGCCCTTCTGACTTTATGCCCGACCATTTCAGGGCGTTTCAAAATGCCACGGGCGATGCAAGATGGACCAAAGTAATTAATGAGTGTTACACCGTTATTAATACCATACAAACCAACAACAGCCCAACTACAGGGCTTATTTCCGACTTTGTGGTTAACTGCAACACTACCCCTGCCCCGGCACCTGCAAGCTTTCTTGAAGGGCCATATGATGGTGACTATTACTACAATTCCTGCCGTGTGCCATGGCGCCTAAACACCGATTACCTTATAGCCGGTGAGCCTAGAGCCGAAACAGCCGTAGATAAAATAAACACATGGATAAAGAGTAAGACTTCCGGGGTACCTTCAAATATATATTCAGGCTGGTACCTTACCGGTGCCAATATACCGGGCAATAACTATGACGACCCTTCATTTGTGGGCCCTTTTGCGGTTGGGGCTATGACAAGCAGCGCAAATCAAACATGGCTCAATGGAGTTTACGATTTCCTGTTGAGTGAAAGTTTCGACAGCAATACGTATTTCCCGAATACCTTAAAAATGCTCGACCTTATTGTGATATCGGGCAATTACTGGCCACCTTACATTATTACAGGGATTCAAGATAAAACACAACCCGATTTTACATTCAGTACATACCCTAACCCGGCAAAAAACACCGTTACAATTTCTTTTGAATTACCTAAATCTCAGCAGGTACAGGTTAGAATAACCAATTCACTCGGGCAAATTGTTAGCGGGGTTTCTACTAATATGATGACAAGCGGCAAACATCAGTTAACCTACACTATTCAAGGCCTCCCTACGGGACTATATTTCATTACGCTATCCCCAGAAAGCTTTTCTGCCAACAAAGTATTGGCTATAGAAAATAACTGATTGCTCAGATTATACTTCATAACACATAACTAAATAGTTACTTTTGTTAGCAAAATGTGACGTATGGCAGAAGTAGAAAGGGCTGAATGGTTCAGGTATTGGTTTGATTCACCTTATTACGATTTATTATACAGGGACCGAAACCAGGAAGAAGCCGATTTATTTGTAAATAAACTGGTAAGCTTCCTGCACCCCGCTAAAAACTGCCGGATGCTCGACCTTGCTTGCGGCAAAGGCAGGTATGCCATTGCATTGAGTAAGATGGGATTCAATGTTACCGGTATTGACCTATCGGAAAAGAGTATAACAATAGCCCAAAAGAACGAGAGCAGCCATCTTGAGTTTTACATTCACGATATGCGCAAACCATTCATGGTTAATTACTACGACTATATATTCAACCTGTTTACAAGCCTGGGGTACTTCGATAATGAAAGAGAGAACAATGCCATAGTCACCAATATTTATAATGCGCTTAAACCGGGTGGCATTTTTGTCCTTGACTTTGTAAATATTGAGAAAGCCTCAAAGAATCTGTCAGAGTATGAAGAAAAAGACATTGATGAAGTACGATTCCTTGTGAGGAGAAAAATTATTGATGGCTTTCTTGTGAAAGACATTAAGGTAATTGACAATGGCATGCAATACGATTTTGAAGAAAAAGTACAAATGTTCACTGCCCCACTATTGAAGCAGAGTATGGAGAAACACGGCTTTGAAGTCACCCATACATTCGGAGACTATAACCTGGATGCATTTGATAATGAATCATCGGACCGCCTTATTATTGTTTGCAAGAAAAAATGATGCCAATACTCTATCTTATTTTGTTTTTGGCTGTTTTCGGCAGTGGCTTTACTGTTTCACTATTCACCATACCAGCAAAAGCCATGAAGTTAATGCTGGCTTTTACAGGCTCATTGCTCTTTTCAATAGCTGTACTGGACCTTATACCTGAAGTATATAGCAGCCTTGGCAAACAGGCAGGTATATATATACTTGTGGGTTTCTTTTTTCAAATTGTACTCGAATTCTTTTCTCATGGAATTGAGCATGGACACACTCACCACCATAACAGTAAAATGTTTATAAGCACCATGACTATAAGCCTGTGTCTCCATTCCCTGCTTGAAGGTATGGCCGTATGTTATCATCCTCTTGATACTGGCAGTGATGTAAATAACGGGTTATATATTGGCATAGTATTGCACCACATGCCAATAGCTGCCGCCGTTATGGCCGTACTTATTGAATCTCCGGTCAGCAAACTGACACGTATTATGGTTCTGGCCCTGTTTGCAATTATGGCTCCCCTGGGTATGTTTTTAGGGGCTCATGCGGGTGCACTGGTTTCTTTACCTTACGGCAACATATTACTGAATATAACCACAGGCATTGTTACAGGTATATTACTACACATATCCACAACCATACTATTTGAAAGCAGCGAGGACCACAGGTTTAATTTCTATAAATTTCTGACCGTAATCCTAGGGGCATTGCTGACGATATTTATATTGCTTTAACCATGACCGAAGAGTTTCTTCATTATGCCTGGAAACATGTGCTGTTCGACCGCTCGAAGCTGCAAACCACTGAGGGAAAAAGCATTGAGATAATTCATGGTGGCTTGCATAACCACGATGCAGGGCCCGATTTTTTCAATGCCAAACTAAAGATAGATGATACGATTTGGGCCGGTAATGTAGAGATACACATCAATTCATCGGACTGGAACAAACACAAGCACCAGAATGATACGGCCTATAAGAATGTAATACTGCATGTAGTTTGGACGAATGATGCTGAAATACTGTTACCTGGTGGCTATCCTGTTCATGCACTTGAATTAAAAGATATAATTCCTGCTCATGTAATCACCAAGTACGAAGAATTTAAAACCTCTGCCAAACGCATACCCTGCGAAAATGATATACATCTTGCAAATGAATTGGTATGGCTTTCGTGGATGGACAGGCTGGTAGCGGAAAGATTAGAGCGAAAGACAGATATAATTACCACTAAATTAAACACCAGCATTAACGACTGGGAAGAAGTATTTTACCAAACCCTGTTGCGCAACCTTGGCAACCCAATTAACACAGAACCTTTTGAGAGATTGGCCCGTTCATTACCTTACAAAATTATTGCCAAACACAGGCCCAATGTAAATGAAATAGAAGCCTTGTTATTAGGGCAAGCGGGTTTACTTGAAGGTACTTTTAAAGATGGCTATGCACAACAGTTGCAAAAAGAATACAAATACCTGAAACATAAATATAGCCTTACTCCTATTGACAAATCTGAATGGAAGTTTATGCGCATACGCCCGCCTCACTTTCCCTCATTCAGGTTGGCGCAACTGGCGGCTATTTTAAATACGCATGGCAGGCTATTCAGGTTAATGACGGAAACAACTAAGATTAGTGACATAATAAAACTGTTTACAGTTAAACCATCGGTATACTGGCAAACGCATTACAGGCTCGATAAGCAATCGGGCAAAACAGAAGGGTTGATGGGCAAACAAACCATCGAAATGATTATTATCAATGCTATTGTACCCCTGCTCTTCATTTATGGCAAAACCACCGATAAAGAAGATATATGTGAAAAAGCACTGAAGATTTTGCATAGCATTAAACCTGAGAATAACACCATAATAAAGAAGTGGGAATCGTTAAACATAAAAGCTGCTGATGCATACGAAACCCAGGCCCTGCTGCAATTACGCAAAGAATACTGCGATAAACGCCGATGTGTGTACTGTGCTGTCGGACATGACCTCTTGAAAGCAAAAAAAAGGTAAATAAGTGGGGGGTTGTTGAAAAACTGCTATCCTTTAAGTAGCCCTTTACAAAGTTATTGCGTAAATTTGTATCAATCTAATTCAATACAGGAAAATGTTTCCCGGAATTATTGGCGATATAGTAGCATGGTTTGAACAACAGGCATTTGGTGTATGTACCTGGCTTGGTCGAAAATTGGGCATTAAAAGTACCACCGTTCGCATGTACTTTATTTACTTGTCATTTTTCACTTTCGGCTCGCCTATTATTATCTATTTCATACTGGCATTCTTATTAGAAAATAAAAAGTACTTTACCCCTTCTTCCAAGACCCGTCGCCGTACCTGGGACTTATAAAATCGCTTCTCTGAAGTGAATGAATTATTAATACAATAATGTTTACATCTAATTAAGTACCTCTGCAATAAGAAACCCATTTTGTTGTTATTTAGCATATTATGGCAAAGAAAATTTTAATTACCGGCTCAAACGGATTGCTGGGGCAAAAGCTTGTGCGCAGGCTGCTAAATGAACCCGGTGTTGAAGTAATTGCAACTTCAAAAGGAGAAAATCGCCTGATGAAAAGACAGGGATATGTTTATACAATGCTGGATATTACAGATGCGAAAGCTGTTGAGGCTGCATTTAACAAGTATATGCCCGATGTGGTGATAAATACTGCCGCTATGACCAATGTAGATGCCTGTGAAACTGCTGTAAATGAATGCCACAAAATGAACGTGGACGCTGTACAATATATAGTTGATGCCTTAAAGAAACTGAATAACAATCCTCTTCTCATACACTTATCGACCGACTTTATCTTCGATGGAAAGAATGGGCCTTACAGGGAAACTGATATACCTTACCCGCCCAAATCAGTTTATGCTGAATCGAAGTTTGTATCGGAGAAAGTTGTGAAAGAATCGGGGTTAAGATGGGCCATTTTGCGTACTATATTGGTATACGGCGTAGTGGATAATATGAGCCGCAGTAATATTGTGCTTTGGGCCAAAGACTCCTTATCAAAGGCGAAAAATATTAATGTTGTCGACGACCAGTTCCGGACCCCTACCCTTGCCGAAGACCTTGCCGAAGGTTGTGCACTGGCTGCCTTAAAAGATGCAACCGGCATTTATCATATTTCTGGCAAAGACTTTATGAGCATACTTGAAATGGTTGGTAAAATAGCCGACTTCTGGCACCTTGATAAAACGCTTATAAGCCCTGCCAAGACTGATAAACTGGGGCAACCTGCTCAACGCCCTTTACGCACAGGATTTATATTGGATAAAGCGATAAAAGAACTGGGTTATAACCCCCATTCATTTACCGAAGGCCTGGCTATTGTTGACAAGCAACTAAAGGAACAAGGACATTAAAATGACTCACGCAAAGCATTACATAATAGCTTGTGCCGCTTTGCTCTCCATCAGCCAACTGCATGCCCAGAAAGATTCGGTGGAATCTTTATTCAAGGCACCGAAATTGAATGTACATTATTCATACCTGCAATTTGAATTCGGGTACACCGGCTTTGTTTTTAATGGCACTTACCTGAATGGCACCTCGTATGATTTAATAGGGGCCGTTTTTAATGACGATGTGGATGTGGCAATAGGCTTCGACCAGTGCGGTGGCGCCTCGCGCTATTCTAATTCCTTCTCAAGTACAACTACTACGGTTCAATCCTATAGCGACTTCTATATTAAAGCCGAACCTCTTTTATTTCCAGATAAAGTATTCAATTTTTCTGTTCCAATAAAGCTTTGTGTTGCCACACTATCCTACCCTATACCAATGGCAACAGGCCGAAGGCGCACAATGTCTTACGGATTTGCAGCAGCAACAGGAGGGGCATTTTTCTATGTAAACCTTTTCCGGCCCTTAAGCTTAGGCGCCGGGGCCGATTACAGGCTTTCATTCACCTCATCGAGCCAGGTTGCAAGTAACGATTACAGTAATTTTTCATTCTCAGTACTGGCGCGACTTAAGATATATACACGTGCCACCGGAAGAAGGCTTGCCGCCAAGAAAAACGATTATTACGATTCCAAAGACAGGTTTCAGTAGTATCAACCTTTAAAGTTTGCCATTCAACATGTTATAATCCTTAAGCAGTATTTGCAGGAATTGCCTGTCACCATGTTGCGACTGTATATTCAGGTATGCTTTAAGCTTATTGGCCAGTTTATTCTCAATCTCAGTTATATTTTCCACCTCATTATTTTTAAGTTTTAATACCCTTTTAATGGTAGATGCCTCACCATCTGTCAGCCTTGCTGCCTCAGGAAATACAGGCACATACGCTTCTTCAACCTTTTCAAAAGCAGTATTACTTATGCGTTCCTTATCCCTTATTTTTATAACCAGTGTTCCGGCCGCTATATCGCCAAGGCGCTGCCCCTTACCATTAACAATAATAGTAATAAGGGCAACAATCCCTGAAAACAAACTAACGTCAATAATGCGTAAAACCCAACGTACCAGGTAGTTACCAAAGGTGGGTTGCCTGCCATCAAGCCGCATTACTTTAATCTTCATGGCCCGCTTGCCAAAACTTTGCCCGTTCATAAACACCTCGCACAAAAGGCTATAAAATATTATAGGCAGGTACATAACAATAAACATATAAAGCATCCAGTCGCCCGGGCCTCTAAGCCCTACCATTATAAGCACCACAATAAGTATATACCCTGTCATTATAAGGCCATCGATAATGGTGGCCACTATCCTATCGCCTACACTGGCAATATCATACTCAATATCTACATTCTGGGTGGTTTCAATCTTTATTTTTTCCATAACTTTCTTATTTTTACACCAAACTACTTAGATGAGGGAAGTTACATTTGTTAAATATCATCATGACCGGTGGAAGAAATTTGAAGAGTTTCTTAATAGCAAAGATACTGATAATCCTGATGAAATTTCGTCGTTATACATACAATTAATTGACGACCTTTCATATGCACGCACTTTCTATCCCGACTCCCCGACTTACAAATACCTGAACCAATTATCAGGAAGAGCGCACCAGATTATATACAAGAACAAGAAAGAGAAAAGCAGCCGTATAGTTAATTTCTGGAAAAAAGAACTGCCCCTGCTTTTCTTTCAGTACCATAAACAACTACTGATTGCCTTTATAATTTTTATTATTTCAGCATTGATTGGGGCCGTTTCAGCAGCAAATGATGATTCCTTTGTAAGGCTTATACTAGGGGATGGCTATGTTAATATGACAATTGAGAATATTAAGAACGGGAACCCTATGGCAGTGTATGGTGGCCACGATGAAGGTTTTATGTTCTTTTTTATTGCAATGAATAACATTAAAGTGGCTTTGCTAACGTATGCATTGGGTATATTTTTCTCTGCAGGAACGGCATACCTGATTTTCTATAATGGGGTAATGCTTGGTTCATTCCAATATTTCTTTTACCAGTACGGGGTGCTTAAAGAATCTCTTCTCACCATATGGCTGCATGGTACCATTGAAATATCAGTTTGTATAATTGCAGGTTGTGCGGGCCTGGCTATGGGCAACAGTATATTATTTCCCAAAACATATTCCCGCGCATATTCTTTCAGGAAAGGCGCCGGCGACGGGCTTAAAATAGTTATAGGCACAGTTCCGTTTTTTATAGTGGCGGCCTTTATCGAAAGCTTTGTAACAAGGCATGAAAGGGCATCACAGCTTTTTGATACACTGCTTATTTTCCTGTCTCTATCACTGATAATCGGATACTTTATTATTTATCCAATCCGCCTGAACAGAAAACTGAATAATACGTTGAATACTCCTTTACATGGCTAAAACAACCACCATAAATCTTCTGCAGAAGAGAGATATAGGACAGGTGCTGAATGCAGGCTTCTCGCTACTGGCATCTATTAAACCCCTTTATAAAGACATTCTGTTTCTATCTGCCCCTGTATATCTTTTAAGTGGTATATGTTCTGCTCTTTCCGAATACAATCATTTACTTGAAGGTTTCAATAGCAATTACGCTTACAATATATATTATTTCCTTTTTTCACCTTTCTGGTACTTGTCAATACTCTTTCTTTTATTAGGCCAGTCTGTTACCATAAGCATAGTATGTAATCATGTATTGCAATACAGGTTGAATGGCGGCCCCATTTATGATTTACAGGCAACCAGGAAAGCTATTTTTCGCGATATACCCAAGGTATTTTTTGCCGGGTTTCTTAATTCAATAATAATTCTGACAGCCTGCTTATTATTTCTTATACCCGGTATATATTTTGCCGTTGCCAATAGCCTTGTGGTTACTGCCTTGGTACTCGATAAAAAAAATAGTGTCGTAGACGCTTTTTCAGAATCGAGCAGGCTTATTCGCGATAACTGGTGGCTGGCATTTCTGCTTGGTATAATAGTCTCACTTATTATGCTTGGCTTGGTATGGGCCATTTCATTCATTACAGGCATTGCAACTTATCTGGTCCGCTTCCATTCAATTAATGCCGTGCAGTCATCCTCATATTCTATGTTTTTAATAGTTCTAAGCTGTTTTAAAACTCTTTGTTACTCGCTTATAAATCCTATATCAGCAGCTATAAGCAGTGTGTATTACTATAGCCTGAAAGAAACCAAAGACCAGGTGGGCCTTATGGAAAGCATTGATAGTATTGGCGGACAGTTAACTCATAAACAGGAAGATGAAGGCAGCTATTAAATTCTTGCTTTGCGGCTTACTGGTACTTTTCAGCTCGTATAGCTTTGCCTCGAAGGTGGAAATAAACAATACACCTGTTGAAGTACGCAGGCCACCGGCAGACAAGATAGAGAAGTATATGACCGATGACAGTTTCAGGTATGAAACAGACTACAGGCATAAAATAGGTTTCTGGGAAGCATTCTGGAGTTGGCTGGACAGGCATTTATTCAGCCCCATATTCAGCAAACATGGGCTCACTATCTGGGAAATAATTAAATATAGTATTATCATTACTACTATTGTCCTGGTAGTTTACTTTCTTATTAAAGGCGACAAGGTGGGGCTTTTCTTCCGTGGCGCAAGGAATGCCTCCATACAGGCCATAGGTATTGAAGAAGATATACACGCTATGGATTTTGATAAGCTTATTGAGGAAGCCGTTGCCAATAAGCAATTTCGTGTGGCTATACGCTACCTTTACCTGAAACTACTGAAAGACCTTTCGGACAATAACCTGATAACCTGGAAAGCGGAAAAAACAAACCGCGACTACATTAATGAGCTCCGCCCGTCGCAGTATGGAAAGCCCTTCAGGGAGGTTACCCTGCTATTTGATTATGCATGGTATGGCGATGCGGCCATAAATGAAAACACTTTCGGGCAAATCAGGAATTCATTTAAAACTATTTACAGGCAATTAACCACACCCTCTTGAAAGGAGAAAGAAAATATATACTGATACTGGTGGCCATATTTGTTATTATGGTAGCTGTGGAGTACAATGCCCCCAAGCCCGTTAACTGGTCGGCTTCCTTTTCAAAAAAGGATAAAATACCTTATGGCTGCTATGTGCTTTTCGATTACCTGAGCGATATTTTCCCGGGTAAGGAAATAAGCTCTTCCAACAGGCCTCTCTATAATACCCTTGAAGATAATGATGAGCACCACACTAATTATATTATTATAAACGAGTATCTTCAAATTGATACACTCGATTTAATATACCTTACCGATTACGTTAAGAAGGGCAATTCAGTCTTTATTGCTGCCGATAGTTACGAAGGCCCCTTGGCCGATACCCTTAAACTAAGTACAGGCACCCAATACAACCTAAATGTACTGAAAAATGACTCTATCAGTCTTAACTTCTCCAATCCCTCTTTACACTCCGAAAAGAACTTTAAGTATAAAAACGGATCGGTAGAGAATTACTTTACACGGTTCGATTCTTCACGAACAACTATTCTCGGCACCAATTCTAAAGACAAAGTAACCTATATAAAAGTCACTTTCGGCGAAGGGGCATTTTACCTGAGTACTGTACCCTACGCCTTTACCAATTACAACGCAATTAAAGGCAATAACGGAGAATATATGTACCGCGCCCTGTCGTGTTTACCAGTGGCAAACACCATCTGGGATGAATATTATAAACCAAATACGCATAAGGAAGATGAAACTCCATTACGGTTTATACTGGAAACACCAGCCCTTCAATCAGCTTACTACCTGCTAATAATAGGCTTAATACTATATATAGTATTCGAAGGCAAACGCAGGCAACGCATAATACCCGTTATATTACCGTTAAAAAATACCAGTCTTGAATTTGTAGAAACTATAGGCAGGCTTTATTATCAGAAGGGTACAAATTCAGGTATTGCGCACGAAAAAATCATGTTCTTTTTTGATCACATACGGAGCACGTATAATATTAATACGAATATTTTAGACAGTTCATTTTACGAGTCGCTTTCAATCAAAACCCTTATACCTGTAGATGAACTTAAAAAGTTGTTTACATTTATAAATCAGGTTCAGGCTGCTTCAGCGGTTGACGAATCGACATTAATGGAATTAAGTAATCAAATTGAAACCTTTTATCATAAAACCAAATAAAACATGGAATCACCCGGAATTTTTGAAAGCAGGGTAAAGCTTACCGACCTGCAAATTGCTATTGAGAAAATACGCGCAGAGATAGGAAAGCTGGTTGTAGGCCAGAATGATATGATTGACCTGCTTATTACAGCAATGTTTTCGGGTGGGCACGTACTGCTTGAAGGTGTGCCGGGTGTGGCTAAAACACTAACGGCCAAACTTATGGCCCGTACCATACATACCGGGTTTTCCCGCATATCATTCACTCCCGACCTTATGCCATCTGATGTAATCGGCACCCTTGTTTTCAACGCCAAGAACACAGAATTTGAGTTTAAGAAAGGACCTATATTTTCTAACATTGTCCTGACGGATGAAATAAACCGTGCACCTGCCAAAACCCAGGCTGCACTGTTTGAAGTTATGGAGGAAAGGCAGGTTACTGTCGATGGCAAAACATATCCCATGTCTGCTCCATTTATGATAATAGCCACCCAAAACCCGATTGAGCACGAAGGTACGTATCGCTTGCCGGAAGCCCAGCTGGACCGTTTCCTGTTTAAAGTAAAAGTTGATTATCCTACCAAAGAACAGGAAATAATGATGTTGACAGGTTATCATAGCAGAAATGATTTGAATGATATAACAACAGTATCACCTGTCCTCTCGGTTGCAGAGGTTAACGAGTTCCAGAAACGTATACGAGGCATACATATTGAGCCCAACCTGATTAATTACATCTCAGATATTATTCACCATACAAGACATAACAAGTCGTTATACCTGGGTGCTTCACCCCGTGCGGCAATTGCAATATTAAGTGCATCTAAAGCGTATGCAGCTATAAACGGGCGTGACTTTGTAACACCGGAAGATATACAGTTTGTAACCTATCCTATTTTAAGGCATCGCATAATGCTTACGGCTGAGAAAGAAATGGAAGGCATACATGCCGACGATGTTATTAAGCAAATAATTCAAGGCATAGAAGTACCACGCTAGTGAAATTCATCAAGAATCTATATTTCTCGAATACTTTTTTTATCTGCCTTGGCGGGTTGGTGGTGTTATTTGTAGTGGGCTTTTTATGGCCACTTGCTTTTGCAGTTGCTAAAATAGCCATACTTGGCTTTATAGTTGCCGTAGTTGCCGATTTTACACTGCTTTACCGCAGGGGCAAAAACATATTTGCCCGAAGAATATTGCCCGAGAAACTCTCGAACGGCGACCAGAATGAAATAAAAGTATTCATTGAGAACTTCTATAAATTCCCTCTTACTGTCAAGGTTATAGATGAAATACCTGTTCAATTCCAGGTGAGGGATTTTGGCTATACTGCCACTATTCCGGTTAATGGCCACCACGCTATTTCATTTCATTTAAGACCCGTAAAACGGGGGGAGTATCACTTCGGTGGCCTTAATATATATGCCTCCACCCCCATAGGTTTAATAAACCGGCGATTTACATTCGACCAGCAGGCAATGGTTCCGGTGTACCCTTCATTTATGCAGATGCATAAATATGAATTGCTTGCCATATCGAATAACCTGAAAGAAGGCGGGATTAAGAAACTGCGAAAAATAGGCCAATCAACAGAGTTTGAGAATATACGTGAATATGTACTGGGCGATGACCCCAGGGCCATAAACTGGAGGGCAACGGCACGTAAATCGGACCTGATGGTTAACCACTATATCGATGAAAAATCGCAACAGGTTTACTGTATCATTGACAAGGGGCGTACCATGCAAATGCCCTTTGAAGGCCTCAGTTTACTCGACTACGCTATCAATGCCAGCCTTGTACTTTCAAATATTGCATTAAAGAAAGAGGATAAAGCCGGTATCATAACTTTTTCAGATAAAATAGGTACTATACTGAAGGCCGATAGAAGGCGCGCCCAGTTGCATGCTATATTGGAAGTCCTCTACAATCAAAAAACCAAGTACCAGGAATCGGATTACGAAATGCTTTATGCTCAGATACGCCACAATCTTCATCAAAGAGCTTTGCTGGTACTATTCTCAAACTTTGGTTCTGTAAATGCTCTTTACAGGCAATTGCCTTACCTGTGAAAGAT
>Ga0206848_1122_pt1 | contig 18654 bp, 10 predicted proteins | sample Alteio_BWOrgCont_18_FD_152635 | JGI IMG/M metagenome (GOLD analysis project Ga0206848, IMG submission 152635) | Enriched cells from forest soil in Barre Woods Harvard Forest LTER site, Petersham, Massachusetts, United States -... | ecosystem: Environmental > Terrestrial > Soil > Temperate forest >...
TATGTGAAAGAGCCCATACAAACTCAATTAGGATGGCATGTACTAAAAGTAGAAGAGGCTTCGCGATGCAAAAGTTCCTCCCCTTGCAGAGATTAAAGACAAGCTTAAAAAAGCGATGGTCCAAGAGGCAACGGGAAATGTGATAAAGGACTTAATGTCAAAGGCAAAAGTAGAACTCTATGACAAAGACGGAAAGCCCCTTCCTAATAAACCCTCTTAAGACTGAGCGAGAGGGCGGAAGATGTAAAAGACTATCTAAAACTGCTGTCAACACAAACTCTGGAAATAAATTTTTAATATTCCATTGAAAATAAATATTTTTAATAAAATTTTAAAAAAATACTAGACAGTTTTCTACGTATGTGTGATTAATTGGATACACTTTATTTCAAATTAAGGAAACTTATTCACAAAATATCATATGAAATAAACTCAATATCTGAATAATCGAGGAGGGAATTATATGAGGGGTTTGAGTCAGGGTGGTCAGCAAACTGGTCGTCATTTTATCCGAAACATAGCGAAAAAAGGGTTTACGTATTTCCTCATTTATCATTATTTCTTTTTCTCACCAATTGTGTATGCAGGAACGTATCCTGCAAGGAGTCCTCAAGAAAACTATGAAATTGATAATCTCAGAGGCGCTGTCCTGCAACCCAAGCTTGCCTCTAGAGGAGAAGATAATGCAACTGAGCCTATTTCTTCCAATACCTCACAAATTTTTTTCTCGCGTCTTGTTTCTTATTTTTCTCAGTCTCTCTCAAATATACAAACAAAACTTACTTCTTCAGTAAAAAATACTCTTTTAGAAAAAGCTGAGGTTTTCTCAAAATGGGCCTATGAGGAGTTAAAGGATATTCCTTCCCTTAGAGCAAAAACCGCCCATGAGGCTGCCTTTGATAAAGGGTTCTGGCAGGTTCATTATAACGCCTCAGTTCAAGAACTGCAGGATGATCCTTCTCTGACCCCTACTCAAATTCAGATAAGATTGGAAGAACTTCAAGATATTGTCTTAAATGGTTTGCTGTCAGCCTACCTTTATGAAGAGGGGCTCAAAGAACTGGAAGGACAAGTGGGTCAGCAGGTTCAATCTACCAAGGATCAATTTCGAGCCAGACTTAAAGCATTCCCATCCCTCCTTGAAAAAGGATTCCACGAAGATCTTTTAAACTCACTTCGTGCTATCGAAAGAAATAGAGAAGACGCTCATGAACTAACATCTATTCTGACGTATTACCGTCCACTTATGAATTCTCTTGATTATAAGATTACTCTCAAAGGACTCAGAACCTTCCTCCAAAACAATAAAACGAGCTCTAAGCTTCATTTTACCAAAGGCCAATACGGCAAAGTTATCACTGCCCTTAATGAGGGAATTGAGAGAACCAAAAAGGAAGAGAGAAAAGTACTTAAACAAGAACGGAGGCAGTTCTTTGCTCTCTCAAATGAACTTCCTTTCTTCCTAGAAGAAATCTCTCCTCAAGGCATTTGGGCAGACGTGGAAGAAAATGATTCTTTTAAATCCCTCTCTCGTTCAACCTCAACCAAACCATTAGTTTCCCAACTTCTAAGTAAGCTTGGAACTTCCTTTATGAAGGGAACAGACTTTGCCCTCAAGCATCCTTTCCAAGCTATAACCCTCGGCCTTGCTACGCAAGTTGCTGCTGTGGCTGCCCTTAAAAGCTTTTTTGCTCCACGGCCTAATGAGACAGATGATGAATCTTCTAAGACAAAAGAACGGGCTAATTCAGTTTTAGAAAATTCTGAAGATCTCTCTCTTCATGACTATAGCGAAAGAGCTCTTGGAGATGAGTTTCAAATCAATCAAAACACCACACGTAATGTCTACTACAATCCTTCTGTTGTGAGTTTAAATAACGGTAATACTCTTGTGGTATGGCAATATGGTTCACCAAATAATTATAATACTTATTATCGTATGTTTTATGCGAATGGGACTGCCCTTGCTAATGAGCTTCAGATCAATCAAAATCCATATCAGAGTGAGTGTATATACCAGGGCGAAGGGTGTACGCTAGTTTCAGGATTAACAAGCGGTGATGCCTTTGTGGCATGGATTCAAAGTGGGACCAATTCTTCCATCCAAGGACATATAATATCTCCCAATGGGACTCCTCTTGGTAATGAGTTTCAAATCAGTCAAAACACCACATATTTATACTACACTCCTTCTGTTGTGAGTTTAAATAACAGCAATGTCTTTGTAGCGTGGGAGGGTTATAGCGGGGGAAATTGGAGTATCTATGGCCGTGTACTATTTCCTAATGGGAGTGCCCTGAGTAATGAATTTCAAATCAATCAAAACACAACCAATGAATGTTGTCCCTCTATTGCGAGTTTAAATAATGGCAAGGCCATGGTTGTGTGGGATGATGGAGCGGCTGGTCCTAATATATACGGGCGAATATTTTTTCCCAATGGAACAGCCCAGAATGATCAGTTTATAATAACCTCATCTAATGCCTACGAGGGAGATTCTGCTATCACTTTGGATAATGGTAATGTTTTTATTGCATATAGTGGTGGGGGAGGATGTACCTCTTGGTGTATCTTTGGGAAGGTAATTTTTCCTAATGGAACAACTATTCAAAATGACTTCGGAGTAAGTCAGGTTTCAACAGATGCTAACCAGCTTTATCCTGTAGTTGCCAATGTTAATGGTAATGCCTTTGTAGTATGGGGAGCTCAACAACAAACTGGGCGTTTTGTTAGCTATGGACGTGTATTTTATCCCAATGGCACGGCCCTTGGCAATCAGTTCATGATCAATCAAAATACATATCAGAGTGAATCTGCGTTAGTTTCAGGATTAACAAACGGTGATGCATTTGTATCCTGGGTTTACCAGAGTTCACCCTATAGTATCTATGGTAGGATTCTTACTCCTGCAATGATTGCAACCTTAGGGAACCCTCCTGCCACTACCCAAGCACTTACCACCAGTGCTGCTACAACAAATGCTGTCACAACTTCCAGTATTACCACTCGAGCAGCAACTACAAGATCTATAGCTACCCAGAGTCTATCTACGAATTCCCTATCTGCTTCAACAAACATAGCTGGAACCACAGGAAGTCTGGCATCAACAAATACAGTGGGAACGACAAATCTAATCCTTTCAACAGCGAGTGCAACAAGCTTAAATAGTGGATCAACTATTAGCCAAGGAACGACCGAAGCTTCCACATCAGGAAATATGGTTGGAACTACAAATGCGCTCTCAACAACAGGGGGCTCGACAAGCTTAAGTAATGGAGCAACCACTGAGCAGGCAACCACAGGGTCATTTGCAAATAGCATCCCAACCAGTCCTTCCACCCTTTCTCCTGCTCAATCTAGCCATGGGAATCAAAGCGGGAACAATTCAGTTCCTCTCATCGCGGGTGTTGCTGGAGGAGTTGGGGGAGTTGTTTGTCTAACGGCTGGAGGATTTGTTGCTTGGAAATACTTCCGCCACAGGCAATCTCCTCAAGAAAGACATGGCTCTTTTAATTTAGAACAAATGGCTCCTGATCCTTTTGCACAAACAAAAGAAGAAGGGATTGAATCTCTTAGAACTAACACTATTAATGGAGCTTTTGGAGGCCACTTTGCTCGATATACAGAAACAAATAGAAAACTTTATCAACTCATTGAAGAACAAACAGGGAAAAAAGTTACTATACCAGACCTTTCCATTGGAAAGGGGGCTTATGGTGAGCTAACCGTCGTTCGCAATATCGTAACAGGCGAATTTGTTGCTGATAAGACTGTGACAGGAGAAAGGCAAATAGAAGAATCATTAGGCGAAGGTCGGATCCAAGATGCTCTTGTCAAAGCTAAAGTCCCAAATATTGTTCCTCTGTTAGATTATGTGCGTAAAGTTGATACACAAGGAGTCGAGATTCTTCATCAGATTATGCCTTTGGCCGTATGGAATGGGGAAGAGCTTAAAGAAAAACGTTCTTTGTTAGAAGATGAACCTCTTAAAGGTCGTCTTCTTTATCATGTCTCCAAGAAACTCCTTGAGGCTGTTTCCTATATGCACAAGGCTGGCTACTTTCATCTGGATATTAAGCCAACCAACTTCCTCGTCACCCAAGATATGAGCGTCCTTCTCGCAGACTTTGGGAGAACAAAGAAGATTGAGAATCCTAACCAAGCTAAGGAAGAACTCTTGGGAGATAGGAGGTATTTCTCACCAGACCTTTATAGATACGTGAGACACTGGCTAAAGAAACAAGGAGAAGCAATCGAGATCAACGATACATCACCTACCTTCTCAGCTGAAGTAGCCGATATCTGGGCCTTAGCTCAAACCCTTCTCGAAATAGAACTTAATCAACCAGCTTTCACAAATCCTGACTATGGAACAAAGATAGCAAGCTGGAAAAACACAGACTTCCAAAATATGGTAGAAAGCACTCCTGCTCTTCAAAAACCTCCTTCAAATACTGTTCTAAGTGCCGTAAAGAAGATGCTTGTTATTGATCCTAAGAAGGCCATATCCCTTGCCCAAATGCTTAAAGATTCTGTCTTTAAACAAAAGAACCAAGAGATCTCCCCAGAAGAAGGAAAACACATCTTTAGAACATTAAACACCCTCCTTCCAAAAGCAAACCCACAAGGAAGCGCACCTATGGCTTCCTATGGTTTCTCCAAAGAGAAAGGAAAAGACGAGAATTACGCCTATAGCAGCGGTTATTCAGAGACCCAACCTAAAGATAGGGATGAGAACTATAATTATCATTACAACAAGGCTCAAAGAGGAACACAACCGGCCTCTTTACACTAGGGGAGGAAGCCAGCTTGCTCCTGCAAGGGAAGAAATAAATTGACGTGTAAATAAAGTTCGAGGAAGAAAGGTAGATTTATGAGATTCATTAATGAGAAAAACAGAAGGTCTAAAGCAGATAATTCTTCTATCATATATATGTTACGAAAAGGTTTCACATACTTTCTGATATATTATTATTTCTTTTTCTCGTCAGTTGTCTGTGCAGGGACGTATCCGAGAGTTGGTGGTCATGAGGTTATTGGGATTGAGGATCAGAGAGTTCGTCCTGTACAACCCAAGCAATCTCACCAACCTTTAGAAAAAGGCAAGGACTCCGACTCTTTACTCTCCTCAGCTAACAGAGGCTTCTTTTCACAAATCAAAGAGAGGGTGGAAAATGCATTCTCAAAAGCAGCAAATACAACCAAAGAAGCTGTTCTAGAAAAAATAGATGACTTCTCAAAATGGGCCTATGAGGAATTAAAGCATATTCCTAGCCTGACTGGTCAAAGAATGGCTCAGTGCTTTAGGGGTCAAAACAGCTTATATAGAGCCAGGCTCCCCTTGGGAAAATGGCTACAATGAAAGCTTCAATGGCAAATTAAGAGATGAACTCCTTAATGGAGAAGTATTTTACTCTCTTAAGGAAGCTCAAGTCCTCATTGAGCAGTGGCGACAACATTATAACCATGTCAGACCTCATTCCTCTTTAGGATACAAGCCTCCAGCTCCTAAGGTTTATACCACTCAGCAAGAATCCCTTATAAATAGTGTTTCTATCCACTAAGGCACATAGATAAAACAAAAAAACACTAACTTAATACTGGATTATAACTTGGGGGCTGGACATAAACATGAGATTTAGTCTCATGAAGCAAAACTTTTACAATTTTATTTTCCCTGAGAGTTTCATGATATACAAAGTAGGTTGCCACGCTTACCGGCTGGATATCTTTAAGCACTTGAATTAGATTTGATTCTCTCAAAAAACTCAGCTCTTCGCATAAACAGGCAATTCCTACCCCTTTTTCTGCTAGCTTGTATTCACCAATAGTAGAATCGATGGATATTTTCTGCCTCTCTTCCGTATTTATAGCTTCAAAAAAGTCCGTGGACTTAAAAGCCCCAGACACTCTTCGGATATTAAATTCAATGAGCCTGTGGTTTTTCAAATCTTCAAGATTTTTAGGATAACCATATTTTTCAATATATTCGGGTGATGCATAGAAATTGTATTGGAAGTCTTTGAGAAACTTATATACATATTTGGGATCTTTCCTAAAAACTTCTCCAATGTAAACGTCATATTGATAAAGTTCAAAAGCATCCAGTGATGTTAAAGATGAAATTTCGAGAGTGACATCGGGATGTTTTTCTAGAAATGAAGGAACAAATCTTGAAAGCCAGTCTGATGTAATGCCTACGGTTGCGAGCACCTTAAGATGAGTTGTTATATTACTGCTTGCTTTTAATGTATTTTCAAGATGTTGGGCCTCGTGAGCAATATTCTAAATTGATGAAAAAATCTTCTAAGTAAAAATTTGATGACATAACAATAAGTATATAATAAATAATAAGAACTTATAGTATAAGTTCTTATTATTCAAATATTTTATAGAGAATCTGAAAACAATATGTTATAATATAACTAGAGTACTCTGTTTGTTAGTAGTGGTGAGTCTTATGGCTATTACATTAAAAAACAATAGCCTTTCTAATACATCCGTAAATGAGGGAACAACGGGTGCAGTCGTGGGGTCGTTGTCTTTCACAGATACGGATCCAGATCCCACGCACACGTTAAGTTTTAGTGTGAGTGATCCTCGTTTTCAGATTGTTCATTCGGAAAAGCAAAATCTTTTAGAGTTAAAGTCGGGTGTGGCTCTCGATAACGCGTGCTCGTCAGGAGTTAATTTATTTATTACCATGAAGGATCTGTTACGATGAAGGGCCTTGATTCGAACCATACACTTGTTACATCGACCCATCAGTGTGGCACAACTCATGGGAATGGATTACCTATCACAACAACGACGCCACCAAATCTATCCATTAATGTAGATTATCCTTTGTTGGCTCCACTCCCAGCCAATATATTTAATGATCCTGAAGGGAATAATCATCTTGTCTATTCGGCAAAATTAACGAATGGCAAGTCTCTCCCCAGCTGGTTGCATGTTTCAAGTGCGACAGGAGCGTTTGCTGGGGTTCCCGGTCCAGGAAACATTCAGACGTATAATATCACCCTGACAGCAACTGACCCTCATACGCACCAATCCGCATCGGTCACGCTTAATCTTACTGTTAATCCTGATCCCATATTGCTTAACCCGATACCGAATGTGAACGTGAACGAAGGAACGGCTGTTAGTTTTCATATCACAACGGGAGAAAAAGTCTTAGGTCTCGTTGGTTACGGTGTCATTAATCCCAACGCTTATTTTCTCAATACGGATCCATTAGCGTTTAAGCATGCCAATTATGGGTTAACGCTCTCAGCAAACATTATATCTCCTGCAGGGGCTCTCCATTGGCTGACCTTTAATCCTAAAACCGACACATTTTCGGGTACGCCCAATAGTCCCCTTGATGCTGGGACCTATAATATCACGGTGAATGCTACAAATTGTCAAACGACAGTCCATGAGTCCTTTATCCTCACGGTTAACGGGCCCACCACTCTCACGGGACCAGGTTCACTCACGTTTCCAGCCCCCTTTCAAGAAGCCTCTTCTGAAAGTGCTTCAATAATGCTTATGAATCATGGGGCTACGGCTCAGACAATTACAGGCTTTAGCTTCGTTTCCTTTGATGGGAAAAGCACAAGTATACTCCCCAGTTGGTTAACGACGAACCTTTCCACTTTTGTCAATGATGTCGTCCCTGGCAGTGGGAGCATAACGCCATCCCTGACACTGAGCGCAGCCTTGGGAAATAATCCTGGAGAACTCGGGTCTCATACGCTTGTTTTCGATCTTCTCTCAGGGTCGTCTACTATTCCTATAACGGTTAACTTCACAATTGCCGATCCTCCGCTTCATATCTCCCCTACGGGAGTCCTTCCTGTAAGTTTTGTCGGAGCAAGTGTGAGTGATGTCCTGACGGCATCTGGAGCCCCAGGTCCTTATACTTTCGTTGTTGATCCTCTCCCTGCAGGGTTATCACTTAATGGAAATACGATTTCGGACACACCATCAGTTTCTGGAACCTTTAACTTTATCATAGATATTACCGCTGCTGATGGGCAAATGGTCAAAGATCCTTTGAGTTTGACCGTTTATCCTCAGCTTTTGATTACATCTCCTGCCATTTCTGCAGCCACCTATCAAGGAGCAAGTGTTTCCGACACAATCACAGCAACAGGCGGAAGCGGCAGCGAGTCCTTTGTGCTTGCTTCAGGCAGTAGTCTCCCTCCTGGGTTGACCCTTTCCACCACTGGAGTTCTTTCAGGAACTGCTCCCAGTGTAGCAACAGCAACAACTTATACCTTTACCATCCAAGTCCAAGACACTGTCGATGGGCAAACAACCACTCAAGCAGAATCCTTGACCGTTTATCCTAAACTAGCTCTCGCTCTAAATTCCGCTGCCATAGGAGAAGTTGGTGTTCATTTTAATGATACCCTTTCTGCTGCTACAGGAGGAAATGCTAATTATACCTATACGATCACAGGATTTCCTGCTGGATCTGGATTAAGCGCTTTAGCCAATACTATTTCAGGAATACCAACAGCCAATGACAGTGGTACCTTGACTGTTACGGAAAAAGTTACCGATACACTTGGGGAATCTGTTTCACAACCTGTATCCATCACGATTTTCCCAGCCCTAGGGATTACGGGGAGTGCCCCTGCGGCAGGATTTGTTAATGCTGTTTATAACAGTGATCCTGTCACTGTTTCGGGGGGAGTTGCACCTGATACGTTTAGTTATACCATTATCAGTAACACTCTTCCAAACGCTACGACTGTCAATCCTTTTGGAGACCTTATATTTAATCCATTGACGGGTGGATTTACGGGAACACCTACATTTGATGGCTCAGTCACCTTTACGGAAACAGTGACTGATTCTCTCCATGCGACCGCAACCACGTCGTCTCCCATGACTCTGATGATTCACTCTCCCACCATCTTTGTTGTGCCATCATCTGTTGATTATGGCACTGTTGGCCAGGGAGCGCCAGCAGGAATACCCACAGTTTTAACAATTGATCTCACATCACCTGCACCTCTTGGAGGGGAACAGATCAATATCATTCCCGTTGGGGCAACAAGTTTCTATAATCTCTCTGCGACTCGATAACAATCCCAGCAGGAAAATTGTCGGAGACTGTTACTGTAACACCGACCGCAATTACCCCAGGAACCCCATCTGGACCTGAAACTGAGACCTTTACTTTTTCAGGAGTGGGCTATACGTCTGGCACAGCTACAGTCAGTGAAATCGTGTCACCCGATCCCTTCCTTCAGATTACAACCACAAGCCTTCCTTCAAATATTGTAAATGGTGCACCTAATCTATTTGCTGCCGGCACTGCCCTTCCACCTACAGACATTATCACAGCAACAGGAGGGGCTCCAGGAGGGACAACCTTTAGTTTGTTAGATCCAACCGCTCTTTCTAATGTTGGCTTATCCCTTTTACCTTCAGGCGTACTGTCAGGAACTCCCATAGATCCTCTAACAACTCCAGATCCAATATCCTTTACAGCAATTGCGACCAATACGGATGGGCAAACGGCTTCACATAACTATATGATTACAATTGATCCCCAACTTCTGGTGACACCCGCAATCTTGCCCACTACCTATGATGGGGGGGTTGTTAATGATTCTCTGTTTACATCTGTTTCAGGAGGAACAACGCCTTATTCCTACGCCCTCGATCCGAGTAGCTCACCCCTCCCTGCAGGGTTATCCATCACTGGGAACGCCATCGCAGGAACAGTCGGAAGCGCTGCTGCTGCGGGAACCTATACTTTTACCGTTGATGTAAGGGCAAATGATGGGCAAATGGTCACTCAAGGTGAGTCCATCACGGTTGATCCTCAACTTGCAATTACAACTACCAGTCTCCCTACAGCAGAAGCAGGCGTTGCTGTAAACGACCAAATCTCCATCTCAGGAGGCAGTGGCATTGCAAATGATACCTTTAGTCTATCAGCAGGCAACCTCCCTCCAGGCATGATGCTCTCCTATAATAGTTCTACGGGGGTTGAAAGCATAACGGGGACAGATCCTAATGAAACAACAGCAACAACTTATAACTTTACCATACAGGTTAAAGATAATGTCGATGGTCAAATCGCCACTCAAGCCGAGTCCTTGACTGTCAACCCTGCCTTAGCTATTACGGCTAACACGCCTCCTGCCGGTGAAATCAATGTCGCTTACAATTCTGGCCAAGGAGATCAACTTTCAGCCACAGGTGGTATGGGACCAGATACCTTTAGTATTGCGTCAGGAACTCTTCCAGCAGGATTGACTCTGAGCCCCTCAGGTTTAATCTCAGGAACTCCTACTGCAGCAACCCCTAACGGAGGAGATCAAGTCACGGTTCAAGTCCAAGATTTTCTGAACGCTACATCATCAGAACTCTTAACTTTTAACGTCGTTCCACCCCCCTCTTTAAGTGTCACCGTTCCTGCAGGTGATTTCGGCGCGGCCTATGCTGATACGGTTATAGAAAGTGGAGGTATTGGTCCCTTTATCTATACCACAACCTCTACTCTTCCTGCAGGACTTACCTTGGACCCAACCACAGGGATTATTTCAGGAATACCCCAACAGCCTGGGCATTTTTCTTTGAATGAGACCGTGACTGACGCAAATAATCAATCAGCAACTGTTTCGAACTTAAGCCTAAATATATTCAGTCCGACACTGGGCATCAGTCCTCCATCCATTACTTTTGGCAATGTTACCGAAGGGGCGCCAACATCTCCATCCGAGTCATTGACACTCACTAATTCAGGTAACGGGAATGAATACATAACAGGTCTCAGCTTAGGCGGTTTAAATGGTTCGTTCTTCTCAATCACTCAGACGGCAAGTATTGCAAATCCAATTGTTATAGCTCCTGGTGGCAACGCCACAATCCAGGTCAATGCCCTTCCTGAAAATGTTCCAGGAGCTCAAACTGCATTCCTGACAATTACGGGAAATGACTCGGCAAGCCCACATAATATTCCTATATCTGAAACAATTGTAGCTCCTACACTCTCCATTTCGCCTTCATCCATTAATTTTGGATTTGTGGTAGAAGGATCAACACCTGCACCTGAGACAGCCACACTCATCAATTCAGGTAACGGGAATGAATACATAACAGGTCTCAGCTTAAGCGGGACCAATGCTTCGTTCTTCTCACTCACTCAGACTGCAAGTGTTGCAAATCCAATTGTTATAGCTCCTGGTGGTTCAACACAAATTCAGGTCAATGCCCTTCCTGAAAATGTTACAGGAACTCAATCCGTATCCCTGACAATTACGGGAAATGACTCGGCAAGCCCACATAATATTCCAATATCTGAAACAATTGATGCACCCCTTGTGATTACAACCACAAGCCTCCCCAATACCTATGTTAATGCATCCAATGTCAGTGATCAGATTACGACCACTGGCGGCAGTGGATCTGAATCATTTAGCTTGAGTCAAGCCACTCCAGCAGATCAAGCCAATACTGCAGCTTTACAAGCAGAAGGCTTGAGTCTCTCAGCTTCAGGTGTACTCTCAGGAACGCCCAGTGATGTAGGAACATTTAATTTTACCGTCATTGCCACAGACAATTTAGATCATCAAACAACTAGCCAATTGGAGTCTTTGACGGTTGATACTCTTCTTCAGATTATAACGCCAACCTTACCCAGGACTTATGTAGGCACAACTGTCAGTGACCAGATTTCTACTTCCGGCGGCAGTGGAAGTATATCATTTAGCTTGAGTCAAGCCGATCAACAAACCTTATCTTCTGAAGGTTTGAGCCTTTCAAGCACAGGTGTGCTCTCAGGAACGCCCGTTAGTATTGGAACATTTACTTTTACTGCGAATGTAACGGATACGAATGACGGCCAAATTGCACAGCAAGCTTTGTCCTTTTTCGTTGATCCTCTGCTGAGCATCACAACCACAAGCCTTCCCATCACCTATGTAGGTGCAACAAATGTAAGTGATCAGATTCGTACCTCCGGCGGCAACGGTAGTGGATCTGAATCATTTAGCTTGAGTCAAGCCACTCCAGCAGATCAAGCCAATACTGCAGCCTTACAAGCAGAAGGCTTGAGCCTTTCAAGCACAGGTGTGCTCTCAGGAACGCCCGTTAATGCTGGAACATTTAACTTCACTGTAATTGCAACAGACAGTTTAGATGGGCAAACAACCAATCAGCCTATGTCTATTACGGTTGATCCTACACTTACGATTACATCTGCTGCTATTTCTGCGAACACATTTCAAGGTGCAGGTCTTTCTTACACCATCACAACAAGTGGAGGCAGCGGCAATGAAACTTTTGGTTTAACCCCCTCCGCCTCCTTTCCATTGGTCCTTAATCCGACGTCTGGAGTCCTTTCAGGTGTAGGTACGAACCTCGGACCTGCGGATGCTCTCATAACGGTTACAGATACGGTCGATGGTCAAACAGCTACTCAACCTGTGCAATTGTATGTTTATCCTTCATTTATAATTACAACCACAAGCCTCCCCGACACCTATATAGGCGCAGCAAACCTCAGCGACCAGATTCAAACCTCAACCTCTGGCAGTGGTCATATAACATTTAGTATGAGTCAAGCCGATCAACAAACCTTATCTTCTAAAGGTTTGAGTCTTTCAAGCACAGGTGTGCTCTCAGGAACGCCCGTTAGTACTGGAACATTTACTTTTACTGTATATGTCCAAGACACTTTAGATGGGGAAATGACTTCCCAACAACTAAGTCTTACGGTTAACCCTTCCCCCGTCACCCTGGATAACAACCTTGTTTCCCTTGAGCAGAATGGGATGGCAAATACCCCCCCAACCCCCCTAACATTTGTACCCATACATTTTGGTAACCAATATGCAGCCGATGGCCTCATTGTTGGGACTCTCTCAGACACGACATCCGGAGCACCTCAGTATACAATTGTAAATGATCCTACAGCTGCTAACCATCTTGTGAATGGTGTACCGACAGGTGTGTTTGCTATTGTTGGAAATAACCTCGTCATCAAGCCGGGCATGGGCCTTCTTGCCGCTGATTTCACAGGAGGGGTTTTGAATTTGACCATAAGTGATGGGCTTGGAAATACTCAACTTCTTCCCTTATCAACGACATCGCTCACTACAATAGGAGATAGCGTTTCAAATGGCACGGATGCGAATGGATCGATAGCAGGAACAAATTCAACCGTTCAAACTTCTGATACATCAAGCAACGAATTTATCCTTGGACTCACCCAACTCAATGGATCTCAGGTAGTAGATCAAAGTACAGGATTAGGGGGCAAGGGAGGAGACGCAACCAGTTCTTCTAATGGTGGCAAGGGAGGTTCTGGATCTGATACAATCATTGATACAGGCGGGCATGACACAATCTATGGGAGTGATGGAGGGAATGGAGGAAAAGGAGGGGCTGCTCTAAATTCTGGATTTTTTACCGGCCATAACGGCGGAGCTGGGGGAGCTGGTAGTTATACAATAGATGCACATAGCAATATAAGTGCCATCGTTATTTACGGAGGGAACGGTGGAGTTGGGGGAGCTGGTGGAACTGGCACCAGCCTCGGTGTCGGGGGAGCTGGAGGAGTGGGCTCTTATGTCATATATGGTGGTCAATCTAATGATGTGATCTATGTGGGTGTTGGGGGAACAAACGGAGCTCCTGCATCAGGAGCAAATCCTGGAGCCGGCGGCATTGGAACTTATCTTGTCGAAGGTGAAGGCGGCAACAATACCATCCACTTAGGATCAAATACATCCTTCTCAACAGGCATGTTTATTAATGGATATGGGTATGCGGCAAGCACAATTCTTGCCAATGGATATACTGTATCAACAGGGCCTACAGGAACCTTAGGATTTAATACCTTTGTTGTTGATTCAAATAGCGCCGGCCTTGACTTTACAGGAGCAGCAAGTGGACACCTTACCAATATCAATGAAATCACTCTTGCCGGGAATAATGATGTCTTAACTCTTAACTTTACTGCGGTTGGACAAATTCTTGGATCTGAAATACCAGCAACACTTTACGTGGACCTGAATCCTACTGATACCTTAAATATGGGAACAGGATGGTCTTTGGCTTCAACTCTTGTTGCCCATAATGGTCTAGATTATCTAAGCTATACTCAGTTGGGGATGACTTTAAATGTAGAGGCTCAACTCCTCCAAACAATTGCTTCTCCTGTAACAGGGGATGTGACCCAGGATACAAGTGGAAATGCTGGGAACGGCGCAATAGGAGGATCCGTTGCACCAGGTGCCTCAGGGTCAGGAGGGGTTCAAGATACGTCTACAACTGATGTCTTTCTTGGTCTTTCTGGAGGCAATGGTGGAGCTGGTTCTAATGGAAATAATTCTGCTTCGGAGGTTGGCCAAAATGGAGGATCTGGAATCTATACAATGACAGCAACCCATTCAATTGAAACCCTTTATGGTGGAAGTGGAGGAAATGGTGGAAGTGGAGGAAATGGTGATGTCGTACGGACTTTTGTAAATGGCTTGAATGGAGGGAATGGAAGTTCAGGAACCTATATAATAGACGCAAGTGCCACAACTGGAGATGTATTAATTATTGCAAGTAATGGTGGTAATGGAGGAAATGGGGGCAATGGGGGAGCAGGTTTAGGTATCTCTGTCGCTAGTGGAGGTACGGGTGGTAATGGAGCAGATGGGGCTTATATAATTTTATCAGGTTCTGGAAATGATACTGTTTGGATGGGTACCGGTGGTAATAATGGGTCAGCAGGCCAAACTGGTAGTACAGCAAGTGGAGGGATCGGCGGTCCTGGAGGCACTGGCGGACTTGGAGCCTATCTTGTCGAAGGTGAAGGCGGAAATAATACCATCCACTTTGGATCAAATACATCCTTCTCAACAGGCATGTTTATTAATGGATATGGGTATGCGGCAAACACACATCTTGCCAATGGATATACTGTATCATCAGGACCTACAGGAACCTTAGGCACAAACACCTTTGTCACTGATACTTCCCTCAGCACAATTACAAGTCCATCATCAGCGAGCCATGTTCTTGATACAGCAATTTCAACCGGTCACCTCTTGGATTTCAGCATTATCAATTTACAAACGAGTGCAGATAATGGAACTACTTTTACTTCTAGCTCCGCTATCAACAACGTCTTCTTGAGTGCTGCCGATGTACTTACCTTGAATAACCAAGAGCCCTCGGGAGTCCAGGGTTTATTTATCCAAGGAACTACAAATGATTATATGACTTTAACTTCAGCTGAGTGGAGTCATACCTTTACAACTGAAGTTGTTGGAGGAATTACTTATGATGTCTATACAGCCACTAATGGCGCCCAAATCAATGTTGAAGCCGCCGTCCACGTCCAATTCATGTAAGTCTTAAAATTCTTTAAGTGTCCCCCATGATTTGTGCAACTTCATATTCATGGGATTTATTGGATTTTGATAAACCTTCACTCGCGTCCTCCTCAAATCTTTGTTCATACAGATTTGTTTGAAGGTTCTCTCGGGTTAACCTTTCTCGGCAACTCGCGAGCAGTTAGGTCGTAAAATTCCGTACAAAGGGATTTATAGGCGCGATCTGTAGTTGCTTTCTCCTCTTCTTTGTTCATCATCATGTCTTTCATATCCTGAATCTCTTAAAATTTTTTATGCTTATAATCACTCAGAACTTCCTCAAGGATCCGCTTCGCGTTTTCTATCTCAAGAGAATTAGTCCCAGGTAATCTAGCCCAGACAATTAAGGCCTTCCAGAGGGCCCAGCCACGGCCACGAGCCCAGGTGGCGTTGTCGAGGGGGAGGGCTGCATGAAATGCTTCTCGGCTTTCTCCTTTAAAAAATGTCCACGCAATAACCAAATCACACGCTGGATCCCCGATACCCAACCCTCCAAAGTCGATAACGGCGCTTAACTTTCCTTCCTTTACGAGCAGATTTCCAGTGCTGATGTCGCCGTGGACCCAAACAGGCGAGGCAGTCCACGTGGAAGCAAGGGCTGTATCCCATATTGTCGTCACAAGTTCAGTATTGATTTTGTCGCCAAGAATAAGGATGGCTTGCCGGGTTTCATCATCATAAGTGGAGAGCGCTCCCCCACGATAGAAGTTGTGGGGCCCCGCCATCGGTCCTCCGGTAGCATCAATCCGTTGCATTGCGTTCAGGAATTCGGCCAGTGCGATAGCGAATTGGAAAAGATCGGCGATGCGTTCAATGGATGCTGTGTCGCCTTCAATCCATCGATAAATGGACCACCGCCATGGATAGCCCTCACCCGCTTCTCCCATTGCTAAAGGCGTGGGAATTGGAAGGGGCAGAAAAGGAGCTAACCTCGGTAGCCACTTTTGTTCTTTTTCTACCTTCATTGCATACTCTTCGGCACTCGGCATGCGAACAAGCATGTGCTTGCCAAGATGAAATGTTCGGTTATCCCATCCTCCCTCTGCGACGGATTGCACAGGTAAATCTTTCCATTGTGGAAATTGCGCCGCAATCAAGCGACGCACAAGGGAAACATCAATATGAACTTTAGCAGGCATTTGTCCTATGACCTTTTAACTTTAAACCTTCAAAGACTTTGCATCCGGCCATCTTGTTAGCTCTATCAAGACTTGCTCAGTCATGAATCTGAGGTGCGGCATGAATATTGGTTTTAGTCTGCATGGTGTTAATTCCTCTCATCCTTGAACATCTTTATATCATAAACCTTTTCTTAAGACTTCAATATTAATATGGGTTACACCCTTTATATCTTGAGGAGAGACTATGAACATACCTCTTTTAGGGCTTTCTTTTCTTGAAGGAATGGGACTTATTTTATCTCCCTGTATTCTTCCCATTCTCCCCTTAATTCTTGTGACGGGGATACAGGGTGGCAAGTTAAGACCTTATGGAATTATTCTTGGTTTTATTTCGACCTTTGTTCTCTTCACACTTTTTGCGCGCAAAGTTTTTAGTACAATTAACATAAATCCCATGCTTCTCCAGGACATTGCCCTCTATTTAATTTTGGCTTTTGGGGTAATTCTTTTTTCTGATACTTTAAGTGATAAATTTAGTTCATTTTTTCAAAGACTTGCCGGTTTAGGGCAAACGCTTTCTGAAAAAGCAGAAGGCCATCTTCCAAAAGGGTTTTGGAGTGGTGTCCTTATTGGGGGGGGAATTGCTCTCATTTGGACCCCTTGTGCTGGCCCTATCATGGCAGCAGTTCTTGTACAAACAATTCAACAAAAAGCGGATTATGAAGCCGCCTTGATTTTAACATCTTTTAGCATCGGGGTTGCTCTGCCGATGCTCATCATTACCTTATTCAGTAAGAAGATTATTGAGCAGGTAAGAGTCTTTTCGCGGCATACAAAGATTGTTCGAAAAATCCTCGGATCGATTATCATTTTGACAATGTTGTTTACCAAATTTAATGTATGGCAGAAAGTAACAACATTTGAAGGCCCAGCTCTTGCTCCAAAACAATTTCTCCCTGCAACACATATGATTGATGAACTTGAAAACCCATATCCTGCCCCTCAAATTTCAGGGATTAAGAAGTGGATAAATTCACCCCCTTTAAATCTTGATGATCTTAGGAAGCAAGGCAAAGTTGTCCTCATCGATTTTTGGACCTATTCCTGTATTAACTGTGTCCGCACCCTTCCTCATATTAAAGAGTGGTATGATAAATATCATGATAAAGGGCTTGTTATTATTGGTGTTCACGCACCTGAATTTGAGTTTGAAAAGACTGAACAAAATGTCGAAACCGCCATTAAAGAGGATGGTATTAAGTATCCCGTCGCCCTGGATAACGATTTGGTAACTTGGGATAACTTTAACAACCGATATTGGCCCGCCCATTATTTGATTAATAAAGAAGGGCAAGTTGTTTATACCCATTTTGGAGAGGGTGACTATGATGTGACGGAAAATAACATCCGTTATTTGCTTGGCCTTGGGACGATGAAGGATTACAAAAAACCGCACCCTGAAGCCCCGCTCCCCATGAGTCCGCTCCAATCTCCTGAGACCTATTTGGGCTTTAAACGAGCTGGAGGATTTGCGAGTCCTGAAAACATTGACGAGAATAAAATAGTTCATTTCACTTATCCTCAACATATCCCTCTCAATCATTGGGCATTGAAGGGATCATGGCTTATTGAGGGCGAAAAAATTGTATCAAAAGAAGCAGGGGCTTCACTCAAATATCATTTTAGAGGGAAACAGGTTTACCTTGTAATGGCCCCTTCAGAGGCCGGAACACCACAAAAAGTAAGGATCTTTTTTAATGGTAAACCTGTTACGGAATTTGCAGGAAAGGACGTCAAAACCTCTCAAGTATTTGTGAGTCAAAGTACCCTTTATGAACTGGTGTCTTTCAAGGAACTGACTTCAGGGATTATTGAAATTCAAGCTGAAACGCCTGGCCTTGAAGCCTTTGCATTTACCTTTGGGACGATGTGAACAGATTAGCAGAACGCTTAGATTTTCTTATTATCCGGGATTAAAAGGTTAGGTAATTCACTGACAAATTTCAATTTTCTCTCTCTTTTACCCCTTAAATTGTCATCCCTCGATCAAGCCGAGGGCAGGCTCTAGGACTAGCAAAGGCTTGTCCCTGCGGAGGTGGGAAGAATAAGCATCCCCCAACTGGCGTCATCCCGGAAATTAGGCTTGTCCCTGCGGA